>Ga0187850_10002738_pt1 | contig 15863 bp, 10 predicted proteins | sample June2016WEW_4_15_FD_132436 | JGI IMG/M metagenome (GOLD analysis project Ga0187850, IMG submission 132436) | Peatland microbial communities from SPRUCE experiment site at the Marcell Experimental Forest, Minnesota, USA - June2016WEW_4_150 | ecosystem: Environmental > Terrestrial > Soil >... | reverse complement strand
CCTGAGCCTGGTGATTTCGATCGTCTATGCCGCGCGCCTGGTTCGGCCCATCCGCATCCTGCACGCCGCCGTGGAGAAGGTGGCTCAAGGGGATCTTCACGCTCGCGCCGAAGTGCGCAGCCGCGATGAGATCGAGCGTCTGGCGGATGCCTTCAACGACATGGCGCAGACCATCCTCGGCCGGAATCAGATCCTCGAAAGCGTGAGCTTCGCGGCCAAGCAGTTTCTGAGCGCAGCCGACCCGGACGCCGTGGCCAGAGAGGTTCTGGAGAGGGTTGGCCAGGCCACCGGGGCCAGCCGCGCCTACGTGCTGAAGATCGGCACGCAGGAGGGGCCTGGGCAACTGGCGCCGCAACAGGAATGGTCGTCGTCCGCCACGCTTTCCAGCCGGGCGGAGTGGGAGTGCTTCCCCTGGCAGGGAGCAGGCGTGTGCCACTGGATCGAACTTCTGAAGGACGGCCGGATTGTCACGGCCAAGCCCGCCCAACTGGAGAAGGCGGTTCGCGACTCCATCGACCCCCGCATCCGGTCGATGATCTTCATCCCCATCGTGGTCGCGGGCGAGTGGTGGGGGGTTATCGGACTCGATGACTTCGTCCAGGATCGGGACTGGGGAGAAGCCGAAAGGGACAGCCTGCGGGCCGTGGCCGACATGCTGGGCGCCTCCATCGCCAGGCAGCGGGTACAGAGCGCGTTGGTCGAGGCCAAGGAAACGCTGGAGCAGCGCGTGCTCGAACGCACCGGCGAACTTCAGAAGGCACAGCAACTTCTCGCTCAAAACCTGGAACGGCTCGATTTGGCGCTGGACTGCGCCGAGGAGGCTCTCTGGGACTGGAATGTCGTGGAGAACCGGACATACTACAGCGAGCGCTGGTCTCGCATGCTGGGCTATGTTCCGGATGAGATTGGCGACTCCGTGGAGATCTTTGAGCGCTTGGTGCACCCGGATGATTTCATTGTCGCCATGGAAAAGCTGCGCGCGCATATGGAAGGCCAATCCGAGAGTTATCAGGCGGAGTTTCGCATGAAAGCTAAGGATGGGGGCTGGCGGTGGATCCGAGCTCGCGGCAAGGTGGTGGCCCGAGCGGCCGACGGCTCCCCGCTGCGTGTCACGGGAACACATTTGAACATCACCGCGAACAAACAGGCGGAGGATGCGCTGATCGAACTCTCGCGCCAGGCGGGCATGGCCGAGATTGCCACCGGTGTCCTGCACAACGTCGGCAACGTACTAAACAGTGTGAATGTATCGACCTCGCTGGTTGCCGGTAAGATTCGGGAGTTGCGAGTGGACAACCTGGTCGCTCTGATCCATATGCTGGAGCAGCATTCCGGCGACCTCCCGGAGTTCCTGACGACGGACCCCAAGGGCCAGCGCGTGATCCCCTATCTGGCAAAACTCGGTGGCCACTTCCAGTCGGAGCGCAACGGTTGGCTGGAAGAGTTGGAGTTGCTCTCCTCTCACGTCGGTCATATCAAGCAGATTGTGGCCACTCAACAGAGCTATGCCAAGGTTTCCGGTCTGGTCGAGCATATTTGTCTGTCCGACCTGGTGGACGACGCCATCCGAATCCTCGAGCCAGGATTGGTCCGCCACGGGGTCAAGATAGAGCGGGACTTCGAGCCCCTGCCGGTAATAGCGGCGGATAAGCACCAGATACTTCAGATTCTGCTCAATCTCTTGCGCAATGCCAGGCAGGCGATCAAGCAGGGGGACGGGGAGGAGCGCGTGATTCGCCTTTGCATCCGGCGGCTAGGGGAGAACCGCATCAGCCTGGCGGTCGAGGACACGGGCGTGGGACTGCCGCCCGAAAACCTGACCCGGATCTTCGCCCATGGGTTTACCACAAAAGCGGACGGCCACGGCTTCGGCCTGCACTCCTGCGCCCTCGCGGCCAGCCTGATGGGCGGTTCGCTGCGGGCCGAGAGTCCAGGTCTCGGCCACGGCGCCACCTTCATTCTCGAGCTGCCGCTGAAGACCGCCGCCGAGATTAAGGAGAAAAGTCTGATATGAGATCACCCGTTCTGGTTGAGCCCAACCATAGAATCCTCGTCATCGACGACAACAAGGCGATTCACGACGATCTGCGGAAAATCCTCCTCGGTGAAGCCAAGACTCAGGAACACCTGCAGGACGACGAAGCGGTCCTGTTTGGCTTTGAGGTAGTGCCCATCACAAAATTTGAGATCGACTCGGCCTACCAAGGCCAGGAGGGTCTGGCGAAACTGGAACAATCGCTGGCCGAGGGCCGTCCCTACGCGCTGGCGTTTGTGGATGTCCGGATGCCGCCCGGATGGGATGGCGTGGAGACTATCACTCGCCTTTGGCAGGTGTATCCGAACCTGCAGGTGGTGGTGTGCACGGCCTACTCGGACTACTCCTGGAACGACATCCAGCGCCGGCTGGGGCAGTCGGAGAACCTCCTGGTTCTCAAGAAGCCCTTCGACAACATTGAAGTCATCCAGCTTGCCCATGCGCTGACCCGCAAATGGCTGGTCAGCGGCCAGGCGCAGGCCCGGTTGGAGGATCTGGACCTGATGGTGGCGCAACGCACTGCGGAACTTCAGGCCGCCAACCAACGGATCGAGATACAGTACCGGGAGAAAGCCGCGGCGGAGGCTGCGTTCCGCACGGTCTTCGAGTCCAGCCCGATCGGCATCGCGCTATCGGACCTGAACGGCTGCTACGTGGACGTGAACCCCGCCATGGAACAGTTGATGGGCGTGCCGAGGGCGAGCGTCATCGGCCGTAATCCCGTCGAGCTGGGATGGGTCGCAGACCGTGAGGGTTTTGAGGCCATCCGGCGGGCGCTCGACGAGGGCCGCGACGTTGATTCCCAAGAGCTGACCTACGCCAACGCCAAGCTGGAAAAGCGCACGGGGTTGCTGTGGGCGCGTAGAGTGGCGATTGCAGGGGTTGACCACTGGCTGTGTTTCGTTCTCGACATCAGCGAGCGGAAGCGGATGGAAGAGGAACTAGTCCGAGCCCGGCTGGGCGCGGATGCCGCGGCGCTGGCCAAGAGCGAGTTCCTCGCCAATATGAGCCATGAGATCCGCACACCACTGTACGGCATTTTGGGGCTCAGTTCTCTGCTGGAGGAGGAGTCCATCCCGGACCATCTCCGCCCCATGATGGGCCTGATCCGCACCTCTGGGGAGGTGCTGCGGAGAGTGCTCGACGACGTGCTGGATTTCAGCAAGATCGACTCGGGCAAGCTCGAACTGGAGGAGAAGCCGTTTGACCTTCGGGCCTGTCTCGAATGGAGTTTCGAACTGTTCCGGAAGGCTGCCGGGGAGAAGAATCTCGCGTATAGCCTGCGCTTGGACGACAGGCTTCCGGCGCGCGTGTCGGGTGATGTGACCCGATTGCGCCAAGTGACGGCCAACCTGATGAGCAACGCGGTGAAATTCACTAATCGAGGCTCGGTTGAGATGCACGCACAACTGGCTGAGTTGGCGCCTCACAATGGCAGGTATCTCATCCGGATCTCGGTTCGGGATACGGGCATCGGCATTCCCGAGGACCGGACCGACCGTCTTTTCCAATCGTTCAGCCAAGTCGACGCCTCCACCAACCGGCGCTACGGGGGTACGGGCCTGGGACTTGCCATCTGCAAGCGTCTGGTGGAAATGATGGGCGGAGACATCCGGCTCGAGAGCCGTCTCGGCGAAGGGACCACATTCGAATTCACCTTTTCCGCCGGGATCGCGGCCGGCGCCGAGCCTGCCGTCGAGGCCGCCAGCAGCGAGAATCCCAAAAGGCTGAAGATCCTGGTCGCCGAGGACAACAAGGTGAACCAGATCGTTACGATGCGGATGCTTCAGAAAATGGGTTACCAGGTTGATCTCGCGTGCGATGGTATGTCGGCGATCAGCCGGGTCGAGGCGGATTCCTACGACGTCGTGCTGATGGACCTCAATATGCCCGGGATCGACGGCCTCGAGGCGGCCAGGCAAATCAGGCGCATGCCCACCGCACAATCCTGCGTTCCCATTGTGGCCCTCACCGCCTCAGCGACAATCGAGGATCGGTGTCGATGCCTGGCGGCCGGGATGAACGACTACTTGAGCAAGCCAATCGAAATCGAAGCTTTGCGGCGAGCGTTGGACCGTTGGGGTGGCTGGAACGCCGCTGGCATAGCACCTGACGGGATGGGGAATCCCGAATCGTGCGCCCCGATGCCCTCGGTCAGCAACGCACTTCCCGCGATTGCATGCCCATAATCTTGATAGGAGGCCCGCGCAACTCATCCGCTTCCAGGCCCGTGGGATATACTTACGGAATCAGGGAGGACTCCGTGCGAATCAGCGCCGCAGTTTTGTTCTGCTTTGTGAGCATCGCCAGTGCCGCCGTTCAGACGGAAAAGCTGCGAAACGATAAGGTCGTCGCCTTCGACTGCACGCTGCCATCGGGCGAGACACTGATCACCAAACTACCCAGTGTGACGGTTTATTTCCAGGGGGGCTCGCTCGAGATTACCCCGGATGGCGGCAAGCCGCACAGGGTCGCCGTCAGGCCGGGAGACGCCGTGTTTCGCCCGGCGCAAGCCGGGATTATCAGGAACACAAGTTTCTCCGAGATCCATTTTGCGAGAGTGGATTTTCTCGGATCCGGCGGACCGGAGACCTGGGGGACCACGGGCCTCGCTCCTAATTACAAGCTACTCTCCGAGAACTCCTACGCGCGGGTTTACGAGATCCGCATCCCCGCCGGAGGCAAGGAACCGCAGCACACTCACAAGGACCGGGTGGTGGTTTGCCTGTCGGGAGCCAGGTTGAGGCATCTCATGCCCGACGGCCGCGAGGAACCCTCCACGTTGCGGACTGGTGAGATCACCTGGCGTCTCGGCGGCACCCATATCGGCGAGAACCTCGGCAATACCGACCTCTGGGTGATTGCCATTGAGCCCAAATGAAGCCGCCAGCGGTGGCCTGCGCGTTTACCTGTGCGACGAGGAATCCCCGGTATAGGATTCAATCTCCAGCTCCAGGGCGGTCAGCGAGATGCTCACGTCCCGGATAAAGAAATAGAGCGATCCCAACAAGGCCAGCAAGCAAAGGCCGAAGCACGGCGCCGAGACGTAGTCGGTCTTCACCCCCAGAACCTGCCCGGCAAACAGCGAAAGAACCGTCACGGCGACAAACAGAATGCTGGCGGAGCTCAAGATAATGGCGAGCCGGAGGATACGCGCGCGCCGGTAGATAATTCGGATCTGCTCCACCAGTTGCTTGCGCCGCGTCTCCTCCCCGGTCGCGTTCAGGTCGTCGATCAGCTCCCGTGCGCGGTCGATGACCCGGCTGTAACGGTTGGTCATGCTGAGGAGCAGCAAACCCACACCCGAAATGACGATTACCGGCGCGATGGACGCCGACAGAATGCGGATCAGTTGGGCGACCGGTGGTCCCATGCAATTCTGCTCTTAGCCTAACAGACGGGTAGCCGGCCACGCATTGCTATACTCTGGGTTTCGAGGAGTCATGCGACAGATCGTATTGGAAGCGCCGCGGCTATTGGTGGGACACGTTGTGCCGCCCGTGTCCCGGCAGCCCAGCCAGGCGCTGGTGAGGATTCACCGGGTCGCCATATGTGGCAGCGACTGGCACGCCTTTGAAGGGGCGCAGGCCAATTACACCTTTCCGCGCATCATCGGTCATGAGCTGGGTTGCGAGGTCTTGGAGGCGCCCGAGAACGGTCGCGGCATCCGGCCGGGAGACCGGTGCGCCATCGAGCCTCACCTGACCTGCGGCGTTTGCAGGCCTTGCCTCCTGAACCGCCCCAACTGCTGCGAGGACATGAAGGTCTTGGGCGTGCACGTGGACGGCGGCATGCGGGGCTTGATGAACGTCCCGGTCGAGCGCCTGTACCAGTCGGAACGGCTCTCCTACGATCAATTGGCGCTGGTGGAATTCCTCACCATCGGCGCCCATGCGGTGGCCCGGAGCGGGCTGGTCGCCGGCGAGGACGTTCTGATCGTGGGCGCCGGGCCGATCGGCCTGTCGGTGCTCCAGTTTGCGCTGTCGGCGGGAGCCTCCGCCCGGATTATCGAGAAGGTCGAGTTCCGCCGCCAATTCGCCCGGCGCTTTGGCGTGGAAGTGCTGCCGGAGTACGACGGCCGCCCCGCTTTCGTGGTTTTTGACTGTACCGGAGACGAGGAGGCCATCACCGCCAGCTTCGACCGCGTGAGCCCGGCCGGGAGGCTGGTGCTGGTCGGCCAATTCCTGGGCCTCATCGCCTTCGACCATACGCCCATGATGAGGCGCGAGCTCAACGTCATGATGAGCCGCAACAGTCATCACCAGTTCCCGCGCGTCATCGGCATGATCGAGCGGGGCGAAATCGACGTGGACCCGTGGATCACCTGCCGCATGCCGCTGGCCGAGGTCCCCAGCGTGTTCGCGGACTTGGCCGCCCACAAGAACTACATCAAGGCCGTCTTCGAAGTTCAAGACTCGGACGTCTGACGGAAGCGCCGGGCTTCGGCTGAACTCCGCCAAGGCGCGCCCTCTGCTATAACAGTGTTCTGCGGCCCATACACCAACGGTTGCCGGTATATGTTCCTTCGTCGCCTTGCCGGTTTCATCCCGCTTCTCCTCGCCGCCGGCCTTCAGCAGGCACAGCAACAGCGTTCCGTGACGCCGGGTGCGATCGATGTCTGGTTCCAGTCCGCTGTGGCCAGCCTGGCACAAAAAAACTACCCGGAGGCCGAGAAGGCCTTCCGCAAGGTGTACGAAATGGATCCCGACAACGTCGGGGCGCTCACCGGCCTGGCGGAAGTCTACATGGCGCAGAACAGGACCGACGAGGCCATCAAGCTGCTGGAGGCGGAGGCCGAAAAGAACCCCTCGCGCCCGAGTATCCGCTTGGCCCTCGGCAACGTCGCCGCGCGCGCCGGCCAGTACGATCTGGCCCTCGCCCAGTTCCAGAAGGCGCTCGACGGGACGCCCAAGAACTCCCCGGCGGCGGGCGATCTCTATCTTCGTATCGGTGAAGCCTACCGCCGCAAGGGTGATCTGAATTCCGCGACTACCGCGCTGCACCGAGCCAAGGAAATCCTGCCAGGTGACGCGACCGTAGAGGGCACGCTGGCGCTGGTGTTGGAGAATGCCGGACAAAAGGAAGAGGCCGCTCGGGTGTACCAGGCGGTTTTAGCAAAGTCTCCGAACAACAGCGTGGCGCTCAACAACCTGGCTTTCCTGCTCGCCGAGACCGGCGGCGATCTCGATAAGGCCCTGGAATATGCGCAACACGCCCGCCAGTTGGTGCCGAACCTGGCGGAATTCTCCGACACCTTGGGCTGGGTTTATTTGAAAAAGAAGATCATCGATGAGGCCATTGACGCCTTCCGCGCCGCGGTGCAAAAAGAGCCTTCCCGTTCCACCTTCCACTATCATCTGGCGCTGGCCCTCGACCAGAAAGGCGACCATTCGGCGGCCATCGAGGAGTTGAAAACGGCGTTGAAGAACAACCCGTCCAGCGACGAGGAGCCGAAAATCAAAGAGCTGCTGCAAAAGATCGGCGGCTAGCCCCGTACCGCCGGCGGTTTCTTCCACTCTCGTTTACACTGTAGGAGGGGGGATACGCCATCGGTGGCTACGCCGGCGACGACTCAGACTGCTCAGCAGGGTTCCGCTACCGGACGTTTCGAGGGGCTCGATCCGGATCAGCTCATCCGCGCCTTTCGCATCATGCACCTGGCCCGGCGCCTGGACGACCGCGAAATCACGCTGAAGCGCCAGAACAAAATCTTCTTCCAGGTCAGCGGGGCGGGGCATGAAGCCGTGCAGGTGGCCGCGGGCATGGTCTTGCGGCCGGGCCACGACTGGTTCTACCCTTATTACCGCGATCGCGCGCTGTGCCTGGCGCTGGGGGTCACGCCGTTCGAGATGCTGCAACAGGCCGTGGGCGCGGCCGGCGATCCGGCATCGGGCGGCCGGCAGATGCCCTCCCACTGGGGCCATCCGCGCTGCCATATTGTGTCCGGCTCTTCGGCCACGGGCACGCAGTTCAACCAGGCCGTGGGATGCGCCGAAGCGTCGCGCTATCGCGGCCGGGGGGACGAAGTCACCTTGGTCGCAGCAGGCGACGGCGCCACCAGCCAGGGCGAGTTCTGGGAGGCTCTCAACGCGGCCTGCCTGGAGCGCCTGCCCCTGCTGTTCCTCATAGAGGATAACGGCTACGCCATTTCCGTGCCGGTGGAATTCCAGACGGCCGGCGGAAGTATTTCCAGCCTGGTGGCCGGATTCACCGGCCTGCTCCGGCAGGAGGTGGACGGCACCGATTTCCTGGCGTCGTTTCGCGCCATGAAGACCGCCGCCGAATATTGCCGGGAAGGGCGCGGGCCGGCGCTGGTGCACGCCCGGGTGATCCGCTCGTATTCGCACTCGCTCTCCGACGACGAGCGCCTGTACAAGACCGAGGCCGAGCGCCAGGCCGAGGCCGAGCGCGACCCGCTTCTCCGTTTTCCGAAATTTCTCGCCGACGAGGGCGTCGCCGACGCCCACGCGCTCCAGCGCATCACCCACGAGATCGACCAGGAGGTGCTTGAGGCCACCGAACAGGCGCTCGGCGAGGAGCCGCCCGCGCCCTCCTCGGCGTTGTCGCGCCTCTATTCGGAGACGGTCGATCCCACCTCGGACGAATTCGACGCTGCGCCGCGCTTCCTCGGCGAGCCGAAGACCATGGTGGATCTGATCAACGCCACGCTGCGCGAGGAGATGCGCCGCAACCCCGATATGGTCGTGTTTGGCGAAGACGTGGCCGATTGCAGCCGGGAAAAGAACCTCTCCGAGGTCAAGGGCAAAGGGGGCGTGTTCAAGGTCACCCACGGCCTGCAAAGGGAGTTCGGAGCGAACCGCAGCTTCAACACGCCGCTGGCCGAGGCTTCCATCGTGGGCCGCGCCATCGGCATGGCCACGCGCGGGCTCAAGCCCGTGGCCGAGATCCAGTTCTTCGACTACATCTGGCCGGCGATGATGCAGCTTCGCGATGAGCTGGCCACCTTGCGCTGGCGCTCCAACGGCGGCTTCTCATGTCCGGCGGTGATCCGCGTGCCCATCGGCGGCTATCTGAGCGGCGGAGCGATCTATCACAGCCAATCGGGCGAGGTGACGTTCACCCACATTCCCGGCCTGCGCGTGGCGATGCCTTCCAACGCGCTGGATGCCTGCGGGCTGCTGCGGACGGCCTTGCGCGCCGACGACCCGGTGCTGTTCCTGGAGCACAAGCGCCTCTACCGCGAGCCGTACAACCGGTCGCCGCACCCGGGTGAGGACTTCACCATCCCTTTTGGCCGCGCCAGGATCGTCAAGCCCGGCAACAACCTGACCGTCATCACGTACGGCGCGCTGGTGCAGAAGGCGCTGGTGGCCGCCGCCCAAGTGGAACGCCGCACTCCGCGCGCGAGCATTGAGATCATCGACCTTCGCACGCTCGCCCCGTACGACTGGCAGGCCATCCGGACATCGGTGGAAAAGACCAGCCGCGTGATGGTGGCGCACGAGGATTGCCTTTCCTGGGGTTACGGCGCGGAAATCGCCGCGCGCATTGCGGGCGAACTCTTCCACCGCCTCGACGCCCCCGTTCGCCGCGTGGGCGCGCTGGATACCTGGGTGGGCTATCATCCGCGGCTCGAAGCCGCGATTCTTCCGCAGTCGGAAGACCTGGCCGTCGAGATGGACCACCTGCTGGCGTATTGACCGGAATATAATCGAGCTATGTCCGAAATCGACGTGCCCCGCAGGGCCTTCCTACGCGGCGTCACCGCCGCCACCGCGCTTTCCTATTCCCGGGTTTTCGGCGCCAACGACCGGGTGCAACTCGGCCTGATCGGCTGCGGCGATCGCGGCCGCAGCGACATGGTGAAGTTCCTCAAAGCGGGCAACACCGATGTCGTGGCCTTATGCGATATCTACGGCGCCCAGATCGACCGCGCCAGAGAGACCGCCCCCAGCGCCACGAGCTTCAGCGACCACCGCGCGCTGCTCGATCTGAAGGACGTGGACGTGGCGCTGATCGGTGTTCCCGACCACTGGCACGCGGCCATCGCCATCGACGCTCTCCACGCGGGCAAAGACGTGTACGTAGAAAAGCCGCTGACGCTGAAAATCGAAGAGGGCCCCGCCATTGTCAAGGCGGCGCGCCTCCACAACCGCATCTGCCAGGTGGGCATGCAGCAGCGCTCCGGCAAGCATTACCTGGAAGCCAAGCAGCTCTACATGGACACGGGCAAGCTCGGCAAAATCACGCTGGCGCGCACGTGGTGGCACGGTAACGGGTATCACCTGCGCAAGGCGCCGGCGTCGCTCCAGACGCTGCCCGCGAACCTCGACTGGGCGCACTTCCTGGGCCCCCTGAAGTGGCGCGATTGGGACCCCCAACAGTACTGGAATTGGCGCGCCTACCTGGATTTCGGCGGCGGACAGGTGACCGACCTGTTCACCCATTGGATCGACGTGGTTCACATGTTCATGGGCCAGGACAATCCGATTTCGGCATCGGCGGCCGGCGGTGTCTATCACTACAAGGACGGCCGCACCGCGCCGGACACCATCAACGTCCTGCTGGAATACCCGTCGCAGTTCACGGCCACGTTCGAGGCCACGCTGGCCCCCGGCGTCACGGGGGCAGCCATCGAGCTGTGCGGCACCCAGGGCCGCCTATGGATCGACCGCTCGCGTTACGAATTCCACCCGCCCGGACGCAACGCGCCGGCTACCGTGGTGCAGGCGTCATCCGACCTGGACCTGGATCACATCCAGAATTTCCTGGAGTGCGTCCGTTCGCGCAAGCTGCCCAACGGCGACGTGCTCGTCGGCCACCGCTCGGCGCAAGCATCGCACCTGGGCAATATCGCCTACTTGCAGAAGCGGCGGATCGATTTCGACCCGGTGCGCGAAGAGATTCTGCCGTTCTGACGAGGCGCCGCACGCCGCCGCTCCTCGCCGCACGCCGTCGCACAGAGCCGCGACCGGGGTACCCTCTGGGTCGGGAGCGGAGGCTTGCTATACTGAAGTTTCTAAGCCACACTACTCAAGGAGTTTCATGATTTCCGCAACACAACTGCGTCCGGGGATGGTGATCAAGTTCAACCACGAGCTGTATTCGATTTTCAGCGTGAATCACCGGACGCCCGGCAATCTGCGGGGGTTCGTGCAGGTCAAGATGCGCGGCCTGCGCAGCGGCTCCATGACCGAGCACCGCTTCTCTTCCGAGGACCGCGTGGAGAAGGCGCTGCTGGAAGAGCATGCTTTCGAGTACCTGTACGACGACGGCGACTACTACTATTTCATGAACATCGAGACCTTCGAGCAGACGCACCTGATGAAGGACCTGCTGGGCGACGCCACCCAATACCTGATTCCGCAATCGCAGGTGAAGGTGGAATTCTACGAGGGCAAGCCGATCAGCGTGGAGCTGCCGGCGACCGTGGATCTGACGGTGGTGGAAACCGAGCCGGGCATGAAGGGCGCGACGGTTTCCAACGTCACCAAGCCGGCCAAGCTCGAAACCGGCCTGGTGGTGCAGGTGCCGTCGTTCATAACCGCCGGCGAAAAGATCCGCGTCAACACCGCCGAAGGCACCTACCAGGAGCGGGCTTAGCGCGGGGGCCTCTGGCAGGGCGGCGATAAGATCTTCCTGCTCTTCCCGAGACGCGGTTCCATGGAACGCGCTTGTGTGGAGGGGGTGCAACGGACTACACTAGAAACGTCGGGGCGTGGCTCAGCCTGGCTAGAGCGCCTGGTTCGGGACCAGGAGGTCGGTGGTTCGAATCCACTCGCCCCGACCACCTTCCAAATTCTTCCCCTTTTGGCGTAGAGCCGTATCACGTGTTCTTATCGACCTGGCGAAACCAGATGGCGAAGATGACGAAGGCTCCGCCAACGATGATGGCGATCCACCCCGCCGTGGGGATCCTGGATGGGCGCTTTACCGCGCGTACCTCCTCGAAACGGAACCGCCGTTCCGCGGGAGCTTTCCTGGCGGTCATCACGGTGAATCCGTCGTCATCCACGCTCTTGAGCGTCCCACCCACGGTCTTGTAACCGAGCAGCGTCACGTTGACGCGAGTTCCCAGGGGCAGGCTCCCCACTTTCGCGCGCACCCGAGCGGCTTCGGATGGCGAGATGGCTCGCTGTTGCGGCGGTTTGCCGTCCAGCGCAAGATTGCCGGCGAGCGCCAGAACCACGAGAGGCGCAACCAACGGTCTCATAAGGGCACTTCCGCGTGTCACGAAGTTGTCACCTCGGCTCCTATTCAGGATACGCCTCCCAGGCCGCCGAGTCGCTCGGAATGGCCGAAAGATAGAGGGCCGGCGATTACGGTGGTGTATTCATCTGAAACCTCCCCAGGTGGTTCAGCGGGCCGTAGAACGGGCTAGTCCCGCGCGCGGGTGATTGTGCCCGTCCAACGCAATTGCCGCCCAGAAGGGCTGTAAGCACCACTGCGAGTATTTGTCTTGTCATGCGGGTAACCAGCCTCAGCGGAAATTCTCGATCATCATCAGGTTCGATTCGAAGCGGTCAACCTGCGCCCAGGCGACCCGCTGGACCAAGTGGGACCTGAAGCAAGCCTGCGCCTGCGCGTTGATGTTCAGCGAAAGCGAAGCACAACAGCTTCGATCTGCGATGGTAGCACGGCTGGCGAAGCGCAGCGCCGCGGCGCGTCAACCAGATCCGTGATGGCAGCGTCGAAGTGAAGTGGCCCCCCGGGAAACTGATATACTCCCGAATCATGTACTCGAAAGGGGGACATGTGCACACCATCTTGAGTGAACAGCAGGAACGCGAATTCACGGAACGCGGCTTCACGCGCCGGAGCTTGGGGCGGATCGCCGCCATGATCACGGCGGGGGCGGCGCTTCCGTTTTACAACGAGCCCGCCCTGGCGCAGCTTTCCAAGATCGACGCGCCTCCCGACGCCGTCCTGATCAACGCCAATGAAAACCCGCTGGGACCCTGCAAGGAGGCGCGGGAAGCGGCCCACAAGATGGTCGAGGTGGGTGGGCGATACCGGTACGGCGAAGCGGACCGGGTGCAGCAGTTGCTCGCCGAACAGGAAGGGCTGAAGGGGAGTTACGTGAGGATCCACGCCGGGTCGAGCGGAGCGCTCCACCAGGCGGTCCTGGCCTTTACGTCGCCCAGCAGGCCGTTCGTGACGGGCGATCCGGGTTATGAAGCGGGTGAGCGCGCGGCCAGGTTCATCGGCGCCAAGGTGATCCGCGTGCCGCTAACCACGAGCTATGCGCACGATGTCAAGGCGATGGCCGCCGCCAGTCCCGATGCCGGCTTGATCTATATCTGCAATCCGAACAACCCGACCGGCACCCTGACGCCGAAAGCCGATATCGAATGGGTGGTCGCGAACAAGCCCAAAGGGACCATCGTGATGATCGACGAGGCTTACACCCACATCGCCGGCGCGCCGTTCCACAGCGACCTGGTGGCCGCCGACAAGGACGTCGTCATCCTGCGGACTTTTTCCAAGATTTACGGCATGGCGGGCCTGCGCGCAGGCGCGGCGCTGGCGCGCCCGGACCTGCATGAGAAGATCAGCGGCTTCAGCCAGACCATGATGCCGATCACGGGGATGGCCGCGGCCAGCGCGAGCCTGGAGGCGAAGTACGTGGTTGCGGAACGGCGCAAGTTGATCGGCGACGTCCGCGAGGACGTGCTGGGCTTCCTCGACAAGCACAATTTCAAGTTCACGCCCTCGGTTTCCAACTGCTTCATGGTCGACGTCGGGCGTCCCGGGCAACAGATCGCCGCGGCGCTGCGCCAGGACAAGATCTACATCGGGCGCGTGTGGCCAAGCTGGCCCACCCACGTAAGAGTCACCGTCGGCACCCAGGAGGAGATGAACAAGTTCAAGGCGGCCTTCCTCAAGGTGATGGCTTAAACCCTTTCGACCTCCGCTCCCGACCGAGAGGGTACCCCGGTCGCGGCTCTGTGACAAGGCATCGCGCAGAGCCGCTACGGCGCGGTCCAGGCCAGCAGGTTCTCGGCCAGTTTGCGCAGAAGCTGCGGCGCGGGGTTGGCGCCGGCACGGATGGTCCAGGTTCCCAATTGGGCTATGGCGATTTCTCCCGAACCGTAGCGGCGCGCCAGCATGAGCGGGACATGGCGCGGGTTCATGAGTGAAACCCAACGCGGGCCGAAGGTCTGGCGGTCGTTCGAGAACTGCCCGTTGGCGGCGCTGCGGAGCACGGTGTAGGCCAACTCGGTCCATTCACCGCTGGCCGGCTCCATGCTGGCTGCAAGCACATCGCCCGCATTCATCTCGGCAATGGTTCCGGCGAGCCCGGCCACCAACGGGTGTTCGGCCGAGGTGAAACTGAAATAGCGGTCCGGGCGCCACGCGGCATTGGCGCCGAACCGGATGCCTTCGAGCAGACTGTCCACGGCGGCGCGCGCCAGCGGGTCCCAGACCAGCAGCTTGCCTCCATTGCGGACCCATTGCTGCAACTGCGGGCGCCACTTCTGGTAAGCGGGCGAGGCCAAATCGTAGACCACCACCAGGCGGGCACGGTTCAGAAAGTTGTCGCCCAGGCAGTAGCTCTGCGAAGACCGGCCAGCCGCTTTGAGGATGCGCTCGAGTGTCCAGTGAAACCCGTTGGAAGCGTCGCTCATAGGCCCGTCGAGGCCCAGGTAGACCACCTCCGCGCCGCGATCGGCAAGCGCAGCCTGGTCGTGATAAAAGGCCGCTTCCTCGGTGAAACTGCGGAGCACCGTGGACCAGCGGTACCATTCGCCGAGGTCGGTGGCCTGCCGGTAGGCGGGCGCCGCCAGGCGGTCCAGCTCGGCGTATTCCTGAACGCTGGCGTCCAGATTCCGGAGCATGCGGGCGTAGTGCAAGCGATCTCCGGAACGGTCGTACAAGCCTTTTTCGATGGCTGCCGCGATTTTCTCCCGATAGAAGCGCGCGAAGTGCAGCACACAACGCGCGTCGTTGAGGAAGCGATCGTACTCGGCGCGCTCACGGGTGACGCGAGGGGCGCCGGCTTCGAGCGACGCCAGCGCCTCTTGGGCCATCGCGGCGTACAGCGCGGCCAGCTCGGCGGGTTTGACGGCATCCTGTTGCGGGTTCCGGAGGAAATCCTGAACCGCCAGCGGGGGCGCGGCGCGCGCGGCGGCGGTGAGCGGGCCATAGCGCTTTTCGTAGCGAGCAAGGGTGAGATCGTCCAAGGGGCGCGCCAGGTACGCGCCGACTTCCTGCCACCGGTCGGAATCGAGGATGCCATTCAGGGTGGCCTCCTGGCTCACGGCCGTGGGATGGAAATTCATGTTGTAAATATTCACCAGGTTCTGGAGGCCGGGCATGACCGGCCCGGTGGTGACGTAGTAGTCGTAGACCGCCTGGCCGGCTTCGGGCGTTCCGAAGCGGAGCGCCAGCTCGTCCGTCCAGTACTTCTGTTCCTCGGCGGCGGGACGGTCGGGATTCCAGCCGTAGCGGCCGAAGGCTTCGATCCAGACGCGGTCGCGGTCGATGGCCGAGAGCGGCGGATCGGCGCGATCAAGCGACACCGGCCATTGCCAGGAGACCATGGGGTAAAGATGAAAGCCGGCGACGCCCCATTCGCGCCAGATGCGCACCATTTGCCGGATGAACACCGGCGAGCCCCATCGAAAAGGCTTCACATCGCTGTTTTCGTGCACATTGACGATGTGATTGTGCCCCAGGGCGATCCAATCGCGGTTGCGCGGATCGGGGTAGGGGCTGTCGATCATCTCGATGTTGTGCTTCATCATGGTGAACAGGTTGGAGTAGGACGGCTGGATCACGTCACGGTAGCGGTCGGGACGGATGGTCCACTGGCGCACGATCAGGGGAGGCTGTTTGCCGGAGTCCTTGATTCCGGCAACGACGG
>Ga0187850_10002737_pt1 | contig 15867 bp, 16 predicted proteins | sample June2016WEW_4_15_FD_132436 | JGI IMG/M metagenome (GOLD analysis project Ga0187850, IMG submission 132436) | Peatland microbial communities from SPRUCE experiment site at the Marcell Experimental Forest, Minnesota, USA - June2016WEW_4_150 | ecosystem: Environmental > Terrestrial > Soil >... | reverse complement strand
GTCGGAGAAGCTGAAGGAGCTTTCTCCCAAGTACAACAAAGGTAAAACCATCGACGTCATTAACCAGAAACTGGGCTACCTGGTCCGCTGCGGCGATCCCGACGCCATTGACTCAATTGTTCCAATGGCCTATGGCAATCTCGCCCTGGACTTGTTGTTAGGCAAGATCCACGGACGACTAGTCGTCCTCAGGAATGGCCGTTACGATAACCTGCCCATCGACACCGTCACTGCCTCGAAAAAGATTGTGAATGTGAGAGAGCAATACAACGTCGACCGTTTGCGTCCGCACTACAAGAGCTTCGAGATGAAGCCACTGTTTATCATGACCAGCGAGGTGGCCTAGGGTTACCGCATTAGTTCTGCGGCAGCTGTTTCTAATCGATTAAATCCGGCTTAACCCTGCCGCGAGCCTCAGCCTGAACCAACTCGTTGCGGGAGCATCGTTTTCTCCCGCGACCTTGCTGTAACTTCCCGCCGAATACCAAGGGCTCAAGTTTTCACCGCCAGGTGCCGATGACAACCGTAGCCCACATTTCTATATCGATGTGCCGATTTAATTCGAACCTTGAGTGCCTGAAGGCTTCAGGAAGAGAGAACTGTGTGCAGCGGTGACTCTTACCGCCACGTCTTCCGCCCGCGGTTCTTGCAACTCACGGCTGTTCACAGCGTTTATGAGCCAGAAGCGGATTCTACCTATCTCGTGAGCAGCTTATGCCGACAAAGGTGGATTCCGCTGTCTATGCCGCCGCCCAATTTTATGAATACCAACTTCGGAAAAGTAGCAGAGGTTCAGTGCAGTCGTTCAAGTCGGTTGATCGTTCTAGTTTTTCTAGTGGCAGCTGTTTACAACCAAAGCTCCCTTTTTGCGCTATCTTCAAACAGTTCTGACGAATCCAGTGACGTTTCATACCACAGCACCGTTTCCGGAGTGCGTCTCGTATTCTTCGCCACGGATGAACACAATCACAATGTCCAGAAGCTTCAGAGAGACGACTTCGCCATCCTCGACGATGAACGGGTGATTCGAGAGTTTCGGAGCGTTGCTCGCTCGGCCTCATCAACCTCGACGTTGTCATATTGATTGATTCGAGCGAATCCGTTCAGCCGCAGCTCCAACGAGTGGTCACGGACGTAGAGCAACTGATTTCACAATCGTCGCGGAATCCAGGAGATAAAATCTCCGTGGTGTCATTCAGCGGGTTGGATGCACATCTCGTTTGTATAGAAAACTGTCGTACTTCGTTCCGCGCCGATCGGATTGGTCCCAGAGGAGGGGCAACCCCGCTGCTGGATGCCATCGATTTGGCGACAACCTTGCTGATCAAGCACCGTCAGCCAGATGTTTGGCCGGTGGTCTTACTTTTCTCCGACGGCGACGACACCATCAGCAAGACATCCTTCCACCAGGTTCGCGAGAAAATACTGGCAAGCGGCATCCAGATTTACTCTATCGACGTGAGCGAGTCCAAACGATCATCCAACGGAACCGCAACTCTGCAAATGCTGGCCGAAGATTCCGGGGGACGTTATATCGGCCTTGGCGACGGCCCGGTCAAAATTCTCAATGACGTGATGGATGATTTGCGTTCCGGCCTGCGGGTGACCTACGCGCTGCCGGAGTCCAGTTCTGAGTTTCACTCGATCCGCATTCTTCGTAGAGCACCACTCCAAACGAAAACAAGTCTGTACGAGCATCCAGTTCCTTGCCACGCACCTGCTCCGGTGACATATAAGCGACCGTGCCTAGCGTAGAGCCCGGACTGGTCAGGTGCTCGGCACTGACCTCAGCCGTCGCTTCTGTCATAACATCGGCAACACGCCCACTCTTTAGCATGAGCTTTGCCAGCCCGAAGTCCAGAACCTTGGCGTGTCCCCGCTTGGTCACGAAGATATTGGCGGGCTTGATGTCGCGGTGGACGATGCCTTCGGCATGAGCGGCGTCGAGAGCATCAGCAATCTCGATGGCTAGATTGAGCAGGAGATCGGTCTCTAATGGTCTGCCGGTAACCATGTGCTTCAGTGTCATCCCATCTAGGTACTCCATTGCGATAAAGCGTGTGCCGTCCTGCTCGCCGATTTCGTAGATCGTGCAGATACTGGGATGGTTCAGGGCGGAAGCGGCACGGGCTTCACGGCTAAAGCGTTCTAACGCCTGCGGGTCTTGCGCGACGTCGTCGGGAAGAAACTTGAGCGCGACAAAGCGCCCGAGTGAGGTATCTTCAGCCTTATAGACGACACCCATCCCACCCCCGCCGAGCTTCTCAACAATTCGGTAGTGCGAAATGGTTTGGCCGATCATTCGGGAGATGCCTGGCCTTCGGGTCGCTTCATCTTACGGACGCGGCATCCGTGAATCAACGAATGGCGGTTTCGGTGGCTCCGGTAGCGAGTCAGGGTTTCAAGGGCATTCCCCATGACAGCATTTATCTCGAGATGATCGACGTTCTGGCGGTCGTTGTTCTGTGAAGCTTTAGCCGCTTGGACTATCTGGCCATTCGAGATAGGAAGACCACACAAGGTGTTGGAGTAATGCTGGTCCTTGCCAACAATAGCCCGAACGACCATCCGCTCACAGTCCCACCCGCGATCAAGCGGAAGATCATCGCCTCGAATACCCGGCGGAGCACCGTGATTGCAATCTAATTGCGGCCGGATCTCATCTCATACGAAAGTCTACGGTAAGGTGTGCCCTGCCGCGATGGCTGCCGCCATCGTGAGTTGAGGATCGTACGCGGACGTGAAAGCTTTTTTCTAACGTCGATCGGCACGCTATCGCACGTGCATAAGATAAACACTGACGTCATCCTCAGGTCCTGGACGCGCATCGGGCAAAACCTCGTTCGCAGGGTAGCTTGGCGGAAGTGTCCAGGTACGTGATTACGATCACACGGTATCGTGCCACAACAAACGTGCCTGGGCCGCCCTGTCTTGGCATTCTGACCCACGAATTTTTCATGCCAGGGAGTCTTGAGTGCGATCGTCTGATTGCAAGAGTTATGTCTGCGCGGAAGGCGTGAATGACTTCTCTTTCAGTTGTTGTTCGCCGTCAGGAAGTACAGCAATTCCACCGCGCGAGAGTATTCAGGATCGGAACTGACTGCCCTCTGCAGCAAGGATAATGCTTCCTCGTTTCGACCTTGAGCTCGCAACAGCAACGACATTTTAAGATAGTCGTCTTCAGACGCCGCGTTTGCGAGCGAGCGGTCAATGGTTTTTTTAAATCGATCCACTAACAAAGGGTCGGTTTGATTCGCAGCCTGGAGACTTGCAAGAGCCTGCGGGTAGTCCTTCAAGACTAGGTGTACGAAGCCCAGGTCCAGCAAAGCCGAACAGCGATGCTCCCTTTCTTCACGGCTCAAATTCTTATAATCCTTTGTCAAAGCCGCAGCGACTTCAAACTCCTTTATCGCATCCTGAAGACGATCGTGGGCGAAGTAGTACACGCCGAGATTGACGCGCGACACGACATCTTTCGGATCCAGATTGACTGCTTCGATAAAGTGCTTCTCAGCTGCCTCGTTGTCGCCCTGTGCAAGCAGTGCGAAAGCCAGCTTTCTTTCCGCCAGCAGGTTCGCGTTTGTCACTTCGAGGGTATGGGACCAGATCGTTACGCTGTTCTGCCAGTACGAGATCTGTCGAAAAGTGAGAAACCAAAGTACCCCGAAGGTAATGGCCACCAATCCACGCCGAACTGCTTTTCCGGCGTGCAACCGGTCCAACCCCTCGAGCCCACCCCAAACGGCCATCACGAACAAGCCAATAATGGATAGATAAGCGTAGCGATCTGCCATCGCCTGCTCACCCACCTGGACCGCGCCGATCATTGGAAAGAGCACACCCAGGAAAAAAAGCCATCCGACGATCAAATACGGGCGTACACGGCGCTGCATCCAGGCAGCGATACTTACCGCACTGAGAATCACGCCGGCCCAAGCTGCTTTCGCAAGCGGTAACGACGTTCCGGGATGTGGGTAGAAGAGAGCGAAACGCCAAGGCCAGAATGTTTTTGACACGTAGAGAACGTAGGAATAGACCGCGTTTTCGATCCTTGCGGAGAACGGAAACGCCTTCGTGCTCCGCAGCGCTTCCGCGCTTTGAGCCCACAACGTGACCGTAGAACTGGCGACCGCCATTAAAAACAGAGGCCATTTCTCTACCAACAGTCGCGAGATGGATTGCTGCGGAATCGAGGATTCCGGAGAGGGACTCGTCCAACCGGCTACCCGTCGCAGCGGCCAGCAGTCAACCAGGAGGAGCGCTAACGGCAGAGTCACGGCCATTGGCTTGGCGGCCAGCGCCAGCAGGAAAATTGCCGAAACAACCGCAAGCCGTTTCGTCCCCGGCTTTAGCGCGTACCATCCATATGCTGCAAGGGTGAGGAGAAAGAAAAAGGTGCATAGCAGATTCTTGCGTTCCGCGATCCAAGCGACCGACTCTACGTTAAACGGGTGCCACGCGAATAGCGCAGCTACGACAAAACTGGGGCCTGGCAGTCTGGTCGCCGTGCTGAGGACGATAAAAAGCAGGAGTGCATTTAGACTGTGAATCAGCACGTTCATGAGGTGGTGCCAACCCGGCTCGAGTCCGAAGAACTCGCAATCCGCCGCATGGGACCACCACGTAAGCGGATGCCAATTGTCGTCTTCCCTTGAACTGATGGACCAGCGCACCGTCTCCCAAGTGAGGCCCATCCTTACATGGGAGTTGTTCACGACGTACCTGTCGTCGTCATAATTAATGAAGTCGTGTCCTCGAACCGGGCTGTAAAGAATGACAGTTCCGACGACCAGTACCATCCCGAGTGCAAGGTTTGGAAGTGACTTCAGCCACTGTCGTGCGGTGCTGGCAGCGTTTTTCCTTGTCGGCTCAGCATGCCTGCGCGTTGTTCTTTGGCTCACGTTCTTGCACCGACACTCTTTATAGATATTACGGGAAAGCGGCGTTGGCTTGTCCTCGCGCCTATGCAGAACAATTCCGGCAAAGCACCAGGTACTGACCGCCGAAAGGTAGTGCATGCAACCAGCGCTCAGCCGGGCGAAGCAGGCGCAATTGGCGAGGGAAGTAAAAGAGCGAATCCGTTCGCAGAATCTTGAAGCCCGCCTGGGACAGCATTTTGCGCACCTCACCCGGGCTGATCGTAATCGCATTTTCGTCAAATGCGCATTGCGACATCACATAACGCGTACCAGGATTCCACGGGTTATTTTCCCAAAAGGCGAACAAGGCAGCCGGAAGGAGAGCGTGACGAATCGCCGCGAGGCACGCTTGCCTCTCGGACGGAGGAATATGATGGAAAACGCCATTCGTGAAGGCCAGATCCATCGTGCCGTTGGGCGTCCACTCGTTGATGCTCAGGAAAGACATGCCACTCTTGGAATAAGACTGCCGGGCCACGGCGATCGACGCACTTGATATATCCACACCGAGCGTCTGCTCCGCCTTGAGCGTCGCGCGGCGAGCATGGGCAAGTTTGCGCTGTCTCCGCAACCGTAATCCAAAATCATTCGCACGGGAAATTTGAGCAGGGCGAGGCATTGCGCATTCCAATCGATTCCGCGTTTCGCGTAGAACTCCCGGCTCTCTCCAGTGAAGGCGAGCGACTTCGCCAGATCCTGCTCGTAACTCTTGGCGAAGGAGTCGAATTCGGCTTGAGGCATGATTAGCGCCGGCGTAGTCCCAGAATGCTGAGAAAGAAGCTGCTGAAGATAATCTGCGGTCCGAGAATCAGCGCGGAAACAGAAAACAAGACGATGCGCAGAAGGTTCTCCGAAGTGATGGGGCCGAAGCTGCTGTGCGCCCAGGTGGACAATGCGAAGATCGAACCGGCCACTCCTACGGCGACGAATATTGCCCCCACAATCAATCCGGTCTCGAGCTTGATGTAGTCGAACAAGCGATTCAGCCGCGGATCCTCAGGCAGGAGCCCTTCCGTGATCGCGAAGATTTTAGTGAACACGGCGAAAGTGACCAACTGGAAGCCGACCAGCATAGAGCCCAAACCATAGGCGAGCGTGTGAACGTCGAAGACGATGTCACCGATGCGCCGCGGGCCAGGCATCAGCCAGACGCACGCGGCAAATCCGACGATAATTGAAGCGATGCCCGGATACAGAAAGAGCCAGCGCGGGCTGTACATCAGCAGGAAGCGCAGGTGACGCCAGCCATCATGCCAGGTGTGGAGGTGCGGCGGATGACTGCGGGCGTCGGGCGACAGAGTGGTCGGAACCTCGGTGACTTTCATCTGCAACAGGCTTGCCTTCACCACCATCTCGCTGGCGAATTCCATGCCGGTCGAGCGGATGTCCATGCGTTCATAGCTCTGCTTGCGGAAGGCGCGAATGCCGCAATGGAAGTCTTTGCAAGGTGAACGGGAAAAAAGTCTGCCGATGGCGGTAAGCACGGGATTTCCCAGGTAACGATGCAGGGGCGGCATCGCACCCTTTTCAATGCCGCCGAGAAAACGGTTGCCCATCACCAGCTCGGAGCCGTTTCTCAACTGCTCGACGAATCGCGGGATGTGCGCGAAATCGTAGCTGTCATCGGAGTCGGCCATGAGCACGTAGGTGCCGCGCGCTGCTTGAATTCCGCCGCGGAGGGCGTTGCCGTACCCGCGATGCTGTACGTGAACAACTCGTGCGCCAGCAGCCTGCGCAAGTTCCACCGAACCGTCGCTGGAGCCGTTGTCGGCGACGATGACTTCTCCCTTGATGCCCGCGCTTTCGAGCGCGGCCACGGCCTTCGCCACGCAAATGCCTACAGTCTCGCGTTCGTTCAGGCACGGCAAGACAACAGAAACTTCCAAGGCCCATGCGGTGGGTGTGGCTTCCAGAATCCCGGCCATTTCTTGGGTGATTTGACCCATAAACGATCAGTTCACTTGCAGTTCCTCTAGGAAATAAGCACTTTAAATGCCAACGTGGGGCCCGGCGGGCTGTTGATTTTAGGCTATTTCCGAGGCTTTCCCACGCGTTCGGCGGTTGCGAACATCTTCAAAACCGTATCCATATCCTTGGGCTGAACCTTGCCCGCCGGGATGCGCCGGTGCGTCAGGTCTTCCAGTTTCAGCAAAAGATCCACCAGCGCCATGGAGTCGATCAGTCCCGAGGAGACCAGCGGAGTGTTCTCGTCAATAGTCACTCCCGGTTTCCGGATCAGTTGAACAATGTGGTCGATCATTTGCTGTGCATCTGAAGTCATAACGATGTCCCACTCCTAGGCTTGGACGTTCAATTCCGGGTGCTCGGTCAACAATTTTTCTCGCGTTGCGGAACGCGCGGGCTTCCCGGCGGTACTCTTGACGATCCATTTCGGCGGTTTCAGAAATACGGTTCGCGCGGCGACTCCCAAGCCGGCAACGACCCGGCTGCGGATTTCCTGCTCGAGTTCTACGGCGCCGGCCAGCAACTCCTCATGCTCCACTTCCGCCACCACGACAATCTCTTCGGTTCCGAGATCGGGATTGTACACGCCCATCGCAATCACCCGTCCGTCGTGAACGAATGGATGCCCTCCGACGATTTCCTCGATGTCCTGGGGATAAATATTCTCGCCGCCAATAATCAGCAAATCCTTCTTGCGGCCGACCACGTAGAGTTCGCCGTCAAGATGAAACCCGAGATCGCCGGTGTGGTACCAGCCATCGACAATGGCTTGAGCCGTCAGATCCGGACGATTGTAGTAGCCTTCAAAAAGACAATCGCCCCTCACAAGAATCTCACCGACGAAATCGTCTTGGAGGATGACTCCGGAGTCTGACACGACGCGAACCTGCTGATGGGGCAGCAAACGGCCGGATGACGTAAAGGACATCGACCCTGGAGTTCCCTCATCCACCAATTTGACACGATGTGCTCCTCGGAATTGCTGCCCGTCAACCCAGATCCTCAGCGGGCCTGATGGCCGATCAATGTCTGACTGCGTCACTGCAAAAACGTTTTCCGCCATCGCGTAGGACGACTGCAGTACTGCGCTTTTGATTGCGAAGGCTCGCTGAAATTCGCTCATGCTGCTCGCTCGTACGGGCTCGGAGCAATTGATCAGGAGGCGAAGAGATGACAGATCGTAGTCACGCCATCGGCTCTCCGGTGTGCGCCGCGGCACGAACTGAAACGCAAAGTTCGGCATCCACGCCAGCGTGCATTTGTGCTCGCTGATAATTTGTAGCAGCGTTTCCGGGTGCATCACCCAATCGAGCGGCGACTGCATCACGACGGGAAGATGGCACACCATGGGCAGCACGAAGCAGGCGATCAACCCCATGTCGTGGTAGAGCGGCAGCCAGGTGTAAACGCGATCCGCCTCGTTGTCGATCTTCAAAGCTCGGGCAAGATGTTCAATCTGCCGCAGCACGGCGGCGTGCGTGAGAGCGACTCCTTTTTGGAGGCCCGTGGTACCGGCAGAATGTTGAATGAAGGCCAGGCCATCGGGTCGAATCTTCGGGATCTCTTCTTTTGAAGGGTGCTCGTGCGACTCCTGCAGCTCTCTCTGGGCTTTGAAATCCTTGGCCCCGGCACGAAGCAGCATGGTGTCGTCGCCGACCGATACACAGGCCAGCATCTCCTCCGGAAATTCATCGTCAATCACCACGGCCTTTGCGCTCAGGTTGGCGGTTACCCCAAGCAGCCCGGAGCGGTACTTCGAAGGTTCCACCTTGAAATTCGGGTATGCCAGGAACGCTGGCGCTGCGCCCAGCATCATGGCCGCGACGAAGGTTGTCATCGCAGGGATGCCCTGGGGCATGATGACGACCACGCGGTCGCCGGCTTGCAGGCCGTGATCACGAAACACGCGTGCTTGCTCGCGGGCTCGCCGACGGAACTCGCCAAAGGTCAAGGCCTGGCGTTCGTCTTCGTCGATCCAGAATGTGATGAAAGGCTGCCCGGCAGGCGCTCGATTCAGGGCGTCGATCAGGTTCGCAGCACGAATCACAGCGCATTTTAGACCAATCTGATCTTTTTGGCTGTGAAGCAGTACACAGGCGGTGTTCAGCGCGACAGTTATACTTCTACGGTGCTTGGATAAGGTACCTTCGGATTTTATTCGAACCGGGGCAGGCTCAATGCAGTTTGCAGCGCAACTGGAAAATTTACGCGAGCGACGTGGGCTGTTGGGCGCGTCGCTGGTGGTGATTGTACTGCTTCTGTATGCTCCGGTGATCCATCACGGCTTTCTGCAACTTTGGGACGACGACGCTTACGTCACCGACAACCCTCACGTCCGCAGCGGATTGACGCTGACAAATATTCGATGGGCGTTCACCAGCTTTGAGCAGTCGAACTGGCATCCGGTGGCGTGGCTGTCGCACATGGTGGATTGCCAATTGTTTGGGCTGAATCCCGGTCCGCAACACGCGGTAAATCTGCTGCTGCATGCGGCCAATGTATTTCTCGTGTTCTGGTTATTGCAGAGGGCTACCGGAGCGGTGTGGCGCAGCTTCTTCGTGGCAGGGCTCTTTGCGGTGCATCCGTTAAACGTAGAGACTGTCGCATGGATTGCACAGAGAAAAAGTCTGCTGAGCGTCTTTTTCTCGATGCTCACGATCGCGGCCTACGGATGGTACGCACAACGAACCGACTGGAAACGATATGCGCTTCTGGTTGGCGCTTTTGCCCTTGCGCTGATGGCGAAGCCGATGGCGGTCACCTTGCCGCTGCACTTATTACTTTTTGATTTCTGGCCTTTACGGCGATGGGAGCAGCTTCCGTTGCTTCAGCGATGGGCGCGGCTAACGACCGAAAAGCTGCCTTTGTTTGCCCTGAGCGCAGGCAGTTCCGTGCTGACCGAGATGGCGCAAAATTCCGGGGGGTCGGTTATGCAGTTGTCTCTCTTGCCGGTCTCGGCGCGAATTGAAAATGCATTGATTTCGTACGTCACCTACATCGGCAAGATCCTGTGGCCGGCTCGACTGGCGACGTATTATCCGATTCAACTCACTCCGCATGCGGGTGATGCGATCGCCTCAGCGGCTATCTTGATCGCCATCACGGCGCCGGTGCTGTATCTCCGGAAGCTTCCGTACCTCGCGGTGGGATGGTTCTTCTACCTCATTGCCATGGTTCCGGTGATTGGGATCGTGCAGGTAGGATTTCAGGGGATGGCCGACCGCTATACGTACGTCCCCGCCATTGGCTTGTTGATTGCACTGGTGTGGGGACTGTCCGAGATGGTTGCCCAGATTCCCGTGGCGCGAGCTGCGCTGGCGTTGGGCGGGCTGTGTGTCGTTATCGGGCTCGTGGCGGTTTCGGCTCGCTATCTCGAGTGCTGGAAAGATCCGGTGTCGCTGTTCGCGCGGGCGCGAACTTCCTGGGGCCGACCGGATTTCTGGCTGGAACAGCTTTACGGCAATGCCTTGTTTTCTGCAGGACGGACGGATGAGGCGTTGGAACATTACCAGGAGTCCTGCACAATCCAGCCGCGCACCGAGTACTGTCATTACAATATTGCACATATACTCGCCGGGCGCAGGCAATACAGCGACGCTCTCCACGAATACCAGCTGGCACTTCGCTATACTGCGAGCCGCGACATGGCATTGATCTGTCTGGATGAGTCGGGCGAGGCGCTCCTGCAAATGGGCGACTATGACGCAGCGCAAAAAGCGATTACACAGGCTCTAGGAATCGATCCTGCTGACTCCATGGCCAGACATCTGCAGGAGGTCGCTTCGCACAAGGGAGGCGCAAACTAGGCTTGGAAACTCGGGGGGTCCTTCTCCAAAGCGCCTGCTACGTGCTGCTGTTCCTGACCTGCGTTTTGGTCCTTGCGAGAGTTCGCGCGCGACACGTCCGCCAGGCGGTTCTTTTCGCTTCCAGCTGTGCACTCTACCTCACGTGGACGCCGTGGTTCGCCGCTGTTCTGGCAACCTCGATTGTTGTTAATTTCATGATTGGGAAATGGCTACAGCGGAATCCCAATTGGCTGCCTCTTTCGGCCGGGTTGATCTTTAACTTGGCGCTATTAACCGTGTTCAAATACCTGCCGGCATTGGCGGTTCACGTCTCGTCCCATGCGCTTCGCAGTTTCGTCGATCTCGCTCTGCCCCTGGGCATTTCGTTTTGGACGTTCCAGGCGATGAGCTATCTCTTCGACCTGTATCGCGGCGATGAACTTGACCCGTCACTCATGGAATTCGCCATGTATATGGCGTTCTTCCCCATCACGATCTCCGGACCGGTCTGCCGCCTGCCGGAGATGCTGCCGCAATTCCGTTCCGAGGAGAAAACTGCATGGAGTGAGGTTGCGACCGGGATACAACGAATCGCGATCGGCGTACTGATGATGCAGATCGCGAAGTTGCTCGGCCAGGGCATTCTGGCGGGCGACGGCATTGTCAGCGGATTTGACCGCACAACGCGATGGAGCGGAGCCGATGTTTGGTGTCTCTCGTTTGGCTACGGACTGCAACTCTTCTTCGATTTCGCCGGTTACACGCACATTGCTGTGGGAGCTGCGAAAGCGCTCGGTATCAGAGTTCCGGAGAATTTTGAGCGGCCGTTTGCATCGACGAATCCAACCATATTTTGGACGCGCTGGCATATGTCGCTGTCGTTCTGGATTCGCGACTATCTTTTCTTCCCGCTTGCGACGGCACGGCGCGAGGTCTGGTGGCGCAATCTGGCGCTGATTCTCTCCATGGCTGCTTTCGGCATCTGGCACCGGGCGAGCCTGCTGTTTCTGATCTGGGGTTGTTACCACGGCGTGCTGCTGGTCTCGCATCGCGTGATCCAGCAATGGGAGCGTAATTTCGAGTGGCGGCCGCCGGAAAAGCTTTGGACTGCGCTGGGCTGGCTTGCAACCGCGATTTTCATCAGCCTGGGTTGGATTTTGTTCCGCGCAAGTTCTCCCGCACAAGCAGTGCAGATGCTGGCAGCGACCCTCTCGCCAACCAGCTATGCGTCGCACTTTCTCAGCCTGAGCCTGTACGGGTTGGTTGCTGTTCTCACCGCCGGATATGCCCTCGTGCTGCTGGTTGGCTCAGTCCTCGACAAACACATTGAAGCTGCTCGATCAAGCGAAGAGGCTCGATCGACCATTGCGCTCATCGCGCGCTGGCGCTGGTTTTGGATTCCGTCGCTGTACGCGCTGGCATTGCTCTTCGTTTTCTTGATCACACACGGACAACAAGTGAACGCAGGACAACTGATGTATCGGCGGTTCTAGCGGATTTGCGTGCCGTCCGGCAGGAACACCGGATAGCCATCCCAGGGCTGGGCCAGCGCCATCTGTTCGGCAGCGGCGGCTCGATTGTAGGCGTAAAGGAATGTTCCGAAGCGCAGGCGCAGCATGGCGTCATCCGGGTCGCGCGCGATGGCCCACTGATATAGCGCGGCAGTGTCGTTCGGTAATTCGTCGGGACTCTGCGCCTTCGCAGCCATGCGGAACAGTTGCTCGGAATGATTCAGCTGTGTGGTAAATGGAGGTTTCTGCAGGCGATTCAGCATTTCGGAGGCGAGGCGCGCGCGATCATAGCGCGTTAAAGCAAGGAATCGCTCGCAATCGGCTTCGGATACAGGGTCTGAATTGCCGGCTGCGTCCGGTGACAAGTTCTTCGCCACCTGCTGAAACATGGCACGAGCTAGCAGGTAGCCGCCTTCGGGCGTGAGGTGCACGTGCTCATAGATGAATTCGCCGCCGATAATTCCGTCAGGACTGGCGTCGCTCAGAATTTTCTCGGCATCCACCAGAGCAACACCGTTTGCAAACGAACCGGCTACCGAACGGTTAATTTCATTGATGCGGCTATCGGCGCGGAAGCGGAGAGCATCAAGATCGCGGGCCCGCGAGAAATGCTCTCGTGCGGACTTGTAATTGGCCATACTCCAGTAACTTCGGGCGATGCGAAACTCGAGTTCGGCGTAGTCATCGTCAATCTTTGCCGCGGCAAGATATTGCTTCAATGCTTCGGCTGGCGAGTTCGCAGTTTCGAGGGAATCGCCATGCTGTACGAGCATGGTCCAGCTATTCAGCAGGTCCTGCTTCAAGCCCTCTTTATGCAGCGAAGCGAAGGGTGCGCAGTCTCTCAGATTCGTCGCCACCGTGGAGACAATCACCTTCGCTCCCGATTTGCGAGCCACGGCAATCGTCTCGCGCAGATTCTGCTCGTAGTTTGCGTAGACGTACTTCATCGACGGCGAAGTGAGCGGCACCTGTTTATCGAGAAACATCTCCATGCCGCGCCATTCCTGCTTCTGCGTGCCCAGCTTGGTCAGAAACTGCCCGATTCGCGTGGAGTGATACAACATGCTGGCGCGTGCCAGCGGCATGCTCATGCCGGCGGAAGTGAGCATGGTGCCAGCGCCATAAGGCCCGACGACTTCATTGTTGCCGGAGTAGATGATGAAAAGATCCGGCTGCTGACTGGCCAATCCCGCTGCAATGGGCAGCACGACGTGGGAGTTGATGGCGACGCTGCCAGTATTCACCACTTCAAATTTCAGCGACGGGTAGCGCTCGCGCAGCATGACTTCCAGGTATCGGCTGAAGGCATAGGCGGAGTCGGGATCGCCCATGGCGGCCGATTCGCCCAGAACAAAAATGCGATAGGTTCCCGGTTGCTTGGTGGCTGGAATGGCATAGAGCCGGGGCGTCTGCACCATGCCTGCAGGAAAGAACGGCGCGGCAAAAAACAAGTTGTAGCAGTTGGCGGGTGTGCCTCTGATCGTACATGGCACCAGCAGATCGGTGCTGTATCCGACGCCGGCAAGTCGCAACCCGAGCTCAAGGACTCCCAGAACGAGCAGAGGAACGAAAACCGCCGCAATGACCACAAGCGCCCAATGCGGGCGCTTGTGGGCTGCCGGGGGTTCGGCTTCAAGCTCAGAGTTCATGGGCGGCTTCCGGTCACGATTGGCAGCTCTGCTATTGCGCAATGGCCGCAGGTTTGTCAGTTTTCGTGCCGGCTTTCATACTCCCGTGCTGCTCCGCCTGAGCGATCAGGCGCTCTACACGATCACGCTGTGGATAGTTGGGGTTGGTTTCGAGCAGCCGCTTCCAGGACGCAACTGCGCCATTGATATCCATTTTGTCCTGCCACTTCACCATGCCCTCGTTAAACATCGCGTTGGCGTGCTTGCCATCGATCTTGAGGACTTCGTCATACTCGCTGATGGCCCGGTCGGGCTGTCCCATCAAGTGATAGGCAGTGCCGAGATCGGTGCGGACGTCGGTCTCCTTAGGATCGATTTTGAGCGAGTCTTCGTAATACTTTACCGCGTCCGGGTACTGCTGAGCGTCGTAGTACAGATTTCCAATCTGATATAGCAGGGCCGCATTCTTGGGGTCGGTCTTCAGTTGGGCAAGAAGCGGCTGGGCCTGCGCAACGGCCATTTGCCGCAACTGCTCCGGAGTGCGCTGCTGCGCGTTGTCCATGGACGACGCGCCGGTTTGGGTCCCCATGCCTGCTGGAGCCTGCGCCGCAGCGGCGGTTGCGGATTGGCCAGGCGCCGATCCGCGCATCAGATATCCCACCGCGACCCCTACCAGAAGGCAAATGACGGACAAAACATAGGCCTGGGTGCTGGTCCAGGTGCTTGAATTTGAACCATTTGTCTCAGCACTTTTATTCTCAGCCATAGCCATTCTCCTCGTCGGAATCCCCGATTTGTGACCGCATTGTCGCGTGACGGGCGGTCGGGACGGTGTGATTGAAATCACAGTTGCCAGTGCGTTCGGCAATGTTCACCTCATCAGGCTTCGGTTAGCTTCTTCCCTTTCACGATCTTGGTGCCGGAAACCGGTGAGCGATATACCCCGCGCGCTGTGGTATTATAGTCGTCCCTAGAGAGAAGCGGGATGGTAAATTCCGGCACTGCGGCTAATAACATGAAAACAGGAAAGATCTCGGCGTTCCACGTTGCCAATTTTGGCATCTGACGTGCTTCGTTTGGTTGTGAGCAAGGAGATCCATGGCCGCGATGACGCAAACTTCAAAGACCTGGACCAATACCCAAACCTATAGCATGGCAGTGATCTCCCTGATCTTGGGCATCGCAGCCGGATATCTGCTGCACGCTCCAGCGACCGCCGCCGCCGGTTCCGCCGTCGCGAATGTTTCACCCAATGCCGTCCCCGGTAACATTCCACAAATGCCGAGCGCTGCCGATCTGAAGCGCATGGCGGACAAACAAGTCGCTCCTCTGCTGGAACAGCTACAGAAAAATCCCAAAGATGCGGACCTGCTGGCCAAGATTGCGCAGTCCTACATGGCCGCCCAGCAATTTCAAAGCGCCAAACAATATTTCGAAGAATCCGTTGCAGCGAAGCCGGAGCCAGACGTCCTGAACGAGTTGGCATTCGTCTACGTGAAAATGGGCGACCTCGACAAAGGAATTGCGACGCTGAATCAGGCTCTGACCATCGATCCGAAAAATGCCAACGTCCTCTACAACCTTGGGTTTTATGAATGGAAGGGAAAAGCGGATCCGAAGGCGGCGATCGACGCCTGGCAGTCCTTTTTGAAGGTCGATCCGAAAAATCCCAAGCGATCCGAAATCGAACAGATGATGGCTCAAGCCCAGAGACATCTTGGCATCGCTCCCGGCACCAAGACCGACAAACCTGCAAATTAGCCCCGTTTCCTGCGGATCTTGAGCGCACAAACCGGGCAGAAATGGGTTTGCCCTTCCACGAACTGCGGCGTCGATCTGCCCGGAAGATCGATGTCTGGGTGAAAAGGCACACTACGTCGGGCGATTTCTCGCCAGCATGCGATCTTGATTTCTGCACAGCCTGAAGCGTTTGGAATCTGAGTCCTTGTGCGGAATGCGACTTCTTCCGAAGCATCAGTTCCTTTCTAATTTTGCTACGCCGCTTGCACACCATCTCTCCCGTGATGGCTATCTGCTGAAGTGGTTTGGTATCGCCCTC
>Ga0187850_10002726_pt1 | contig 15912 bp, 15 predicted proteins | sample June2016WEW_4_15_FD_132436 | JGI IMG/M metagenome (GOLD analysis project Ga0187850, IMG submission 132436) | Peatland microbial communities from SPRUCE experiment site at the Marcell Experimental Forest, Minnesota, USA - June2016WEW_4_150 | ecosystem: Environmental > Terrestrial > Soil >... | reverse complement strand
GGTGGTGCTCTCGGTGGGCATGGAAGGCCACCAGGACGCCCAGGACGTCCGCCGCCTCTTCAACATCACCTGCTCCACCGAGGGCTTCTTCCAGGAGCGCCACCCCAAGCTCGCCCCCGTGAACACCTTCACCGACGGCGTTTTCCTGGCCGGCTGCTGCCAGGGCCCCAAGGACATTCCGGACACCGTGGCGCAGGCCGGCGCCGCCGCCGCCGAAGCCCTGGCGCTGATTTGCGCCGGATACGTCGAGCAGGAACCCAACTGCGCCTACGTGATCGAGGAGCAGTGCTCCGGCTGCAAAACCTGTATTCCCTTATGCCCCTATTCCGCGATAACCTTTCGAGAGGATAATAGAGCGGAGGTGAACCCGGTGCTTTGTAAGGGGTGCGGCACCTGCGTGGCAGCCTGCCCCTCCGGGTCGCTCCAGCAGCGCATGTTCGAAGACGATGAGCTGTTCGCAGAAATCGAAGGAGTGCTTGCGTATGTCTGAAGCCGTTTTTGAACCGAGGATCGTCGCATTCTTCTGTAATTGGTGTACCTACCTGGCGGCCGACCTGGCGGGCACCTCGCGCATGAAGTACCCGCCCAACGCGCGCGTCATCCGCGTCATGTGCTCGGGCCGCCTCGACCCGCAATTCATGCTGAAGGCCTTTGCCGACGGCGCCGACGGCGTCCTGATCGGCGGCTGCCACCCCGGCGACTGCCACTATCAGGAAGGCAACTACAAATGCCTGCGCCGCTTCCACCTGCTCAAGTGGGTGGTCAAGGAAATGGGCATCGAAGACGACCGCTTCCGCCTGGAGTGGATTTCCGCCTCCGAAGGCGACCGCCTGCGGACGGTCATGATTGACATGGTCGAGAAAGTCCGGGCGATCGGACCGCTCCATTGGAACGCGCCCGTCGAGGAGGTGGCCGTTTCATGAAACCCAAGGTCGCATTCTACTGGTGCGCGTCCTGCGGCGGCTGCGAAGAAGCGGTTGTCGATCTCGCCGAATCCATTCTCGACGTGGTGGCCGCCGTCGACATCGTGCTCTGGCCCGTCGCGCTGGATTTCAAGAAAGCCGATGTCGAGGCCATGGAAGACGGCTCGATCGCGGCCGCCTTCATCAACGGCGCCATCCGCACCACCGAGCAGGAGGAGTGGGCCCACCTGCTGCGCCGCAAAGCGCAGACCGTCATCGCGTTCGGGGCCTGCGCCCAGATGGGCGGTATTCCGGGCCTGGCCAACTTCTCCAACCGCGCCGGTGTTTTCCAAACCGTCTACCAGGAGTCGCCGAGCACCGTGAACGCCGAGGGCGTCTTGCCCGAGACCACGCACCGGGACAACGGCCACACCGTCACGCTGCCGGGCTTCTTTGACACCGTGCAGGCGCTCCACCAGGTGATCGACGTCGACTACTACATCCCCGGCTGCCCGCCCACGCCGCAATTGCTCGCCGACGCCGTCACGGCGCTGCTCGCCGGCAAACTGCCTGAGAAGGGAACCGTGCTCGCGCCCGACCAGGCCCTGTGCCTGGACTGCCCGCGCAAAGACACCAAGCCCGAGCGGCTGGCCATCTCCGAGTTCAAGCGCCCCCACCAGATCCTCATCGATCAGGACAAGTGCCTGCTCACTCAAGGGCTGCTCTGCCTCGGCCCGGCTACGCGCTCCGGCTGCGGGGCCCGCTGCATCGAGGGCAACATGTGCTGCACCGGCTGCTTCGGCCCCACCTCCCGCGTCCGCGACTACGGAGGGAAGGTGCTCTCGGCCATCGCCTCGGCCGCCGACAGCAATGACGAGGACCAGATCCTGAGCATCCTCGCCGGGATCCCCGATCCGGCGGGAACGTTCTACCGTTACTCGCTGCCGGTTTCCGAGCTTCAGCGCAAGAGGTTATAGGAGGCCGCCCATGCCAGAATCAACCAGCACACGACGAATCACCATCGACCCGATCACGCGCCTCGAAGGCCACGGCAAAATCGATATCTTCCTCGACGACGAGGGCCAGGTCGAGCGCGCCTGGTTCCAGGTGCCCGAGCTGCGCGGCTTCGAGAAGTTCGCTCAGGGCCGCCCGGCCGAGGACATGCCGCAAATCACCTCGCGCATCTGCGGCGTCTGCCCCACCGCCCACCACATGGCCGCCACCCGCGCGCTCGACAACCTCTATAAGGTCACGCCCCCGCCCGCCGGCCGCAAAATCCGCGAGCTGGTCTACTCCACCTTCATGACCGAGGACCACGCGCTGCACTTCTACTTCCTCGGCGGCCCGGATTTCGTCGTCGGACCCACCGCGCCGCCCGCCGAGCGCAATGTGCTGGGCGTCATCGCCAAGGTCGGCATCGATGTGGGCAAGAAAGTCATCTCGATGCGCCGCAGGCTGCGCGAGCTCACTTCGCTCGCCGCAGGAAAAGCCGGCCACCCGGTCTTCGGGCTGCCCGGCGGAGTCGCCAAGCGCCTCACCGCCGCCGATCAGGTGCGCTTCCAGACCGTTGCCGCCGACGCCGTCGAGTTCGCCCAGTTCACTCTCGAAGTTTTCGAGAACGTCGTCCTGAAGAACTCGGACTACGTCAACCTCATCCTCGCCGACTTCTTCACCCACCGCACCCACTACATGGGGCTCGTCGACGATCACAACCAGGTCAATTTCTACGACGGTTCGCTGCGCGTGGTCTCGCCCGAGGGCGCCGAAACCGTGAAGTTCGCTCCCGAGAAGTACCTCGACTATATCGCCGAGCACGTCGAGCCGTGGAGCTACATGAAGTTCTGCTACCTCAAATCTCCCGGCTGGAAAGGCTTCACTGACGGCGTCGAGAGCGGCGTCTATTCCGTCGCCCCGATGGCCCGCCTGAACGTGGCCGACCGCATGGCCACGCCGCTGGCCCAGCAAGCCTACGAGAAGTACATCGCCACGCTCGGCAAGCCCGTGCACCACACGCTCGCCAATCACTGGGCGCGCGTGATCGAGCTGCTGTATGCCGCCGAGCGCATGAAGGAGCTGGCCGATGATCCCGAAATCATCGACCCCAACGTGCGCACCATTCCCACCGCCGTCCCGACCGAAGGCGTCGGCGTGGTCGAGGCGCCCCGCGGCACCCTCATCCACCACTACCAGACCGACGAGCGCGGCCTGATCACCAAGGCCAACCTGATCGTGGCCACCCAGAACAACGCCGCCCGCATCGCCATGAGCGTCGAGAAAGCCGCCAAGGGCGTGCTCTCCGGCAAGCAGGTCACCGAGGGCCTGCTCAATATGGTCGAGATGGCCTTCCGCGCCTACGATCCCTGCCTCGGCTGCGCCACCCATTCGCTCCCCGGTTCCATGCCGCTCGAGGTACGTGTGCGCAACCGCAACGGCGAAACCCTAAGCATCCTCCGCCGGTCCTGATCCATGTCCGCCCGGGTGCGAGTCCTCGGCCTAGGCAACGAAATCCTAGCCGACGACGCCTTGGGGATCCTGGCCGCCCGCGAATTAGCGAAGTTGTTTTCACCCGACCAGGTGGAGGTAGTCGAGAGCTCCGAGTCCGGCCTCCACCTGCTCGATCACGTCACCAACGTTCGCCGCCTCGTAGTGATCGACACCGTCCAGACCGGTCACGCCGCCCCAGGCACGATCTTCGAAGTGCGCGAGCAAGACGTGCGCGCCGCCCCCGGCACGGCAGCCCACGGCACCGGCCTCTTCGACGCCCTGGCGCTAGCCCGCAAGCTAGGCTTCGACGTCGCCCAGGAAGTGACCATCCTCGCCGTCGAAGCCGCCGACTGCCTCACCCTAGGCGGCCCCATGCACCCCGCCGTCGCCGCCGCCCTCCCGCAGGTGATGGAGCAGGCCAAAGCCCTCATCGCAGCCCCGTAGGGCGGACCTCCAGGTCCGCGGCCGAGCTCCAGCTCGGCCTCTCTCAGGCACTCGACCAGCGAAACTCGGCAGCCTCTCCGGCCAGACCAGCCCGCACCGGGTTCTCCTCGATATACGCTCGGATGCGCTCGAACTCGCGGTCATTCCGAACGCAATGGTCATAGCTCTCCTCCTGCCAAAAAGGAGAACCGGTTCGCACCAGCATCTGATTCGCTCGTCTGGCTGTGAGACTCTTGAGCGACTTTATCAAGGCCGGCAGTGGGACGTGGGGGCTGATCAGCAGATGAACGTGGTTGGCCATGACCACAAATGCGTGGAGCAAATAACGATGCAGCCCGCGTTCGCCGAAGTGGATAGCCTCCACCACCATCCGGGCGATCCCTTCTTGACGCAGGTAGAGTGGGCCCGTCCGGGCGTTATCCAACAGTCGGTCGAATGCGGCGAACGCTTGGCCGGAGGTGAGCGTCTCTGGCGGAAACGCGCGTGACGCCGGCAGGCTGCCGTGCAGCCGCCAGGTCACGAAGACAGGTTGACCGATCTCGTATCGATGCGGCAAGTGCCGGCGGTATAAGATCATTCACTGCTATGTGACTTCGCCCCCGAATAGTTCTCACTTTTCCCGTAGGGAGGACCTCCAGGTCCGCGGCCGAGCTCCAGCTCGGCCAAAGTGCTATTCTAACAACGCATCCGGATGATCCCCTTTCTTGTTGCCGCAGCGCTGCTGGCCACGCCCTATCCGTGGCTTGCCTCCGCTACCCACGAAACCATCGAAGCCCGCATCGCCCCGCCAGCCGGTTTCCGCCGCGTTCCCGCGCCGCCGGGAAGCTTCGCGGAGTGGCTCCGCGGTCTGCCCGTCAAACGGGGGCAGCCGCCGGTTCACCTGTTCGACGGCAGGCTGAAGGCGAACCAGACGGCGCACTACCTGGTGCTGGACGTGGACGTCGGCGCGCGCGATCGCCAGCAGTGCGCGGATGCCGTGATCCGGTTGCGTGCCGAGTATCTGCGCGCCGCCCGAGCGGAGGACCGCATCTGCTTCCGGTTCACCAGCGGCGCGCCCGCGCGCTGGTCCGCCTGGCGAGAGGGGATGCGCCCGCGCATTCACGGCAACGCGGTTTCCTGGGAGCGGCGCGCGCAGCCGGATGCGAGCTACGCCTCCTTCCGCCGCTACCTGGACCTGGTCTTCGACTACGCCGGCTCCTTCTCGCTCGCCCGCGAGTTGGAGCGCGTGCCCGATCCCCGGCGCATCCAGGCCGGCGACGTCTTCATCCAGGGCGGCTTTCCGGGTCACGCCGCGCTGGTCGTCGACGTAGCCGAGGACGCCGCCGGCCGGCGCGCCGTGCTGCTGGCCCAGAGCTACATGCCCGCCCAGGATATCCACGTGCTCCGGAACCCGGGCGCTCCGCAAACCCCATGGTACGTCATCGACGGCGACGGCCCCCTCGCCACCCCCGAGTGGCGCTTCCCGCCAGGCTCGCTCCACCGGTTCAGCGAGACCTCGGCAACCGCTTGTCAGTTGGTGCGGAGCGAGAACCGCTTCAATTCACAGGGGGTGACGTCCTGGCCTGGTCCTGTGCCGACGTTCACGCCTCGCGCCTCCATATCCAATCCACCCGAGAACGCGGGGATGGCGACCAGGATGCGCGTCATAGGACCGATGGTCATTCCCAGTTCCCTGATCTTGAGGGAGTACGTTGTTTCGACCGTGCAGTCATCCTTGACCTTGTAGGTCAGGTTTACGAAGTCCATCGTGAGCGGGACTCCGCCCATATTGGAGGCATGCCAGCCGGAACCGCCTCCAGCGCCGTCCAGCTTGACGACGCCAATGTGGGAGGCGGGGACGTAACCCTTCGGCAAAGTCGGGTTGAGCGTCGACAGGTCCGCCCACCCGTTGCACGAAAGACAATAGGTGCCCCGGAGGCTCGCGTCACTACACTGGGCAGCGGCATTCGGGGATGACACCACCACACACGCCGCAAGCAACGCAGCCGCAAGAATACGCTTCATGGTTCGATTCTCCTTTTCCGGCCCCGGCGGTTCTCCGCGGGGCTCACAGCAAGCAGTACCACGCTCCGCCGCGGCGGAATCCTGGCATAATGCGACTCCGCGCGGCGTGTCGTCTATTGCCGCCCAATGCCGGGAGGAGTATGCTGAGGACGATAATCGGAGGGCTTAGGTATGAAACCATCCCGCTCTGACCACCCCGCGCAGCCAAGTCCCTCCGACGACCGCCTCGAATCGTGGAAAGAGATCGCCAGCTACCTGAATCGCGACGTCCGGACCGTGCAGCGCTGGGAACAGACCAAGGGTCTCCCCGTGCGCAGGCTTCCCGGCGGCGAAATGGCGCGGGTCTACGCGCTCCGGTCCGAGTTGGATGCCTGGTGGAACAGCCGTGGAATCCACCTGGCTTCGGAGGCCGAGGCCGAGTCGCCCGTCCCTCCGCCCGGGAAGCGAAACCGAAGAAGCGTCTGGGCCGGAGTGGCACTAGGCCTGGCGAGCGTCGCCCTGGTGGCGGTCTGGCGCTTCGTCCTGAACCCCACCCCGCCACCTCCGCTGCGGGTTGTCCCGCTCACCAGCTACGGGGGAGAGGTCAGTTACCCATCCTTCTCGCCCGACGGCAAGCAGGTGGTCTTCACCTGGAACGGAGAGAAACAGGACAACTACGATCTGTATGTCAAACAGGTCGAGGTGGGTGAGCCCTTGCGCCTGACCAGGCACCCGGCCATGGACACCTGGGCGTCGTGGTCCCCCGACGGGCGTTACATCGCCTTCCTCCGCTGGTTGATCGGCTCGCCCACCTTCGAAGTGAGGGTGATCCCCGCGCTGGGCGGGGCGGAACGCCTGCTGGCTGAAGGTCCGACCACCGAGGTGTGGCCGGAGCCGGGGGTGAGTTGGACGCCCGATAGCCGCTGGCTGATCATGGGATTCCCCAATGCCCGGGCGCGCACATCCCTGTCTCTGCTATCGATCGAGACTGGCGAGCGAAAGCGGTTGACCTCCCCGCCTCCCGACTGGAATGGGGACGATTCCCCCGTGCTGAGCCCGGACGGCTCGAAGGTGGCATTCCTCCGCCGCCGCGGACCGGAATCCGGCAATGTCTTCCTGCTCTCCCTCAACCGCGACTACACCGCCCAAGGGGAACCCCAGCAATTGACGCACGAGCCGTGCTGTGTGACGAATCCCCTCTGGACCGGCGACGGCCGCCAGATCCTGTATTTGACAGATGACCAGGACATCTCGACTCTCCACCGCATTCCTGCGCACCCTGGTGGGCGGCCGGAAACCGTGAACACCATCGGCGCGCTGGGCAACCAGCTCTCGATCTCCCGGCAAGGCGAGAAACTGGTGTACGTCAGCGGCCAGGTGGATTCCGACCTGTGGCAGGTGGAACTGCCGCACCCTGATAGCCGTCCACCAGGCAGCGCCGAGCTGGTTGCCAGGCGGATCCTCTCCTCCAGCCGCGTGGACGCGTTTCCCGACATCTCGCCGGATGGGAAGAGAGTCGCATTCGGCTCGAACCGGTCGGGCACATTTGAAGTGTGGGTGGCGGAGGCGGATGGTTCCGGCTCGAGGCAGGTGACCGCCCTGGGTGGCCCGCCGGCGCTCCTCCCGAGGTGGTCCCCCGACGGCAAACAGATCGCCTACTACGCGAATACGGACGGTGCCAGGGATATCTATGTGGCCGGCGCGGAGGGTGGCAAGTCTCGCCGGTTGACCAAAGCCACCGCGAACAACATAGTGCCAAGCTGGTCGCATGATGGAAGGTGGATCTACTTCGCCTCCGATCGCACCGGGAGTTTCCAGTGCTGGAAGATGCCGAGCGAGGGCGGTGACGCCGTCCAGATTACGAAAGCGGGCGGGTTCGGGGGATTCGAGTCGGCGGACGGCAGCTATCTGTACTACGCGAAGGCCTATTCCTCGACCACTGTGTGGCGGGTTCCGGTCGGCGGCGGGGAAGAGCGGCCGGTCCACCCGGCGGTCGGAGTGTTCCGGGTTCCCTGGAATTTCGCGGTGACGGGCGCCGGGATCTACACTGCTGTGACGGAAAACCCGCTCACCGGTTTCCGGTTGCAGTTCTATTCGTTCGCACGCGGAACCCCGGAGATCGTGGGAAAGGTCGCCAGGCCACTTGGGCGAGCCATGACCGTGTCCCCAGACGGGAGACGGCTCCTGTTTCAGGACTATCCCGCCCGCCACGGCGACTTGATGCTGGTCGAGAACTTCCGGTAGCGGGCGTCAGAACTCCACCCGATTGTTCCGCAACGTGATCTCGGGGAGATCGCCGCTGCTCTCCACCGTCACGCTGCCGCCCCGGCTCAGGCAACGGCCCCTCTGTCGATCATCATTCAAATTGTCTTCGTGGGGCGGACCTCCTGGTCCGCGGGCCGACGTCCACGTCGGCCCATGCCCCTCACGCCCATTCTTATCGTGCCAATATAGCCTCGATATGGCTATAATAGCCATATGGCCCGCTCCGTCAATATCGCGGACCTGAGAAACAGGCTCAGCGCATACCTCCGCCAGGTTCGTTCCTCGGGCGAGGAGATCATCATTCGCGACCGCAACCTGCCCGTGGCAAAGCTGGTTCCCCTGGCGGCGGTCGACGTCTCGGTCGAGGAGCTCGTCCTGGCAGCCTCCGGGGAGATGACGTTGCCGGCTCAGGCGTTCAACGCGGACCGGTTCTGGTCCATTGGGGCCGGACTGAGTGTCTCCCTTGGCGCGGTTGAAGCCGGTGTCCGTGCGGTATCCGAGGAGCGCGACGAGCGTGAAGACCGCATTCTGGGACTCTAGCGCGTTGCTGCCCCTCTGCGTTCCCAGGCGGGACAAGGCCGGGGCGCTGCGACAGTTGCTCAACGACTACCCTCCCGTGGTGTGGTGGAGTTCCCCCGTAGAAGTTGCCAGCGCGATGGAACGGCTGCGCCGGCGCGGGGAACTCTCGCCCGAAGAATGCGCCGCAAGCCGGCAGCGGCTGGCGGAACTGCGCTTGTCCTGGCGTGAAATCCAGCCGACCATGCGCCTGCGTGGCCTCGCCGACGCCTGTCTTTCGCGCTTCGATCTGCGCGCCGCCGATGCGCTCCAATTGGCCGCCGCGCTCATCTGGTGTCGCGAGGCGCCCGGAGGGCGGGCGTTTCTGTGCTGCGACCGGCGGCTGAGCCAGACTGCTTCAGAAGCGGGGTTCAGCGTCCTGGCTCCCTGAGCCGCCGCTACACGTACACTCGCTTCACCCGCGCCCGGATGCCGCACAGGATGTCGTAAGAGATCGTGCCGGCCGTGCGCGCCATCTCCTGGGCGTTGATCGAGACGCCGCCCTCGGTCCCCAGCAGCGTAACCGCGTCGCCGACGCGGACCGGCTGGGATTCGGTGACGTCGATGGTGGTCAAGTCCATCGACACCGCGCCCAGGATCGGCGCTAGCCGCCCGCCGGCGATGACGTGCCCGCGGTTCGAGAGGCGATGCGAAAGCCCGTCCGAGTAGCCCAGCGCCAGGACCGCGATGCGCATCGGGTGCGGCGCGCGGAACATGCCGCCGTAGCCGATCAGCGCGCCCTCGGGAACCTCTTTGACCGTGACGACGCGCGCTTTCCAGGCGAGCGCCGGCGCCACCTCGAGCACCCGCGGCGGGGCCTCGCCGCGCGCCGGCGAGACGTACCCGTACAGCGCGTGCCCCGGCCGCACCATATTGTGCCACGCCTCGCGCCGCCCATAGGCGATCGGGTTGCTGCTCGACATGTGCAGATACGGCGGTGAGACGCCCGCCGCCCGCAACTGGGCGCAAAGCTGGTTGAACGCCCGCACCTGGCGGTCGGTCCGCGCCGTGCTGTAGTCGGCCGAAGACGCGAAGTGCGTCATCAGCCCCTCGAGCTCCAGGCACGCGGCCTCGCTGACCGCCGCGGCGATCTCGGCCGCCCCGGCCCGCGTTCCTAGCCGCCCCATGCCGCTATCGATCTTGAGATGGTAACGCAGCCGCGGCGCGCCGCCGCCGAGGGAGCGGTCGAGTTCGCGCAGGCTCTCGAGCGATTCGACCACCGGCGTCAACTGGTACTCGACGAGCGCCGCGCGGGCGAAGGTCGGGCAATCCGCCATCACCAGGATGCGCGCGCTGATGCCCGCCTCGCGCAACGCCACGCCCTCCTCGACAAAGCTCACCGCCAGCCAGCGCGCGCCCTCCGCTTCCAGCACGCGGGATACCTCGATCGCCCCGTGCCCATACGCTTCCGCCTTCACTACGCCGATGATCTCCACGCCCGGGCCCACCACGCCGCGCACGCGGCGGAAGTTCTCCGCGATCTGCCCGCGCGAGACCTCGGCCCAGGATCGGAACGGTGCTGCTCCCATGTTTCCTATCTGCCCGCCAGGCTCAGCAACAGCTTCTCGTAATCGTCGGTGACCGCGTCCCAAGTGTAGCGCTCGCGGACCCGCTCGACGGCCCTGCTTCTCCATTGTTCCCGTTCCGCCTCGCTCAAGTCCAGCGCGAGTCGGAGCTGCCGCGCCAGGTCGTCGCGCTCGAACGGAATCCCCGCGCCGCCGGCGACCTCCGTGTTCTCGGCCGTGTTCAGGTACAGCACCAGCGCCCCGCGGCCCATCGCCTCGATCAGCGCCGGGTGCGTCCCCCCGACCTCGGTCGAGTGGATGTACGCGAAGCAGTGCGAAGTGAGCTCATGGTATCCCTGCCCGTAGATCGCTCCGGGCATCACGATCCTGGGGTCGCGCGTCTCCCTCACCCGCTCGATGTAGGCGCGCGCATACGGCGCGTCGCCGACCAGCGCCAGCCGCAGGTCCGTCCCCACGCGCTCGAAGGCCTCCCGCACCAGCAGCGCGTTGTTCTCCGGCTCCATCCGGCTCACGTACAGGAAGTATTTTCCGCGCTCCAGCCCGAGCCGCTTCAGCATCTCGCCCGTTTCCACCTTCCCGATCTCGGCTCCGTAGGGAATGAAGTGCGTGCGCTTACCGTAGCGCTCCGCGTAATACTCGGCGATGCTGCGCGCGTCGCTGACCACGGCGTTGGGAAACAGCGTGGACAGTCGCTCCGACATCCGGTACCAGGCCCGGCCCAGAAGGTTCCATTTCCTGCGCTTGCGTTCCAGGCCGTCGACGTTCAGCGCGACCGGCATCCCAAAGAGCCGCGGAAGCAGCGTGAACAGCGCGTTGGCGGCGTTGCAATAGAGAGCCGCGTCCTGACGGTGCACCAGAAGGTCGAGCGTCGCGAGGAACGTGTGCGCGACCGTGTCCGAGTACTTGTGTCTGAGGGTGGGAAGGTAGCGCAGCCGAACGCCCCGGTAGTACGGCTCCGGGTGCCGCTCGCGGCAGTACACCGTCACCCGGTGCCCGCGCGCGGCCAGACGCGCGCCCAGTTCCTCGGCGAAGGTCTCGAATCCCCCGTAGCGCGCGGGAATGCCCCGCGTGCCGAGGATGGCTATGCGGGCGGGTGCAAGAACGGTTCCTGAATCCAGAGGCCGCGCCTCTCGGCCGGAGGCCGCAAGCTGGCGCGGTCCGCGCCTAATACTCAAATTGTTCGGCTTGAGAACCACCGGCGGTTTTATACCGTGGCGCTACCGGGGCAGGCGCTTTGGGCAGCGGCTTGCTCACGGGAGTGTACTGGAACCACGTCGCCATGTAGTCGTCGTTCACCCGCCGCCGCTTCATGATCTCCCGCCGCTTCTCGCGCACCCGCTTCCAGTTCCTCGCCAGGTACCAGAACGCTTTGAGCGAAGTCTGCTCTCGCAGCAGGCAGCAGCAGATCACCAGCACGTCGCGCAAGGTGATCGAGACCCAGTTGCGCTTGTAGAGATCGCTCGTCATGTTCTTGATGCGCATGAGGAAGCGGTTCTTCACCGAGTGCATGTTGATCACCGCCGGCAACGCCCGCCGGTTCCCCGGCAGCACGCTGCGCACATGGTACCCCCGCGCGTGCGGCGTGTACAGGCATCGCCAGCCCATCAACTGCGCCCGCCAGGCCACGTCGGCATCCTCGCGGTACACGAAGAAGTCCGGGTCGAAGAAATCGCCGCTGAGCGAAATGTCGTCGATCATCTCGCGGCGGTATAGCGCCGCCGCGGCGGTCGCTCCGAACACGTACTCGAAGTTCAGGAAATGTCCGTTGTCCGCTTCCTGGCTCCCGCGGTCCAGGTGCCGCAGCATGGGCGTGAAGTAGATCCCCGTGGAATCCACCAGCGGCTCCTGGGGAAGCGCGAAATTCGCCGTCATCGTCAGCAGCTTCCCGCAGACCGTCCCCACCCGGGGGTCGAGGTGCCCGGCATCCAACAGCGCTTCGATGAAATTCGGCGTCAGCAGCATGTCCGGGTTCAAGGTCAAAACCCAGTCCCCGCGCGACAGCTTGATGGCCTGATTCTGCGCGGCCGCAAACCCCACATTCGTGTCGTTGAGGATCACCCGGCAGGTTTCTTCGAACTGTTCCAGCACCGCTTGAGTCCCATCCGTGGAGGCATTGTCGATGACGATCACCTCCTTGTGGGGATACCGCTGCGCCAGAACCGATTCCAGACACCGCTTGATGAACCGGCCGCTGTTGTACGTGACTACCGCGATGGTTACGAAATCAGTGTAGGCCATGAATTATGAACTTGCACCCAAACAGCTACCGGCTTCTGTATCCTCCTACCGCCCCGCCAACGCGGGCGATAGGCTGCGGCCTCCGCCCCGGCCCAAAATCAAATGTAAACCCGCCAGACGAATAACCCTACCATAAATCGAGACAGGATTCAGGCTCCACCACCGAAAAATCCCCCATACGCTTCGGAGGACGGAGCCCAGCACCACCGCCGCGCATACCACCGCCAGCGCGGAGCGGCGAAAGTGCTTGGCCGCATACAGTAGAAGCGTACCATACCAGTACAGCTCGCGGGCGGCCGGGGGCAACTGACGGGCGGAATGCCCGCCGCTGTGTTTCGCAACAGCCCCGGGCACGAACCGCATCCGTAACCCTTCGGCAGCCGCGCGCCTGCAAAAATCGACGTCCTCGAACCACAGCGGCGCAAAGGCTTCGTCGAAGCCGCCCAGCCGCCGCCAGACCTCGCGCTTGACCAGCAGGAAGGCCGCGGCCGGCTGGTCCACCTGCGCTGGCGCCTCGGGGTCCAGGTCCGCGCAACGGTACCGCCGGTTGACGGGGTTGCCGGGCCACAGCCGGTTCACCCCCAGCGCCTCCAGGCTGAGCGAGGCGGCCGAGGGGAAACGGCGCACCATGAAGCCCGACTGCGGCCGCCCGCTTTGGTCGACCAGTTTCCCGCCTGCCCCGGCCACCCCCGCTTCGCCGCAGGCCTCCACCAGCGCACCGATCCCGCCCAACAACTCCGTGTCTGGATTCAGCAGCAACACGTACGGGCAGTCCAGCGCGTCGATGCCCTGGTTCACCGCGGCCGCGAATCCACGGTTCCACGGATTCGCGAACAGAGTGATCTCGGCTCTCCGCGAAACCTCCCGCCGGGTCCCGTCCGCGGACGCGTTGTCGACCACCACGATTTCGGCGTCCGCCTGCCGCAAAGAGTCCAGGCACGCGCCGATCACCGCTTCCGAGTTGTGCGTCACTACGACCACGCCCAGGGTCCGCAACCGAGGGACTGCCTCGGCCGTCCGTTGTGGGGACGGCCCAGGCTGTCCCCGGTTGCCCTGTAGTGTGCTCATGTCAGTTTGAAATACACGCGCCAATAGCGGTCGAAGCCCGTCCGGCGCTGCAACTCGTAAATCTCCGCTTCACTCTGCTCCACAATCCTCGACAGGCCGCGGTGCCATCCCCCGGCGCGCACCACCTCGCGACGCACCCGTCGGGCGAGCGCCAGGCCTTGCAGTTTGCCGCGCAAATACGCAAATCCGCGGCCGTGCCGAAGAGCCAGCAAGCCCCATAACGACTGTCCCACCAGAATCGGCCAGGCGTAGCGGAACAGGTAGCGCCCCGGGTAGTGCTTGGCCACCAGCAGCACCTGGTTGCGCGCATTCAGCCGTACGGTCTCCTTGTGCCACCGGCCCAGGGTCGCGCTCCCGATGTGGCGGCCCACCGCTTCCGGCACATACAGCCCGCTGTAGCCCTGCATGGCGCAGCGCAGCCCGAAATCCACGTCCTCCAGGTACGACCCGAAGCGCTCGTCCAGCAGGCCCACCTTGCGAAACAACTCCGCCCGGAACAGCGCCGCCGTAAAGGGCGCCATGTGGATCCGCCGCGGGCGCGACCACTCGGGCCCGTCGCGCCGCCCGCGCCCCGCCCGCCACGGACAGGCGCCACGGGAAACTGTATCGAACGTGCCGTCCAGCCACTCCGGCCGCGCGGCGTTCAGCAGCTTGCCGGTGGCGAAGAAGACGCCCGGCTCCTCGAAGGCCTTGCGCAGCCGCTCCAGCCAGTCCGGCTGCGGCTCCACATCGTTGTTCAGGATGGCCACACAATCCGTGCGCGCTTCCCTGATCCCGCGGTTCACCGCCCCGCTGAATCCTATGTTGCGTTCCAGCGCGATCACGCGCGCCCCTTTGCTTCTGGCCAGTTCCACCGATCCATCCTGCGATCCGTTGTCGACGACGAGTATTTCTTCCACCGGACACGTCTGGCTCTGCACCTGCTCCAGCACACGCTCGAGCAGATCGCGACGGTTCCAGTGAGGAACGATTACCGTAGTTCCGGACACCACTCCTGCGGGCCTCTGAGACATGGGAGAACTACGAACCGCGGGCGGGTAGCACGTTCATACTATCATCTTTTCCGCTTCCGTGTAAACCTCTTTTTGACCAGAAAGTATAGGTTGTACATCCCATCGCGCCAGGGATTCAGCTTCACCTCTCCCAGCCGCGACGAGTATTGAATCGAAATCTCCCGAAAGCGAATGTGGCGGCTCTTGAGGGCTTCGATCTTAATCTCCTCGGAAAACGCCATCCCGCCGGACTCCAGGTTCATCTCCGCCAGGATCGCGCGGCGGAACACCCACATGCCGGATTGCGAATCGCGCACCCAGCGGAAGTACAGGATGGACATGGCCAGCGACAGCACCAGGTTGCCCAGCTTGTTTTGGAAACTCATCGCCTTGCGGTCGCGCACCGGGAAGCGCGAGGCGTTCAGGAAATCGACGTCCAGATGCAGGAACGCCTCCAGCAGGTACGAAAGGGCATCCACCGGGTAGCTGTGATCGCCGTCCAGCGTGACGATCAGATCGCCGGTCGCGCTGGCGAACCCGCGCCGGTAGCTGCGCCCGTAGCCCCGCACGTCCTCGCGAATCACCTGCGCGCCGTACGTCCGCGCAACTTCCGAGCTGCGGTCGCTCGAGCCGTTGTCGACTACGATCACTTCATCCACAAAGGCCGGCATCCGCTTGAGCACCTGCTCGATGCCCTGCTCCTCGTTCAGGCACGGAATCACGACCGTGATGCGTTGTCCTTTGTACATGACACGCGGCGTATCTCATCCATGGTAATCGAGTGATGCCACCGTGTCGATCAGCGGTAGGGCGGACCGCCAGGTCCGCGGGCCGACGTCCACGTCGGCCCAAGATTCGGCCCGACTACATCACGGGCCGCCGAGCGCCCGCTGTTGCTCCGGCGTATACCGGCAACCGGGTCCCGGGCCTACCCGCAAGTTCAAGCGCGCCTCGAACAGGCACGGCTCCAGCGCCAGCGCACGCTCGAAATCCCGCCGAGCCGCCTCGGTCTGGCCCAGGGCCAGCAACGCTGCGCCGCGATTGCTCAGCGCCCGGGGGTTTCGCGGCTCCAGCGCCAGCCCGCGGCCAAACTCCGCCAGCGCCTCGGGCGCCCTGCCGGATTCCAGATAGACCCTGCCCATCTCCGACGCCACTTGCGGGTCCTCGGGCTCGAGCGCTCGCGCCTCGCGGAGCAGCTCCAGGGCGCGTTCTCCCCCCACCACCCGCGCGAGCTGGATCTTCGGCCGAACTTTGGCGGGCGCCCGCCGCTCCGCCTCCTCCCACAGCGATTGCTCGGTCCGCCAGACCTGCATTCGCCCGATGCTCAGCGCCACCAACACCACCGCGACTCCGGCAATCCACCGCGTGCGCAAACGGGCGAGCAGCAGCGCCAATCCAGGCGCCAGGGCCAGCATCGGCAGGTACATCCGGCGGTCCGCCGCCAGGTCCGCCGCC
>Ga0187850_10002720_pt1 | contig 15923 bp, 11 predicted proteins | sample June2016WEW_4_15_FD_132436 | JGI IMG/M metagenome (GOLD analysis project Ga0187850, IMG submission 132436) | Peatland microbial communities from SPRUCE experiment site at the Marcell Experimental Forest, Minnesota, USA - June2016WEW_4_150 | ecosystem: Environmental > Terrestrial > Soil >... | reverse complement strand
ACGGAGCGGGTGCGAGAGGAGTATACGCAGGCACGCGTGGAAGCGGAGCGGCGCTGGGGAGAAGTGAGGCAAGCCGTGAAGGATGTGCTGCCGCCGCCAGTGGATGTAAAGCGGGCGCGTGAGCTGGTTCCCCCTGGAGTGGTATGGGTCGAGTTCTCGGTGGGTGAGACCGGAAGCACGGTGTTTGTGGTGCGGGGAGGGGGGCAAGTAGCGGCCTATCCCTTGCAGGTGCCGCTCAAGGAGCTCGAGGCACGGGTGGACTTCGTGCGCCGGAGTGTTTCCCGTGAAGTGGGAGAGCGGGGCGTCGCGGTGCCGGGTTCGGAGGGGATTCGGCTAGAGGCGGCGCGAACGTTATATCAGAAACTGTTTCCTGCGGAGGCGCGGGAGGCGATCGCGGGAGCCGAACGAGTAGTGCTATCGCCGGACGGAATGCTGTGGGAGCTGCCGTTCGCGGTGCTGGTGATGAATGACACGGGCGGGGCGCAATATCTGGGGCTGGAGAAACCGCTTGTGTATGCGCAGTCGCTCGCGGTATTTGCGCAGGCGGCGGGCGTGGAGGCAGGGAGAGTGAGCGGCAAAGGGACCGTGCTGGTGGTTGGCAATCCGCTGTTCGACAATGCGCGGCGCGCAGAGTTGGCAGCAACGCAGACGAAGGTCGCCACTGCTCCTATGAAGACGGCAATGGCGACAAAGCGAGGGGAAGGGGAGCTGGCCCTGTTGTCGCGGGACGGGACGATACCGGAACCGCTGCCGGATGCGGAAGAGGAGGCGCGGGAGGTGGCCGCTCTTTATGGCGTGAAGGCGTGGAGTGGAGCGGAGCCGACAGAGAAGTGGTTTCGGGAACAGGCTGGGGACGCGCCGATCATCCATCTGGCAACTCATGGGTACTTCAATCCGATTAGGCCCATGAGCAGTGGGGTGAGGCTGGCCGTGCCGGAGCAGGAAGCGGGTCCGGGAGAGACGGACAACGACGGCGCACTGCAGGCGTGGGAGATCATGAGTCAGATTCACCTGAAAGCGGAGCTGGTGGTTCTTTCGGCGTGCGAGACGGGATTGGGGGCAGAAGTTAGGGGGGAAGGGCTGGTGGGATTGACGCGGGCGTTTCAGGTGGCCGGGGCGCGGAGTGTGGTAGCGAGCCAGTGGCGGGTGTCGGATAGGAGCACTGCAAGCCTGATGGTGGCGTTTCACGAAAGCCTGAAGGCGGGCGTGCCGAAGGACGAGGCGTTGCGGCTGGCGATGGCCAAGGTTGCAAAGGATCCAGTAACCGCAGACCCGTACTTCTGGGCGGCATTTCTGCTGGTGGGAGACTATCGCGGGAAATAGCCCAGCTCGTTTGTGAGAGTGTCGGTGAGATAGGAAAAGCCGCCAGAGGTTGGATTATCTGTTACATTAAAATGAATGATTCGCCGAATCAGGGTTTCCGGTTTTACTATGACCAAAGCATCCTTCCAGGCAAAGGATCTCGAAAGGAGAGCTAAAACGAGACGGGCGCCATCATTGGCTCGTCGCGCCTTTACCCTCCGTTCGGCATGAAGTGCAAGCTGTTCCCGGAGGAAGAGATTCTCAGCCCTCAAGGCTGCGTTGGACCGGAGCCCCAGAGACAGAAAATGAACGGTATCCAGGAGCAGAACAAACATGACAGTCAGTGGGTGGTTCAACGCTTTCATGATATTCATGGCCGGGCAGGATGCCACATAATCGTCTTGGGCGTCATCGTTCTGGCCTAATGGGTCACTGAGGGACTACGGACCAGTTTTTGCGGAGCACAACTTACGACTCGCTCAGGAACATCTCGGAATTCCCTCATCTATCGGAACGCTGCACTTACTAGCCATACTAGCCAAAAATGCAGGGTTGCCTAGGGCATTATCGAGACCAAAAAGACTATGTAGACTCAACCCATCTCATTGAGAAATAAGATGTTCCTTTTACAATCAGAGATTTAACGGAAATCCCTATCGAGAATCCTACTTCCTCCACCACTCTCATGCCTTCTGATCCGCTCCTAAAATCGAGTACAATGTTGATCTGGTCTTCAGGACGCACATGAAGCAAGATGCCTGATTGCGGACTGGCAAGCTGGAAAGGGATCGGGGCGCCGCCGCCCCTCCATTCCGGCAGCGTGGAGGCACACGCCGTGAGGATTCTCGTTGTAGAGGATGACAAGAAGGTCGCGGGCTTCATACGGCAGGGATTGCAGCAGGAAAGCCACGCAGTCGATGTCGCCCTGGACGGCGAGACAGGGATTTACCACGCGGATAACTTTGAGTACGACCTGGTCATCCTGGACCTCATGCTGCCCCGCGTGTCGGGTCTGGAAGTCTTGCGCCACATCCGCGCCAGGAACGCGCAGGTGCCGGTGCTGATTCTCACCGCCAAGAGCGACCTGCAGGACAAGATTACCGGCCTCGACAGCGGCGCGGACGATTACTTGAGCAAACCGTTCGCCTATGCCGAGCTGTCCGCCAGGGTCCGCGCCTTGTTGCGCCGGGCCACCAAGGAAGATGTCAAGCTGCGGCTCGCCGATCTGGAAATGGACACCGTGGCTCGCGTCGTCAAGAGAGGCGGCCAGCGCATCGATTTAAAACCCAAAGAGTATGCGCTGCTCGAGTTTCTCCTGCGCAATGCCCAATGCGCTGTGACGCGCACCATGATCGTCGAACATGTCTGGGACATTCACTTCGACTCGGTCAGCAATGTCGTGGATGTTCATATAAACTGGCTGCGCAACAAAATCGACAAGGGGTTCTCGCCGCCGCTGATCCACACGCTGCGCGGCGTCGGCTACATCCTGACGGACACGCCCACATGAAACCCTTCAAGCTACGCACCAAGCTGACTCTTTTCTTCGCCGCCGTCTCCACGCTGATTCTGGCGACCGCGAGCATCCTGTTTTACAACCTGCTGGCCTACCAGCTGGACCGCAATCTGCGCGATGAGTTGAGCGAACGCACGGCAGCTCTGCGAGGATACCTGCATTTCGACGGGAACCAGGCCATATTAACCTATGACGCTTCGGATCCATCGGAAGCGTTCTTCATCGGCAATGCGACACGTTATTGCCAGATCTACGACGCCTTCAGCGGCGCCGTGGTCCGGCAATGGGAGCAAATGGAGGCCCTCGGCTTCCAGTACACTCCCGAGGAGGTCAAAGAACTGGTTCAGCACGGGGCCGAGTTCAGCGAAATCGACACCGACCAGGTAAACATTCTGCTGCACAACGAACTTGTGAGGACCTTGAACGGACGCGTCTACCTGCTGCAGTCCGGGTCGCCGCTCACGCTGCGGACCACCGCCCTGAGCCGGCTTTTGCATATCATTCTGTGGCTGCTGCCGTCGGGAATCGTCCTGGCGGTTCTGTCAGGCATTTGGATGTCGCGGAGAGCGCTGCGCCCCCTGGAATTGCTCAGCGCGGCTGCCCGGGAAATGACGATTTCCCAGTTGCACCGCCGTCTTCCGATCACCGGCAACCGCGACGAGCTAGATCGGCTCGCCGAGACTTTTAATGACATGTTCGGGCGCCTGGAGAAGGCCGTGGAACAGATGAAGGACTTCACGGCAAGCATCTCTCATGAGTTGCGCACACCGCTGACGGCCCTGCGCGGAGAAGCGGAAGTCGCGCTGGTCAAAGCGCGCACCGAGAGTGATTACCGGCGCGTGCTCGAAAGTCAATTGGAGGAGTTCGCAAAACTGTCGCGCATGATCGATCAGATGCTGACCCTGGCCCGGGCGGAGGCGGGACAGATCAAGCTCGCGCGCGAGATTGTGAACCTTTCCGAGCTGACGGAGTCACTGGTCGATCAAATGGAGATCGTCGCCGCCAGCAAGGCAATCTCGCTGATCGCCAAGCCGGAGCATGATGTCATGGTCACGGGCGACGCGGGGTGGCTGGAGCGGGCAATCCTGAACCTTCTCGACAACGCGATCAAGTTTACTCCGGTCGGCGGCCGTGTGGACGTAACGGTCAGCAGCAAGAACAACCATGCGGTCCTGGAAGTTGCCGACAACGGAATCGGCATCGACGCCCAGGCGGTGCCACACATCTTCGAACGTTTTTACCGCGGCGATCCATCTCGTTCCAGGGAACGGGAGGGCGCGGGCCTGGGTCTCAGCCTCGTCGAGTGGATCGTTCGCCAACATCAGGGCAGTGTCAGTGTCGAAAGCCAGCCCGGGAAGGGCGCGGTCCTGCGCATTCTGCTTCCTGAGAACCCGTCCGCGGCGGCGGCCGCAATTCCGGAAAATGCCTGATCCATGCGATTCGTAACTGTTTAACTGCAGCGACAAGGATTTGGTTTCCGCGGAATAAAGACAAAACCAACCGCCAAGGCTCAAAGAGCTCGAAGAATCTCGAAGAAAACCTATCGGAGATTTTTTTCGACAACCGGGGAATGGATTCGGTTAGAATCAGGGTGGTGGAGTTCAAACTCGGGCTTCTCCTTTCCTGAGCAAATCGCGTCAGAGGCCGCACCAGGGATTCTCCTGGGTCGCGCCCTTGGCGCAGGAAGTCATCGCTTGCCTCGGCAGGTAGATGATCATGAATACAGGCCGAGAGCAAGATCATGAACGAACCTGCAAAGAAAATTCTGCTGATTGAGGACAACCCGGGCGACTCATTTCTCTTTCAGGATCAGCTTCGTGGCGCCCCGGATTCTTTCGATGTCGTGGTGTGCAGGAGCTTGACAGAGGGGCTAACGCATTCCGCAGGCGAGCGCTTTCATGTGGTGTTCCTCGATTTGAGCCTGCCCGAGAGCGCCGGGCTCGAAACCGTCCGGAAGGCGCGCGCCGGATTTTACGATCTCCCCATCATCGTACTGACAGGCTTGGAAGATGAACAGCTGGGCCTGGAAAGCCTGCGCGCGGGCGCACAGGACTACCTGATCAAAGGCAAGACCTCCGCGGAGACGATCTCACGCGCCGCCCGTTACGCCATCGAGCGGCAGAGGATCCTCAGCGATCTCCAGGAGGCCCGGAATCATCTGGAGGAAAAGATCCAGCTACGCACCGCCGAGCTGGACGCGACGGTCAAGTCTCTCCAGGTGGAAATCCAGCAGCGCAGGCAGGCAGAGTACGAGGTAAATATCCGAGCCGGCCAACTCCGGGCTCTGGCCAGCGAGCTGACGCTGACAGAGCAGCGCGAACGCCGGCGTTTGGCGCAGTTGCTCCACGATCACCTGCAGCAACTTTTAGTGGCCGTGAATCTGCGCGTGTCGATGCTGGGCATGACGGCGGGCGGACAGGTCAAGCAAGCAACGTCGGAGATCGGAAAGCTTCTCGATGAATCGATCAGCGCCACCCGATTTCTTACTGCGGAGCTGAGCCCGTCCGTATTGCACGATTTGGGACTTGCAGCCGGTCTCGAGTGGTTGGCGCGCTGGATGGCAGAAAAACACGGCATCCAGGTCAATCTGACGGCAGTAAAGGATATCCCGGCGCCGGCGGAGGATGTAAAAGTCCTGCTGTTTGAGTCGGTCCGCGAACTTCTTTTCAACGCGGTAAAACACGCGAATGTTTCCTCCGTATCGGTGAACCTGGGCCAAGTTGAAGGAAATGCTCTGCGAATCACGGTCAGTGACGCCGGGACCGGGTTCGATCCCGCAAGCTTGAAGCTGGCCGGCCAAATCGGCGGCGGCTTCGGGTTGTTCAGCATCCGTGAGCGGCTCGACCTGATCGGGGGAAACTTGGAGATCGATAGTGCCCCCGGCAAAGGCAGCCGATTCATCCTGACGGCGCCGTCAGTCCGCGAACCCGCGGATGGCAAAGACACGCGCCGCTGATGCATCACCAACCCGCAGCCAGCGCACGCTGTGTCCGACATCCAGATTAACAAGAAATAATCTCGACTTAATCATGGCTTAACTCTCGCCCTGTAACCTGCTTGCGTGAACTGGCATAGGCCATGTTTTAAATCGAGAATCGAGGAGAAAAAGGAAATGAAGAGAATTTCAGCTTTAGCAACTTGCTTTGTGCTTCTGATGGCGCTGGCGGCTTTCGCGCAGACGGCGACCAAGAAGACCGCTCCTAAGGTAGTTACCGCGAAGACGATGTTGGTTAGTGGCACGATCGTGTCCGCGGATGCAACCAGCCTGGTTATCACTCGCAAGGGCGCGACCGGCAGTCCTGAACAGATGACGTTCGTCCTGGATGCCAAGACCACGAAGACCGGCGATATGGTCAAGGACGCGACGGCCGCGGTCCACTACACAACGAATGGCACCACGAACACGGCTACTTCTGTGAAAGCAACGCCCGCCAAGGTCGTGGCTCCGAAAAAGGCTGTCAAGAAGTAACGAAGTTTCAGTGAATCTAGATGGTCACAACTCAGGGGGATGCCTGATTTCACCGGCGTCCCCCTGTTGTGTTTTTGCGCGGGATTGCGTATTCTGCTGGAACTGAGTTTCGAAGGCTCGCGGGCAGCGCGCACGCCCAAAACAAGGGAAGGTAACGGGAGCAAACACATGAAACCAAAAATCGGAATCCTCGCTACGATTGTTGTACTGGGACTATTGACCGCAGTATTTGCAGCGGCGGCCGTCGTGCAGCAGAGCCAGGACGTTTTAACAGCCGGAACCTACACGGCGAATGTTAAAGCACTCGTGTGCGGCGGCTGTGGTCCCCTCGTCAAGCAGACGCTGATGGGAATGAAGCAGCTCGACGCGGTCTCGGTGGATTCAACCAAGCAAACGGTCCAATTCACAGTCAAGAAGAACGCAACCGTGAAGCTGGCTGACATTCAAAAGATCCTCAAGGGCGCCGCGGCCAAGATGGGGATGGGTGCGGACTATACTCTATCGGAAGTGAAGCCTACGAAGTAAGCGCGGCGCGTTCGAAACCGGAGAACACCCGCACCCGAGAATCAGGCCGTGGTCATTCCCTCTTCGAGGAATAGCGATGATCGCTTTCTACGCCGGTTCGGTGTGGATTACTACGCGCCCGAGCTGCGGGAACTCAATGCGTAGGCGGTTCTCGAGTTCTTCGGCTATCCTGTGAACCTCGGCTACCGGCCGGTCGGAATCGATGATGAGGTGCATCGAGAGATACACTCTGCCCTTCGTCAGATGCACCTCGACATCCTGGCAGCCACGGCAGTATTTCAACTCCCTGCAGAGCCCTTCGATCCGGTTACGATACTGCAAAGCTTCCGCACCCGGGATTTCTGTGCCTGCCTCCAGCATTTCCCCTCGGGGTTCGATATGAACATGGACATCGGCGACCGGAGCCGGCGTATTGCCGGCGTCCAGTGCTGCTCGCAGCTTTGCTTCCAGTTCCGTGGCTCGTCGGTGCGCAACCTCCAAGCTGAGCGAGGGATCCACTTCCAGGTCCAGGTCGATCCAAACGCCTCGTTGAGTGATGTGCGTCGTGATGTTGTGCACGGACGCTTGCGCGGAAACGGCCGCCGCCTGGATGCGTTCGAGCATCCCCTCATTTTCGGCGACGGGGTCGGCGTGCACGACCACATCGGCGTCGGGTGAAATGCCGCATACCGCGTCTCGCGCCCGCCGGGTCACGTCATGACTCTCTTCGAAAGACAGGTGCCGGGGCACATCGACGTTCAAGTCGACAAAAACTTGACTGCCGACGTTGCGCACGCGCACCCGCGAGACTCGCAGGACACCGTCGACCGCGCTGAGGGCCGACGTGTAGCGCTCCGCCAGCCCGATAGGAGCGCGATCCAGCAGGGCATCGACGGTGCGCCGGCCCAGTTTCAGGCTTACGAATACCACGATCAGGGCAACGATGATTGCGGCAGCCGCGTCGGCGCGTAGAAAAACCGCTCCCGCACCGGTGACTTTGCCGTAAAGCACCAGCGCGAGACCCACGATAACCACCGCCGAACTCCAGATGTCGGTGCTGAAATGAAGCGCGTCGGCCTCAAGAGCCTGGCTGTTGTATTTGCGCGCGACGCGCGCCAGCTTGCGAGAACGTGAGAAGTCGACTGCAATCGAGACAAACATGGTAAGAAATGCCCACCCGCTCGGGTCGACCTCGACTTTCACAAAAACGAGGCGGCGGATGGCCTCGTAGAGAATCCAGACGCAGGTAATCAACAGCAAGCCGGTTTCGGCCAGCGCGCTCAGGTTTTCGACCTTGCCGTGGCCGTAAGGATGGGATTCGTCCGCGGGCCGGTCGCTGACCCGGACCGCCAGGAGTGTGATCCCGGCCGCAACCAGATCCAGCCCCGAGTGAGCTGCTTCAGCGAGAATTCCAAGGCTGCCGGTAAGCAGCGCTATGACTAGCTTGATTCCCGTGAGAAAGATTCCCGCCGCAACGGAACTCGCGGCCGCTGATTGCTTCTCGTGACTTTGTTCCTGCAGTTTCGTTCGCATGATCGGATGCACCGGAAGATAACTATCTTACCTTTTTGCGCAGCAGTAATCACGGCAGAAGGATGTGTGAAGCAGCGTCTCATGCTCGACACACCCAAGCGTATGAATGCCGTGACTTACAAGCTCCAGTCTTTGCGTGGTCGTGATCGTAGTCGTGATCGTGGTCGGCGGTTTGAGAAGATCAGAAAAACCGATCACGATTACGATCACGACCACGACCACGATTAGGTATGGACGGTTGTACGGTTAGGGCAGGGCCTTGACACCCCAGAACCTCCAGTCTACAAATATGCTTGTGTCGAATGTGAATGCCACGCCTCCTTCCGCGTTCGTCGCGCTGCGCTATCGGAACTTCCAGCTGCTGTGGATTGGCCAGCTCATTTCCCTGGCGGGCACGCGCATGCAGGTGGCGGCCATCCTCTGGCACGTCTCACTGCTTGTCGCACCCGGACGCAAAGGAATCGCTCTTGGATTTGTCGGCCTGGCAAACTTGATTCCTATCCTGATACTGTCACCGGTCAGTGGAGTCATCGCGGATGCGAGAGATCGCCGCCGGACCATGCTGGTCACCCAGACTTGCATGATCTTACTGGCCACAGTTCTGGCCACGTTGACGTTTCGAGGTTCGGTGCGGGTTTGGCAAATATATCTCCTCACTTCACTGGGAGCGGCGGCAAGCGCCTTCGACGGTCCGGCGCGGCAGGCTCTCATCCCGAATCTCGTGCCACGCAAACATCTCCCAAATGCCCTCAGTCTGAACACGATCATGTTTCAGCTGGCGTCGGTCGTCGGTCCGTCACTGGCAGGCGTGTGGATCGCCCTGTTCGGTGTGGTATGGGTCTACGTCTTTAATGCTGCTTCCTTCCTGGCCGTGATCGCCGGACTGCTGCTCATGCGTGATCTGCCCAAGATTCCAGCGGCCGCGCCTGTCAGGATTGGACGCAAAGCAGTAGGCGAAGGCCTCCGATTCGTATTCACCTCGCCGATGATCCGATCCACCATGCTGGTCGACTTCTTCGCGACCTTTTTTTCATCGGCCACGGCTCTGCTACCGATTTTCGCACAGGACATTCTGAAGGTGGGCGCAAAAGGCTATGGCTGGCTGTACGCGGCGCCATCGGTCGGCGCCCTGGCCTCCAGCCTGGCGATGGCTCGCCTGATCGATCGCATAGACCGGCGCGGAGCCGTGTTGCTCCGGGCCGTCGTGATTTACGGCCTCACCACTGTCGTCTTCGGGCTGTCCCGTTCGTTTTGGCTGACATTTCTTTGCCTGGCGGCCTCCGGCGCCGCAGACAGCGTCAGCACGGTGCTGCGCAACGTGATTCGACAGCTGGGAACCCCCGACCATCTGCGAGGCAGGATGACGGGCGTAAACATGGTCTTTTTCATGGGAGGCCCGCAATTGGGTGAGCTCGAAGCGGGCGCGGTGGCCCAATGGTGCGGCGCCGTCTTCTCCGTGGTCAGCGGTGGCATCGGCTGTCTGCTGATCACCCTCTGGATCGCGGCGGCGACACCCGCACTGCGTTCTTATCGGCGTGAAGAGCCATTCATCCCGGCCTGATACAGGCGTTCTCATGATGCGCTTATTCAAGCCGCGCATTGGGTAGAAATCAGGATGATTTCCTGTCGCCCCGGGCAAGCGGAGCGCTGCCAGGGGTTTATGGGACGAAGGCCGAAAGCCCTGGAAGGGCGCCAGACGAATCTGGGCTTATCCAAGCGCCATTCGGAGTTGTCCACCATGGAAGACCTACTATTAAAGAGCGTAGCAAACCGTCGATACATGGCGTATATAGATCTGGCCAGGAGTTTGTTTGGGGCTAGAGTTCCCTGGCTGTCCCTCAACATCCAGACTAAGAAAGGGTTGCGCCCATGAATCGAGAGCGACGCGCACGATACGCGAAGATATGGCTTGGTTTGATGATCTGTGTTCTTCTATCGACAGCTGTTTGGAGCCAGGGTCGCGGTAATGCGCCGCCAGTCGGTCCTGCCATAAATCAGTCTGACGATCCAATACTCAAGGATTTCCGCTGGCGCTCGATCGGGCCGGCGAGTATGGCCGGACGCATCGACGATATTGAAGCCGTAGAGAGCAACCCGTACATAATCTATGTCGGATTCGCGACGGGCGGCATATGGAAAACCGTCAACAATGGCACCACCTGGGAACCGATCTTTGATACCTACCCCACAGTCTCTGTGGGAGACATAGCGATTTTCCAGGCAAATCCCAATATCATCTGGGTCGGGACCGGGGAGGCAAACAATCGGCAGAGCTCAAGCTACGGCGCCGGAATCTACAAGTCGACCGATGCCGGCAAGACCTTCACGTTCATGGGTCTGAAAGAGACGCAGTCGATTGACCGCATCGTCACAGATCCCAATGACCCGAACGTTGTCTACGTTGCCGCGATTGGCCATCTTTTCGGCCCCAATAAGGAACGCGGTATTTACAAGACGACTGACGGCGGCCAGACCTGGACGCTCGCAAAGTTCATCGACGAAGACACGGGATTCACCGATATCGTCATCGACCCGAGCGACAGCAAAACGCTCTATGCAGCTTCCTATCAGCGCCGCCGCACGGCCTGGGGATTCAACGGCGGCGGCCCGGGTTCCGGCATCTGGAAGACCATCGACGCCGGCAAGACTTGGACCAAAATGGCCGGCGGGCTTCCCGGCCCGGAGCTTGGCCGCATCGGGTTAGCTGTGTCCCGCTCAAACCCCAATATCATTTATGCCCAGATCGAAGTACAAAAAAAGATGGGGACCGGAACACCGGCTGAGCCGCCGCTCGGACAACCCATCGGGACTCCCGTCCAGGGCGCCGGACAGGGCGGTTTTGGCGGCGGTGGCGGCGGGCGTGGAGGCCAGCCTGCGGGCAATCCTGATCCCGCAAGAGACGGTGTCTGGCGCTCCGACGACAAAGGCAAGACGTGGAAGTTCCTGAGCAACACCAACGACCGCGCCATGTATTACAGCCAGATCCGCGTCGATCCCAGCAACAGCGAGATCGTGTACACGGGCGGCGCGCCCTTCTTCAAGTCGACCGACGGCGGAAAGACTTTTACACAGGTCCAGGGCATCATCCACACGGACAACCACGCTATCTGGGTCGACCCGAAGAACGGGAACCACCTCATGCTCGGCAATGACGGCGGCCTGGACGTCACCTACGACCAGTGTGCCACCTGGGAATTCATCAACACCATGGCGGTAGGCCAGTTCTATGCGGTTGCGGTGGACATGCGCAAGCCATATTGGGTGTACGGCGGGCTGCAGGACAATGGTACCTGGGGCGGCCCCAGTGCAACGCGCTCCGGGACTGGGCCGACCAATGCCGAATGGTTCGGCATCGGCGGCGGAGATGGCTTCTACTGCCAGGTCGATCCGACGGACTACAATACCGTCTACACCGAATCGCAGAACGGCTCCATGAGCAGGTACGATTTGAAAACCGGCCGATCCGTCAGCGTTCAACCCACGATGGGAAGAGGTCGCGGTGCTGGCGGGGGCGGCGGCGGGGCCGCTGCGGGAGCACCGCCGGCCAACGCGCAGCTCACGCCCGAGCAGCAGGCACAGCAGCAGGCCATGGCGGCACAGATGGCTCAGTTTGGCGGCGGCAGGGCAAATATCGTTCCTCCTCTGCCGGCGAACGAACTGCTCCGCTGGTACTGGAACACTCCTATCGTGATGTCCCCGCACAATCCGCAGACCATTTACACGGGCGCCAACCGGTTTTTCAAATCCACCAACCGGGGCGATACGTGGACCGCGGGACCCGATCTTACGAAGCAGATCGATCGCAGGACCCTGCCGATCATGGGTGTCCAGGGTGACAAGGACATGTTTTCCAAGCACGATGGTTTCTCGTACTACGGCCACATCGTGACCCTGGCGGAGTCCGCCGCCCAGGCAGGCATCCTCTGGGCCGGCACCGACGACGGCAACGTGCAGGTCAGCCGCGACGGGGGACTCACGTGGAAGAATGTCGCCGACAATATCCCAGGGCTGCCGAAGGATCTTTACCATGTCACGCGCGTGGCACCGTCTCATTTCGATGCCGGCACGTGTTACGTGACCCTCGATGGGCACCGCTTCGACGACCTCAAGCCATACGCCTATGTCACGCACGACTTCGGGGCGACTTGGACCTCCATCGTCAACAACCTTCCCCAGGATGCTCATCTCAACGTCATCCTGGAAGATCCAAAGAACAAGAATCTCCTGTACCTTGGCACAGAGCTCGGCTTCTACATTTCGCTCAATGCAGGCGCGGAGTGGAAGCGCTTCATGACAGGCTTGCCGACCGTTCCTGTTGATGACGTGGTCGTGCACCCGCGCGACAATGATCTGATCATCGGAACGCACGGGCGCAGCATCTGGATCATGGATGACATTTCTTCATTGCAGCAGCTGTCCGACAAGGCGATGGCCGACGACGTGCATCTGATGGATGTGCGACCGGCTGTCAACTATGCCCAGGACATCTATCTTGGAGTCTCCATGGCCCGTGACAAGAACTTCCGCGGCACGAATCCGCCGCGAGGCACGGCCATCAGCTACTACTTGAAGTCGCCGGCCTCGGGAGACGTCAAAGTCTCCGTGTTGGACATCGATGGGCATGAGATCTTTACCCAGAACGCATCGAAAGAAGCAGGGTTGCATCGGGTGCAGTGGCAGCTCGGCGGAGGCGGCGGGCGCGGGTTTGGCCCAGGTACGGGAGGCGGCGGCGCGGGTGCCGGCGCCGCTGGCGCACCAGCTCAGGGTGCTGCCGCTGGTGCTGCGGGTGCGCAAGGAGCTGCGGCCGGAGGTAGAGCTGCCGCGGCAGGGGGCGGTGCTGCCGGTGCGGGCGGTCAGGCCGCAGCAGGTCAAGGCGCCGCTCAGGGCCAAGCAGCCGGCGCAGGTGGCGGAGGCGGCGGCAGAGGCGGATTCGGGGCTGCTCCTGAACCAGGCATCTATCGCGTCAAACTTACTGTAGGAGATAAGGAGTATTTCACCCGAGTCGTCGTCGAGGAGGACCCCAACATCAAATAGATTGTATCAGCCCGCTCTTCCCCTGAACTTCGGCGGAAGAGCGGGCATCCGCTCCGGCATCAATCTCGAAGCTCGCGGTGCAGTAGAGCAGAAAAACCAACCACACCGACAGTCATGCGGCAGGCGTCAGATCCTGCATCAAGAGGACATCCTTCGCTTTTTGATAGTCTCTTTGGAATAAAACGGTCAGAATAGCGCTAAATCAAATGAACAGCCTTATGTGATCGGTCAGGATTCCCTGAGGTCAATTCACATGTCGGACACTTTGGAAAAGAAGGAAGCACAGCAACGCGTGGACCGCATCCAAGCCTTCCGAGACGAGCTTGCTCAATTGGAATCCGAAGAAGTCCTCGCTCTCACCGCCGAGCAACGCGCGCGCCTCAACTCCCATCTCGACAGGACTCTGGCGGAGCTGGCAGGACGCTATGATGTGGACATGAGCGCGTCACAGAGGCAGATCTCGCTCGCGATGCGCATCGCATCGGCACTCGGCGGCCTCGCGCTGTGTGCGGCGGTTTTCCTCTTTTTCTACCGTTATTGGGGATCGATGATCACGCCGCTGCAGGTTGGCATCCTCGTCGCAATCCCCATCCTCTTACTGTTCGCCACTAGCTGGGTCTCACGCAAGGAAAAAACGCTGTACTACACTTCCCTTCTTGCCCTGGTCGCCTTCGGCTCATTTGTGTTGAATCTGAATGTCCTGGGGAGCATTTTCAACATGACTCCCTCCCCGGGCGCTTTCCTGGCGTGGGGGCTCTTCGCGCTGGCACTGGCATACGGATTCCGGCTCCGGATGGAACTGGCAGCCGGCCTGGTCCTGGTCGTTATCTATTTGGCGGCGAGCATCCACTCGCTGAGCGGCGGCGCCTGGATCCTGGTCACGGAACGCCCCGAGACGTTTCTCCCGGGTGGCCTGGCATTGCTGGCAATCCCAGCGCTCGTGAGGCACGGCAAACAGCCCGGTTTCCTTCCGATATACAGGTTGTGCGGACTGGGTTTCATTTTTCTCGCCCTGCTCGTGCTCGGCAATGCGGGCCAATTGACTTACCTGCCATTCGCCAAGAAAGCAGTGGAAGGCATTTATCAAATGTCGGGATTCGCCGCCGCGGTTGCGGCCATCTGGATCGGCCTTCGGCGTCACCAGACCGAAAGTGTGAATCTCGGATCGGCATTCTTCGCCATTTACCTCTTCAACCGTCTGTTCGTATGGTGGTGGGACTGGATGCCTAAGTATCTCCTCTTCCTGATCGTCGGGCTGATTGCCCTGATCCTTCTGGCAGCGTTTCGCAGACTGCGCGACCGAACTGCCAAACTGGAGACAGCATGAAACGCACGGGACTGATCCTGGGGATCGTGATTATCCTGGTCTGTAATGGCATCGCCTTGATCGGAGTCGCACACAATCGCGCCGGCGATCCCGCGCAAACGATCGAGCTCACCGAGCGCGAATTGCCGTTGGTGAACTCGGATCCGGAGAACACCGGGGTGGATTTGAGAATCAATTGGACCCAAGCACCTTTGTCTCCTCGCGCATCGTCCCTGGACCAAACCCAGCTGGAAACCGCAGGGTTCAGTTTCCCCGTGCCGCCCGGCGCACGAAGCCAGGATTTTGCCTTTCTTCCCCGCGAAGCCTGGGTGGCATTCGAGCATGAAGGACAGCGATGGGAGGAATGGCGCCGGCAGGCGGAGCAGGCGAAGCAAGAGGACTCCACGGCTGCAGTGCAAACAGCCGGACCGTCTCCATCGGGAAGAGGTTCCAATTCCTGGCCGGGTCTTTTTCTCGTGGACACTTCAAAGGACATCTCAGATCTGCGCAGCCGCTATCCTGATCAAGGCAAATACCTCATCGTGCGCGCCGTGCTTATGGCCCGGACGGTAGCAGTGAAGGATTCTAAGACCGGAGAGATCACGTCCTACAAGTACAGCGGCCGCGTCGTCCAGATCATGCCAGATGTGATTCATGTACCCCTTCCCTATTCCCGCCTCATTTCCTCCTTAAAACCACGAACAGAGGGCGAACCGCGCTACACCGTCACGCTGAAGTACGGAACCAGCCTCGAACCGTGGGTGTCCGCCATCAATCTGCTCCAAAAATAACTTCTTTCGAAATTGTGGACTGGCGCCATAACATTGAAATTCCATCAAATCAGATTTCAGTTTACCCGGAATAATCTCCAGGTTTTGGCGCCTGTCCACAATTACATTTGATTAACTCTCACCCATACGTCAGAATTTAATCATGATTCTTGATCGTCTTATTCATTCTCGAGACAGCCGCTGGCGTTGTTGTCGCAGCACGCAAAGCGTTAGAAGGAAGGATGGGTCTTGAGGCGTCCTGATCGGAGTTTCCAAGGCCCGCTTTCCGATGGTGGAGGGCGGGCCTTTTGTTTTTAGGGTGGTATTCATGGGATCATTGCACAGGCAGGAGGAACCAATGGCAAGAATTGCGAAAAGCGTCGTCGAGCTGATCGGGGGAACGCCCCTGGTGCGGCTGCATACTCTCTCAAAAGGCTGCGTCGCAGACGTTGTGGCAAAACTCGAGTTCGCCAATCCCGGCGGCAGCGT
>Ga0187850_10002718_pt1 | contig 15940 bp, 15 predicted proteins | sample June2016WEW_4_15_FD_132436 | JGI IMG/M metagenome (GOLD analysis project Ga0187850, IMG submission 132436) | Peatland microbial communities from SPRUCE experiment site at the Marcell Experimental Forest, Minnesota, USA - June2016WEW_4_150 | ecosystem: Environmental > Terrestrial > Soil >... | reverse complement strand
CCGGAGTCAATGTTCCAGAACTCTTACTGAGAATTGGCGACAGGCTGAACGCAACCTAACATTTCTAGGCTAGTAGCTGGCACTAATATCTACGAGTACCAGTATGCGATCTCGTCGGTTCACTCTTCCTTCTGAGGATCATGTATGCAATGATAACGGCCATGAGCAGGATTGTGAGTATCGTGATCATGCCAACTCCGGAGAGGGGAGTGCAATTTGACTGGTAATTGTCCGGTGGCAGAATCATGCAGGCTTTCGATTGGAACCAAAAGACCTTGACGTCGACAGGATCATGATACTGATTCAGGCCGGCGTTCTCCATTCCTGATAATTCTGATGAAACTTCATACGCTGCCGCCCACATGCCAGCAAACAAAGCTCCAGCAACGTAAGGCAATATTTTCAAAACAATCTTGGTTCGAATCATTTCAAGCCCTCCTCTTCGATTAGCTCAGTTATCAGTTGAGTTATGCTAAGGGTTTGGGTTCTGCCCATACTTGGATAGGACCTGAGCAAGGATTTTTATGGAAATATTTCCACCGCTAACCACTACTGCCACTTTCTCCGTCTTTCGAAAGTTCGTCTTGAGTAGTGCTGCTACGACGGCGGCTGCTGAAGGTTCGATTACTAAGTGACATTCATGGAATACTGTAAAGACTGCTTTCTCAATCTCCTGTTCGGTCACTAGCAGAATTTCGTCTACAACTTTTCTGGCTATTGCGAAGGTAAGTATGCCGGGTTCTCGCGTTGCTAGACCGTCTGCAATGGAACGTGTGTCGTCGAGTCTCGTTATTTTGCCCGTTAGTATTGATTGCTTCATGGAGGAGGCTCTTTCAGGCTCCACGCCAATTATTCTGACAGCAGGTTTCAGGCTCTTGATGGCGATTGCGACGCCGGAGATGAGGCCTCCACCCCCAATTGGCACGATTACGACATCGACCTCCGGCAGGTCTTCGACAATTTCAAGTCCTATGGTTCCTTGTCCAGCAATTATGTCAGGATCGTCGAATGGATGTACAAATATTGCGCCATTTGCTTTCTGGATTTCTAACGCTTTGCTCATTCTTTCGTCGTGAAATAGTCCATGCTTTACTACTTCGGCCTTGTATTCCTTGATCGCGCGGACTTTCTCGTCCACTGCAGTTGTGGGTACAACTATGGTTGCGTTGCTACGGATCGAGTTTGCAACGTAGGCTACTGCTAGGCCATGATTGCCGGATGATGCTGCAACGAATCCGCGCTGTCGATCTTTCGGAGATAGTTTCAGAATCTTGTTTGCTGCTCCTCGAATTTTGAATACGCGAGTTGGTTGAAAAGATTCTAGTTTCAGATACACTTCAGCTTTGGTTAGTGCGCTTAGACTGGGGGAGTGGTAAAGTGGAGTTCGATAGGCGATTGTGGAGATCCGGTGTTTTGCTTCTTGAATTTCTGTAAGAGTTATGGGTCTTTCCATTATTTGACTGCCTTAATGGTGGTCATTTCCCCGGTGTGCCATTGTGTTTGAAGTATTGATGCACGCGCGGTTGCATTAGGAAGTAGATGACGGTAAGATCGATCACTAGATAGATTACTTCTCCGGGGGTAGGTCGCACGTATAAGGCGAATATTGAGATCGCTGTGCCCAAGATAGCGAACAGCAATCCCACGGTCCAAGCCCAGGCTTTGCCAGTCCAAAATCCATATGCTAATGCTAGCTCAAAACCTGCTAGAATTAGTAAAATAATTGTTAATGATTCAACGCTCCATCGGATGTGTTGAATCAACTCAAACCTCGCTGCTGCGACGACCAAAAGAGCCAACGTAGCTAGGGATACTTCTAGAATAGCAAGAAGGGTGACTGCTGCAGGTCTCTTTGGTTTAGACATTGATGGGCCCCCTTTTGGCCTTAGGCTTTCTTGGCGAGTAATTGCTGAATTTGGTCAGCCAACTTTTTCCTCTCAGCCTCATCTTGGGTTGATATCCACCGCAATTTGAGGGAGAAGACATCATTCTCTTTTGAAGGCATCGTTAATTGTCCCAGTCTCTGTGTACTGACCTACAGCAGAGAACAAACTAGGCAAATATAACCTTAGATCATGCCTTGCACGGTTCGGAGAAGGGGAGAGTGAGCATCATGTCCAGGAATGGTTTACGCTCTGTATCAATCATGTATCGTCGACCACCCCACTCGCCTCAAGCGTTTGCTGGGTTTCTTCGTAATGCGACGGCAAGCATGTTGACGGTTCAGAGCCGACTGTCGGTTAAAGAACCTAGACGGATCTTGGGTAAGATAATTGCTGACGAGAACTATTTGGCGATCTGGTTCATATTTAAAGACAAATGGTTCGACATTGGTAAGTTCTATGACAGATCCAACAATTGGCTAGGCTATTACTGTGACATCGTTAAACCCATAACTAGTCTTCTTCACGGAACAAAGACTTCCGTCATTACGGATCTTTTCCTTGATCTTTGGATTTCTCCAAGTAACGAGTACTACGTCCTGGACGAGGACGAGTTTGATGAAGCGGTTCGTACTCGATTAATTTCGCAACGTCTGGCTCAAAAAGCCGTATCTGAGGTGAGAAGGATCATTAGGATGGTTGAACATGGCAAATTTCCGCCTGCGTATGTTAAGACCATTAAGCCTAAGGTTTGAGGAGTTTGAAGCTACATAAATTTGCCAAGCCTCTTTACTGTGTTAGTCTTCTATGAGGCTCTTACGATTACGGGGGGCGAAGTGAATGGCAAGGCGATCAAAGAGTGGTAGAATTATTGAAGCCTATGCTGAGCGCCCGATAGGAAACCAACGAGACTTGTTAGATTTCATTAAAGCACTTGATGAAGATGAAGGAATAAGGATTGAAGGTAACCTCGAGAATCATTCTGAAGGCGGCTTCATTTTCGTTGGTTATTTCAGAGGGAGCTATTGCGTTAGCATTTGCGACAGAGTTTGGAGTCAGAGGTTGAGAAAACACGTGGCTGGGGGCAATGACGAATGGTATTACTTTGATGCAGCAAAAGAAACGTGGAATTTTTGCATTAAGGAGGCCAAGCATCCCATTCGGGCTTGGTTGTATTAGATCCCAATTCCAAGTACGTCCATCAGTCGGCTACATACACTGTAAGCTCGTTTCCGAGAATGATCATTCATAGTCTCCCGTCGTGCCATTTTTGATACTTGTGCAGCGTACGCGGATAATGCTCTGAGGGCTCCCGGCGAGTAGAAATCATCGTCCATCTGTTTTCTAAAATCATGTTCAAGTTTTGTAGTTAATCGATCCAATTTTCTACTTTTTGAAAGCTTGCCAGCATGTTGGCTGTTGCGAAGGGGATTGATGTTTCGAGAGAAGGCTCGAAACTCTGATCGTGCCTTCCTGAGAGAGGACTTTGACAGGATAACAGGCTCTCTGTAGTGGAAGGAGGCAAAGTACCATCTCAAATCCTGAGTTGAGTAATCTCTCAATGCATCCCGAATGAGAATCATGTTGCCGAGTGATTTACTCATCTTTCGACCGTTTACCTTCAGCAGGCCTGTGTGAAGCCAAAACTTCACGAACGGTGTTTTGCCCGTATATGCTTCTGCTTGAGCTATTTCGGCTTCGTGGTGTGGAAACATGAGTTCTGATGCGCCGCCGTGTATGTCGTAGGTCTCGCCGAAGTTCTGGATAGATATCGCTGTGTCTTCTGCATGCCATCCCGGGCGACCTGGGCCCCATGGAGAGTCCCATGACGGTCCTGATTGTTGCTTTCGCCAAAGGGAGAAATCCTCAGGATTCTTCTTCGTGGAGCATAGCTCTAAACGTCGGAGAGAAAGTTCTTCATGATTCAGACCTGAGAGAGCACCAAACTTGGGAAATCGGTTCACTTCAAAATAGACGCCGGTTTGAGTCTCGTAGGCTACTCCCTTCTTGATCAATCCGCTGACTTGCTCGATTACTTCCGGAATGTAGTCTGAGGCTCTCTCGTAGGCTTGAATACTATTTACTCCAAGCGCCTTCATATCGTCCTTGAAGGCTTGCTCGAATTCACGGGTGAGGTCTCTCGGGTTCCTGTTCAGGTCTTTTGCCCTTTCGAAGATCTTGTCGGCCACGTCTGTAATATTCATCAAATAGTTGACCGAGTAACCAAGAGCTTTCAGATAACGGGTGATTATGTCGAATGCAATGTATGTGCGTGCATGCCCAAGATGGGCGTAATCATAGACCGTGGGACCGCAAACGAACATTTTTAGGTCCTTTATCTGTCGTGGGAATTTTTCCTTCTTGCGGGAGAGCGAATTATATACATAAAGTGGCAATCTGCTATCCCCACCAAGCCTTGACTTAGCTTTCTTCTCGAGTCCCTAACAAATAAAGAGCACATCGAGGACATTGATCCACAGGGACGGACTGGAACTGTCAGAGCACATACGACGATTCGTACAGGAACTGGCATTAGCTGGATATCAACTCGACCGGTCCGCCTTTGACTATTTGAAAACCATGGGGGAGCCTGAGGCTGCCACAATTGCGAAGAGTGTTCTAGTGAAGATTGGAGAGACCCCTAAAGTCAGCCCGATTTTAACAAAGAAGGAACTCCTCGAAATGACACCGCATGCTTCGGTCATTCCAATTTCAGTGCCTGTGGCTACTCGGATCGTTTCAAAGGAAATATCGTCGCGAGTAGAAGTTACACGAGATCCTTCGAAGAATCTTGGAACAGGCGGAGGGATTGATGATTTCTCTCACTATTTTCGTGATAGATTTCAGAAGCTTGTAACCGCTTTTCGTGCGCGCCAAGATGCGCGAGATGCGACAACCATCTCAGCTGCTTTGAAGGCCTCTCAAGGTCAGAAAGTCAAGTTCATCGGAATGGTTGTTGAGAAGCGAGAGCGACAAGAGCGGATGTTCATCCAGTTGGATGATCTTGAGGACAGCGTCACTATCTTAGTATCTTCCGAGGAGAGAGCGGCCTTCCCAATTGCTCAGAAGATCCCGTTGGATCAGGTTGTATGCGTGGAAGGCGTCAGGGCTAAAGGCGATTTGATAATTGCGAAACAAATTCTACTCCCCGACATTCCTGATCTCAAACCACGGCTGGCTGATGAAGAGGTTTGGGCGGTTCTAATGTCAGACTTGCATGTTGGCAGTAAGAAGTTTCTCCCCGAGCAGCTGAGCAGAGTCTTTGATTGGTTGAATTTGAAAGTGGGCGACAAGAATCAAAGACAGATTGCTGAACGAGTAAAGTATGTTGTAATTTGCGGTGACATTGTGGACGGAATTGGAATTTACCCTCGACAGGAGCAGGAACTTGAGATAGTTGACCTCTACGAGCAGTATAAGGAAGCAGCGAAATATATCGGGAGAATTCCTGACCATATAGAGACAATAATTCTTCCAGGCAACCATGATGCAGTGCGGCAGGCTCTTCCACAACCATCAATTCCGAAACATTTTGGGGAGCCACTTTACGAAGCGCGTAAACTGATTTCGATTGGAAACCCTTCTGAAATTACGTTGCATGGCGTGAGACTGCTCCTTCACCATGGTCGAAGTTTAGATGATCTGATCGCAAGCGTCCCGAACTTGGATTTCACGCAGCCAGAGAAAGCCATGCGGCTACAATTACAATGTCGTCATTTAGCATCCGAGTATGGAAAGAGAACCGCTATAGCACCTGAGAAAACGGATCACCTTGTAATAGAGACTGTCCCCGACATTTTCCAGTCAGGCCACATTCATGTGATGAAGTATGAAAATTACCGAGGTACCCAAATTATTAACTCTGGTGCATGGCAAGCTCAGACGGATTATCAAAGAAGAGGCGGCGTAGTTCCAACACCCGGAATACTCACGGTTGTGAATTTACAAAACCTCCAAGTCAGACCTATCGATTTCATGCATTGATCGTTCCCGTAAGCGGACTGAGCCCGTGAGCTAGGATTCTAGCAACCCTAACTGGTTCAGGCAATCTCGAGATGAAAGCCATTCTTGTTATGACGCGCCTGGCATACTCTGGCGTAGCCCCTTTCACTTCAAAATATAATTTTGGTTCACTCGGCAAAGGTTTGCATGAGTACAACTTTCCAGCAGCACACACAATGCTCCATCGGCTTTTCCAATCTTTGAAATGTCCTCTAAGAGCTAACTTTACAGCTTTATTGTTAGGTTTCTCCCGACTAATTGCAATAATTGGTTTATGCAATTTGCGGGCCAACTCGGATATGTCGATTAGGTTGAATCCTGCGAAGGATATTCCAGATAGGAGTACAAGATCGTAACGTAGCCTTCTCAATAAGACTTGGAGAACCATAGCGGCGTCGTTGCCATCTACCTCGATCGTGCCTACTCTAACTGCGTGAACTCGTGATCCTTTGAATAAGACAGCCAATAGAAGCGCACGTTCGCCAATTTCCTTGCTGGATGAGAAAGCTCCATCATCAACTCCAACTACTCGGAGGTTAAGAGGCACCATTCTTCCGAAGCGATTTGGGAACGTAACCAAACAATCTTCCAGCAAGATTGTCCTCTGAATATGTCTCTGCTATCACTCGTGGAGAAACTCCGACTCTGATCTTCTTGGTTCTGCCATACCGTCCAAAGCTAACAACTCGAGCATTCAGGATTCCCATAACGTCCAATTCATTGATCAATCCGCTAACTCGCCTTTGCGTCAACGGTTCTAGATCGCTGACTCCGCACAATTCATGATATACCTCATACACGTCTCCCGTTATAGCGCCTCTCGCAAGGTGATTACTCAGCAGGTAGGCGCCTACTAGAAGAATCTTTGAATGAGCGGGGAGAGATTTTAGGACCTCAGAAACTCGGTCATGTTCAATTTTTTGCTGTGCTTGACGAACATGCTGTTCCTCAACATGTTGAGCGCCCTCGCGCTCTGCCAGTTCACCAGCAACTCTAAGAAGGTCTAACGCGCGTCTGGCATCACCATGCTCGCCCGCCGCGAGAGCAGCGCAAAGTCGAATTGAGTTTTCATTAAGTGCGCCATCCAAGAAAGCCAACTTAGTTCTTTCTGAAAGAATATCAGAAAGTTCATTGGCCAAGTAAGGTCGAAACACTACTTCTTCTTCACTAAGAGAACTGAGGACTCGGGGATCCAGAAATTCCTTGAAATGAAGATCGTTCGATATGCCTACGATACTTATCCAAGAGGAGTTAAGATTCTCGTTGATGCGTGTGAGTTCATACAGAAGCGAATCATCCGCCCCATGCTTAATCAACGCATCAATCTCGTCAAGCACTACGAGAAGGGCTGTTCTATCAGCGTTAATACCATTCGAGAATCTATCAAGAAGCTCGCCCACTGCGATCCCTGTAAAGGGCACATCCACACCTATGGCCCTGCATGTTTCTGCTAGGACTCGATAGTTCGTTCCTGCCATTCGACAGTTAATGTACGCTATCTTTACAGGCGCTCCCATCTCCTCAGCCTTCTTCTGCAACTTGTCCAAAACAAATTTGGATACAATCGTCTTGCCCGTCCCAGTCTTGCCATACACAAACACGTTCGATATCTTGGACTGATGAAGGGCCGGGGCTAGAATACCCGCAAGTCGCTGTATATGCTCATCTCGATGAGGTAGATGAGTGGGCATGTAATCATGACGCAAAACATCACGTTTCGCGAAAATCTTTGCAGTCGAAAGATACCTATCAAAGATACTTTCAAGAACATCTGTTGTCGAGTGAACCAACCTCCAATGGCAATAGCACTATTGCATATGAATAGCTAATAGTTCTTGTACACTAAATTCAACTAACTATACTGAAAACCTTCACATAAATCCCCGAGTAAACTTTGAAAAATTGTTGTTACACTTACAAAAATGTAAAAAGACACCCCCAGACCCCTAGTGTTCCATTAGAACTAAACATAATAAGAGTTGAAAGTGAAGAATAATAACTTCGTGAGAAGAAGCCGTTGGTGACTATTGTACTCATTGATTAAATGGTGTAACATTAAAAAAAATTGACTAATTACTTCACTATATCACGTGTTATAATTTACCATATTCTGTTGATATTACAAAGGTCGTCCAGTCGAAATAAGGGGGTTAGGGTGTTACAAAATAGCCAAAAATCATAAAAACATGTTAACAACTGTTAATCGTCTGATTAACCCCCTTATTTCCACTGCAAGCACATATTTTCCACTAGATTTGAGATACATCTTTCTTCAACATCACAAGTCAACTTATAATGTGTTAATGAGTATATTGTATTGGCCAGTTTGAAGAAGAAGATTCGGCTTGAATTCTATGATAGGACTGGTGTGAAACATACCGTAGCTATGGAGGGAGAATTGACTCCTGATAAGGTACGCCAATTGTTAGAGTATGCTGAGATTGTTTCCGGACATGAAGTGGGTGCAATTCTGCCAGAGCCACAGGAAAGCAAGATGCGCAGATTATTAGATGTCATCAACACTAGATACGCGGCTCATAATTTTGATTCACGTGAAGTTTGGAGAAGCTATCGAGAAGCTTGGGGAGACGACTTCAGTCTAGGAGCCATCTCAACATATCTTTCACGTTTAGCGGATCGTGGTACGCTGGAACGATCAGGTTCTCCTGCACACTGGTCGTATAAGCTCAGGTCTTCTCCGTCGCCGGTGACGTAGTCGCCGGCCCACCTATACTAGAACGAAGTTTGTCGTTCAGCTTGTACCTAAATGGAGCACGAATTGAGTCGCGGTCAACAAAACCTTCCATATACAGTCTCTTCATTAGACGTGCAGTGTGTTCTCGTGATTTATTCAATAGTTTGCTCATTTGAGGAGCTGATAATGGACCTGCAACGAGGCTGTTGAGTGTTTCGCGTTCAGTTTGAGTCAACCGCTCGAGAACCGAGTCAGCCTGCAAGTCCATCTCCATTGGTGAAGTGATTGGTTGTGTTCTCTCAATGTTTTGCGGTCGAGATGTACTCAAACGGGACCTAAGTTGCTCAATCTCTTGCAGAACCTGTTTATCGGTTGCGACAAGTTCCTGGATCGACCTGGATAGAGCATCGTACCTCAACTGAAGAGCCGATTGAGTCTCCTGGAGACTCTTTTCGCCTTGACCGAAGCTGTGAATCTCATTTCGCAGTTGCATTGCATTGACCTCGAGAGGTTCGATACGTTTGGAAAGGGCCTCAACAATTACGGTAACGTATGACGCAGCCTCTCTGAGCGCCTGCTTACTCTGCCTGAATCCTCGTAAAGCCCAACGCGCAGTCATGGCGGCGAATACAATGAGTCCTAGCCCCACCGCGTTCAAGAGAACCGTCAATAAATCCATGAATTATCACTCCACATACTTGTGATATCACGTCTAATTCATGACGTCACACACATGAATATTCTTCTTTAGGTCACAACAATGTCACAAGAAGTCTATGAAAACACGAAAACGTGCCGTAAACGTCACATTTCATGACGTATTCACTTGTTTAGAATTTGAAGAATCTTGGAGAGGAAAAGAGGAGGTCACATGTGTATCACTATGCCATCCACATCACGTGACGTCACATCTTCTTCGTCAGTATGTCCTTGAAACTATGCCGCTTCGCCAAAGCGGAAGCGAACTCAAGCAACCTATCATTGAGTTGTTCAATCATTCGATGATCCTCACCAGCAGTTCGAGTCTCATGAACGTAACTATCTATAGTGTCCGAGAGTTCTAGAAACGGTTGTAACGCGGCACTATCGAATAATCCAAGGTATCCAAGGAGTAAAATCGTGTAAATTGATCGAATAATGTTAATTTGAGCTTGAATTAACGTTCGATTATATGCTCCACGGCTGATTTTGCTCTTTGAGGGGCGATATGATCGTCTCTCTGACTTGCGTAAGCCAATTCCCGTCGAGAGCGAGTCAGTTAGTAGCGTTTCAAGCTGAGGCATTGTAAGTTGACTATTGGCTAGAAGGGTCTTGGTCACTGGATCTCGAACGAGTTTGCGGAGTGATTCTCTGGCCTCCATAGCATCCTGCTGATCAGACAACCAAACATTCCTACGGATACACTTTCGTATTCGCTCTTAACGTTTGTGCGACTTCAACCGTACAGGATCCCGCCATGCAATCTTGAAATAAGGCGCTATTCAAATGGGCGTCAAGGAAGGATGGGAATATGGGTAGACGTCGCCGAAGGGTCGTTAAGGTGGTTAAGAAGAAGCTACCCTCCGTCTTCACATGCCCTTCATGTGGCGAAGAATCCATTCGTGTCGTAATGCCTCAAGGTTCAGGTCCTGCAATTGTTCAATGCGGTTCCTGTGGTTTGAAGCGAGAATTCGCAGCCACCCCTTCAAGTCAGATTGTTGATATATATTGCAAATTTACCGACGTTTTCTATTCAAGCAACAAACCTGCTGAGGCAGCTCCAACTACGTAAGAATGGCTCGTTTTCAGCCTCGTATTGTTAAATCGAGGCTAGCTGTTCTCTACAGTAGGTTGACCAGTTGACGACTACGCTAAGTGAGCATGAGCCATATTTTCGAAGACTTAGAGAAGAATTTGATAAGATTCATGCAGTTGCAAAGCTGGCGCGGTCAAAGGGGCTGGATCCAACCATGGAACCGGAACCCCTCCTCACACAGGACTTGGCGGAACGTGTGGAGAAAGCGGTCGGACCGATTGGGATTGCATCCCGAATTCGAGATGTTTCTACGCTTCTCAAATCACGCGAATCCGTTTCTCTCTACCGCGAGCTGACTGCTCTCAAGATCGCTGAAGAGATAGCCTTGGGAGGTTACGGGCAAGATCAGGAAGCCGCTGCTGAACAGGCGGTGCGTACAGCATCGGCCATTCTCGATGAAGGCGTGACTGCAGCACCAATTGAAGGGATCTCAAGTGTTCGCGTTAAGACAAACCCTGACGGAACCAAGTATCTTGCAGTCTACTTCGCAGGCCCAATTCGCTCCGCGGGCGGCACGGACATGGCACTCATTGTGGTGATTGCAGATTACGTCCGACACCAGTTAGGTCTTGGGCGGTATAAGGCTACAGAGTTGGAGGCAAAACGTTTCGTGGAAGAACTCCGTCTCTATGAGAGAGAAGTGGCACGATTTCAGTTCAAGGTATCGGATGAGGAGCTGTTTAACGCTATTATGCGACTTCCCGTAGAAGTAAATGGAGTAGAGACAGACCAGTTCGAGGTTAGCTCTTACCGGAACGTTCCAAGAGTTGAGACCAACAGAGTAAGAGGAGGAGCATTAAGAGTCGTCCATGACGGCTTGATAGGTAGAAGTCATAAAGTTCTGAAAATGATTGAGAGCCTCGGTATAGACGGGTGGAACTGGCTCAACGAGATTAAGCCACCAGTTGCAGAAGCCGACGAAGCGCGTGAATTCATGTTTATGGAAGATGTTCTCGGCGGAAGACCCATTTTCTCATTTCCACAAGTTCAAGGCGGGTTCAGGCTCAGATATGGCAGAGCTCGAAATACGGGCTTAGCGGCTGTGGGCATTCATCCATCCACCATGATTATTCTAAGAAGATTCATCGCAGTCGGGACACAGATGCGACTTGAGAAACCAGGCAAAGCCGGAGTAGCCGCCGCAGTAGATTCGATCGAACCCCCCGTTGTGAGATTGAATAGCGGGTCAGTGCTCAAGCTCTCGAATCCAAGAGAAGCGGAGAAGTTACTCGAGTCCGGTACAGTGGAGAAAGTACTCTTCTTGGGGGACATTCTAATAGGATACGGGGAATTCCTTGAAAACAATCGCCCGCTACTTCCTTCAGGGTTCGTGGAAGAATGGTGGCAGGAACTACTTAGACTCGAAACAAGCATGATACCTGGTGGTCTCGAAGAATTTTCGAAACGCGTAGGCATAAGCGCAGATGAGCTGTCATGTTTCCTATCTGGAAAAACCATGCCAACAGCTGAGCAAGCACTTGCACTCTCAAAAGGGTCCAATGTGCCGCTGCATCCTCAGTACACATGGTTCTGGGAGAACCTTCGACTGGAAGAGCTCAACCATCTTCGCACTATCCTATTAGATTCTTCAGTCACTGAACTCAGCCGGAGCCAGATAAGAACAAAGAATGAAAATAAGATCAAAGGAATCTTGGAGAATCTCTGCCTACCACACAAAGTTGATGGCGGAATTATAATTGTTGAAAACCAGTCTTCAGTATTGTACGATTGTCTAGGCTTATCATCAGGCTCAGTAAGTACGGAAGGAAAAGACGTTTTCGAAAAAATTTTCAACCTTTCCCACATCCACATATTTCGCAAAGGGCCAGTGTATGTAGGCGCTAGAATGGGACGTCCTGAAAAGGCTAAGCAACGCGAAATGCGACCACTAGTTCACTGCCTATTCCCAATCGGACTCGCAGGAGGAACAAGACGCAGCATAACTGACGCCGCCTCAAACCATTCACTAATCTCAGTCGACATAGCACACCGCAAATGCACGAGTTGCGGAAACATTACGCACACTAGAATCTGCGATAAGTGTGGAAAATTCACCGAGCTCAAACCGGTATGTCCAAAATGTGGTTTGAATGCTGAAGGAAGCCAATGTCCTGCCTGCAAAGGCCGAACAGAACTTTTCACCAGACGAAATATACCAATTCGGGATTACCTCAACAGAGCAGAGAGAAAATTAGCTCTCACAGTGGTTCCTGAAGGAGTAAAAGGAGTACGGGGTTTGACAAATGCTACCAGAACGCCCGAACCTATAGAGAAGGGGCTGCTTCGCGCAAAACATGACATTTCAGTTTTCAAGGACGGAACTGTAAGATTTGACGCAACAAACGCCCCACTTACACACTTTAATCCTGCAGAAACAGGCGTCGAAGTGGAAAAATTGAGGGAGTTAGGCTATGAATACGACATAGAAGGATTTCCTTTAGAATCAAACTCACAATGTTTGAACCTAAAAGTGCATGACATAATAGTTCCTGAACAATGTGGCGAATATTTTGTTAGAGTGACAAAATTCTTAGATGAACTATTGCAAACATTCTACGGACTACCCCCATTCTATAAAATCAAGAATAAACAGGACCTAGTGGGTCACATGGTAGTGGGCCTTTCACCCCATACCTCCGTAGGTGTGATAGGGCGAATCGTAGGATTTACTCAAGCAAGCGTTTGTCTTGCCCACCCCTTCTGGCATGCCACCAAGAGAAGAGATTGCGACGGAGACGAAGACTCCATCAGCCTCGCATTAGATATACTCTTGAATTTCTCGAAACAGTTTCTCCCATCCAGAATTGGAGGTATCATGGACGCCCCCATCCTGCTAACCGTCTCCATCAAACCTACTGAAATCGCGCGTCAAGCATACAACCTAGAAACTGTAGAACGACTACCGCTGCGATTCTATCAAGAGACTCAAAAGCGAAGCGACCCAAAACCATTGACTGCAATAATTGAAACTGTCAATGCCAGACTCGGTTCAGCAATGGTTCTTAGCTCATTGGGTTGCACACACCAAGTTAGTGACGTCAACAACGGAAACCTTGAGAGTGCGTACAAGAAGCTCGGCAGCATGCTTGAAAAAGTCACGCAACAATTGAAGGTTGCGGAAGAAGTTAAGGCTGTAGACGCTGGCGAAGTTGCGAGAAGAGTTCTCTCTACTCATTTCATGCGTGATCTTACCGGGAACTTGAGAGCGTTTGCTGCACAAAGATTCAGATGTACTACATGTAACTCGAAGTTCAGACGTGTGCCTCTGAAAGGAGCCTGCACACGATGCGGTGGTAAGCTCTCACTGACAGTGTACAAAGGAGGTGTTGAAAAATATCTCACGGTCGCCCAAGATCTCGTTGACAAATTCAACTTAGGACAATACCACACCCAACGACTAATCCTGCTTAAACAAGAGATAGACTCGATGTTCAGCGAAACCAAAGAACAGAAACAACCATCATTGGCGCAGTTCGTTTGAGCTGAAACCCTATGACTCGCCACCCAGACCTACACCCCAAAGCGTTCTTGGTCTCTAAACGAAATGTCAAAGCAGGCTTACTCTCTCGCAGCAAAATCCTCTATGCTCTGGAGGATAACGGAAAATCTGCTGCAGCAATAGCACGAGAGACATCCCTGTCCTATGAATGCGTCGCCTATCATCTTATGACAATGAGAAAAGATCATCTTGTGGAACGCTTAAGCCGAACAAAACCTTTCACTTGGGGTCTTACTCCTTACGGACAACAAAAATTAACTACATAATTGCCTACGAACATCTAATTACTCGCGTTAAGCTAACGGTTTACAGTAGCCACGTTCCTGGAGCGATGTGCCATGCGTACTGAAATTAAGTATCGCACTGAACCTCAACTCGATAAACCTGTGATGGTTTGCGGCCTTCCAGGAATCGGGTCAGTAGCCTATCTTGCAGTGAACCATCTTCAGAAGGAACTAAAAGCCGAACTGTTTGCTGAAGTGCATTCTCCCTCATTCTCCCCTAAAGTGTGGCTGACGGAAGAAGGCATTGTCAAATTAATGAAAGGAGAATTCTGTTTTTGGAAAAATCCCGGTGGAGGTCGTGACCTCTTATTGTTTAGTGCAAACGAGCAACCCTATTCACCTGAAGGCCAGTACGAATTGGCTGATATAGTATTAGATTTGGCAGTAAAGTTTCAGGTTAAAGAAATCATCACGATGGGTGGAATGGCTACTGATAATTTCACTGAACAGCCCAAGGTCTATGTTGGCGGAACTAATTCAGAGCTGGTCAAAGAGTTAGAATCGCTTGGGGCAGTAAAGCTAGCGGGCGGAGCGATAACTGGAACAAACGGCCTGATCTTTGGCTTAGCAAAACTGCGAAACATACTGGCAATCTGCCTCTTGGCTGAAACTCCAGGATACCTTTCACTAGATGCCAACGCAGCTAAGGCCGTATTGCAAATGTCATCTAAACTACTTAGCATCACGCTAGATTACGCGACGCTTGATAAGCAGGCAAAGGAGAATTCTGATGCAGTTCACAAGGCACGAGACCTATCTCGAGGTTCATTTCCGCGTGAAGGTCGGAGAGGAGATAAAGACCTCACCTACGTAAGTTAGGAGCTCAAGTTAGACGCCATGAAAGTCATGTGCAACCAGTGCGGAATGATTCTTGATTTAATGAAGTCACACTCCTTCGCAGTTGAGGAAGGAGATCATCTGAAGAGCTTCTATTTCTGTTCTGAAGAACACATGTCACAATATGTGACACGAAAAGACATGAAGTCAGACATAGATTAACTTCTCACAACATGTTCTACAGTCGATAAGCTGGACATGTTCATCGTCATCTGCTCCTCCAACTGACTTTTGCAATGTTCGCCTCACTAGATTACTAAATTGGAAGAGTTAAGTAGTTGTGATCTTGTGTTCGCGCCTTTCGTGGTATAGTTGGCGGAGAGATTGGTCTCTCGAAAAAGTATGGGTATAGCTGAAGCCGCCCTTACAATCATGCTCATTTCAGCTAGAACTCAACACTCATTCTCAATTCTACCATTTTTGCGATTTGATCCAGCAGAGCAACCTTCTGCTCTCATCGTCCTGACAACAGCTGGAACAGGGACTCTAAGGTTGAAAGAACAATGATAGTTACCCTTGCTGGCGGAGTAGGAGCAGCCCGATTTCTCGAAGGATTGATACGAGTAGTTCCTCAAAGAAGATTGACAGTAATCGGGAATGTAGGTGATGATATTGAGATGCATGGCCTGCATATATCTCCAGATCTTGACATCGTTACCTACACACTTGCCGGAATAGTGGATCGGGCTAAAGGATGGGGAATCCGAAACGATACTTTTACCTGTCAAGATGCAATGAAGAAATTCGGATATGAAACGTGGTTCAACATTGGCGACAAAGATTATGCAACTCACCTTTACCGCACGGAACAGCTTCGCAAAGGGAGAAGCCTTTCCGAAATTACCGATGAATTAGTGAAAAAACTAGGTTTGCAAATTCATCTTCTCCCTTCAACAGACGACATCTTTCAAACGCACGTTATTTCTAACGGACGCAAAATGCACT
>Ga0187850_10002716_pt1 | contig 15959 bp, 18 predicted proteins | sample June2016WEW_4_15_FD_132436 | JGI IMG/M metagenome (GOLD analysis project Ga0187850, IMG submission 132436) | Peatland microbial communities from SPRUCE experiment site at the Marcell Experimental Forest, Minnesota, USA - June2016WEW_4_150 | ecosystem: Environmental > Terrestrial > Soil >... | reverse complement strand
CTCGGGCGAGCGCGGCTACCCCTTCCCTTTATCGGTCAAATCAATCTGAGACTATGTTCCTTCTATCTCGCGGACTGTGAGAAACCCGGCCCCTCTTCCGTCAGTTCAACGAGCGACGCGACAAAGAGAAGGTTCGCGTAAGGTACGTCGGTCACATCATATTAGTAGCGGATCTGCGGCAGCAGTTTGCTCATCGTTTCGCGCAACTGTACCAGCTTGGTCTTGGCAACAATCGCCCGCCCACGTAGCTTTCTGGGCTGCGCGGTAGCTGCTTTCAGTGCGCCCCCCAGAGCCCCGTTGAGCTTCTCCACGAGGGTGACCATCTGGCCCATGACATGATCCTTTTTCTCCTTGCTTTTGGCGAAGAGCCGATATTCCCGGGCTTTCTGCCGGGCCGCATCGAATAAGCTCGCCGTGGTGTGCACGAACTCCTTCAGTGTCCCTCCCACCCTGCGTGCCGCGCTTGTCACCGAGCGCAGGAAACCCGCCATCAGCCCCATTTCGTTGGGGTACGGAATGGCCGCTTCCTGCGCGGTAGTGTCGGCGACCAGGGTGCAGGGATCGGCCACCTTCTTTTTCACCGCCAAGCCCACCACGTACTGATTGATGAGTTTGATCCCATCTTGTCCCATCAACTCGGTGAAGTCCTGGATCGTGGTAAAGTCCGGTGTCCAGTTCGACTCGGTGAGTCCGCACAAGTAGCGCGCAGGGGCGTAGTATTGGATCAGGTCTTCCGCCTCTCGGTAGGTGAGCTTGCGAGTGGCCATCAATACCATGGCCCCCAGGGTGGCACGCAAATGCGGTGGTTGACCGGCACCGTTCTTCAGTTTCGCAAGACGGATCTCCTGGACACGCTGTTGCAGTTCGTCCCAATCGAGGGTGTCGGCGATCTGAACCAATCGATGGTTGTCCGCGATCGCAATGGTGGGAGTCTTCGATCTCGGCAGCAGCTCTGGTTGACGTGGCATCGGTGGTGACCTCCTGGCCAGTGGTCGGCATAGCGCAAAGGGTGGTCGTGGAGCCTACGAGCAAAACGAGCAGACACAACGTCGAAGTGAGGATCGGCAGGCAGCGTCGATAGAAGAGGAGCTGAACGAGAGACATTTCCCCAGTACTATAACTGGGGACTACTTTCTGTCAAGATACCTCTTTATGAAAGCCGATCTTTCACCAGACTATAAGCAACTTCAGCTCGCCCTCAGCCGCATCGGCTACTTCCGCCGTGGCACTCTGCTCAGGCGCTTGATGACTTGCGGCAAGCCCGGTTGTGCCTGCAAAGCCTCACCCCCTCGTCTGCATGGCCCTTACTACCAGTGGACCCGCAAAGTCGACGGCAAGACAGTCACGGTCCGTGTATCAGCCGAACAGGCCAAGTTGCTGGAAGGCTGGATCGCGGCCGGCAAGGAGCTCGATCGCATCGTCGCAGATATGCAGCAAATGTCGATGGAGGTAACTGAGCTCATGCTGCAACGGCTGCCCCCACCAAAGCGCAAGGCGCCTGTCAAGCGACGCCACCCGGAACGGGGCGCTGCCGGCTAGGAATTACCCGACAAGCTGTAACTAGCTGTTCTGCAAGCAATAGGAGGGCGGGAAAACAATTCCTTGGTGAGAACACAGATTCGTCTGCTTTTTTGCATACATCATTCTGATTTCTATATCCTGCTATGTTGGTGACTTTACTTGACAATGGAAGCAGGCGCCGGCTACCGTGGGGAACTTGAAACCTTTGCGCGTCGCACTTCAGCCCGGCAGCAGGCGGCTGTTCGCCATCATCGGCCTTCCCCTTTTCCTGGCCGTCATTCTGGTTCCCGTTCTTCTCTACCGGCACGACATTTGGAGGCTTTTCACTTCGGTGAAGCGGCTGGAAGAATGGGTCAGGGCCAGCGGGCCTCTGGCACCCCTGGTATTTATCGCCGTTCAGGTGTTCCATGTCATCGTTTTTGTGATTCCCGGCGAGATCGTGCAGATTGCGGGCGGATACCTTTTCGGCATTTGGCCGGGCACCCTCTATTCGGTAGCCGGGATCCTCATCGGCTCGCCCATCGATTTCTACCTCGCGCGTCTTCTCGGCGTGCCTTTTGTGAACGCACTTTTCTCCCCGGAAAAGGTGGAAAAGACGAGGACGCTCCTGGGCTCCCGAGGGTCGAAGGCGATCTTCTTCTTCCTTTTTCTCATCCCGGGCATACCAAAAGACCTGCTCTGCTACGTGGCGGGATTGACTCCGCTGCGATTTCGCTTTTTCATCCTGGCATCAATGGCGGGCCGGCTCCCCGGCATCATTGGCAGTTCCTTGATCGGCAATTCAGCGGCGGAGAAGAGATGGATTCTTTCAGTTTCGATCTTCGTCGCCGCTGTCATCCTTTTCCTGGCAGGTTTCCTTCTCCGCGGACGGATCGAAGAGTGGCTCCAAAGGACAGGGTCGAGGCATGAGCAGTAGGGCCTCGACGCTGCCGAGGATGTGCCGTTTTCATGAAATCCGCAATGTCGACATTGTTGATCAGTCCAAAACGGCTTTTCGCGCAAATGTCAGCGCAAGCATCCCGAAAAGCAGCCTCTTCTGACGCACCCGCCGAAACCCGATGCGTGTCATCATCCGGGGCAACTCGACGAAATCCGGATAGTAGGAAAGGCTCTTTGCGATGTAGCTGTAGACCTCCGGGTTTCCATGGAACAGCCACCCCCAGAAGCCGCCCCAGGCGCCCAGCAGTTTCAGTTGGATACTTCGCAGGCGGGGAACAGGTGAGGTGGAAAAATCGAGAAATGCGGCCGTACCTCCCGGTTTCAGCACGCGATAAATCTCCCGAAAGGTAGTGGCGAGATGGGGTGAGTTTCGGAGCGCATACCCGCCGGTCACAATATCGTAGGATGCATCGTCAAAGGGAAGCTCGTTCATGTCCGCCTGATGAAACCTGATGTTCGCAAGATCCGTCCGCGCCCTTGCGCGACGAAGCATCTCGGGGTTCACATCTACTGCATCGATTCTGCCGTATGGATACTGGTGTGCAAGAAGCCGGCTGATGTCTCCGGTGCCGCAAGCCAGATCGAGGCAGGCGAACAATTGTGGCTTCGAAGCTGCGTCACGAGCGGAGTCTCTCGGAAGCCTTGCCAGCATGATCTGTTTCCACCGCCCGTCCCGTCCAAAGGAGAGTAGACGCGTTATGACATCATACCGGACAGCAACAACAGAGAAGACCTTGCGTGTGTAGTCGAGCTTACTGCGCGGCGCCGAAAGGTCGAAGTCTTTCAGACGATAGCGGAACCGGGAACGAAGGTCATCCTGCGCTGTGCTATGGACGGAGTGCCTGGCGTCAGAAGTCTGCTTCACGCCCATGGCAGATTGCCTTTCTCATTCCAATAACCTAACTTTTACAATAGAATGTCGTCAACAACTCTCGCCCCGGTCGTGGCGCCGGAACACACAACAGCTGTTGCAATTCACGGAATTGCCACAAGCGTCCCCAAAACATCCTATACGCAGCAGTTCGCCGTAGATTTTCTGCAGAAGCTTTCGGTCTTCTCCGACAGGCAGCGTCGTTTTCTTCGGCGTCTCTACCAGAACACGGCAATCGACAAGAGGCATACAGTCATCGATGACTACGGGAAAGACCCCTCCGCGCACACCTTCTACCCAAAGAACGATCAGCTGCTGCCTGAGCCGGGGTTGGAAGCTCGTAACGACGTGTTCATTCGTGAATCCAATCGGCTGTCAGAACAGGCGGCACGATCGCTTCTTTCATCACTGCCGTTGTTCGACCCGTACAAAATCACTCACCTCATTACGGTCACGTGCACCGGCTTTTCGGCTCCCGGATTCGACTATCACCTCGTGAATGCGCTGGGGCTTCGTCGAGATATCCACCGCTCCCACATCGGCTTCATGGGTTGCTACGCGGCATTTCCCGCCATGAGGCTCGCCCGCGATATCTGCGTCGCGAACCCTGGTGCGCATGTGCTGATAGCAGCCGTGGAGCTGTGTTCCCTGCATTTCCAGCAGAAGACGGACCTTGATTTCATGATTGCCAATGCGCTTTTCGCAGATGGTGCGGCGGCTGTTCTTGTCGGGCCGGCGTCGGATGCCGAGCGGGGACAAAGCGAGGGCGGGTACTTCAGGCAGGGCGCACAATTGCTGCTCAACGGCTTCGCGTCGCGGATCATCCCTGAAAGCGAACAGGACATGGCCTGGAAAATCGGCGCACACGCCTTTGACATGCGCGTATCTGCCTATGTCCCTCGACTCATCGAACAGAATATTCGATCGATTGTCGAAGACCTCCTCAGCACCACGGATGCGGCATTCGACGATATCGACATCTGGGCCATACATCCGGGCGGCCGCGCAATACTCGACCGGACAGCGGCAGCGTTGAATATTCCCCAATCCGCGCTGATTCATTCGTACGAGGTTTTGCGCGAGTACGGGAACATGAGCTCGGCAACCATCTTTTTCGTTCTGCAGCGCATACTGGAGACCAGCGAGTCCGGCACCGTTTTCGCCACCGCATTCGGTCCCGGGCTGACTGTGGAATCCGGACTCTTTCGAAAGCTCCCGTGAGCTGCCCGCCCTTCCCATCCGGACGCCGGAGAAGCAGACTGCCTGAGCTGATGGACGATCCGGACAGCGACCGTTCCCGCCTCCTCGCCACGCTCGCTCAGTTTCGCCTGACAAACCGCTTGTTCTCCCGCTATCGAACGCTCCTTACCCGGTATGTCATGCGCGACATGGAATCGCTGGTGCGAGAGGGACCCACATCTTCCGGCGGGGAGCAACGCAGTTCGGGCCGACCGTTCACCGTACTGGAAATCGGCGCGGGCGGCTGCGATGTGGCGATCTGGCTGGCCAGAGCCTGCCGGAAGCGCGGAATACAGGCGCACATAACCTGCATAGACAACGATTCGAGAATCGCGAGCTATGCCAGGCGGCGCATCATGGCCTCCGACGTTTCCGATCGGATCGAGTTTCTGCAGCTTTCAGCCTTCGATATTGACCAGCTCCCGGATTACGACTACGTGATCTGCCGGAACACCCTGCACCATTTCACCGAAGACCAGACCTGCACACTGCTTCGGCTGATGGATAAAAAGGCGGCTCGAAGGTTTTTCGCAAGCGATCTTGCACGATCGCCAGCTGCATGGATCGCATTCTGGGCCTTTTCTACGATATTTCTGCACGGCAGCTTCGCGCGCTACGACGGACTGCTCTCCCTTGCACGCGCCTTTATCCGGACCGAGCTTCACGCATTGATACCCGCCGCAGGCACTCGACACCAACCGCGTGTCCGCCATCTCTTCCCTGCTCTGCTCTACGTTGTCGGAGCTGGCATGGCGAGGGGAAGTTGACGGACCGCACGTCGCGGGGTCGTTTTCATCAGGCGTAGGAGACGAAGTTTTTGAGAGCGTTTCGTCCCCGCCGGCTCGGGCAGAGATTTGAAAGCGAAAATCCATTCCTTGCTGTGAATCGCTGAGGATTATCGCTGATGCGGACCGATTTTAGCGGCGAGGGGACTCGAACCCTTGACACTGCGGATATGAGCCGCATGCTCTACCATCTGAGCTACGCCGCCGTGATAATCTTTCGCAGGGACTATAGCGGCGGGTGGTGCATTTGTCAATCGGCGCGGCCGCTCCCTTCCGCTCCTGGCGGAGTTGGCGGCATGCGCGGAGGCGGCGGGACGGCGCGATACCTCACTTGACCCCTCATCGGCGGGAAAGTAGAATAATAAAAATGGCGTCGCTCCCCATTCCGACGAAACGCAGCCTTGCGGACGCTTTCACGCGGAGGGACCGCCGTGGAGCATAAGTGCAGCCTGACTGTCCGGTCATACGAATGCGATGCATACGGTCACGTCAATAACGCCAATTACCTTCATTACCTGGAGTTTGCCCGCCATGCATTCCTCTGCGACAACGGCATATCCCTCTCGGACCTGCGCGAATCCGGCTATGGGCTCATTGTTGCCCGCATTGCCATCGATTTCCGACGGCCATCCACGACTGATGACCCCCTGATCATCCTGACCCATCCATTGCGCAAGACCAGGATCGGGGGAGTTCTTTCCCAGCGAATCATGCGTGAAGCGGAGACCGTTGCCGAGGCGGAGGTGACCTGGGTCTGCGTGGATGCGCGCGGCAGGCTCGCGAGGCTTCCCGCGGCGTTCGACCGCGAGGGCCTGGCCCCATGAAGGTACCGGCGCGGTTGTCCACGCTTTTCGTCAGCGCCCTGTCCCAGTCGATGTCCGTGGAGCTCATGGAGAAGGTCGCCCGGACGGTCATCCCGGACTATGACGTGCACGAGCGTTCGGGGTTTCCTTCGAGCATTCCCATGCCTCGGGCGGACGCGGCGCGGCACATCCTCAAGGACATCACGCGTGAAGGCTACTTCCTCAAGCTCATCGAAGCGTTGATCGAGGTTACCTCCCGCGGCGACATGGGCAGGGAAGTGAGGATACCCCTTCTTTCCCGCATCGTGTCCGAGGTGGAAGACCAGGGCTACAGCTACAGCAGGGAAAAAGGGGTCTTCATAGAGGCCGGCCACCGCGCGCGCACCATGGGGTGGGGAACACTGAGGGAGGGGAGGTCATACGAGTTCGCATTGCTCCGCGTGGACATCGCGGGCAGCTCGGAGCTGGTGCGCCGCTATCCAAAGGCGCTCATTGCCACCGTGTATGGGTCTCTGAGAGATCTCGTGACACGGATAGCGGAGAAACGGGATGGCCGCATCTGGAGCTGGGAGGGTGACGGCGGGCTCGCGGCATTCTATTTCATGGACAAGACAATCCAGGCTACGTTGTGCGGGATGGAGATTGTGCATGAGCTCCTGCTCCAGAACCTGCTCTCCGGAGCGCTGCCGGAGCCCTTGCGCGTGCGGCTTGCCGTACACGCCGGGCCGTGCCGGTTCCTGGCCTCCGCCAAGGAGTCCGGGGGCGATACTATCCGCAGGGTGGAGATGTTGGAATCCACCTACACCGCGCCCGGCAGCCTGACGGTATCTCCGGGGGTTTTTACGGACCTCGGGAGCAAGCTTGCCCCGCTTTTCGTTCCCGTCCCCGGACCTGACAATGGCAGCGTCTACAGATACAGCCTGGAGTGGGAGAGAAGATGAAGGTTCTCGTTTTTTCCAGGGCCCCTGCTGCCATCCTCCGCATGCTCTCCGCCCGCGTGCGGAAAGATATGAATCTCGAGGCATTCTCTCTCTCCGCGCTCCGGCAATCCCTCCCGACTCCCGCGGAGACGGCCCTTGTCTACGTGGATGTCCGCGGCCTGAGCGACAGGGAGCGGGGGAAGGCGTTGTCCGAGATCGCCAAGAACCCGCAGGTGTGCTTCGGCGTGCTCGATCCCACGGGTACCGTGAAGGACATCGCGGCCCTGTTCCACGCAGGCGCGGTGGACTATATCGGGAAGAAGCTCACCCTCGCGGCATTCACCGCGAAACGCGCGGCGGCTGTTGCAGAGTACGCGCGCAGCACTTATGGCGGGCAGGACGGCGCCGGCACAGGGAACGGGGAGACGCCCGAGTCCGTCCCCGTCTCGGACAGGTGGCTGGATATCGTGCCCGGCAAGGAACACCGGTTCGCATTCCTTTTCGTGGAGGTCGACGACGCGGAAGAGCTGAAGAAAAAGCACGAGCCGGAAAATCTCGCAAACGCCATGGAGACTTTTCGCGGCTTCGTCGAGAGGATCGTCCAGCAGCATGGCGGCAGGCTCTGGATGTGGGGCCGATTCGGCGGGCTCGCGCTCTTCCCCCTGCATGACTCCACCTGCGCGGCTCCGCTGTGCGGACTCCGCATCATCCTGTCGCGCGTGTTCTATGACGTCGAAGAATCGCTTCTGCCGGGGCGTCTTATTTTCCACATGGCACTTTCCGTCGGCACCACCGTCTATCAGAAAGGCGATACGGGAAGGATCGTCTCGGACGGGGTCAATTCGATCTTTCATCTGGGCCGCAAGTACGCGCAGCCGGGGCAGTTCCTGCTTACCGCGGAGGCGAGCGCGCTTGCCCCCCCGGCATTGCGCGCGTGCCTGATTTCCGCGGGATCCTTCGAAGGCAGACGTATCATGCGCATGCTGCGGCCGCGGCCCCTTCGGGCTGCACGGGCCGGCGATTCCCCATGGGAGACCTGAGGGCGTTCCTGAGAGTCCAGCAGAGGTTTCTGCTGCTCGTCATCCTGTGCATCGCATTTTCCGCGGGAGCGGGGTTCTATTTCGTGCGGTCCCTCATGAAGCCGGAAACAGGTCTTGTCGGATATTATCCGGAGGTCGTGGTGCAGGGAGGCGAAGTCGTCTATTCGCCCACCGCGCCCTTCTCCCCCGCAATGACGAGCGGTCTCCTTCCGGGGAAGGATGCAATTATCTCCGTGAACGGCGTGCCGGTCGCGGGCAGCCGCGACCTCCTCCGCGCACTCGGAACGGTCACGCGCTTCGAGTCCTTTCCCGTCATCGTGCGCAGAGACGGGGCCGCCGAGATGACATTGCACGTGTATCCTGTTTTTGTCCCGACGAGGATCGACTGGACCTTTGTTCTTATCTTCTGCCTTGCGCTCGCGACCGCCGCGTTCACGCTCTCCTGGCGTCTCCCACAGGAGCCGGGCACCCCGGCTCTCGTGCTGTCCGCGCTCCTCATGCTGGTCTTCACGTGCGTGAAACCCTTCGCCTATGAAAGCATTGCCTCCAATCTTCTCTTCAACCTGGGGAACATCGCTTCCTGGCTTCTCGTCGTTTTCGCGATGCACTTTCCGCGGGAACGCGGCTCCCCGGCTATTCGGGCGGGCGGTCTCTCGCTTCTTCTCGGTCTCTACGCTGCGTTTTGCGCTGTGAGGGTCATGCTCTATGCGCGGTGGATGGCGAGCGGTCTGGAATCGACGCTTTCCGCTTACAAGCTCGTCGGCCAGATCGGCAACGTCTCGGACGGAGCTGCCTACGTCGTCCTCGCCGTGCTCCTCGTGACCGCCTACAGAAAGGCCGCCGATTCCCGCGACAGGACGATGCTTCAATGGCTGATCGCGGGAATGCTTCTCTCTCTTCCTCCCTATTTCTTTTTCGATCAGCTCCCCCTGATCATCGGAGGGGCGACCATGCGGGTCGGTCTGGGTTCGATTGCGCAGCTCTTTCTCTCGATTCTTCCCGTATTCCTCCTGATCGGGCTCACGCGCTACCGGGCCTTCAATTTCAGATTTTTCATGACTCGCTATGCGCTCTACGCCACGCTTTTCCTCCTGATGATCACAATGTTCGCCGTTCTTTACCTGCCGCTGAGAGTCGCCCTGGAGAGGGGCTACACGGTGGGCTCGCCTCTTCCTGAGCTTTTTGCCGCCGGTGCAATACTGATCATGCTTGCACTCCTGCGGATCCCGCTCGAATGGCTGATCTCAAAATGGACATGGCTTGCCCCGCGCGCATTTCCGAGCGCGGCTGCCGGCTCCCCGCCTTCCGCGCTGATTCACCCGCGGGAAGCCGGGCAATCGCCGCAAACCAGGAAACTCGCCGAAGCGCGCGCAATCATGCGTGGATTTGTCGGCGCACTGCGGGAGCCTGTCCGCACCCTGACGATCCAGCTTCCGCAGAAGGGCACACGCGAGCAGCAGGAGGCCGGTGCCCGGCTCACCGACCTTCTGTCCACGCTTGATTCGATCGCAGGCTCCGCCTTCACGATCCGCGGCTCATCGACAGCGGACTCGTTGGCTCACAGGGCGGTACAGCGAGTGCGCGAACGTTTTGCGTCGATAGAGTTCCAGGTAACGGGAGAGTGCTCTGCAATTCTTACCTGCTTCCCCGAAGAGCTCGTCCAGGCTTTGAGCTGCGTCCTGGCAAACGCCGCCGAGGCGCAGGATCAGGGCACTCACCCGATCATGGTCGGCGTGAGGTCCGATTCGGAGCGCGTGTGCATCGAGGTCGCGGATCGCGGCCCGGGAATCGAGGCAAGGGCGCAAAGAAGGCTTTTCAACCCGTTTTTCACGACCAAGCCCGGGCATCATGGAGTCGGGCTGTACTTTGCCCGGCTCATCGTGGAGAGAAACGAGGGGACCATCGATATAGGACCGAACGAGGCTGGCGGCACGCGCGTGGTGCTGGCTTTCCCCCACAGGGTGGCCGGGAGCGCGAGGGAGACGCCGTGAGTGAGAGCATCGAGATCTGGACCGACGGGGGATGTCAGGGCAATCCGGGGCCCGGCGGCTGGGCGTACGTGATCCACTCCGCACGGGGGAGCGGGGAGCATATGGGGTTCGATCCCTTGACGACCAACAACAGGATGGAATTGACCGCGGTGCGTGAAGCGTTGAAGGAGCTCGCCGCGAACCCCCGGTGGCGCGGGCTCCCTGTCACCATCAACACGGATTCCCAATACGTGCAAAAAGGCATCACGCAATGGATCCACGCGTGGGCCCGCAATGGATGGAAGACAAGCGCGAAAAAGCCGGTGAAAAACGTGGAGCTCTGGTCTGAGCTGTGGGATCTCTCCAGAAATCTTCCGCTCCACTGGGTCTGGGTGATGGGACACGCGGGAAACGAGATGAACGAACGCTGCGATCTTCTCGTCCAGCAGGCAATAGCGCAGGGGCTCAAGCGGCAGGACTGATTCCCCCGTTCCTGGGAAGGGGAGGAAACATGCTCGCCGTCGTCTCGAGCCATGCGCCCGTCGGCATGGAGGGGGAGCTCGTTTCAGTGGAGGTTGACATCCGCCGCGGTCTACCGGGGATCGACATCGTCGGCCTTCCGGACGGCGCCGTGCGCGAATCCAAAGAGAGGGTACGGGTCGCCATCCGCAACAGCGGCTTCTCGTTCCCCGCGGAGAGGATCCTGATCTCCCTGGCGCCGGCCGGAGTGCGCAAAGAAGGCGCCTCGTTCGATCTGCCCATCGCGCTCGGCATATTGGCAGCATCCGGTCAGATCCTCCCAGAGGGCGTGGGGCATGCCATGGTGCTCGGAGAGCTCAACCTGGGCGGCGGGGTCAGACCGGTCCACGGCGTTCTCTCGGCGGTGGGCACCGGGCTGGCGGCAGGGCTCTCCACCTTTCTCGTGCCAAGGGAGAATCTGCGGGAAGCGCGCGCGCTCGGCAAGGGGACCGTGGCCGGCATCGGCTCGCTGAGGGAAGCCGCGCTTGCGCTTTCCCGCGCGGAGAATGAGACCCTGGGGGTCGTGCCGGATGGCATGGAGAGCGAGCCGCCGCCTCTCGCGGCGGACAGGTGTGAGGGCGGGGATCTCTCTGATATTCGAGGGCATGCGCAGCTTAAGAGGGCGCTGGAGGTAGCGGCAGCGGGAAGACACCATGTGCTGCTTTTCGGGCCGCCGGGAAGCGGCAAGACAATGGCGGCCAGACGTCTGCCGGCACTCCTGCCTTCACTTGATCGGGAAGAGGCGCTCGCCGTCACCCGGATCCACTCGATTGCGGGTGTTCTGCCGTCGGATTCGGGACTGGTCACGCTCCCGCCGTTCCGCATGCCGCACCACACGGCCTCCTGTGAAGGCATTCTTGGAGGCGGGCGGCTTCTGCGGCCCGGGGAAGCTTCCCTTGCCCATCACGGCGTTCTCTTTCTGGACGAGGCGCCGGAGTTCGGCATGAGCCTCCTGCAGGGGCTGCGAGAGCCAGTAGAGGACGGATGGGTCTCCATCGCCCGAGCGGGCGCGACCGTTCGCTATCCGGCCTCTTTCCAGCTCGTGCTGGCCTTCAATCCCTGCCCCTGCGGAAACCTCGGCCGTGGCAGCCACGCCTGTGTCTGCAGCCCCACCGAGATCCACCGCTACTGGCGGAGGGTCGGCGGAGCCCTTCTTGACAGGATCGACCTGCGCGTCCCTCTCACCCCGATTCCCGCCGCGGATATGTGTACGCCGCCCCAGCCAGGGGAACACCTGAGGGCATCTCAAAGGGTCCAGGCTGCGGTGGCCCGACAGAGGGTGCGCTATGCGGGTCTGGGTTTCAACTGGAATGCGCGGATTCCCGCCGCCTGCATTGACAGGTTCTGCGAGCTTGACGCCGGGGGGCGGGGGGCGCTTCTGCAGGCGGCTGAGTCCCTCGGCATCTCCTCTCGCGCGTACCATTCGATTCTCCGCACGGCACGCACCATTGCGGACCTCGCGGGCCAGGAGCGGATCGAGGAGACACACGTGCTGGAAGCGGTGCAGCACCGTCGCTACGGAGATGGTGATTTCTTCTGGGCACGAGGACGCGGGTAGCGATCGTCCGGTGGAGAGAAATCCCAGGACTCAGTATCAGCGACTAATGTGCTCTTCCGCACAGAACTCGTGGGGTATTCCGCACTACCTTTTCTATGGTAATGGGGAAGGGCCTCGTCGGGTAGAGAAGTGACCAAAAGAATAGTTATGACCTTGCTTCTTCCAAGGAAGAAAATGAAAAATGCCCCATATCCCTACGGAGTCCAGATAGCCGTTCCCAAAGAACTGACACCATGGAAGTCTGCCTCGCTGACTTCGATTCGCCTCATTCACGGGAGTGGCAAAAGAGCAACGGCGTTGGAAACCATGGACTTTTATCACCCTAAGCAATGGAGAGCGGCCGCACTCCACGAGCAAAGAAAATATGCATCAGCGTTCAATGGCAATCCGCGGCCCTGGTATTCTCTCCTCTATAGTATCACTACCAGTGTTTACTGTTATCCAGGCGCAGGCGACAAAGACACCAATAATGGTCAGCAGTGGTCGGAGATCGAGAACCTGGACAAGGAATGGGAAGCCGAGCGGGAAATTCGATATAAGTGTGAGGAAGTGCTGGCTGCAGAGTGGAAGAGGCGCATCGCCAGGTGGGGTGAGAATGACTGAAAAAACCTGGGGTATCGGCGGAAAGCGCCCTCTCTCAGGACACACTCGGTGCGGAATGAGAGCGGCGCATCGCAAAGTGGGGGCGGAGAATTGAGGATGTCAAGCCAGCCCCACTGAGGAACTGACCCATGGAAAAGAGGATTGAATATGACGGCTCCTGAAAATCCCGAAACCAAGCTGCCAGACCTTCGATTTTCAAGCGTACGCCAGCCCATCATTCTCGTCGCTGATGATGAGGTGATGATTCGCAATCTCGTAACACTTCTCTTGCAGGAAGAAAAGTATATCGTCCTTTCCGCTTCCGACGGTCAAGAGGGATTGGAGCTTTCACGCAGGTACCCTGGGACCATAGATTTGGTGATCACCGATGTGGAAATGCCCCGGCTCAACGGCATGAATCTTTGTGCGCACTTGCTCGAAGAGCGACCTGGCATCAAGGTAATCGTGATGTCAGGGACGGACATGGGCGAGATCGTGAGACAGAACGTCAACTTGCCGTTCCTGCCAAAACCATTTGACGGGGAGGCACTGCTGGCACGAGTTCGGGCGATATTGTGCGTTCCCGTGAAATCGCCGGAGACAAGCGAAAATAACCTGCACGTGACGCCTTCTGACCGCCGCCCCTCGCTTCACTAGCCCCACGGAACAGCCGATGAACACAATGTGTCATTCCGAATAGAACGCGTCGGGTAGACCTGGACAGCGACTGGGAAGTCGAGCGGGAAATGCGACAAAGGTTTCGGGACACATTGGATGCCGAGAGAGCGGCGTATTGCAAAGTGGGGCGAGGAATAGAGGCTCACGATGATAATCGGCGCATCGGCGAAACACTGCCGAACAGGAGATTGCTCAGGGTTTGAAACGGATCATGTCGCGGTCACATCAGGGAGCAATCGGGCGAACTCCTCCCTGACTACGGCGTAGCACTCGCACACCCGCGCTTCCAGTCGCGGTCTATCCAGCACGGTAATGCGGCCCCGGCCATAGCGAATCAAACCGGCACTCTGCAATTTTCCCGCAGCCTCGGTAACGCCCTCGCGCCGTACGCCCAGCATATTGGCAATCAGTTCCTGAGTCATCCTCAGTTCCATCGTCGGCAGGCGGTCCAGACTCAGAAGCAGCCAGCGACAGAGTTGCTGGTCGACTGTATGATGACGATTACACACGGCCGTCTGCGCCATCTGGGTCAGCATGGCTAGGGTGTAGCGCAGCAACAGATGCTGCAACGCCCCGGCGCGGTTGAATTCCTGTTTGAGCAACTGTCCCTGCAAGCGATACGCGTGGCCGGCACTTTGCACGACCGCCCGATTCGGCATGGTGTCACCACCCATGAACAGGGCGATGCCCACGATACCCTCGTTGCCGACCACGGCGATCTCGGCGGACGAGCCATTTTCCAACTCATACAGGAGGGACACGATGGCGGTGGTGGGGAAATAGACATGATTCAACTCGTCGCCGGACTCGTAGAGGGCCTTACCGAGAGGCAGCGGAACCAGTTCCAGATGGGGGAACAAGCGCTTGTTTTCGGACTCGGGCAGGACGGCAAGCAGATGGCTTTGTCGTGGGTTAGGGGTGTTCGCTGGGCTGGGCATTTTGGACATAAGCAACCTCCTTGTTTGCATGTCCGAATCGCATAGTCTAAATTTGCCAGCCAACAAGAAACCTGTCAAGACCACTATTTGCTTTACCAGTCCTGATGGCGTGCAGGCAGAGCGAACAGAGGTTGACGAGCGCGGCGCGTTGGCATGGAACGGACTTTCTCCAATGGAGGCCCGCCGAATCGACCTGGGGGTCTCTATGAGAGCTCTCGAAAAGCCAGCGTGGGGTGTGTCGGAGTTCCTACCCCCCGAGTAGTTGCTTTTTGCTACCGTGACGCCTCTTCGAGTTTCCTAAGGGCGTCGGTGCCTTTTAGATTTGCGTTGTACCGAGCGTAATAAACGGCTGTCTGTCCCGTATTATCTTTCGCTTGCGCTTCCGCGCCCGCATTCAGTAGCACCATGATCACCTCGGGGTTCCCTGTACCCATGGCGGCCAATATCAGCGCGGTCTTGCCGTTCTCGCTTTTCGCCTCAAGGTCCGCGCCAGCCTTCAGGAGTGTGGCGACCACCTCGGGGTTTCCGTTATCCATGGCGGCCCGCATCAGCGCCGTCATGCCGTATTCCCGGTCCCGAGCGTCTTTGTCCGCGCCCGCCTCCAGGAGCGTAGCGATCACCTCGGGGTTCCCGTTATTCATGGCGGCCAGAATCAGCGCGGTCCTGTCGTCCGCGTTTTTCGCCTCAAGGTCCGCGCCAGCCTTCAGGAGAATGCTGATCACTTCGGGACTCTTGTTGTACGAGGCGGCGAGTATCAGCGCAGTATCGCCGCCTTCGTTCCGAGCCTTGAGGTCCGCGCCATTGCTGATGGCGGTTCGCACATCCTGCGGCGTTCCTGCAATTACAAGATCAAGGAAGTCCTTCGTTCGGGTTGTCCCGCCTGTGGAAGAAAGACAGCCGGCGATCAGGAACGGTGCGACAGCCAGCGCAAGCACTGTCACAACGACTCTCTGAAACGTCGCCCTTTTCGTTGTTTTATCCATAGAGTGTCCTCCCCTTACACTGAAGTTTGTGGTCGAATAAAAGAGGTGGGCTACGATCTTTCGGAATGACATGGTGTCGATGCTTTGAGGGTTGGGCAATACGAGATCGGGAACACGACACCGGACTCGCCTCACTGCAGGAGAGACTACGCTTGGATCGTGTCAGCACATATTGTCATCAGTGTATGCTCGCCCAGTCACGTGTCAATCGCCGCAACGCCGCTTTCGGCATGGAGCTTCTTTGGGACGATGGCCTCACATTGCCTTGCATCATAGTAGGCTATGGCAAGACAATGGAGGCACGTTTCATTTGCATTCGGTTTTGCAACGGATGACGGGCCCTGACCTTAGCCTCAACAAGCTGAGGGGCGCTGAGAGCAATGTGCGCTTCCGCACCGAACTCGTTGAGCATTAGCACTACCTTGTCGCTGAGGTCCAATATGAAAAAGATAGTCATCATCGCAGCCTTGGCCCTGTCCCTTAGTGGGTGCTTAGGATCTGTGACAAATTAATATAGACATTTGGCTTAGTTCGGCTCGATAGTGTAATTCCATTCTCCATGGAACTCATGTCGCACCAGCGCGACTCTGCCTAATTCCTCTGCTGAAACTTT
>Ga0187850_10002703_pt1 | contig 16011 bp, 18 predicted proteins | sample June2016WEW_4_15_FD_132436 | JGI IMG/M metagenome (GOLD analysis project Ga0187850, IMG submission 132436) | Peatland microbial communities from SPRUCE experiment site at the Marcell Experimental Forest, Minnesota, USA - June2016WEW_4_150 | ecosystem: Environmental > Terrestrial > Soil >... | reverse complement strand
TGACCAATGGCTTCGTCAATTAACGGATCACGGACTCATAAGATGCCCGCGTGCTAGTCCGCCAAGGGAATCAGCGAAAACCACTATGTTTACCGCTTCTCACTATTCAGCGTGAGCAGGCATGCATCTCGTTGACGTAGTATTGGATCGTCGGAGTGTCCGCAAGTACAAGCCAGAGAAGGTTCCGAAAGAGGTTCTGAAGAGAATTCTTGAGGCAGGCAGATACGCTCCTTCCGCCGCCAACAAACAGCCCTGGCATTTCATTGTGGTCACAGACTCAATAATCAAGGAGAAATTGTCCAAGGGAAGATGGAACAGTTTCATCAAAGACTCCGCATTCACGATAGTGGGATGTGCCTATGAGGGGGATGCTTTTTCGCGGAAATGGTCAACGGTTGACACGACAATAGCGTTGCAGAACATGGTCATAGCAGCATCTTCATTGGGTGTAGGTTCATGTTGGGTAGGTGACTTTGAAGAGGCGGATGTCAGAAGAATGCTACATGTACCACGCCGGTGGAGAATAATATCCCTAATCAGCTTTGGCTATCCAGATGAGACGCCTAAGATCCCGCCGAGAAAATCGTTGAAAAGGATCGTAAGCCATAACCGATTTTGAGACCGACAGACGAATTTGCGTGAAGTAGTAGGGTATCTTGATTTCTCTTAATGCCATCCCTGTTGCTGTATGCCTACTCCTGTTCATAGGTGTCAATCTTGATAATCTCCTGCGCTATCACGCGGGCTTTTCAGCAGAGTCAGAGGGACTTCAAATTGTGAAGCCGATTGCTGGTCCGCTGTTGCTGGCAGGAACAGGAACGGTCATGTTCTTCCTTGAATCTTTCCTCTACGTTCTCAACGGTTTTTCCATTAATCTAATTCCACTACCTGCATCTCTTAGCTTTGGGACGGTGCAGGTGATCCAAGTGGAGTGGTTCGGCGTGCTTGTTATGGTTCTTGGGTATGTGATTTTCATCTGGAGCGTTCTTGCGAGAGGGCGGTATGCAACGTCTTGGCAGATGCCAGCGGATCATAAACTTGTGGACTGGGGGCCGTACCGATACGTTAGGCATCCATCATACGTAGGGTACTTTCTAATGTTCATAGGGTTTGTCCTACTATGGCATAATGCTCTCGCCCTAATCCCCTTAATCGCCATTCCAGGATACGTGCTCATAACAGTCCGCGAAGAAGAAATGCTAGTGGCGAAATTCAATGAAGAGTATGTGCAGTACCAGAAACATGTCGGACGCTTCCTACCCAAAGTCCAGTTAAATAAATCGCTTCGTGAAGTTCACAAATTGAATTAATGACTAGTAGTCTATGGATTATGGAAAGAACAAAATCTAACGATTGTTGACTCGTGATGGTTCCTAGAAAAGATCGGAAGGCGAGGTTTCTTTACGTTAGCCTGATCATTTTGATCTTACTATCAGTTCACTTTAGCTCGTTTGGACTGGTTTCCGCTGAACCAACCTTACTCTATTCCTTCGTTCATTTGACAGATACACAGACCTTGTCTGAAAAATATCCGAAGACACTCAACTCTACATTCCAATATCTTGAACAGGTGAAGAGCATCTACAACATTAAGCGAATTATTGTTACTGGTGATCTGGTTGAACATTGGAATCGGGTTTCTGAATGGCGGAATTTCATTAATGCTATGACTCTCACATCAATAGACGTAGATTGTTTGGGTGGAAATCATGACAGCGCCTCCGGAAGGAACTTTACCTATTACAATCGGTACATCGGAGCGGAGAGACAGGTCTACTTCAGAATTATGGGTGAATTCCTGTTCATTTACGTATCTTGGCTTAATCAAGCTAACACACTGAACCAGACAACCCTTACCTACCTCAACTCTATTCTCAACTCTCATCAATCAAGCGTCCTAGTACTTGCCACGCACTATTATTCAGCCGGAAAATCAACCGAGTACCAACTCTCGGCCCTTGGACAGCAACTTCTCAACCTCACACGAGTTCCTACGATAATGTTGATGGGGCATATCCATGATACTTGGGTCAATGTTAGGAATGTGCGAGGTCAATCGGTTTATGAGTTCAACACGGACTATCAAAATGCCAACAAAGGTTACGTTAGAATCTTCAAAGTCTACAACGACGCAACCATACGTGTCGAGGAAATTAGGGTAGAGCCAGAACCAGCAGCCACAACATCTACATTCACATTCTCCTATCTAGTGACCACTGCCTCATTTTCAGAAGTCAAACCAGCATCCTCACTGATCACATCCCTAGGCTCCAATTCACAAGCCACCATCTACACAAGAGACTTAGCTTACGTGATTGTGTTAATCACCGTGTCCCTCTTGATTACTGGACTGATCGCAAACAAGAGACTGAAAAAATTGTCAGATTCACTGTAGAATGAGAATGGAAGAATGATGACACACCCGACTTAATTCTGAACTACCGCGTATGAGAAAAAGGATGTAACCAAACCGTATGAATTACTGGGTTAGGTTTGGTGCCGTCGACATCGCTTCAGTTCCAAGTTACAGGCTTATAGGTAGGCTAGGACTAATTATTGTTGAAGGCGAAAATTGTTGGCTAGAGTTGGATATTTCGAGGGCACTGATCCGCTCCTCTTGTCCAGTCTTGCCGCTGAAGGAGTTGAGACACTTCCAGTCGCGAACACGTGGGATGGCCACGGAAGGTATGTCAATCACCTCAGCAAAGGCGAAGTGAACGTTGTGGTCGGATACTTGCATAAGATTATTCCAGCTGAACCATTACGCACGTCATCCCTCCCCCTCATACTGAATGATCTGCTGTCCGCGTGCAAGATTTACGACATACCTGTCCTACTCATCGTGAAAGCGTCCCTACGCGACAAAGCCAAGATGATCATAGGTGACGCTGGACCAAACGTACACATAGTAGCCCCAGAGGAACTTGAAACCCAAATCAGAAAGTATCTTTAGGGCCCTTGACAGGGCCACATCGTTCCATCCGCAGTAATCGGCGATTGGTAGAGTGGCTTGCCGCTAACTAGTAATACTTCATGAGCGCAAATTATCCGGAAGCCTCTTGATCAGAATAGGCTTGATAGGTAAAACTAACGCAGGCAAGACCACTTTCTTCAAGCCGATTGTACTTACTTTGAATTTTGTATATGGATTACCGATAACTACAACGTTGTCAAGCCACAAATTGTGGAAATGGGGTTGTCTGAAGATAGGAAAGAGTCGTTAACTGAGAAAAAGATCAGTAGACGTTCAGTGTTGAGGTGGGTGGGTGCTCTCGGTGCGAGCGTCGCCGTTGGTGCTGGTTTAGAGTATGGAGCCGCACAGATACTTGTTACCCCCCAACCAGTAACCAAAGTTGCTACCGTGTCGGAGGCGTTCAAAAATCGAAAGTCAACGAACTCATTTCAGCCGCAACCACTATCCAATGAAAGACTGCTAGATTTGTTGTGGGCAGCATGGGGCATTAACCGGCCGGATTCAGGTAAACGCACTGCTCCATCGGCTATGAACAGCCAAGAGATTGACATTTACGTACTCCTCCCTGAAGGGGTTTATGTGTATGATGCCAAAGGGAATCAGCTAACACCCGTGTTGGCTCAAGATCTTCGGACAAAAGCGGCGACTCAGGCATTTATGAGAGAAGCGCCGGTGCATCTACTCTTTGTTGCAGATTACGCAAAATTTAGAGCAAATACTCCTCAAGCCCAGAAAGAACTTTTTTCTGCAGCTCATACGGGTTTTATCGGCCAGAATGTGTACCTGTATTGCGCCTCCATAGGACTAGGCGCCCACTTTCATACTAGTATTGACCGCGCTTCCCTAAAAGACAGTTTGAAATTGCGAGATGATCAGGCAATTGTTTTTGCTCAAGCGGTTGGGTATCCGAAAACATAATGCCCCAATTCAAGCATTTCCAGACTTGTCAATTAGAACCAACGTATAATTGATCATCCGATGTTATGACTGGGATGATAGCGATGAGGCCCCGCTGTTCGCGGGTAGGAGAAACCCGTTCTAACCGTTCACTTTCCAGAAGGAAATTTATGCAACTCATCATAGGAGCTGCAACCCTCGTGGGAACATACGCTGTTCTCCGTTCCCGAAATATCCTTGAAGAAAAGGATACACGGTCAAAGGTTGCGTCCACAGCAGCATCGACAACTGTATCGAGTGGATCAAGTCCAGCGCTTCTTCTGGATGGAAATGTAGCCAAGGCACAACCTTCCTCAGACATCTTCGTGCTTGACGGAGCGAGTCCTGGAGATTTTAAAGTCTTAACGAAACTCATGGAGAACCTCAGTTCGCCATTTTACCGCTTGTCAAAAGAGAACGGAGACCAGACCTCGGGTGGACTGATCAATAGGGATGATGTCATAATCATAAAAGTCAACTCTCAATGGGACCAAAGAGGCGGTACAAATACAGACCTTCTGAGAGAAATAATCGAGACGATCTCAAATCATCCAGAAGGTTTCATTGGAGAAATCATCGTAGCCGATAACGGTCAAGCACAATTCGGCGGCCAAAGATCAGGCGGTAGTCTAGATTGGGAGGAGAACAATGCAGAGGACCGATCCCAATCGATCCAGAGAGTAGTGGATTCCTGTTCAAAAGTATGCGCAGCCTCCGCTTACCTTTGGGACAAGATCACAACGACTCAAGTAAAGGAATATTCCGAAGGAGACATGACTGACGGCTACATAGTCGAACAATCAGCCAACCCCACTACAGGAATAAAGGTCTCCTACCCCAAGTTCAAGACCAAGTTTGGCACATACGTTAGCTTCAAACTCGGGATATAGGATGCGAATAAGAAATCCTACGATGATAAGAGACTGAAAGTACTCAACGTGCCTGTTTTGAAGACTCACAGCATTTACGGAGTCACAGCATGCATAAAACACTACATGGGCGTCGGATCGGACAAGCTGGGCACAGGTGCTCACGCGAGCGTAGGGAAAGGAGGCATGGGAACTGAGATGGCTCAGACAAGGATGCCGACCTTGAACATTCTTGATGCTACTTGGATCAATGCGAACCCAGAGAACGGCCCACGATCATCCTATGAGACGGCGAGTAGAGTTAACGTTCTAATGGCAAGCCGCGATCCCATTGCACTAGATTACTGGGCAGCGAAACATGTTCTCATGCAAACCGCCCGCGCCCTTGGACATCAGAGACTATCCTCAATTGACCCAGACAATCGAGCAACGGGCCTTGGGAACTGGTTGAGATTATCAATGCAAGAATTGCAGAAAGCAGGACACCAAGTCACACTGAACGAGGATCAAATCAACGTTCACGTGCGAAATCTGATGCAAGTGCCGTAGATGTTCGCTCCCACACTCCAAACGTGTCAACGGCGCAATCATCCGCTTTGAAGCGACCTTAATTTCACAGACGAGAGTGGTCACTTGAAACCCGGAGGTAACGGAGACGATTTGCGATAAGGACCTCGAGTCCGCTTCCGTGCCTTTGCCCGTTTTTGAATCCTACTTGTGATGCCGTCTTCTATCTCAGGCAATCGTAGCACCCACACGCATAACTAGGAACTTGAATTTGAACCGCCCGATTCTTCGACTATCTATTTCAATTTCCTGCAGAAAATACTATTGAAGAGAAGAGTACTGGGACTGGCCTGGTGCCTTTTACGGAACCAAGTTTCAGATCATTCTGGGTCCCTGTCGCCTTCGGACTCGTGTGCGTGCTTTGGGGATCCGTGTTTCTTGCTATACGAGTTGGTGTTGAAACGATGCCGCCGTTCTTGATGGGTGGAATTCGATTCTTAGCTTCAGGTGCAGTCATGCTTCTACTGTCTTTGATCGAGCATGAGAAACGCAGGATTTCATTAATCGATGCACTATACGCAATCGTTGTCGGAGTTTTTCTATGGTTTGGTGCAAATGGGTTGCTAATGATTGGGGAGCAGACAGTCCCTTCTGGGCTTACAGCGTTGATTTGGGCGCTAATTCCAATATGGATCGCTGTTATCGAAGTGGCCTCGGGTAGTAGAGAGAGGCTTGATTTCATGGGAGGTCTTGGGATCGTATTGGGGTTTGCTGGTGTGGCGACTCTTGTCTTGCCAAATCTTCTCACTCAGAGTTTGTCTGTTGCCTTCGGGGAACTCTTGGTGGTTGGAGCAACGCTGTGCTGGTCGATGGGGACGTTGATCAGTCGGCGCCACAACTATCAGACGCCACTTTTTCTTCTAACTTCTGTCCAGTGCTTCGCTGGTGGAGTTCCCATGACTCTCGTAAGCATTTACTTGAATGAGTGGAGGGGTGAGGTTATTGCTTCAGTAGCGCCCATTGCATGGTGGGCGCTCGGGTATCTGATTGTGTTTGGAACCAGCATTGCTTTCACTGCCTACATGTACCTCCTACGGAATGTCCCAGCTTCACGCGTGGTCACGTATACCTACGTGCTACCCGTCATAGCGCTAGTCTTCGGAGGGGTTATTCTCGGCGAGACGTTAACGATCTGGATCTTTGCAGGCACTATCATCATTCTGGCGGGGTTGACCTTGGTACATCATATTCATTTAGGCATAGGCAAGCAGCGGCATTGAAGCGAGAAGCCCACAGCCTTTAGGCATGGTAGGACATCACTCCTGCTGTCAAGAGACGTGTAGCGTTTTGAATATCTGAAACCATTGCGAGTTCCACTGGTGTGTGGAAGTATCTTCTCGGAATCAGGATGGAGCCTGTGGGGATTCCTCTTCCGGACAGGTGCAGGGTTGCAGCATCTGTCGCAACTCTGGGTAGAACTTCCAGTTGGTATGGAATTCCTTCAGCCTCTGCGGTTGAGATTAGGAACTGCTTCATTCTTGGTGGGGTGATGTGTCCAAGCATGAGACTTTGATCCATAAGCCTGATTGCTGGGCCTGCGCCAATCTTTGTAGTAACCACTTTCCTGGGTGTTGCCGGGTCCTCGCCTATGGTGGTGTCTACGACAAATGCCACGTCAGGATTCACAGCAGACGCCGCCGTCTTAGCTCCCCTGCATCCCACCTCTTCCTGAACCGTGCCTACAGCATAGACGGTTGCGTCGTGCGGCTTATTCTTGAGATTTCTTACAGCCTCTATAAGCACAGAGCACCCTACTCGATTGTCAAGCGAGGGAGCACAAATCACGCTCCCGCCGCCAAATGTCTCGAAACGTTTCTGGAACGTTATTGGATCACCAATGCTTATTCCAATCTCTCCCGCTTCTTTCTGACTGGCTACCCCAGCGTCTATCCACATCTCAGACGCGGGAATGCTCTTGGCTAGTTCTTCCGGTTTGGCACTTAGTTTTCCTTTGATGCCTGCAACTCCCGAAACTGTTCCACGATGCGTATGTATGGTGACCAATTGTCCTGCCAAAGATCTTTCATCAATGAAGCCAAGCGGTTCAAAGTAGACCCACCCCGCCTCATCCACGTACTTCACTATTAGTCCAACTTCATCCAGATGGGCGGCAACCATTATTCTTGGGCCGTTCTTTCTGCCATTTTTCACTGCTATGACGTTGCCCAGAGCATCCACTTGAACTTGGTCGACGTGGTTCATGATTTCTTTGACGAAGACCTCTCGTACCTGCTGCTCGAAACCGGAAGGGCCGGCTGCCATGATTAACTTCTTGAGAGTTTCCAAAATCTCCTGCATCCTGTCTCTTCATGGAGTATTACTAGTTGACGGCCGTTGCTCGACGCACTGTTCTACCAGTAATGTGAGGTCAAAATTTCGAAAGTATGGGTAATTTAGGCCCTAGTAGCTAGATACCTGACCAGTATACTGCTCTAACGGGGGGTAGGTTAGAAGCCTCTTCCGTGAATTATACATTCGGTGGTTCCTCTTGGATTACAAGCCGATAGTAACCTCCTTTCTCACAAACGATCAGAGAATCCTACTTCTACGCCGCAGCCAGAAAGTTGGAACGCATCAAGGCAAGTGGTCGGCTGTTAGCGGCCACCTGGAGGGAGAAGAGGATCCGCTTCAACGTGCTGTGACAGAGATTCAGGAAGAGATAGGCCTAACCAGGGAACAGGTCAAACTAGTAAGGGCGGGCCAGATCCTCCGAGCCTTCGACCAGGAGACTGACACTGTCTGGGTCATCCATCCATTCCTCTTCGAATCAACATCCAACACGGTACAGCTTGATTGGGAGAACACCGAATACAAGTGGATCAACCCAAAGGAACTAAACTCATACCAGACTGTTCCCAAACTGCAAGAAGCCTATGACCGCGTCCACTATCCCTACCAAACAGTCCACGAATCACTCGATCAAGTACTCCACGGCGTCGAGGAACTTGCCAGGGACCGAATTCATGGAGCAAGCTTCCTAGGTCACAGAGCTATCGAGTTGCTCCAAGCTACGGCCAAGGCTTCACAAGCCAACGAGCCAGACCAACTCTTCTCACATCTCTTGCTTGTCTCGTCAAGATTACGCAAGGCTCAACCCGCGATGGCTAACGTATGGAACCTAACAGGCCACTTACTACACCTCATCGAGTCAAAGAGGAATTCTGTTCCCGTGGAGGAATTCAAGAGGCTCGTCGCAGAACATAGCCAGAAAATTCTGGAGCAAGCGGAAGATGCGGCTGAAGACGCGTCCAGAAGCACAGCACATATCCTACCAGAGGATGGGATAGTGCTTACGCACAGTTACAGCAGCACCGTCTACAGAGCAGTCGAGTTAGGTTTCAAGAGCGGGAAAGCCTTCCAAGTGTACGCTACTGAATCCTACCCAGGAATGGAAGGCGAACGGCTTGCTGAAGATTTAATCGCACTCGGTGTCCCGGTGAAGCTCATTGCCGACTCGGCCGTTAACTCAATCATTTCCCATCTCAATTTGGTGCTGGTTGGAGCAGACAGCGTACTCCAGAACGGGTCTTTAATTCACAAAATAGGTACCAGGAAGATTGCGATCGCGGCGAAGAGGCATGGAATTCCAGTCTGGAGCGTGTGCGAAACCACAAAATTCAGTGTAGCCGACTTTCTCGGCGACCACTCCGAAATTTCAAAGGACACCTTCGATGTCACCCCGGCCGAATATGTGTCATATTATGTTACTGAGGAAGGCCGAGTGGAACCCAGCAGTGTAGAAGGGAAAATTAGGGAACTGGTTAAGGAGATCTATCCATAACCCGCCCAGGGCTCAGAAGAATTCTGCCTTCAACCAATACTAGCTGAGGGACAATTTTCAACATACCTAGACTCATAAATCTTGAGTGAATGTTGAATTCATGATTTGGGTAATTTACAGGTTTGTTGTCAAGTATATGTTGCTTTGCTGGTGCGCATCACCACTAGAAAAATCACGAACTCAATTTCGAGTTTTCTTTGCCCGCGAAAAGAATTACGGAAGATACGGTGGTTCTCACTCCTCGAATCTTGAGAATCTTGCCTCCGAGTAGAGTTCTAAAGTCGGATAATGATTCGGTTCTAATCAGTGCTCTCAGGTCCGCGACGCCCGTAACCTCGTAGAGTTCGAAAACTTCGGGAAGACGCGCGAGTTCGGTGCTAACGTGGCTCAGTTGACCAGACTCCACCAGAACATCCAGAATAAAGCGGATAGGCTTCGAAACGATAACCCTGGATTCCACTTACATTTGACCGATCAATTAGTATTTCTCCAAAATGGAAATCTAACGTGACAATTACACGGAATGATGAAGGTCATCTATCCGGGTGTATTAGATTGAGCGACATTACAAATGCAATTGAGACGATTCAAACTCTCGTAGCGCCCGCTGTCATGATTACGGGAGTTGCCTTGCTGCTGTTGACATTTAATGCAAGACACACTTCGCTGGTGAACAGGATTCGTCTCCTAGATGAAGAAGAGAGACACCTGCACAAAGTGATGAGTTCGTCGAAGGCAGCTGCAAGAACCGAAACACTTCGTCTCAAGAGCGTCAGAAATCAATTGGACCTGTTACTTCCACGCCTTGCTTACCTAAGAAACGGCATGTTGTGTCAAACGCTTGCAGTAATATTCTTCGTATTAACGTCCTTCTCAATCGGGTTATCCTACTTCTCATTTCCCCCGAATGTGACTCAAGCCGCAATACATGCTACCTTCATCTTCGGAATGTGTCTAGTTCTGATTGGGACTGCATTTCTTGCACTCGAAATCTTTCTCTCATACCGAGTGATCGTGATCGAAGCAAAACAGGAAGAGCAACAATAGGTCAGGATGCTCTTTACTTTTCAGGCACCGGTTACGATTCTTTTCCTTTTAGAAACGCATTTCAAAGGCGCTAAGTAATTTTGGCTTTTAATCTGGACATTATCAAATCTGCTATCTTATCCGGGTTCGGAACGTCAACCATTTCCGCGTTCAAGTTCTCACCGGGCTGTGTCCCGCGAACCAAGCCGTAGCCACTCTTTGAGACTGGAACAAGATCCCCATACCTTGCCAATCGACCCACAAGAGTCTGCGAAACTTGCACATCACTAATTGACGAGAACGGAATGCGCCGAACACTACGACCCAACAACTGCTTCTGCACAACAACGTCAGAATCAGTAATCAAATACGTATACGCATTCCTACGAACAACACCAATCAATACATGCAAGACTCCCAAGGCCAACAGTCCCAACGCCACATACCTAAGGAGGGAAACAGCGGATGGAAGTGGAGACTTGAAAAGAAAACTCACACCATAAACCAAGAGACCCATCAATAATACGACGAACCCCTTCCAAGTGAACGGCACAAGACTTGGTTTAATCCTAATGTCCGGCATTCTTTTCTCCGTCCACGCGTGCTCGCCAATACTTGGTTATGCTTTGATTGCAAGGAAGATTAGGTTATAGTGTTACGACGCCTCTCCCGAAGATTTTGTTTTGAGCAATGTGTGAATGGATTTTCTCAGCGTCCTCCAGTTCTCCTTCTTCCCCAATCACTGGTTTAATGATGGATCTTCTCACCAACTCGGTGGCTTCCATAAAGTCTTGGAAGGTGGCATATCGTGATCCCGTAATAGTTACCTCTCGAGCTATTAACACTGGACTGGATAAGATGGATAATGGGATTTGGGGTTGAGCCATCACAACCATCCTCCCCCTTCGCCCCAGGCAGTTAGCTGTGTCGATTAGAGTCTTCTGGTTACATACGAAATCCACCGCAGCATCTACACCGTTACCGTTCGTGAGACGCTTAACTTCATCCAGCATCGATTGATCTTTCACATTTATCACCTCAGTTGCTCCAAAGTCTTTCAGTTGCTTCAACTTGGCGTCGTCTACGTCTGCGCCAATTACTCTACCTCCACAAAACTTGGCAGCCTGAACAGCATGCACTCCCACCCCACCACCGGCACCTACGATTAGGATCGTGTCGCCAGGTTTCACCAAAGCTCTATGTTTCATGACATGAACTGGGGTGGCAACTGCATCGTTAATCACCGTTGCATCCCGGTAGGGAATACTGTCGGGCAATGGAAGAACATTCTGAACGGGCACATTCACGTACTCAGCATAGCCACCGTCAATATGCATCCCAACCAATCCTTTCCGGTTGACGCAATGATTCTGTTCGCCCGCCAAACAACATTGGCAGCGGCCGCAGATTAGGTAAAAGTACACGAGGACGCGCTCTCCTTTCTTATACTCGAAAACTTTCTCACCAGTCTCTACAACGTCGCCAGCGATCTCGTGACCTGGAATGCGTGGAAGAAGCAGAGGATCAGCTCCTCCGTCGTCTTTACCCATTAGAAATTTGGTAACCGTGTAACCAACCCCACATGCTCTAACCCTAATCAAAACATCCCTAGGACCAGGCTTCGGAGTCGGCACTTCTTCTAGCCTAAGATTGTTCCCCCAACTCCTAACCCACTCGTGCAGCACTATCGCCTTCATTGCTTCTCCCTCACAGAATCGAGAAATGATTCAAAGGCAGGATGATCCCCCAATGAACAACGCAAGCAAGCCATAGTTAGTAGCGACCTGCTAGCGTTCTTATGGATTCTGATGGCATACGACATTGCGCTTCCCATTTGGAGGTTTAGACTAGGACTTTAGAGAGAAAGCGTCAATCAGTCTAACGATTTTCGTAAGGTTTTGGCGAGATTATGGAGGTTTAGGGGTTTAGCGGAGCCTAGATATCGAACCAGAAGAACGAATGAGAGTTATGGGGGATCTATTCATGACGATTACAAAGATGAGTGAGGGGTTTTTTTGAGGTCCACGTATTACGGATGGGTTGTTGCGAGTGGTTGCTTCTGTCTTACGTTGTTGTTAGGGGTCACTCAGTCCTTCGGTGTCTTCCTTGACCCATTGATTCGAGAGTTCGGATCATCGAACACGCTTACTTCAGGAATTTACTCAACTTACTGGATGTTCTGGAGTATTTCTGTACTCTGGATGGGAGCCCTTTCAGACCGAATCTCGCCTCGACTTGTTTTAGGCTTCAGCGCCTTCTTTGTAGGTTTGGGGATAGCGCTTTCAAGTTTCGTGTCGGCTGTGTGGCAGCTCTACATCACTTTTGGGGCAATTACTGGCTTCGGAGCTGGTGGGCTTTGGGTCCCTTCATCCAATATGACTATGCGATGGTTCAAGCCGGGAAATTCTTTGAACTGGGCAATGAGTTTGGTCGCTCTTGGGGTTGGTATAGGAACAACGTTCCTAGCCCCTGTTGAAGGATCGGCTATCACTATCCTTGGATGGCGTACCGCATTTGGGATCGTCGCCCTGGTCGCATGGGGAATCGCGGCTGTATCTATGGCATTGATCAAGAATCCGCCCGTATTGATTGTGGATCAAGGCTTGAAGAGTGCGAGTTCACGTTCAGGCTCGATTGATAGGATCAAGAATTTGTTCTTCATCTCTCTTCTTATTTCATATTTTTTGGGCGGAGGGTGGGTGAGGCAGGACGTTACGGTTCACATTGTTTCATATCTTGACACGCAGAAACTTGCTTATGGTTTAGCGGTCTTCTCCCTTTCGATTGCGGGGGTAGGCAGTATCTCTGGCCGTTTGTTGTCAGGGGTATTGGGCGAGAAAGTAGACGATGAGATTTTGTTATCGTCGTATTTCGTACTTCAAGCCATCTCAATATCAATTTTGATGATCTCTAATAACTTATTGTTAGTTTATTTCTCGTCTTTTCTCTTTGGTGTTGCTTGGGGTGGAGCGGTTCCTCAACTTCCCATCATTTTGAGGAAGCGCTTTGGAACCTTTCATTTCGGAGTGATCTTGGGAATACTCTCAATTGGAACAGGAGTTGGGTCGGTTCTGGGTCCGGTCTTTGGCGGATACGCCTTTGACGTGACTCAATCCTACTTTCTGCCGTTATTGGTTGATGTGGTGCTTTCTATTTTCGCTGCCGCAATACTTCTAGCAGTGTGTGCGCGCACCACTATAGGCCTACCCACGAAAGCTATGTCGTAGATTTCTGCCAGAAGGGTGAGGATAGGAGATTCTTCAAATTTTCAATATTTCATTATTTCAGACAGTAGAATCCTGCTTGCATATACGAGTACCAGAATAGTTCAACTGTGGCGAAACCGCAATCACGGTATAATTGCAGATGGTCTTCGATCGTTATTGGAAAATATTCTTTATCAAATCTGTTGACGTGTTTGTACGCTACTTCCTTGCTTTTTCCGCATGCAATCTGATACGCAGCCCAATTCGCTATTCCAATTTCAATCCCTTCTTTTGAGGAAGGGCGAACGTTTTCGAATGCCACGTAAACGCCGTTTTCATTGATCAATTCATAACATGTCTTCGTCGCTTTTCTTCTCTCGTCGCGTGATAAGTAGTGATGAGATTGAATGGCAGTGATTATGTCGAGTTTTTCTCGTACCACTGAGCGAAGTCCCTGTGTAGAGGTCGGTGGCAAGAATACGACGCGTTTCTTGTTCTTGAGCTTACTTCTCGCTACGGCAAGCATCTCTTTCGAAGGATCCGCTAGCAGAAATGTCGTTTCGGGAAACTCACTTATCGCTTTTACAATGAAATTGCCGGTTCCACACCCGGTATCAAGCCACATTCGCGGAGTTTTAATGATCCTCTTTAGCAGATTGATGGTTTCTTTGTGGAATGAATCATAGTATGGTATCGTGCTTCTTATCTGAGCATCATAGGACGTTGACGTATGAAATGATGCATTGTCAGATTTGTTCATGTGATGACCCCGCGTGGAACCGATTGGGCTCGTTAATCCTAAACCATTGTCATCGAGGCTACGGATTTACCAACGTCGATGGTATTCGCCCGTCCACCAACCTCGATTGGCAATCGTGTACGTTCTGAGGCTAGTAGTTTGTCAATGGCGGATTCGATGCATGCGGACGCATCATTCAGTTTTGGATCTTCATGGACTGTTCCAAGATAATCTAGCATTAATGCTGCGGCTCGAATTTGTCCAATGGGGTTCGCGATTCCTTTCCCAGCAATGTCAGGCGCGCATCCGTGAGTTGGTTCGAAGTATGCGTGTTTCGTTTCGTAGTTGATATTCGTACCAGGTGTCATTCCTAACCCTCCTGCCACTTGGCCCACGAGATCGCTTAAGAGATCTGCAATAAGATTCTCTGAGGCTATAACGTCGAAGTTTTCCGGGTCTCTTACGAGTCTAGCACATAGTGCATCGGCGTACAGGTGTTGGAATGCCACGTTTGGGTAGCGTGAGGCGGTTTCTTCAAATGTCTTGAGGTACATTCCATGCGTATTTCTGAAAATGTTTGCTTTTGTGGCCAGGACTAATTTTCGTTTTCCTGTCTTGCTTGTTCTCCGATTCATTGCGTACTTGAATGCGAAGTTTGCCAAACGTTTCGCTCCCTTTTCCGTGAAGACTCCTGCCGATGTCCAGACACCCGGTTCAATTTCATTTTCTAACGCTCGGTAGAATCCTTCAGAATTTTCTCGAATCACAACGATATCAATGTCGGGACGTAATGCGGGTGGACAGATTGAAGGATATGACCGAGCTGGACGAAGATTCGCATAGAGATCAAATCCAAATCTCAATGCTACGTTGATGTCCATAACGGTTTCACCAACCGGTCCCTTCAAACAAGCGTCTGAAGTTGCAAAGGTTTCCAAACTTGACTTGGGAAGAGCGACGCCTAATTTCTTAAGTGTTGAGTCGCCCGCTGGCACTTCTGTGTAATCGAGAGCTATCTTGAATTTGTCACATACCGTGTTCAACACGAGCATTGTCGCGTCAAATATTTCTGGACCAACTCCATCTCCACGCATCAAGCAGATCTTGTAACTTTTCTTTGGCAAAATGATCTACGTTCTAGTTGTTGTTCTCTTTCTATTTTAATGGAGCACTCTGGATCGGTTAAGCGATCGACAATCAAACGGTAAATGGCAGAAGTAACGGGCCACCAGAACGTCTCAGTTAATTCAAGACAGCAAAGGAAAGGGTTGTGAAAGGATTTAGAGTTTTAGAAACAACATCCAGGGCACGCCAATTGCAATGTAGACTACGAAGAATAGGATGCCGAGTATCAACCCGTAAACCCAGAAATCCTTCCCTTTGACGTATCCGCTTCCATAGAATATTGGCGAGGGTCCGGTTGCGTAAGGCGTTAGGATTCCCATGATTCCAAGAGTGTAGCTGAACATTAACGCCCAACCGACGGGTGACATTCCGGGCACTTTGATAGCCAAGACCAAGAATACTGGGAGAAGAGCGGTGGTGTGGGCGGTTATGCTTGCGAACGCGTAGTGCAGAACATAGAAGACGCGAGGAAGGGGCAAATTTTCACTGACCAAAGCTTAGTATTTACTTAATAAGTCATATGAACGCAACTCATATACTGACTCTAGTAGACAGTCTCATGCATAATCGAGGTAAAGAAACATGCAGTCGCTTGGCCTCGAAACTTGTCAACATGAACGAGTGCGTGAGGTCGGGGAAGACTTTGACGAAGAGGGAAAACTTCTGAGGCTTGTGAGATATCTAAAGTGTGATCTTCTGTTGCGTGAGTATTTGCCAGCACTCTACTGCAAGAGGTAATTAGGGTGTTTTCTTTTTTGCGACCATCTCAATCCCTACTTAGACACAGT
>Ga0187850_10002687_pt1 | contig 16053 bp, 6 predicted proteins | sample June2016WEW_4_15_FD_132436 | JGI IMG/M metagenome (GOLD analysis project Ga0187850, IMG submission 132436) | Peatland microbial communities from SPRUCE experiment site at the Marcell Experimental Forest, Minnesota, USA - June2016WEW_4_150 | ecosystem: Environmental > Terrestrial > Soil >... | reverse complement strand
GAGCGCGCGCTCCAGTTCGTAGGTATTTCCCCCGCCGTGCGGATTGTGCGCAGTTCGATCGTTCTGCCGCATGTCCAGGCGGAGCCGGGAGCGAACTCCGGAGTGAAACTGATCTGCATCGGACACCGGTCTGGTGTCTCGTGATGGATCGCCATCAGAACTCTCTCCCTATGCTTCATAGCGGTCCCGCTCCCTGCCACTGAGCTTATGCCAGCCAGAGAACTTGAAAGGGCTTGAGTTGCACCTTCCCACCGAACTGGCTCTCAGAAAGGCGGTCCGAAGCAGCTCTCGAAAGCTCTATCGCCATTTCCTTGCTGGTCGTATTCACGATGAACATGCTGTTGTCCGTGTGCGGCACAGCCAAACCCCCCGCCGGCAACGCCGCGCTGAGGAAGTCGGCGTCCGCTGGAACGAGCTGCCGAATAAGGCGCATTAAACTGTCATCTCCCGGCCAGAAACCGAGCTTGACTACAACTCCCCGTCCCGCTTTCCGCCGAGTCGCGGCAGGCCTGCCATCCAGAATAGACTGCTCGCTCTTAAAGGTAGCTATACACTCGGCATCGGGCGTTAACTCCAGGAATTCGCAGTAGCCCTCCAAGCCAACCGGAGACCTTCCACTCATTCCTTTGCCCTTCCATTCGACTTCGGGAGCTTTCCTTCCGCTCGATTCTGCTGAACCCAACCACCGGATCGTCCGCACCAAACCTCCCGTCAGCTCTGCGAGGTTAACGGCAAATCCGTCACCACGGAAAATTCCGTTCTCGTCCATGTAGGCGGTGAAAGGGGTAATCACGACCACACCTCCACCCTGGGCAAATTCCTCGAGGGCGGCGGCAACCTTGGCGTTATCCAAAGCCGTTGCGGCCGGCACCAATACCAGCGAGTACTTCTTCAAATTGGAGGCGCTGGCAGCATTGAGAAGATTCATGCTGTCCACGCCGATACCCAGCCGGTGCAGCGCGTCGAAGGATTGCGGCAAGACCGCCGGGCTCAGTTTGATGTGGGGATAGATTTCCAGGGCGGCGCGCTGCTCGAAGTCGGTAAGAGCTACGGCCGTGGCCTTCACCGGGTTGTCGATGAGGTGCTTCCCCCATTTCTGAAAGATCTGCCCCAATTCCACCGCCCAATCGAAATCGGGCTCCGGCTGGCCTGACCAATCCAGCAACCCACCCCAATGGGGCCAGTGGCCTCCCCGCCAGCGGTTCCCGGTCCAATAGAACAAGCCGCAGGTTCCGAAAGCGGCCGCCTGCAGTCCATACATTCGAAATTGTTCGTGAGAAGGAAACGGATCCCAGATGGAAGTCCCACCCATTACCCCGAAACGGTTTTCCGTGGTGATGAAATGTTGGCGTCCATAGGCGCAGCGGTGCATGTCCTGGTGCCAGGCCAAATCGGTCCAGTACTCCGGACTGTCGGCACAAGGCTGATAGTAGTTCAAACCGGCGATGTCCATGATTTTGTCAGCCTGCGGATCGTCCGCCACGGCGTCCCACTCCGTGTTCCAATCGGTAATGATCCACTGCTTCACCCCAGCTTCCCGTAGCGCTTCCGCTTGCATGGCGAAAAATCCTAAAAGAACATCGCGGCGGAAGTGCCGGTGCGCCAAGGTGAGCGCCGCGATCTCCTTGCCGCTCTCCTCGACTCCCTCGCCTGGCTGGGGCACTTCGTCCAGCGATCGAACCTTCATGCCCCAACTCACCAGATTGAGGCGGCGATTGAACTCCTCCGGCGTGCGATAAGTCTTCTTCAGCCACTCCCTCCAGGCTTTCTCGCAGGCGGGATTGTAACAGAGCCGAGTGATGGAACCTTCCTGCTCGTTCCCGAGTTGCCAGGCAATAACCGTAGGGTGCTCCTTGAACGCTTTCCCCATGGCCAGGATGTATTCGCGTAGGACGCTCCGAAATAACGGATGATTAAGACAGGGCGCATGCCGCGCCATGGGATGCGCCTTCACTCCGGGGTGTAGTTGCGCGAGGATGTCGGGGTTGCCGGCGGCAAGCCATTGTGGGGGGATGAATGACCCTGTCCCCAGGATCGCCTTCATTTTCCGCCGCTCAAGATCGTCTAGGAAATTACTCAGCCAACCGAAATCAAATTTCCCTGAAGCCGTTTCCAGATTTCCCCAGGACGACTCAGAAACTCGCACCGCGTTCATCTGCGCCCGCTGGAAGTGGTCCAGCATCTGGTTCCATTCCTCACGGGTCTGTAGTTCCGGATAGAAGTCGGCGCCAAAGAAGAACTCGGCAACCTTAAGTTCGGACTTCGCCAGAGTATTCAAGGGACCAGCCACAGGTTCGCGTGGCTGTCCATCGGCTGGCGTCGTGGCCAGCGTCAGAAGAGCCTCCCCCATGACCAGCTTGCCGCTGGTGCTCAGGAATTCTCTGCGAGAGGTGTCAGGGATTTTCAGCATGGGATGGAATCTCCATTTCTTTCCGAGGCGTTGAAGCTGTGAAAAAAATGCCGCTGTAGCGGCGGTCTCCGACCGCCAGTCTTGTGTTTTCGTCGCTCAGAGAGCGCCACTACAGATCATGCGTCCGGTTTTTTCACAGCTTCGTTCGCCCGGGGATTATGAATTGACATGCACGGTACATACGCTCGGGTGAGGATTTTGATGGCGATACACTCGGACACCTCTGGACGCCTGCGGTAGTGCCGCGCCTGCGTACGCCCAAGCGGGGAAGATAGAGCAGGTGGCTTGCGCCACCCGCTCATGGAAGCACGACTAAAACAGGAATTTCAAGCCAAGCTGGATCTCGCGCGCCGCAGCGGCCCCCGCGATCTGTCCAAAGGTTGGATCGCTAGAGTTCGTGTCCGGACTCGCCAAATTGACGTGGTTGAAGGAGTTGAACATTTCACAGCGGAACTGGAGCGTCTTGTGCTCGCTGATTTGTGTATTTTTGAAGAGGGAAAGATCCCAGTTCTGGCTCCCCGGCCCCCATACTGCTCCGGGAGTCGTGTTGCCTAACACCCCGGTGGGAGGATCAATGAATGCCGAGGTGTCAAACCATTTGCGAGCAGTCCTCTGTCCCGAGGGGAGATTTCCGTTGGCCACGCGGATCGGCACATTGCCGCCGCGATTCCCCAAGAGGTCGCTCACGCCTGTGGAAAAGTCCATTGCAACGCCCGAATAGAAGGAGGTTATCCCGTTTATCGCCCAGCCGCTCACGAGCCGACCGACGACCCCCCGCGTGTCCCCCAGGAATTTCTTCCCCGGGCCAAAGGGAAGAGTGTAGATATAGCTGATGGTTGCCACGTGCGGGTAGTCGTTGACGGGCCCGTAAAACTGCTTCATGTGATAAGCGTCCGGCACGGTAAAGTTGTCGCGCTGCCAAATGCCCATCGTTTTCGAATAAGTGTAAACACCCAGCAGCTCGAACCCATTCGAGAAGCGGCGTTCCAGTCGAACGTTCAAGGCGTTGTAAGAGGTCCAGGCGTCGGATTCGTTCCCGCTCATGAATCCCACATTCTGGTAGGGGCGCCGGGACTGAATGGTAGGAGGATTCGCCAGTTCATCGAGGGGAACAAAACTCGCTTGGTTGGCATCATACCGGTTGGGCTGGTATATGCCGCGATTCCCAACGTATCCAACCTCCAGCAGAAGGTTGGGCATGAGCTCATGCTGAACATTAGCGTTCCATTCGTAGGTGACGGGGACCCGCTTGTCGGGATTCTGGTAGTTGACCGTAATGTTCCGGAAGTCGATGGTGCTCAGATCGGCGTTCACCGCAGGCCACAAGCTGTCGGTGGTGAAGTTATACTGTGGATAATTGTTCCACTGAAAATTATCGAATATGTACGGAGCGTTAAAGTGGAGCAGGGCAACTTCCCACTGCCGGAAGTTCCCGTACATAATCGCCGAACCGGCACGGAAAACCGTTTTCTTTAGGAAAGGGGGAGTGTATGCCAAGCCGAGCCGCGGTCCGAAATTGGTGTACTGTGTCGGGACGACCCTCTCCGGAAGCTGTTTCCCCGCGAAGTCAAGTGCTCCTTTTTGGAAGTTCCAGGAAGCGAACTCATTGTTGACCTCCTTGGGAAACTGCACGATTTCCCAACGGAGGCCGACGTTTATGGTCAGACTCCGAGTGGCCCGTATCGAATCCTGACCGTAGAACGAAAACTCTCCATTCGAAGTCGGCAGGGAGAAAGTTTTTGCACTTTTCTGATCGGCGAAAGCATCCTGGGGAATTCCCAACAGAAAGTCTCCGAAGGGAACCCCCGTATAGGCACCAAAAAAGTTATAGTATCCAACCTGGGTCGCGTAGCCAAGGTCATTGTACGTCCAGAAGCGCAAATCGGCCCCTAAGCCCAGTGTATGCCGGCCCTTCACATAGGTCAGTTGATCGCTGAACTGGCGCGCTTCATCGAGCGCTCCGTTGGGTACCCATGCCTGGCTCCCGATACTACCAAAGCCGGTGATACCCACGTTAGGAACTCCATAGGCGTCGGGTTCCGGGGAAAGGTTCTTGAGCCCAAATTGCTGTGTCAAGTCCGAGCTGGCGATTTTGTCATATCCCGTAAAAGTGTTGTCACGGCTATAGCCAAATTGAAAGACATTCAGCAGGGTGGGGGAGAACTGGTGCGCCCATTGCCCGGCGAGGTTAGGCATGACAAAAGAGTGACCCGAAAACCCGTTATAGGGCAGCGGGCCCCCCCACAAGTTGTTGATCCACTGGTACCGGAAGAAAATGAGGTGCCCGCTGATGCGGTCCTTGGGACTCAGGTCGTAGTCAAGCCGGGTAATATACTGGTTCATGGTGGTTGGATAACTTTTTACTGCCTGGTAGTTGAGGTTGGGAAGCACCGTACTGTTGGGCGCGGGATAATAAGGCATCGCGGCTTTGGCAAATGTAACAAAGCGGTCGGAGGGAATTTGATTGTTGAGAAACGGTTGCCCGGTTACCGGGTCCGTGACGGTTCCCAGGCCGGCAAAATTCCCCTGCTTCATGGCGTCCGTGGGCACGTTGGAATAAAGAGTGACGCCGTTACGAACCCTTTGTCCTTCATAGTCAAAGAAGAAGAAGGCCTTGTTCTTCTTGATCGGCCCTCCTATACTCCCGCCGAACTGGTTCATCCGCAGCGGGGCCTTGACACCGGTTAGATCAAATGCATTGCGAGCATCCAGTTTATCGTTGCGCACAAATTCGAAGGCGGTGCCGTGAAAGGCATTTCCGCCGGATTTTATGACGGCATTGACGATGGCGGTGCCTCGGCCGTACTGCGCGTCAAACGAGTTTTGCATGAGCTTGAATTCGTCAATGGCGTCAACCGAGAGATTCAGCCCATAACCGCCCTCGCGTTGTGTGCGGGTCTCCACGCCGTCCACCAAGAAGCTGTTCTGGGTGATACGGCCCCCTTCACTGATGATATTCGGTCCCCCGCCTTCAACGTCCCAATTACTCCAAGCCCCCAGGATGACCCCATTGGTCAAACTGGCCAGTTGCATGTAATTCCTGCCGTTGAGGGGTAGGTTCTGAACTTGTGTGTTGGTTACGACATTGCCGATGTCTGCCTTGTCAGTCGCCAAAACGGGCGCCGAGGCATTGACCTCCACCGTCTGCGTTATTGCTCCAACCTGCATGGTGAGGTCGTAACGCGCCGTCTGAGTGACTTGGATCTGTATGTTCTCAATGTCAATCGATTGAAACCCCTTCATCTCCGCGTGAATCTTGTAAATGCCCGGAAACAGCGTCGTGAAGGCGTAAGCGCCCACAGGATTGGTGGGTTGTTCAAATTGATCCCCCGTGGCTTGATTGGTAATTGTTACAGCCACATTGGGCATCGCCGCACCCGATGAGTCACGAACGTTCCCGACGATGGAGGCATAGGTCACCTGTGCCTTTGCCTGGGACGCGAACCCGCAGATCAGGAGCACCGCGGTCACAGCCCACAGCCCATTCCGCTTTGAATGATTCATCATCTATCGTTTCCTTTCGCTTAAGAATTGGAATGAAGTTGGCTCAAGACCCGACGCGCCACCCTTGGGAGGCGAAATAAGACTTTCAGTTCAGATCTCCTTTCGTCAGCAGTTGCCACGCCCACGCCTTCTCCGCCTCCACACGCCCTTCGGGGCAGATTCTCACAGGTGAGAAAGCCGGTCTGTTGGATTCGATGAGCATCGGTGGCGCAACCTAATTTCGGGCCGCATAAAAGCGGAGTTAATTACAACCAGGCGCAAGCGATTGCATCCATGACACGCGTGTTCTACGCCGCTGGGGGTGCGTTTGTCAAGGGAATTATTGGGGGATTGGGGGATTATTGGAACTTCTTGGGCATGGAGATCGGTTATGGCGATTGCTGTTGTGCATCACACGGCGCCCTGCTATAAATCAAGAAAGCGAAATATTGTCTTTATGTCGCCCCGCGTTTCAGCCGGAAAACGGCCAAAATGCGTAATCGCATACGCAGGACACCACCCTCAGCCCTCGCCCTTCACAGGCCAGGGCCGGGCCAAATCCCACTCTCGCGCCCCGCGCCTCCGCTCTAGGCTAGCAGGATGCGGGAAAGGGTTTCCGGCCCTTCATGCTGAACGAAGCGAAGAATGTCGGTAGATGCAAAATCAACCAACGCTCCCCAGGGTGACAGCCCGAGGGGCTACCCTGCGGCTGCCAGGCTCCTCTGTCATCTCACATCCAATTTGACTATGATCATGCATGGTGGCTGAATTCGGCTGTCGAGACTACCCAGTAGGGAGTGAGCAATAGGAGCGGGCAATGAAGTTACCAGGTCTGTGGGTCTGCACATGCCTTCTCGCCATTTTCCCTGCATATACCCAAACCGCCGAGTTGGCTCGAAAGTCCCAACAGGCGCAAGAATTGATGGCCGCGGGGAAAGTCGAACAGGCGATCAAGATCTACAGGGAACTCGTTCAGGTCTCCCCCAACGATCCCGGCCTTCAGTTGAATCTGGGAATAGCGCTGCACAGGGCCGGGCGGGACCGGGAGGCGATCCTGCCTTTGCAGGAAGCCGTGCACACGCAACCCGATCTGTTTCCCGCCAACCTCTTCTTGGCTGCCGCGTATATGGGCATCGGCACACCCGAAAAAGCCATACCTCCGCTTAGCAAGGCTGTCCAACTCCAGCCGCAGAATGCTGACCTGCAGCAGGAGCTGGCCGCTGCCCTCCTGTCGCTCGATCGATTCCAAGAGGCGGCCGAGCATTACCAGAAGCTCACCGAGTTGGTTCCGCGAAACCCGGGAGCGTGGGCCGGGCTGTGCCAGTGCTATGGAGCACTCTCCCAGGAGGAATCCGAAAGGCTCGGGCGAATGGCCAAAGACTCAGCGTACTGGTTCGCGTTAATGGCGGAGGCGCGCTTGGAGAGCCAACAATTCAAGTCAGCGTTCTATTTGTACCGGCAGGCGCTCGAGCGCGCTCCCGGTTTGCGAGGGATTCACACTCAATTGGCCGAGATTTACCGCCAGACCGGTCACTCCGATTGGGCGGCGAGCGAGCAAGAGAAGGAAAAAAATTTGCCCGCCCCGGATTGTACTGCCAGGAAAGCCGAGTGCGATTTCTTCACCGGACATTACGCAGAGGCTATTGCTGCGGCCGGATCGCACGCCACACCTGAGGCTCTCTATTGGCGAACCCTGGCGTATAACGCCCTCGCCAACCATGCCTATGCAAAGCTCCAACAACTCCCGCCTTCGGCGGAGTCGCACCAGGTCACCGCCATGCTGCGCCGGACTCAGTCGAGGTACCGCGAAGAAGTGGAGGAATGGCGGCAGGCGCTGAAATTGGCGCCGCATGACGCGGACATCGAGACGCAACTTGCCGTCGCCCTGATTCAAATCGGGGACCACGAGGCCGCACGCACCATCCTTCAGAGGCTCGTGCAGGGGTATCCCGACTCACCGTACATCAATTATATGTTGGGAGATACACTGTCTAAACTTCAGAAACCAGCGGAGGGCATCCCCTATCTCGAAACAGCCGTCCGGCGGGACCCTCACCTGCTCGCCGCGCAGAGTTCTTTGGCGCGTGCCTACGTGCAGGTCGGCGAAGGTCCAAAAGCCATTCCCCATCTGAAGGCCGCTTTGCCCATTGACGACGATGGCAGCCTGCGCTACCAATTGGCCCGCGCGTATACGGCAACCGGTCAACTAGAACTCGCTCAGCAGGTGATGAAAGAGTACCAGGAGATCCAGAAGGCCAAAGCAGCCGAACTCCAAGACAGTGAGAAGGAAGTTCCCATTGCCGCGCCCAGCGACTGAGCAGCGTTTCCCGCGTCTTGTACCTAAGGGAGAGGAATCGTGCCTGGTTATTTTGGATTTTAGATTTTGGATTAGGTTTCCTACGGTCATGCTAGGGATATTCACTCTCCCGCCTTTCAACCGAACTGCAGGGATTCTTCGGCCCCAAAAAACGGGGCCTCAGAATGACAGCGTTTGGTGATTTTGGATTTTAGATTTTGGATTAGCTTTCCTGCGGTCATGCTGAGGGGTCGCGCTCTGTCTCCTTCGCGCTCTGTTTCCTATTCATCGCGAGGGGTCCCAAGCGCACCCGCAACCTATCAGCTACGCCCAGACAAGCTGTTGGCGTAGCGGAGCAACGCCAGAACTGCAGTGCGGTCGTGCAGTGCCCAATAGACATAATCAGTTCACCGGCTCGCGGACCTCCAGGTACTGATCGGCCACGACGTCGCGAAGCACTTGGGTGATTCCGCTTGGCCAGCGAATTTCAATCCTATCGATCTTCTGCATCTTCCCGAGACCAAAGTGCACTCCGAAATGGCTGGATGAAGCGTACCCCACCGCGCTGGTCATGTGATTGAGCTGAGTCCCGATGCGGATGCGTGCGCCGATGCCATCGCGATTGCTCTTTGTCCCGATGGGCCGGATGATGATCCAGTGGTTTTCATCGGGGCTTACATTTTCCCAGAGTTCTGCCGGGCCCTCGAGGGAAGAGACCACCACATCGATCTTGCCGTCCCGGTTGAAGTCGGCGAAAGCGGCGCCGCGGTGGGAGCCAGGCTGCTGAAAATCGGGGCCCGCCTCGCGCGTCACGTCCTGGAAAGTCCTGTCGCCCAAATTGGCGAAGATGCTGTTCGACTGTCGGTACTGCGTCGCCTCGAACATGGCGATGTTGTCGTCCACATGCGCGTTCGCGGAAAAGATGTCCTTCCAACCGTCGTTATTGAAATCGAAGAACCCGTCGCCCCAGCCACTCATGGGCGCGCTGAGTACGGTGAGGCGGCTGGTGTAGGAGGCGTCTTCGAAGAGGCCGTGTCCCAGATTGTGAAACAGCGCAAAGGTCTCGTGTGTAAGGTCTGTCACGATGAGGTCCGGCAGTCCGTCATTGTCATAGTCGCGGAAATCCGCCCCCATGCTGGAAACGGGCGCACCGTTATCGTGGAGCGCTACGCCGGCGGCGAGCGCCACTTCCTCGAAAGTCCCGTCGCCGCGGTTGTGAAAGAGGAAATTGGCCTGCGTATCGTTGGTCACGAAGACGTCCATGAAGCCGTCGTTGTCGTAGTCCGCAAAGGCCAGGCTCATGCCCCGCCCCACAAACTTGCCGATGCCGGACTTCTCGGTCACGTCCTCGAAAGTCCCATCGCCGCGGTTCCGGTAAAGGCTGTTGCTGAGGCCCTCGAAATAACGGGGGTGGCAGTAGGCGCGCAGGTGGCGGCCCGGGTCTCCACAGTAGCGGTCATTCTCCAGTGAGAACTTGGCGTAATTAACTACCAAGAGGTCGAGAAGGCCATCGTTATCGTAGTCGAACCAACCTGCGGCCACCGCCCATTTATCACTCTTGATTCCGGCCTTCTCCGTGACATCCTCGAATCGGCCGTTTCCGAGATTGTGATAGAGCGTGTTCTTGAATACCCCAGCTACGAACAGGTCGACGTGGCCATCGTTGTCATAATCCGCAGCCGCCGCGCCCATGGAATAGCCGGAGCCGCTGACGCCAGCCTCTTCCGTCACATCGGCGAACTTCCATCCACCCAGGTTGCGGTACAAGCGATTGAAATAGCGGGGCGATTCTTTCCGGAGGGAAGGGATGGCGGCCCCGTTGGTAAAGAAGATGTCCGGCAAGCCGTCGCCATCGTAATCAAAAACCGCGATGCCGCCCGTCATGGTTTCGATGAGATGTTTCTGCGGGGTGGGGGAGTTCTCCAGGACGAAATCGAGGCCCGCCGCCTTCGCCAGGTTGCGGAATTTGATGGGAGAAACTTCCGGCGCGGCTTTGGTAAGAGACCCGGAGTGCGAGGCAAACAAGAGGAGGCACAGCCCCCCTAACCCCGCCAGAAGCTGCCAGAAAGGAGGCTTACGGGCCATTAATCCGGGGAGCGAGCGATGCCGCACAATAATCTCCCCACGTTGATGGGATAACTCCCGTATCTTCTGACCGTCTCGTACATCCGCAGGGCGTTCTCAGCAGGAACCAAGTCATGAACTTCGCTGGAGGAGCCGATGAGGATTCCGCCGGACGGGCCAAGCCTCTCCACCAGTTCGAGAGTTTCCTTTTCGACCTCCTCCGGCGCGCCGTAAGGCAGAGTAGTCTCGCAGCAAACGTTGCCGAAGAGCAGCGTACGTGGATAGTTCCGCCGAATCTCGAAGATGTCGTTACAGCCATTCCGCTCAATGGGGTTAAAGCCGTCAGCGCCGAGTTCATTCACCACGATAGGCAGGATCCTCTCAGCCTTGCCATCCGTGTGGTAGAGAAACTTGAAGCCTTTATCCTTGATCGGCCTGGCAATTCGCTTCCAAATGGGTAAGGCCTTCTTGCGAATGAAATCAAGGCTGAAGATAGGTCCCTGACTGCCCGCCACATCCTCACCCATGAACATCAAGGGCGCCGACGGGTTTTCCGCGAACACCTCGGCGATGTACTGTGAGAAGGTCCCGCAAACCTCCATCAGCCGGTCCACCAGTTCTGGAGCGTCGTAGATAGCCTGGCAGAAGAGATTCAGGTCGGAGTAAGTGTACGCGTCGGTAAGCGGGCCTTCCACGGCGCCGATGAACACTACATCATAAAAATCGTAAACCTCTTTGATCTTCTTGATAACCGGCTTGAACCATTCCTCGATCTCGCACTTCTTCGGCTTGCCGGGCATATTCTTTTCGAGCCCTTGCAGGTCATGGAAGGGCCGCTTGGAAATCCATGCCGTTCCACCTGTTTCGGAGACCTCCCAGGTGGAAGGATCGACCCCGAAGAAGCGTATCCAGTTTTGGATTTTAGCCCCCATCCAATGATGGTCAGGGTCGTAAATAAAACGGGTGGCGTCCAGACCGATCTTGCTGGCCATGCGCGCATTGCGCTCGATCAGGTCTCCATCTCCTCCATAGGTTTCGAACAACGCGCGGTTATCGACGAAGTCATAAGTCATGAGCCGGTCGGGATTCTGCCAATTGATAGTTAAGGTGAATCGTTCAAGGTTAGTCATAAGTGCCTTCTGAAGATCTACACCCACAGGGGGACGGGCGCACGATGCCGAAACGTTGCGTGGCCATGCGGCCTATCGACGCAAGAACATCGGATCTACGCGCCGACAAGCGAGAGACGCACTGTGTCTTTGAGCTCTGCCCCCTTTTCAAAGGGCATCCGCGTCAATCCCACCGCCTCAGCGGTTCCTTCCCCATTCAGGAACAAGCTACCCAGAGCACTGTACCACGCCACAAGCAGGCCAACTCGGCTGCCGTCCAAAAAGCACCGGGTATGATGCGTGCCGTCGGACAAGACGATAATCCCGTTGCCCGAGGAATCCTTGAGCGAAGCGCGCAAAACATTTCGCCGGGTAGCCCGAAAATCCCTCGTGCCAAGTACATTGGCGTCCATGAACCAAGGCCAGGACGGTTTCTCGCGGTAGGCTACTTCCATCCAATCACCTGCTTTGCCCACCAGGCTTGAGTCCGGCAGCGCCCTGGCCACTCCTTCAGGCCGGCCAATATGGTCCTCCGGATAAACAGGCCATTGGGCTTTGCGCGTCCAAGTGAGGGTATCGCACGACCTCGGTGTGTAGAACACGAACCCGATCTGGCGCGGAGTGATCTTCTCCGCCTCCGTGTAAGTAAAGCGATAGCTCACGGTCGCATCGCCATTGCCACCGATGCGAATCGTATAGCTTCCGGCGGCTTCCCGGTATTGCCCCACCACTGCAATCTCGACCGCGTCGCCAGAGTGTTTGCCGCTAACCGACGTGGCCATCCAGTCGCGACAGGTCACGTTAAAGGGGCTATAGGATGAGATCCGTGGTGTAGGGTAGCCCGGCGTCATGGGCTCGAACTTGACCGGCAACACCATGAGCACAGGACCACCCACAAGCACCGGTTGGCCCTTCCGCGTCACCTTGATGATTTCCCCGCTCTGGCGGCTGATCACCCACTCGAAGTTTTTGCCTCGTGCGCTGATCGTTTCCTTCGTCTGGACCCATTCGGCGCCCCCGTTTGCAATGGACAGGGCAGTGGGCGCCGTTTCGGCCGCTCTGCCGATCGGCAGCTTGTAGGCGTCGACCATCAGATCCTTGCGGAAAAACTTCAACGAGAGCGTCTTCCCATTCAGATCCGTACCGCGAGCCGGAATGGTAATCGTTCCCTTCCCGTGCGGGGGAACCTGTGCCTGAACGGTGCCGGACTCCTCTCCCACAGACCATTCGATGCGCACTTCACTGAGATCAGTGAAGTCATAGCGGTTCTCCACTGGCACCTCTAACCGGCCGCCGGCCGATAGCGGGATCGGGCCCTCCTGGATCTTGATCGGGGTATGGGCCTTCTTAACGTGCCACAAGTCTGGTTTCGCGCGGCGCCAGTAATCGATTAGCCCCCAGTCGCCGTTACCGAGCACTTGACCACAGGGCAGAAGGAACGCGTCATCCGTGAGGTTGAATACCTGCGCCCCGAGCATGGAACGCGTCTCCCAGACTTTTTCCCAAAAAGGAGTGTAATACCGGCCCCAATCATCCCGCAATCCCGGGTCGGCCATCAATTCGGACACGTTGGTGTAGTAAAGACCCACAGACTGATCGAAAATGACCGGGCGTCTGGAGTTGGCCGCCCGGGCAACCTCTTTCGGGCCGGGGTAGTGAAAACTTGCCAGGTCAAAGGGAGATTTACATTCGGGTGATCCATATTGTCCGCACTCCGGATCCCAGGCCATATGCACGGGCCGAGATGGGTCGACCACTCGAACCATCTTTAACACTTCCTGGAAGTTCTTCCCGTAGAACGACTCGTCAGCAAGCATCCAGGTGATGACGCTCGGATGACTTCTGTCGCGTTCGATCATCTCCAGAACCGGCTGAAGATAAAACGGAAAATACTTCGGATCGTCGAATTTCTTGGTCTTCCAAAGGTCAGGTCCCGCTCCCACCCAGCCCACCCAACAGGTGCCGGGTTCGTCCAAGGCATAAAGCCCAAACTCATCGCATAAATTCAAAAACTCCTCATCAGGAAGAAAAGCGCAGGTGTAGGCATTGTTGCAATTCGCCCACAGTGTCCAGTCAATATCTTGCCGCTGGACCTCCGGCGGCACGGTCCGGCCCATCAAGGGATGCGAGTCCTGCCGCGACACCCCACGCAGACGGATCGGTTGCCCGTTGAGAAGAAACCGGCCATCTTGGATGTTGACCTGCCGGAAGCCGAACCGGCGCTTCGTCGTGTACCCATGATCCCCCACTTTCAATTCACATTCGAGAACATACAGGTCCGGATGCTCAGCCTCCCATTTCTTCGGCGCCGCAACCGGAATCTCGATCACCTGCGAGAGAGTCTCCCCAGCCTTTAGGGTCGGCAACTTGACGGTCGCCGGATCAAGCTTGACCGGCTTACCTTCGACCCCGAACTCCCGCAGCGCAAAGTGGGCCTGGGCCGCTTCCACGTCCTTTCCGCCCTCGTTGGCCACGTCCAAGAGCACCCGCAAGGTGGCGTTCCGAAATTCCCCGTCGAAAGTCGTTTCCACGTGCAGCGACGCAATGTTCACCTCGGGCACCGCAAAAATCCGCACCTTGCGAATGATCCCACCCATCGCGTGCCCGACCATTTCGAGCCCGGAGGTCAAAGCATCAGCCAGACTCTCACTGGTCACCGACAAGGCCAACACGTTGTCTTTGCCCGGCAACACGCTGTCACTGACGTCTACCTCGAACGGCGTGAATGCACCTAGGTGCGACCCAACGGGCATACCGTTCACCCACACCTCCGCCTTGCTGTAAACCGCATCAAAGCGAATTTTGATCCGGTGCCCTGCCCAGTCTGCCGGCGCCGGGAACCGAAGGCGGTAACCCCCGGCCTGCCTCGGTTTGACCGTGAAACCTTGCATCATCCACTCACCCGGCACCTGAATATCCGACCAATTCGTCTCAGACCCATCTTTCCAAAACTCCCCTGCTGGGCTCGGATTGAAGCGCCAAGTCCCATTCAGGTCCATCCATGGTCTGGCAATGCCCGCCACCCCCTCCGGCCGGGGCGTGAGGCGCGGAAGCAGACTCACCGGATTGCTATCACTCACAGAACCTGGAGGGGGTGTGCCGGTGGAGCTTGCCCCCTCCCCCGCACACGCCGCCCCAGCCCCAGCGATCATGCCTAGAAATGTTCGGCGGGACACCGACCACGGTGAACTGCTGGAATTGCTCAACCTGTTGATAGGTTGGGCAACCTTTTGATCGTTCATGTCGTGTTACCTCGCCAAAAAGACCACCATTGAAGCGTTGCCATCGAGTAGCGGTAAAGAATAGCACACCAACAAGATTCTCAGAAACGGTCTTGTTTGTGTACAACCCCTAGACTTCACGAACTGCGATTGGCTGACTTTTTTGCTGAAATTCTGCTTGACAAGCCACGAGTGCAGGGCTATAAGCCTGCTCGTATTCAGACGATGGAGCGGCTAGGTCCCGAATAGCCCGGCGAGCAGCCGACCAAACATAAGGGAAAGGGATTCTTATGAAGCGCAATTCTGCTCTGATACTTGCCACATCCTGGGTGATTCTTTTCTGGGTAGCTTGCCGAACATCAGCCCCGAAGACCGAAATCACGATCGATGGTTCCGGAGCAGGAAGGATATTTGAGGGGGTCGGAGGCGTCAGCGCTGGAGCGTCTTCGCGATTGCTGATTGACTATCCCGAAGCTCAACGAAGCCAGATCCTGGACTACTTATTCAAGCCGAACTATGGCGCGTCCCTCCACCACCTGAAGGTGGAAGTCGGTGGTGACACGAACTCCACCGACGGCTCCGAGCCCAGCCACATGCACGCTCGCACGGATGAGAACTATGACCGCGGCTATGAATGGTGGCTGATGAAGGAGGCCAAGGCCAGAAACCCGAAGATCATTCTGGACATCCTGCCGTGGGGCGCACCCGGTTGGATTGGAAATGGAAAGTACTATTCGCAGGATATGGCGAAGTACATGGTGAAGTTCATCCAGGGCGCCAAGCTGATTCATGGTCTGGATATTGATTACCTGGGCATTTGGAACGAAACGAAGTTCGATGCAGGTTACATCAGGTTGTTAAAGAACAGCCTTCCGGCGAAAGGCCTGACGACGAAGATCGTCGCCGCAGACCTGGAGTGGGATATCGTCGGGGCCATGGAGAAAGACCCCGCCCTTAAGGAAGCGGTCTCTGTGGTCGGCGCCCACTACCCCGGGTATGGTGACTACCTCATGAGCGGATTCCGCAAGGGCAAGCCGGCCTACTCGAGTCCCTCCGCCGCAAAACAGTGCGGCAAGCCACTGTGGGCGAGCGAAGCCGGCCCCTGGCGAGGTGACTGGAAGGGAGCGGAAGAGCTGGCCAAGATTTACAACCGGAACTACATCGAAGGAAAGATGACAAAAACCGAGATTTGGAGCCCCATCTCTTCCTACTACGACAACCTGCCCCTGCCGGATTCCGGCCTCATGACCGCGAACACGCCGTGGTCGGGACACTACGATGTCCAACCGGCGGTTTGGGCCACGGCGCACACCACACAGTTCGCCCAGCCCGGGTGGCAATACCTCGACAGCGCCTGCGGGTATTTGAGTCAAGGGGGAAGCTACGTCACCCTGCGGTCGGGAAAGGACTACAGCGTCATCGTTGAAACGGTTGATGCCGCCGGACTGCAAGAGGCTGAATTCCGAGTCT
>Ga0187850_10002683_pt1 | contig 16077 bp, 9 predicted proteins | sample June2016WEW_4_15_FD_132436 | JGI IMG/M metagenome (GOLD analysis project Ga0187850, IMG submission 132436) | Peatland microbial communities from SPRUCE experiment site at the Marcell Experimental Forest, Minnesota, USA - June2016WEW_4_150 | ecosystem: Environmental > Terrestrial > Soil >... | reverse complement strand
CTGGGCCGGCCGCTGGTCAGCCCCTACGGACCGACCAATCCGCGGCGCACCGGACCGTTCGGCCGAATGGACAGCGTCATCCGATTGGACCTGCCGTGCAGCCCCTGCCTGTCGCGACGCTGCAGCCACCAAAGCTGCATGCAATGGCTCCCGACCGAAGCCATCCTGCGACTGGCCCAGCAGCAGATCGAGCGCGACGGACAAGAGGCGTCCAAGGCCCGCTTATCAGACTCGCACCCCCATTGGTGAGCGGAAAATCGAGGCCATCATTAAGATTTCATTAGTTCGCGGTAAACGTTTGTTGACTGGCTTGCGGCGGGATAGACTTCAGTCAACCCTAACGCGAGATCGCCCTATGTCGACCGAACTTCGCTCAACCCTGCGTGCGGTGATCCTGCCATCTCCCGAGGCCCATCCCCACGACACACCAACCCGGCGGCTGCTGGGCGAGTTGGGCTTGGAGGTCGCACGCGCGGTCACGCCCGATCACGCGCTGGAATTGCTCGGTTCCGAGCACACTGACTTGCTGGTGGTGGATCTGACCAACAACAACGCCAATCGTCTGCTGATTGATTCGTGGCAGAACCTTCCGGCAAACAAACGGCCGGTTCAGGTGGCGATCTTCACCGATGCCAGCGACGCGCGCCTGCGCGAGTTCCGCCGCGAGGCCGCTCCGTCCAACGTGCACGTGTTTCTCAAGCCGCTGCACATGCACGGTCTGCTGAACGTTCTGCGTCGCATGGAGAACGACCTGGCCCAGAAGGCCGAAGCGTAAGCGTCGATTCGGCGTATCGTGAGAACCATTGGAAGCCCCGCGTGGTCATGCGGGGCTTATTATTTCGACGGCGCCGGCTGCGTGGTCGGTTGGGTGGTCGGACTCAGCAGCTTCAACAGCCGGTTCTGCGGCGATGGCTTGAGCATACTGCCGAAGAGACGCGCCGCCGGCTGCGTGATGGCCGGAGCGGCGACGGTGGTAAGCTGCGGGTCGGAGGCCGTGCCGCTGACGTGAAATTTGTACAGCAGGTCGCCGGTGGCTTTGTTCAGCAGCTTTTGAATGCGATCCGCGACGTCGCCGGCGACGTCGCTGACCAGCGGCACGCCAGATTTGTCGATTTTGTCCTGCCAATCGGCCAGGGGCGCGACCACGACGTCCAGGTCGAGCTGGCCGTCGAACCCGACGGTCCCCGAGCCTTGCATTCCCAGCACCGGGGCGCTTAGCGCCGCATCCTTGAGATGCACGCGTTGATCGGCGACGCGGAAAAATGCGGCCGCCCGGCTGACCGTCAACGCCTTGCGGGCGATCGAGACACGGGCGGCGATGCGCTGCAACGCCGGGATGTCCCACAGATTCGCCTGGTAAATCTCGAATTGCCCGTCGGAGCCAAAGAGCTGGGCGGCGGTTTCGCCCTGACTTGGGCCGGAGCCTTCGAAGACCGCCTGCACGTCCGCCAAGCCCTGGTATCTGGCCTGCTCGCTTTCGGAAGCGTTGAGCAAGCCGGCGATCTGGGAAAGGTCACAACCCTCCGTGGCGATTTCGCCGCTGAAGGGGTACGGCCTGGTGCAGGCGACGCGGCCGTGGCCGCTGATCTTTCCACCCAGGCCCTGGCAGTCCAACTGGCTGATTTGCAGATGATCGGGGAACAATTCGCTGTTGACTTTGACCTGCGTGAGCGTGACCTTGCGACGGGTGATGGCGGCCGAAGCGCCGTCGCAGGAAACGTGCAGATCGTAATCCACGTTCGGCTCGGCCGCGGCAGGCAGCCAATCGGCCCAGCCGGTGATGTTGTACAAACCGCCGGGGCTGAGCTGGTCAAACACGCTCGCCAGCGGCTCGGGGTAAACGGGGCTGGGAGGATGAAAATTGATCGACGCGTCGATGTCCCTGCACCGGAGGGTCCCCTGACGCAGCGCTGACAGAGACAGGCGAGCCGAGCCAACCCACTGATCGTTGCCGTACAAGCCGCGGAGATCGGTGATGGAAGCAGTGCCGTCGGCGATGCCGATCGTTCCGCCGTCCAAGCCGGAGATGGGCCTAGAAAAGCCCGACGGGCGGATCGACACCTGGTGCGGATAAAGCAGCACCTGTCCCTGGACGTCGCGCCAATGAATCGATCTGCTGAAGGGGCCTTGGGCGACGCAGGAGAATTCCACGGTCCCGCCCGCTTCAAGGCGGCGCAGTTGCTCGCCAAGGGGTCCGGAGGTGATCACCGGGCCGTCTGACGCCACGAGGCCGTGGATTTTTTGCAGCGACCAGCGGTTCCCGTCCAAAGACAACATCGCGCCTTCATCCAGGAAAAACCTGGCGTTGCCGCTGTGAGCCGAGAGCTGTGAAACCCTCGCCGTGATCCCCTGCCGCCCCAGCGCGGCCTGCACCACCAACTGCAGCGACTCCAGCGGCACCCCCAATGGCGGGGCAAAAGCCGAGCCGTCCTGGAGCGTCAAGGTCGCCGACGCCTGGTTTTGCGCCGGATCGGCGCCGCTGAAACGAGCCGAGGCTTCGATCCGCAGCGAGCCGCGGGCTTGGTATGGCTCAAGCCATTTCCCGATCAGCGGCAATGGAACCTTCGGGTCCGCCTGCGCCGTCAGGACGAAATGCTGAACCGATGCCAGGCGATCATCGACGTTCACCGCGCCCTGGGCGCGCAGCCGGTCGGCGGCCGGGCCGAGGGCGCCGATGGCAAACACGTAGTCGGCTGGACCGCGGGCGACCACGTCAGCGTTGAATTGGCCGCTCCAAGCGGCCGGGGCGGCGCGATCTTCCAGGATCAGCTTTCCGTCTTGGATGATCGCGTGCTGCAATTGGATCATCGTGGAAATCTTGGACGGCGCCGCCGTCGGCGGACGGGAAGTGGCTTGGGTTTGGGAAGAAAGGATCCGGCCCAAATCAGCGGCGCCGGCGTTTCTGACGATGCGGACGGTCGGGCGACTGAGGAGCAACTCCTTGACCAGCAGCGGTCCGCGGCGCAGAGGCAGGCGAGCCAGCGTGACGCGGACTTCGGCGATGTCGAGCGAATCGTTCGCCGCGGCCCCGGCCATGGGCGCCAGATGAAGACCGCGGGCCACCAGCACGTGCGGAAACTCGTAGGAAATCTCCGCCACCGACAGTTGCGCGTGGAGGTGCTGCAGCGCCATGGCCTGCAGCCGCCACAGCAGAATCGGGCCGACCAGTAATCGAGCGGCAACGGCCAGCAGCAGCACAACGGCCAGGGCCACCGACAAGCCTGTCCGCCAGCGTTTGGTCAATCGGATCCTGCGCACGGGCCGTCATGATAACGCCAAACACCCCGGGCGCGGACTGCGCTTTTGAGGGCCGCGTCGAGTTGCGACGCGCGGGCCATTGGCGTCAGATGGCCAATTGGAATTGCGCTCGGATCAGCAGTTCGGGATGGCCGTCGTCTTGGAGGATGCCGGCGCCCTCGACGTCGGTGGGACAGCCGTTGGGGAGCCACGAGGCGTCGAGGGTCGCCTTCGCCTGGTGGCCGTGGAAGTAGTAATTGACCCCCACGGTGATCTCGTGGATGTTGTCGGCGACGATGCCCGCAAGGGCGCGATCATCCAAATGCGTGTAGTCGTAGCGGGCGAAGACTTCGAAGCACGAGCTGAGCAGATAGGCCGCCTGAGCGATGGCGCCGCAGTCGTAATAGCAGCCGGGATCGACGCCCTGGAAGTGATTGATGTGCCGATACACGCCCAGGTATGCGCCGTAGAGGGCCAAGCCGCCGGTGGTTTCGTATTGGGCGTCGAGGGTGTGAAAGAGGATGTTGTTGCCGCCGGATTGTGAATAGTCCGCCCCGGTTCCCAGGACCAGGATGTTTTGTTTGTTGCCCAGAGCGGTGAAGTCGTCGTATTCGCTGAAGGGATTGAACTGAGGCGAGCGGTCGCCGATGGCCAGGTACTCGGCCCGGGCGGTGATGCCGAATCTCGTCGGCGTGACGCCGGCGCCCGCGCCGACTTCGGCGCCGCGTCCGCCGGCGTCGAAGAACGGGGTGTTGATGCTGTCGTAGCCGTCGTGCACCGCCAGTTGGCCGCGCAGGGCCTGCTGGTCGTAGATGAGGACGACGCCCTGCACGTGCCCGGTCTGCCCGCCGCCCAAAAGCGCGTTGGCCAGCGTGCGCTCCACGGTCAATTGTTTTGCCTGGTTAAGATTCTGCTCGTGCCAGACAGGATCCTTGAATTCCCCGGCTTTCAGGGCCAGGGGCGATTGATCGCTGACGCGACACAGGACGTAGGCATCCAGCAGGCTGAACGAGCTTTCGCCGAAGTCGTCCTGAAGCTGCAGGTAATAGGTCAGATTCGGCGAAAACAAGTTGCCGTCGAAAATCAATCGCACGCGGGCGATTTCGAAGCCGTTTTGGATGTCGCTGCCCGAGCCGCCGGCTTCGCCGCCCCCGCCCGCGGGGATCCGCTGGCGGATCGCCGTCTCGTTGCGAAACTGCAGCAGGGCGCTGGGATGCAGGGAGAATTTGCCGTCGGCGCTCCGCAGCAGGAATCCGATGCTCGGATCGTAACTGGGCGGAAGCGAGGCGATGGACATGAAATCCTCGTGCGCCTGGGCGTCGCGCAGGACTTGCTGGGCGGCGGCGTTGAAGTCGGCTTGCGACGCCTGGCCGCACTGAAGGCGGTCGATGCGTTGCTCCAAGTCGGTGATTTTTTGCTGCAGAAACTCGGCAGAGCTGGGATGGGTCGCCGGAGCCTCGGCAGTCGCGACCGCGGTCCAGGCGAGCATCGCGGCGGACAGAACGATCGTTCCCGTGAAGCGGAGCATGAACGGGCCAGTTTCGGCGGCGGTGTTACTTCACATTTTTCGGCGGTACTGCGGGCGCCGCAGCAGTTTTTCGCGGACGCTTGGGTGGGGTAATAAAAAAGCCCAGGGAGGTGGCTCCCTGGGCTTTGGATCTGGCCATGTCATGCGACTTGGGCTAGATCAACAGTTGCAGTTGCAGCCGCGCGATAAACTGGGCGTGGCCGTTGTCGGTCAAATCGCCCAGACCATCGGCATCGACGGGCGAGCCGTTGGGCAGGTAAGTCCCGTCCAGGGTGACCCTGGCCCGCTGGCCGTAGAAGTAGTAATTCACGCCGGCCGTCAGCTCATGCACAGAATGCTCAGAGCCGTAAAAGGCGTTGCCGAATTCGCCCTTCAGGGACGTGTAGTCGTAGCGCACGAACGGCTCCCACTGGCGGTTGATCATGTAACCGGCCTGAACCAGGAAGCCGCAGTTGCTGTAATCGCCTGAGGGAAGAAGCTCGGTGATGCCCTTGGGCGAGTGCGCGAACATGCCCAGGAACGCGGCATAAGCGCTGAGGCCGTTGGGGTTGTCGTACTGGGCATCGACGGTGTACCACAGACCGTCATTGGAGCCGGCCTGCGTCCAATCCACGCCGCCGCCGACGATCAACGCGTCACTCTTGGCATCCATGGCGGTGAACTGCTTGTATTCGTCCCACGCCACCTGATCGCCCATGAGCTTGTATTCCACGCGTCCGGAAACGCCGAAGTTTTCCTGCACGCCGGGCAAGATCGAAGTATCGAAGAACTTGGTGTTGGCGGTGGCGTAGCCGTCATGGTAGCCGGCCTCGGCATGGAGGTTGCCCTGCTGATAAAGGACGGTGATGCCCTGGACGCGTTCGACGGCGCCGCCGAAGGGTCCGGTGATCGTACCGCCGATCAGGGCGCTGACCATGGAGCGTTCGGCCGCCAATTGGTGGGCGTCGTCGACGTTGGTCTCGTGCCAGGCGATGTCCTCAAACTGACCGCCCTTGATCGACCAGCACGAGGTGTTGCCCAGGCGATAAGTGACATAGGCGTCCTGCAGGGAGACGGAGCCGCCGCTGCGGTCGGCCTCGAGCATCAGGCAGTAGTTGAGGTTCGGGGTGTAGATGTGCCCGTCGATTCCGAGTTGGAAGCGACGGATTTCGAAGCCACTCTCGGTGTCGTCGCCGGTGGCGGGCGCGTCGGCGCCGCTGCCGGTGGCGTCATTGAGCGAATCGCGGTAATTGGCGACGGCGCGGAACTGCACCAATGACCAAGGATGAAAAAAGAAATTTCCGTCATCGCTGGCGATGTGGAACCCGGTAGCCTGATCGTATCCGGTGCCGGTGGGCACCGAACCCATGAGCATGCTGTGCTTGTCGGCCTCGGAGACGACCTGTTGGGCAGCCGCTGCGGCGGTCTGATTCTGATTGGCCTCCAGGGAGGCAACCTTGGCTTCCAACTGGTCAACCTTTTGTTGAAGCTGTTGGCTGCTGGGGTCTGCCCCGCGCGCCGTGCCGATGCCCACGCCAATCGCGCACGCCATCAAAGCGGGCAGTAGGCAGTGCTTGGCACTGAACATGATTCGCTCCTTTCCCGCGACGAAAACTCGCCGCAATCGTGTGGTGTCTGACGATCAACCTCTTCCGCCGCCCTTCATGGCGCGCGTGAACTGCGGCGATCAATCACGATCGCCAGATTCCTGATTCGGCCAAGCCAGAGCCGTTGAAGTAATTTTTGTGAAACCTGGTTTGTTAGGGAGGGTTACAATTAGATATAACCTACTGCCAAACAACAAGATACGTTTCTATGGTCAGGAGCGTCCGATAAAAAATCGCGCTAAGATTGTCGATATGCGCAGGTAAAAAAAAGCTCGGGCCGAGCTACTGCTCGGCCCGAGCGACACATTAGCCAATGAAGCTGCTTCGACGCAGCGATGGCGAATCAAATCCAAACCTGGAACATCAAGCGGAAGACCACTTCGGCGCGGTCGCTGTCCTGAGCCTGGTAACCCAGGCCAGTGATGGCCGGGCTGCCGTTGGGCAGGTAGTTGGCGTCGAAGACGATCTTGGCGTGATTGCCGGCTGAGCCGTTGTCGCCCAGATACCGGATGATGCCCACGCCAATTTCGTGGAACGTTGACTGGGTCATGGTCTTGAAACGGGGATCCATTTCAGCACCGGAGTAGCGGGCTGTCAGTTCCCAAGAAGGACAAAGGAAATAGCCGACTTGGACCAATTGACCAATGTCACACTCGTTGCTCGGTCCAGAGAAATCACCGCGGAACGCCCGGTAATCGCCCACGAACGCCGCGTAGACGATGAGCTTCGTAGACCGCGCATTCTCGCCATTGGCTTGAGTCATCAAGTAGGTCCCGCCCACATCCCAGCGGAGGGTGTTAGTGCCGAAGTTGGCTTCGGTGACGGGGGTATCGGACTGGCTGAAGTCCACGCCGCCGCCGATGGCCAGGAAATCCTTCTTGCCGCTGTTCTTGCCGGTGGCGTCGGAGTTGTCGGCCCAATCGCCGAAGAACTTGTAATCCGCGCGGAAAGCCGCGCCGAACTTGTCCTGCGCGCCGGTCGAGGTGACATTGATGAAATCGGTGTTGCCGCTGTTGTCACCGTCAACAAACAACAATTGGGTGTGCAGCGGATTGGCGTTGCCGGTGTACATCAGGTTGACACCCTGGACGTAGGGCCCGCCCAGCGCGTTGCCGCCGACCAGGTTATCCACCATGGAGCGATCCACCATCAGCAGGACGTTGTCGCCGGTGGCTTCTTCCTCGTGGTAGACGGGGTTTTTGTACTGCCCGGCGCGGACGCCCCAGTCACCGCCCAGGACGTCGTGGGCAAAAACCAGTTGGCCCCAGGCGTACTCCAGCGACATGGCGCCGCCTTGGTCCGTGTTTTGGAGTTGGACTTTGTAGGTCAGGTCCTTGTTGACGATGTTGCCATCGGCGTACACCTTGAGCCGACGGACCTCAAAACCATCCTCCCAGTTTTCGTGCGTGCTTTTCCAGGAGCCGATGTAACGGAACTGGCTGATGATGCCGGGATGGAACAAAAAGTTTCCATCCTCGGAGGCCAGGAAGAAGCGATAGTTGGCCGAATCCCAGCCGCCGGTCATGCCGGAGGTGGAGTCGAGCATCTGGCTGTGCTGATCGGCGTCCCTGAGCACTTGCTCAGTGGCCGCAACTTCATCGGCCTGGCGCTGCAGTTGGTCAGCCCTGAGCTGAGCGACCTGGGACTGTAGCTGCTGGACTTGCGATTGCAAATCCTGCTGGCTGGGTTGCGTGGCGGGCTGGGCAGCCGCGGCGACGGCGACGCCAAACCCCAACACACCAGCCATGATCGCCGGAATGAACCGGCGCTTGGGTTGGTACATGGTTGTCTCCTTTCGTTCCGCGGCATGTGTGCGCCGCGCTAGACTTGAATCCAAACGATTACCCTTTACCAAAAAACCTGGCGCCTCCACAGGGGCCACACGGATCGAGCGAACGATGCGGACTTACCGTGAACCGTCCGCATGCGCCGCATTATCATGAACCTTCATATTCAGATCGCGCAAAGCGACGCTAAAGGCCCGCTTAGTATAAATCCCGCGCCGCCCAAGCCAGAAAAAGTTGCCCCGTTCACGTCAGGAGAGGACAAGACCAGCGTTCCGTGCGCAACTCGTTATCAAGAAGTCATTTGCGCACCTTTTGCGAGATGTTTCACTTTTGGGCGACGGTTGCAGGGGGGCTAGAGCGTGTTTCAGGTCAGTGTACAGGGTAGCCGCATTTTTTGAACCATCCTCGCGTGTCGGTTGAGGTGATGCTCGCAAACGCCATCCCTGCGGCTTCGCCCAGCCGCTCGGACGTGCGCGCCTCGGCCCGTCGCATCGCCTGTTTCACCTTGGACCAGCCAGGCTCGATCGGGGAGAAGTCCGGTGAATAGGGAGGCAACGGCAAAACCGCGGCGTGCCTGGCGAGAACGGCTTCGACGACTCCCGCCGCCCGATGCGGCGAAAGATTATCCCACACCACCACATCTCCTGGACGCAACGCCGGGGCCAGCGATTCCCTGACGAACGTGCGGAACACCTCCGAGTCGGTCGGCGCTTCCACGGTCGCCTCCGCCACCGGTCCTTCCAGCCGCAAGGCTCCCAGCATCGTCAGCACTTTCCAATGTCCATGGGGTACCGCGCCAACCACTCGTTCGCCCGAGATCGCGCGTCCGCGGCTGGGCGTCAGGGCCGTGTTGGCCCCGCTTTCATCGACAAAAACCAACTTCCGCGGATTCACCTTTGCCACGGATTGGCGAAATTCCTCCCGCAACGCTTTTACCCGGGGCGTGTCGCGTTCGCTGGCGTGCAGGGACTTTTTTTGAGCGGCAGCTCCAGCGTCCGCAATGCCCGACACATCGTGCTGCGGCTGACCGCCGGTCCTCCCGCCTCGAGCAACGCGCCGCACAGTTCGCTCAACGTGGAATCCGGCTTGCGGCCCACGCATCGCCGCACCTGCTCCAACTCCCAATGGCCAAGCGCCGGAGACGGTCCTTTGCCTTTGGGCCGGGCCGCGGCCGATCCCGTCTTTATCCAACGCCTCCACAGCTTGTTGACGAACGACAAACTGACGGCAAACGCCTGGGCAATCTCCGCTCGCGTCTCCACCGCCTCGTCACAGGCTCGCACAATCCGTTGTCGAAGATCCAGAGAGTAGGCTTCCATGCCAAACCTCCGGTACTCCAGTGTACACTGACCTGAAATACGCTCTAGCCCTTGAACCGTGCAAACCATTGGTACCAAGAAGCAGGCCCCACTCGACTTGGCGTATTTGGCTTGGCGCCCTTCGCGGCTTCGCGGTTTGATCGCTTCATGCTCCGCGGTTGCCTTTGCTTCTCTTCAAAATCGTTCGAAAATCGAATCGATCGGCGAAAAACCAATTAAACTCTTTCAGATCCTTCCAAATCGCGCCAAAATCAAAGGCCGATTGGCCCCTTCCAGCCAGCCCCGATCGTCCATCTCTTGCCCCGCCAAAATCGTAAAGCCAATCTCGCGCCGCCGTTGCGCCCAACCTGCCAAAACGTGCAATTACAGTTCGAAGCGCGCGCTGGGAGGCTAACTATCTTTTTTCAAAAATCGCAAATTTCGTTCGCAATGACCTGCCGCGCAAAGGGTTACCGCGATTGCGTTATCGCGCAACCAGCAACCAGCGACTCGACTGAGCTCGCCGAAGTCAACTGGCAACTGGCAACTCGCCATTGACCTCAGGACAACGGCGGAATCTATGGCTGCGTCGCGGGGGCGCTTGTGCTGGTGGCGGGGTTGTTTAGGGCGGCGATGCGGTCATTGGCTTGCGTGCTGCCCAGGTCCAGGGCGGCTTGATAGTAGTGACGGGCTTGCGACAGGTCCTTGGCAACGCCGTGGCCGTCGCGGTATAGGTCGCCCAGGAACAAATTGCACCACGGACTGTCGGATAATCCCTTGCGATAGTCTTCAGCGGCTTTGGCGAAGTCCTTGTCGCCGTTGTGGCCGTTTTCGGTCATCCAGCCCAGATTCCCCCAGGCGTCGCCCAGGCCGCCATCCGCGGCTCGCTGGAAAAGCTCCACGGCCGCTTTGTCATCCTGATCCACGCCGGTGCCGTCGCGGTACATGATGCCAAGATTGTTCATGGCATCGAGGCTGCCGGACTCGACGCCGCGCTTCAGCCAGGCGATTCCCGCGCTCAAGTCCTTGGCCACGCCCTCGCCGTGGAGATAGAAGATGCCCAGGTTGCTGGCGGCCAGGCCGTTGCCCAGCTCGGCGGCCTTGCGGTACCAATCGGCCGCCTGCGAAATGTCTTTATCCACGCCAAAGCCCTGCTCGTACATCCAGCCGATGTTCACCATGCAATCGGTGTTGCCGGCTTCGGCGCCGCGCCGGAACCACTGGACGGCGAGGTTGTAATCGCGAGCCGTTCCCTGGCCGTCGCGGTACATGATGCCAAGGTGATTCATGGCCGCGGATGAGCCGCCTTCGGCGGCTTTGCGGAAGAGCTCGGCGGCCTTGGCCAAATCGATCGGGACGCCGCGGCCGTATTCGTACATCAACCCCATGTTGCTGGAGCCGGTGGCGTCGCCGGCGTCGGCGGCCTTGGCGTACCAGTAGGCGGCCTGCTGGTAATCCTGCTTGACCCCGTGGCCGTTCTCGAACATCCAGCCGTAGTTGACCATGCCATCGGCGTTGCCGCCCTCGGCGGCGCGGCGGAACCATTTGCACGCCTCGACATCGTCCTTGGGCACGGCGATGCCGTCCCGGTAGAACACGCCCAGACGGTCCATCGAGGTGTAGTGATTGATATCCGCCGCCTTGCGATACCACTTGAGCGCCTCGTTCACATCCAGGGCCACGCCCTTGCCGTACTGGTACATCACGCCGACGTTGCCCATGCCGACGGGATCGCCCAGGTCGGCGGCGGCGCGATACCACTTGAGGGCCTCGGCATCATCGCGCGGCACGCCGTGGCCGTTCTCGTACATCCAGCCGAGATTCACCATGCCGTCGCTGTTGTTCAGAGCGGCGGCGCGGCGAAACCAACTAAGCGCCTGGGCATCATCCTCGTCCACGCCCTGGGCATCGCGGTAGGCCTCGCCGATGTGGTTCATGGCCTCGGCGTTGTTCAGGTCGGCCGCCTTGCGATACCAGCGCAGCGATTCGCTCAAATCCTTGGCCAGGCTGGTGCCGTCGCGATACTCGTTGCCCAGGTAGAGCATGGCGTAGGAGCTGCCGGCGTCGGCAGCCTTGCGGTACCACTTGGTCGCCTCCATGGCGCTGGCGGGCACGCCTTCGCCGTTTTCATACAGGATGCCGACCATGGCGCCGGCGTCGGCGTAGCCACGATCGAACGCGCTTGCGAAGAGTTGCATCGCCTTGGCGTAGTCCTGCGACTGCCGCGCCTTCATCCCCTGCTGATACATCGACTGTGCCTCCGGATCGACGCTTGGGGCGGCAGAGACGATGGGCGGTTTGTCCTCCTTGGCCGGACCCGACGGCTTGGTGGTGGTCGCGACCGTGTCGAGTGTGCCGCTGGGCCCCGTCGCCGCGGGCTGCTCGTGCGGCGAACGAGGATTCTCCGTGCCTTGCTGAACGTTCGTCGCGGTCTGCACGGGAGCAGACGACGATCTGTTCATCATCTTGACCGCGAGAATCGCCGACACCACCGCGCAGATCACCACGACCGCGGCGATGGCCGACCAGAAGAAGACCGGATGCATCACCAACGCCATCGTCGCGCTGGGCCTGGGCGGCGCGGCGGGTGTGGGGGCAATCGTCTGGCGATAGGGCGGCACCAGCCCCGTCGGCGCCGGCGCGGGGGCGGCCGTTGCCGGCGGCTCGGCCCGGCCCGGCTCACCGAGCGGCGCTTCGCTGGACATCGTGGCCGCGGCCGTACGCTGCAGGATCACCTTGGTGCGCCCGGCCAGGTCCTGCAGATGCTCTTCCAGCGGCGGCGTCAGCGCGTCCAGCCAGTGCACCGCTCCGATGTAGTATTCCAGCGACTTGGCCGGCGCGATGTCCTCCACGCGGAAGGGAATGACCGTCAACCCCTTCTCGAAGGCGTGCTGGACTTCGCGTTTGACCTGGGGGGAATTGTTGGCGTTGCCGGAGAAGATCAGGATGAGGATGCGGGCTTCGTCGATGCCGTTGACGATGGCTTCGCCCCAGTCGGCGCCGGGCTGGATGTCGCGGGGGGCGATCCAGCAGCGCACGCCATGGGACTCGAGCATGGCGCAGGCGGCGTCCGCGGTGAGTTTGTCCTTGGTCGAGTAGCTGACGAAAACGTCGTGCGCCACGGTGCCGGCACCTCGGAACTGGTCAGACATTAAACACGATAGGACCGACGCCGCCAAGTGCCGAGGTTGCACGATGGCGGATCGCCTACCGGCGGGCGGAGGCCCGGGTGGGCCTTTTTCTGTCTTTGGATCAGCGGGGCTTGGCGTAGACGACGGCGTCGATGAACTGCTCGAAATCGAGCAAACCGCTGGCGGCGAGCTTATGGGCATATTCGGCATCGCCGTCGGGGCCGAATCCGATGCTCCGCGCGATGGCGGTGCGGACGGGGCAGAGATGGCTGATGCCGTGGTTCAGCTCCCCCGCCGTGGAAAGGGGCGTGGATGAATCATCCGTATCGAAATCAATGGAATGTCGTTCGACGCCTTGCAGGGTGCCGGATTCAAATCGGCCGACCTTGAAGCCCACGCAATCGGGCTGTTCGGCAAGGGCCTGAATGACGAGGGCGACGAAATTGTCGGCCACGCTGTCGCCGACCTCCAGAAAACAGCAGTATTCTCCATTGGCGCGCTGCAGGAGGTTGTTTCGTTTTTGCCAGAGCGACGTTTTGCCGTCGTCCATGTCGACGATGACTTCGACTTCCTGATGACCAATCAGCTGGGGAGTGACCTGATCGAGCAATCTGCGCAGAAGAGGCTCGTGCTGTTTAAGCGAGGCGATGAGGATGGAAAGCTTTCGAAGTTGGGACAACGGCTGGGCGGGCATGTTTCCGGGTTGGGCGATGAGACGGCCCGGTTCGGCGTTTCCGGCGAGGACGGCGCCCAGCGCCGCGGTAATTTTGTCGCGGCCCTGGGGCATGGTGCTTTGCGCGTAATTGATGTGTTCGATCCAATGGCGCCGGGGCTCGCTGCCGATCCAGCCCTGAGCCGTGATGGCGATGGTCGGGGTTCCGGCGGCATAGGCCATGTGCAGGGGAAAGCTGTCCACGCTGAGGAGAACTTTGCACTGGGGCAAGACGACGGCCAGGGCATCGGGTCGCCAGACGGGATCGCCGATGGGCAAGAGGGCGAAGTCGGCGGCGAAATGCTCCTGGAGCCAGCGCACCATGTCGCGCTTCAGGTCCTGAGCGTAGGGCGAGGTGCGGGCGTCGAGGCAGTAGGCGAGGATGGGCTTGTCGCCGGGGGGCTTCCACGGCTCGGGAGGCGGCTGGGCGCGATCAAAGACGCACGGCAGGATGTGATATTTGTCCAGATATCCGGCGCGAGCCCACGATTCGGTGGAATAGTTCCGGGTCTTTTGGGGGCTGGGCTGCGGGTTGTCTTCGACCTGAATGGCCAAGACACGGTCAAAACCCTGCGCGGCGGCGTGATCGATGGCGAGGCCGGGCGATTTGAGCGGGCCCTCCCAGATCACGGGCGTGACGTAGCTGACCCCTTGCAGCAACGGGGCGAATTCGCGTTGGACGTACCAGAAAACGGCGTGCCCCTGGCGATGCAGATCGAATGCGATCGGCAGGCTGTTGACGATGTCGCCCAGCCGCCCAAGCTGAATGATCGCGACGCGCTGCGGCTTGAGGATGGGGTCGGTCGAGCGATGGCGGATATGCGGTAGCGAGCAGGGCGGCACGTACAAAACGTCGCCCGGGATTTTGGTCGCCTCCGTGCGCACCGGCCGCGCGTTGCTGGCGTGCAGGTGGTGAATCTTGATCGACTGGCTCGGGTTGTAGACGGTGTAACCGGCATCCTGGAAAAGCCGGTTCAAGCGGTTGTCCCCTGCATACATGCCCAGGGGAAAATCCGCGACGACCAACGGCGGTGGACCGCGAAAAACCCACGCGTCCTGCATCCCCCGCGGATACTCGCAAAGCTGCTCGCTTTGATCGCCTTCACGCCGCGACAGAGCGAAGCATTCCTGGTAACCGACGTGGTTCAGGAGGGCGGCGGTATCGTCGAAATAGATGTCGCTGTTGGCGATCACGGCCACGTCGGCCCAGCCGACGCGCGATCGCATGATCGCCAGAAGCTGGCGGATGCTCGGCCGCGCCGGGTCGGTGATCTCGTGGACATGGTCGATGTGGCGGCAGGCCTTGTTGCGGCGCATGGCCTGGGCCATCTCCGCGTTTCGCTGCGGCAGAGGATCGCGATAGGTGTTGAGAAATAAATGAATCATGACCAAGCGGAGATGCGGCGGCCGCCAGCAGAATGCAGGATCGGCTGCGCCACGTCAATGCTCGGGCGGGAAGATCCGTTCTGGGCCCCGCAGGACGCCATGGCGCTGCTGGCCCATCCATGGGAACCGATCTCAATCCACCGGCGTATGCTGCCGTCGGGGCTGCGGATATATTGCGTGGCTTATGGCAGAAACAAAGGGCTGCCCAGGGGACGAGCTGATCTCTCCGGAGATCAAAGGCGACGCCTTTGCGGCGGCGATCACGGAGTTGGCGCGGACGCGGAACCTGCCCAACGTTCTGGAGATCGGGACCTCCTCCGGGGAGGGGAGCACCGCGGCGTGGGTGGCGGGGATGCGGCAGAACCCGTCATCCGGGACGCTGCATTGCATCGAGGTCTCGCCGGCGCATGCTTCGGCGTTGCGGCGGCGGTGGGCGGATGAGCCGCGGGTGAAATGTTACAACGTCAGCTCGGTTCCGCGCGCCCGCTGGGCGACCGCCCAGCAGGTCGGCGATTTTTACCGAAACGTCTCGACGCGCCTGAATCGTTATCCCCTGCAACAGGTGTTGGATTGGCTGCAGCAGGACGCGCGGCAGTTGGAAGGCTCGCCGGTCCCGGAAAACGGGATCGAGCTGATTCGCCGCGAGCACGGGATCGACCGGTTTGACGCCGTGCTGATCGATGGTTCGGAATTCACGGCCTCGGCCGAGCTGGACGAGATTTACGGCGCGCGATTCATCCTGCTGGACGACGTCAACAGTTTCAAGAATTACGCAAATTACCAGCGGTTGCTGGCGGATGACAAATACGTGCTGGTAAGCAGTGACTGGCGGGTGAAGAAGGGGTTTGCGATCTTCGCGCTGGCCCAGGAGATGCCCGGCGCGCTTCGGCCCGATCCGTTGCCGGTGCATTTCTTGACGATCGTGCTCGATGGCGAGCCGTTCATCCGCTACCACATCGACGTATTCCGCACGCTGCCGTTTGAATGGCACTGGCACGTCATGGAAGGGGTGGCGGACCTGGTGCACGACACGGCGTGGAGCGTGGAGTCCGGCGGACACGTGCCGCAGCGCTATCGGTCCGGGCGCAGCATCGACGGCACCAGCGAATATCTGGATCAACTGGCGGCGCAATATCCGGACCGGGTGACGCTGTACCGCAAGCCGCCGGGCGTGCGCTGGGACGGAAAGCAGGAAATGTTCAATACGCCCACGGGGAGGATTTCGCGCCCGAGTCTGCTGTGGGAGATCGACGTCGATGAACTGTGGACCGCCGAGCAACTCGTGGCTGGCCGCAAATTCTTTCTGGACGATCCGACGAAGACAGCGGCGTATTATTGGTGCTGGTTTTTTGTCGGCCCCGATCTGCTCACCTGCACGCGCTATACCTATGGCAACAGGGGCCCTCTGGAAT
>Ga0187850_10002682_pt1 | contig 16078 bp, 15 predicted proteins | sample June2016WEW_4_15_FD_132436 | JGI IMG/M metagenome (GOLD analysis project Ga0187850, IMG submission 132436) | Peatland microbial communities from SPRUCE experiment site at the Marcell Experimental Forest, Minnesota, USA - June2016WEW_4_150 | ecosystem: Environmental > Terrestrial > Soil >... | reverse complement strand
CCAAACAGGAAGTCGAACAGGCGCGCGACCGCTTCCAGGCCGGCGTGGCCAACAACATCGAAGTCATTACCGCGCAGGACGAGCTGGCGCGCGCCAACGACAACCAGATCGCCGCCCTCTATCGTTATAACCAGTCCCGCGCCGACCTGGCGCACTCCGTGGGGCAGATGGAGGCCATGTACGCCAGGTAGGAGTCAAATCCCCCACGTTAACCCCTGGATCGTCGCCATGACGGTCATGCTGGCGACCTTCATGGAAGTGCTGGATACCACCGTGGTCAACGTGTCCCTGCCGCACATCGCCGGGAATCTTTCGGCGGGCATCGACGAAGCCACCTGGGTGCTGACTTCGTATCTGGTCTCGAACGCCATCATTCTGCCGATGGGCGGCTGGTTCTCCATGCTGTTCGGGCGCAAACGCTTCTACATGATCTGCGTGGTGGTGTTCACCTTGAGCTCTTTCCTGTGCGGCCTGGCGCCTTCGCTCGGCCTGTTGATCGTCTTCCGCGTCTTGCAGGGTCTTGGCGGCGGCGCCCTGCAACCCGTCTCCCAGGCCATCCTGGTGGAGACCTTCCCGCGCGAAAAACAGGGCATGGCCATGGCGATTTTTGGCATGGGCGTGGTGGTGGCGCCGGTGATCGGCCCCACCCTGGGCGGTTGGATCACCGATAACTACAGTTGGCGCTGGATCTTTTTCATCAACATCCCCATCGGCGTCGTGGCCCTGCTGCTTACCGCGGCCCTGGTCTTCGACCCGCCCTACCTGGTGCGCCGCTCCTTCCGCGATGGCCTGAAGATCGATTACATGGGACTGGGGCTGCTGGCCGTCGGGCTGGGCTCGCTCGAGGTGGTGCTCGATGAAGGCCAGCGCGAAGATTGGTTCTCATCCCACTTCATCGTGATGTTTGCCGCAATAATGACCGTCTGTCTGATTGCGGTGGTGTTTTGGGAGCTGCGCCAGGAGCATCCCGTGATCGATTTTCACATCCTCAAGGAGCGTAACTTCATGCTGGCCACGGTGTCGATGCTGCTGCTGGGATTCGTCCTTTACGGCAGCACCGCCCTGCTGCCTCTGTTCTTGCAGATCCTGCTCGGATACACTGCTATGCTCAGCGGGCTGGTGCTTTCGCCGGCCGGCATCGTAGTCTGCATCTGCCTGCCGATGGTGGGCCTTCTGCTGCGCCGGTTCCAGGCGCGCTGGCTGGTGGTGTTCGGGGTGCTGGTCTCTTCCATGGGGCTGTTCCTCATGACCAGGTTCAACTTGTATATCGATTACCGCACGGCCTTGTGGAGCCGTGTCATACAGAGCTTCGGGTGGGCATTTCTGTTCGTGCCCATCAGCACCGTGGCATTCGCGTTTATCCCCAAGGAGCGGACCAGTTACGCCACCGGATTGTTCAACCTGGCGCGCAACGTGGGCGGCAGCGCCGGCATCGCCACGGCTACCACCCTGCTGGCGCGGCGTGCGCAGTTTCACCAGCAGGTGCTGGTTTCGCACCTGACGCCCTACGACTCCGGGTACCGCGAGGCCCTGGCAGGCGCCACGCAATTGCTGCACGCGCATGGCGCTACCCTCCCCGACGCCGCCGCGCAGGCCCACGGTCTGATCTACGGAAGCCTGCTCCGGCAGGCGAACATGCTGGCGTTTGCCGATGGGTTTTGGGTGATGGCCGTGCTGTTCCTGTTAATCGTCCCCTTGATGTTCCTGATGAAGAAAATGAAACCGGTGCGCGGGCCGATCGTCGTGGAATGATGAATGGAAAGTGAGATTATGGACCCAGTGGAAGAGATGCAGGGCAAAGAAGAATTGACGCCGGCGCCGCCGCGGACAGGCGGGCGGGCCAAGTCCGTCCTGTTTGTGGTGCTGCTGGCGATTGTGGCCGCGGCCGTCTGGGGCTACCTGCATTTTCGCTATCAGGTATCTTCGGATGACGCCCAGGTGGACGGTCACATCACCTCGGTGGCGCCCAAGATTGCCGGCAACGTAGTGGACGTGCTGGTGAACGACAACCAGCCGGTCAAGGCCGGGCAGGTGCTCGTGCGCATCGATCCCCGGGATTTCCAGGCCAGGGTGGACCAGGCCAGGGCCGCGTTGATGCAGGCCGAGAGCCAGTTACGCTCGGCGCGGGTGGTGGTGCCATGGACCAACGAAACCACGCAATCGGGCGAATCGGGCGCCTCGGCGCAGCTTGCCGACGCCGAAGCCGAACTGGAGCGCGCCCGGCTGGCGTACCAGCAGGCTTCCGGGTCCGACCGCGCCTATGCCGAGGCCAATGTGCGCACCAAGCAGGCCAGCAACGACCGCGCCCAGGCGGACCTCGCGCGCATGAAACCGCTGGTCGAGAAGGCCGAAATCTCCCAGTTGCAGTTCGACGCCTACCTCGCCGCGGCGCGCGTGGCCGAGAGTGAATGGAATGCGTCCCAGGAGAAACTGGCTTCCGCGCAACAGGACGCCTCGATCCGCAAGGCGGCGCTGGACGCGGCTCAATCGCGCGTCAGCCAGGCGCACGCGCTGGTGGCCACTTCGGTTGCCAATCGCAAGCAGGTCGACATCCGCACGGCGGATGCTGGCACCGCCTCGGCGGCGGTGGCCGCGGCGCGCGCCAATCTTGAGGCTGCCGGGCTTCAGCTCAGCTATACCACCATCGTCGCGCCCATGGACGGCGTGGTCACTCACAAGAGTGTGGAGATCGGCCAGATCGTGCAGCCCGGCCAGGGACTCATGGCCATCATCCCGTTGCACGACGTCTGGGTGACCGCCAATTTCAAGGAGACCCAGCTTGCCGATGTGCGCCCCGGCCAGAGAGCCGAAATCAAGGTGGACATGTACGGCCGGAGCGTGAGCGGCCACGTGGATTCCATCGCCGGCGCCACCGGCTCGCGTCTGAGCCTGCTGCCGCCCGAAAACGCCACTGGAAACTTTGTCAAGGTGGTGCAGCGGATCCCCGTAAAGATCCTGGTCGACCAACCCGGAGACCTGATTCTGCGCCCCGGCATGAACGTCGACGCCACCATCTTCACGCGTTAAGCCGCGCGTAGCGCCCGCTCAGGCGGAACGATGGGCCTTGCCAGCGATTCGTTCCAGGCGGATGCGCACCACGGCTGTGCGGGAGGCGGAAGTGGCGATAGCCTTTTCCGCCTCGGGCGACAGCGCCCCGCAGAAACGGACGGCCAGAAGCTCCAGAGCCCGTCGTTTTTCCATGGGATCCGTCACCAGGGCCGCCCGGCCGAAGACGATGGCGCTCTCATAGAGGGTGGACAGCCTGGCCGGCAACACCGTGGCGCGCGCCACGGCGCAAAACGAGACCCGCTCTTCATGAGCGATGTTCTCCAGTTTGTGTCCCTCCATGGCGCAGTGGATGTAGAGGGCGTCCCCGGACAGCACGTGGTTCACGGGGACGGCATAAGGCCATCCGTCAGCTCCCAAGGTGGCCAACACACCGTGCTCCGCCCGCGCCAGAATCTCCCGGGCCTGGTCCTGGGTAAGCGCTCTGTCGCTTCGTCGTATGTCTCTGAAAGCGGTCATCTCCGGGAACTCATGAACAGGTTAGCAGGATCCAGCCGCATCGCCGCCGCTCCCCCCGTGCGGAGCGTCAGTGACGTAGCAGCTCTGGATCTGTGCAGGCCATGTACGTCACTTAGCCGTGGCCGCGATGTTCATCATGGGAGGACGAAAACGATCTCGCCGCGGGATGTGTCAACGGCTTTGTCCACCGGCGGAAAGTTGCGGCCAATCCTCTGAAACCCCCGCAGGCCACGGTGTGCTACAGTTCAGGGTAATATGGCATCCCGAAGCGTCAACAAAGTGATCCTGCTTGGGCATCTCGGCAAAGACGCCGATACCAAGTTCACGCCGAGTGGCGTGGCCCGCTCGACTTTCACCCTGGCGACCAATCGCCGCTGGAAGGACCAGCAATCCGGCGAGTGGAAGGAAGAAACCGACTGGCACAACATCGTTCTGTGGCGATCCGAGAACCTGGCGAGTTACCTGCTGAAGGGCAAGCAGGTCTATATCGAAGGCCGCCTGCAAAGCCGCAGCTACGAAGACAAAGATGGGCAGAAGAAGTACTTCACCGAAGTGGTGTGCGACGACCTGATTCTGCTGGGCGGCCGTGGCGATGCCGGGGCAGCGCCCCCAGGGCCCGGCGGCGAGTTCGCGCAGCCGGTTTCCATGCCCCGCTCTGCGCCGCGCCCTCAACCTGCCGCCGCACCCCCGGACGAGCCGAATCAGGGCATCACGGACGACGACGTTCCGTTCTAGCCGCTTGCCCGCCGGTCAGCCGGAGAGTGGGCTTCGCCAGCCCTTGGAGCAGCGCTGGCGGGCGGCCCCGCCGCCGGCCCGGCTGCCGCAACCGCTCGAGAGTGGCTATTGCTATGTTCAGACTGTCGAGTTCCTCGCGTAGATGGGCGAGTATTTGCGCAATATCCATGAAAGTGTCCTGGAGGATAGTGCCTTCTCGCGTCGAATTATATCAGGAAAAACCCTAATAGAAAAACAGAGCCAGAGTGGCCATGTCCCCGTCCCCGCGCGCGAAAAAGGATTGCACCGAGTCGCGAATTAAGCTGACGGGCGCTGAGCCAGAGAATCCGCCGTCACCTCCGCCGGGTTCGCGTAGGTCTGCAGAGAATCGAGCGACTCAAGCACGCGCTCCAGAAGGCCGTCTGTTTGGGTGACCGTGGTTTTTAGAGCTTCTATGGAATGCGCTTGAGTCGTCAGGCGCTCGTCCAGGGAGGTCATGGTCTTGGAAAGTACTTGCTCCATGGCAGCGACGATTTGCGTAGTGGAGGGGACTTCCGCCAGCTTCGACGCATGCTCGTCCAAGCGCGCTTCGATCTGGCCAAACCGCGTGGCGTTGGCCGATTCCTCGGCCTCCAGGCGGCCCTCCAGGTCGGTGATCGAGCGCTTCAAGTCCTGTGCTGCTGCCGGATCGATCCCGCCACGCTCGCGGCGAGAACGGGTTAATGCGCCGACGGCGATTCCCGCCAGGAAGATGGCCACGCGGGGAACGTACCTGAGAGCCCGTGACATGGCTGCTCTTTTCATTATACTTTTCCGGAACTGCATGCAAGTACTACGTTTAGTAACCTTAGTACTAGGTACGTACCGCGATTGCAGACGGGCCGCGAAACTGGCATTCTGTCTAGGATACTTCCTCCATTATAGGAGACGTCTGGTTGAGTGACGGCTCGGAATCCGGGTCCGCCAGCCGGGGCGGGGTCGCTGGTCCACTGTTGCTGGAATGCGACTCACGCGGCCAGGTGCTGTGGATGAGCGAAAGGGCGCGCTCGGCGCTCGGTGACGCGGAAAACCTGATGGACACGATTAAGGCTGAAACACGCTCCCGGGCAGGTGACCAGATGCCCGCCGTGTGCCTGCGTCTCTGGGGCGTTTTGAGCGCTGGCAGCCGGGCATGGATCAGCGTCCAGGTTGGGGAACCCGCCGAGGCCGCCGGCGCGGAAGTCGCCGGGTTGCTCCACTTGCAGAGCAGCCTGCTGCGGCATTGTTTGCGGCTGCAACTCATCGAGCGGGATCTTTCCACCTTCGCCGGGCGGCGGGGCCGCGGAGGCGGGCGCGGGGCCGTCCGCCAGATCGAACTGGAGCGGCAGCGCCTGGGCCGGGAACTGCACACCGGGCTGGGACAGATGCTCGCCGCCATCCGCTTGCAACTGGAGATTGTCGCCGCGCACCTCCCCGACCCACCCGCGCTCGTGGGGCAGGCGCTCAGCCGCATCTCTACTCTGGCGAACGAGGCTTTGGAACAGGTGCGCTCCGTCTCCGGGCGGCTGCACCCGCCCGAGTGGCAGCGCCTGACCCTGGAGGCCGCGTTGCGGCAATTGTGGGACATCAGTGGGATTGCCCAGAGGTTCGAAGCCTCTCTCCGCATCCAGCCGCTGCCGCGTGAGCCCGATCTGGAAGTCAAGGTGTTGATATATCGAGCGGTGCAGGAGGCGCTTTCCAACGTCGCGCGGCACGCGCGCGCAACCCGCATCGGCGCGGCCCTCGAGATGGCCGATGATCGTGTGGTCCTGACCATTCAAGATGACGGGGTGGGGTTTGACGTCGCCGCGCTGCTGCGAGCTCCGGCCAGCGTGGCATCCGGCATTGGACTGCGCTCCATCCGCGAACAAGCCGCCGCGTTGGGCGGGAACGTGGAGATTGAAAGCGGCCCCGCTGGCACTAAACTGGTAGTCTCGGTGCCGTTTTCGTGAGGGCCCCGGCCCCTACGAGGAATAGTATGCAGGAATCGCCAGAGACCACGGTCGTTCTGGTGGACGATCACGCCATCGTGCGCGAGGGAATCGCCGCGCTGTGCGCCGCCAGCGGAATGCGCATTCTGGGGCAGTGCTCCGATGGCGTCGCGGCCGTGGAAATGATCGCCGCGCTCAAGCCCGATTTTGCCATCCTGGACCTGAATATGCCGGGTATCTCCGGCGTCGAGGTGATTCGCAGACTGCGCGCCTCGGGTTGCGCGGCCAAGCTCCTGATCCTCTCCATCAGCCGCGAAGAGGCCACCGTCATCGGGGCGTTGCGGGCGGGCGCGGATGCCTACCTGCTGAAAGACGGCCCCTCGCGCCACCTTCTGGATGCCATCAGCTTCGTGCGCGACGGCGGCGTGTACGTCTCTCCGCTGCTGCGCGGAGCCGGCTTTTTTGCCAGGGCCGAAAGCAGACGCGCGGAAGATCCGCTGGCCTCCCTCAGCCCTCGCGAGACGGAGGTCTTTTCCTTCCTGGTGAATGGATTGCGCGCCAAGGACATCGCCGACCTGCTGGAAATCAGTCCCAAGACCGTGGACACCTACCGTGCCAGCCTGATGCGCAAGCTGAACGTCCACGACTTGGTCGGTCTGGTCAAGTTCGCGATCGAGCGAAACCTCACGAGCACTTCCGCGCGGCACTGAGTGCCATACAATCGGCTGCGCGTAGTTGGTGGCACTGCTCGTAACCTTATTATGTCCGAAGTCTAGAAAAATCCGGCCGCGCCCAGGGGTTTTCCACAACCGCGAATGAGCGCCGGCCGCCCAGGCGCACACCGTCCGTGCGCCGGGGGGACCTGGGTAAGCCCCATCCACCAACCTGGAGGTGGTGGGTGAGTCAGGGTGACGGGTGGTGCGGATAGCGGAATTTCACCCATAAGGTACGGATTTTTCACTCACTTGCAATTCCAGGGAAATCCCCGATTGTGGTGAAGGGTTTTTCGTCACAATGATAATAAAAGGCTTAAGAATCTGATTCTCTTGTCCCCGGTTTGGATGGGCATGTGCTGTGTTTCACTTGCTCGGTAGCTTTGGCATGGCTTACCCGTACGGGCGGGTTGTTTCCGAGCCGTTGCGGTGTTTTTGACAGATCAGCTTTCTTAAATTGGAGATGAATATGCGGATTCCTTCTTCGGTCTTCGCGGTTGGACGTTACGCTTTGGCACTTCTGGTGGTCGCTGGGTCGGTGGTCTTGGTGAGTGCGACCAAGAAAACCGAATTCACGATTCACGACAAGGAATACTACGCGGCTGCAAGCACTGTGAATTTCGTCCGGCCGGGACTCGCGATCAGCATTGTTTCGGCCGGTATCGCGACGGACGGCACCATCACCGTCGATTACAAACTGACTGACCCCAAGGGGCTGCCCTTGGATGTCAATGGAGTCACCACACCTGGCACCATGTCGGTAAGGTATCTAATTGCGTACATCCCGAAAGGGCAGACACAGTTTGTTTCGTATTTCACGCGCACGTCGACCAGCGCCGGCAAATCAGCCATTCAGGCGACGGGCGACACGGGCGGCACGGTCAAGCAGGTGGCGGACGGCGAGTACATCTATACTTTTGCGGGCAAAGCTCCCGCCAACTGGGACAAGACCGCCACGCACCGGCTGGGGATTTATGGTTCCCGCAATCTGACGGAATTTGACCTGGGCACCAATTACGACGACGCCGTCATCACGTGGGTGCCGGCGGGGGGCGTCCCCGTGGCGCGCGACGTGGTCCGCACGGCGACCTGCGACAAGTGCCACGACCAGCTCGCGTTCCACGGCGGTTCCCGCCGCAGCATGGAACTGTGCATCATGTGCCACACGCCGCAGACGGGCGACCCGAACGGCAATACGGCCGACATGAAAGTGATGATCCACAAGATCCATCAAGGCAGCGCTCTTCCGAGCGTTGTGGCCCAGACGCCATATGTGATCGGTTCGCTGGACGCCTCGGGTGTCGTGAATCCCTCCAACGTCTCGCAAACGGACCCGGACGGGAAATCTGCCAGCATGCCGCGCTGCACCTCCTGCCACGAATCGAACACCGGAGCGGCGCAGGCGAATAATTGGTTTACAAACCCCAGCCGCGACGCTTGCGGCTCGTGCCACGACGACATCAATTTCGCTACCGGCAAGAACCATGTCAACCTGCCGCAGGTGGACGACAAACAGTGCGCGGGCTGCCACATTCCGCAGGGCGAGCTGGAGTTTGACGCCTCCATCAAGGGCGCCCACACCATCGGGACCGAATCGACGGCGAACCCGGGGCTGGTACTCGGTATTACGAAGGTCGACAACGGCGTGGCCGGCAAGGCTCCGACCGTCACCTTCACGGCGAAGGACTTCAAGGGCAACCCGGTCACGGTGGCCCAGATGAGCCGCCTGTCGATAGTGTTGGCCGGTCCAGCCTCGGATTACGGGTACACCAGCTTCGGTTCGGACGTGACCACCCCCGGTTACATTTCCGAGAACGGGCTCTCGACGGCCAAGTGCGACGGCTCGGGCACCTGCACCTACACCTTCACGCACGCGATTCCAGCCAAGGCAACCGGTACTTACAGCATCGGCATGGAGGGGCGGCGCACCTTCACAGTTCTGCCCAACACGACGCTGCAGCACAGCTACAACGACGATGCCAATAACTTCGTAGCTTACTTCTCAGTGGACGGCTCGAAGCTGGCGCAACGGCGCACGGTAGTCGACATCGCCAAGTGTAACAGTTGCCATGCCAGGCTCTCGCTGCACGGCGGGAGCCGCAACCAGATCCAGCAGTGCGTGCTTTGCCACAACCCCAGCGCGGACGACTCCCCGGTGCGCAGCTCGGCCACCGTCGCCGCGGACAAGGCGCTGCCCCCGCAGGGCATAAACTTCGCCATGATGATCCACAAGATCCACACGGGCGAGAAACTGGCGGCGGCGGGCCTCAGCTACATCGTCGTCGGAAACGGCGGCAGCCACAACGACTTCTCCGACGTCCTGTACCCCACGATGAGCGATACCGGATCGACTGGCGACACCGCCAAGTGCTACATGTGCCACGTGCAAACGCCGGCCCCCACGGAAGCCATCTTCCCGATCGGCAAGAACAATGTGGTCGATCAGCAGGGTCTGCTGAGCCCAGCGCCGGCCACTACTTCGGCCTGCACGGCCTGTCACTTCACCAGGTCGGCCATGGCGCACGCGGTTTCGCAAACCGATCCGAAGTTCGGGGAGAGCTGCGACGTGTGTCATGCCACCGGCACGGACTTCGACGTAGATAAAGAACACGCCGGCAAGTAAAAAGGAGATGACCGCCATGTTCCGGCCGGTCAGGAACGCGCGAGCCATGCTTCTGGCCATGGCCGCGCTGTTCACCGCCGCCATATGGGGTGCCCAGGACAAGTCTGGTGCCCCCGCTACCCCTCCCGCTTCCAGCCAGCCGGTGGAATATGCCGGCTCGCAAGCCTGCCAACTGTGCCATGAGGATATCTTCAACGCGTTTCAGAAGAACCCTCACCAACTGGTGGAAACCAGCCAGAAGCCCGGCTGGGGCACACGGGCCTGCGAATCCTGCCACGGTCCCGGGGCCAAGCACGCGGATTCGGCCAGCGCAACTGATATCCGGAATCCGGGCAAGCTCAAGCCCGCCGAGGCCAACAAGATCTGTCTCACGTGCCATCTCAACCAGCCCACCCACGTGGGACGCATTAACAGCAGTCATGCCAGGAACCAGGTGAGCTGCACCGCCTGCCACTCGATCCACAAGAACGGGCCCAATGGGCTGGTGGCGCGCAAACAGGCGGACGTCAACAAGCTCTGCGCCGGGTGCCATGCGGACGTGTGGGCCAGCTTCCAGCGGCCTTACAGGCACCGGCTGCCGGAAGGCGCCATGTCCTGCGTGGACTGCCACAACCCGCACGGCAGCTTCCTGCCGCGCTCCATTCAGACCGTGCGCGCCAACGAGCCAGGCTGCTTCAAGTGCCACGGCGATAAGGCCGGGCCGTTCACCTACGAACATCCGCCCGTCCGACTGGAAGGCTGCACGGCGTGCCACCAGCCGCACGGCTCGGCGAATCCGCGCATGCTGACCCGCCAGGACGTGCGCCTGGTCTGTTTGGAATGCCATTCCAACCTGCCGACGCCGAAGCCCACGGCCACCCTGGGCACGGTTCCTCCGGCGACCCACGACTTGCGCGCTCCGCGGTTCCAGAACTGCAACCTCTGTCACCAGAAGGTGCATGGCTCTTATGTGAGCCGGGACTTCCTCAAATGAGAACCCTACTGGCCCTCATACTGATGGTTCCGGCCCTGGCGCAGCAGCCGGAACAACCAGCCAAGCCCGGCGACCAGGCCGCCGCGGCTCCGGCGAAGACCGAGCAGAAGACCGAATCCCCGGCGCCGGCGGCGGCCAACGAGTGGTTTACCGGCAGCTTCGATCTGGGGTATCGCTGGGTGACCGACGTGCGCGGCAATTTCCAGTCTTACCGCAGCGTGGTCAACCTGGGAGAAGGGCCCAAGCTGACCGGTCTGGACTTCACCATTCAGGATCCCAAGAAGCGCCTCTTCGACCGTCTGGATGCGCGCGCCTATGGATGGGGCGGCGATCCCTACAACACGGCTCACGTGGACGCGCGCAAGCTCGGCATCTACGATTTCAGCTTCGACTACCGCAACATCGCCTACTTCAACGCCCTGCCCTCGTTCTCCAACCCGCTGGCGCCGGCGGGTTTTGACGAACAGTCGTTTGACACCCACCGGCGAAACACCAGCTTCAGTCTGGATCTGCGTCCTGGAAAACTAATTGTCCCGTACCTGGCGTTCGACCGAAATTCCGGTTACGGGCACGGGATCGACACGTGGGTGCAGGACTCCAATGACGAGTTCGCCGTGCCGACGCTGCTGCGGGACTCGACCAACAACTATCGGGGCGGCCTGCGCATCGAGTGCGAATGTCTCCACGTCACGCTGGAGGTGGGCGGCACCACCTTCAAAGACGACGACCAGTCAACCTACAATGGAACGAACTCCGGCGACCGCACCACGCCGGTGCTCGGCCAGACTCTGGTCCTGAAGAGCCTCCAGCAGGCTTACGGCATCCGCGGGACCAGCATTTACAGCAAGGTTCTGGCCACCGCCAGCCCGGCCCCATGGCTCAACCTGTACGGCCAGTTTCTGTACAGCGAGCCAAAGACGACCGTGAACTATACGGATTCGGCGACGGGCAACTTCGCGCTGCTCAGCTCGCTGCTCTTCTATAGCGCCCAGCAGAATCTCGGCACGGGCGCGGCCAATCAGCCGCACACTTCCGGGAATGTCGGGTTCGAGCTGCGGCCGTCCCGCCGGGTTCGGATCATCGAGTCGTGGATGACGGACCGGTCCCACGATGCGGCATCGCCGGTTTTGGCCGAGCAGATCCTGCTGACCCCCAAGACGCTCGGCCCAAATCTGGTCACCGCGTCGAACTTCAGCGACGTGATCAACTACAACCAGCAGCAGACGGACTTGTTGATGGATCTCAGCTCGAAGGTGACGCTGCGCGGCGGCTACCGCTACGTCTGGGGCGACGCCACGGTTCTGGCCGGGCAATTCAGCCAGAGTGGCGCCATGGCGTCGGGTCAACTAAAGCGCAACGTGGGGCTGGCGGGCTTGACGGTCCGTCCCACGCAGAAGCTGTCGGTCAACCTGGATTACGAAGGCGGCGCCAGCTACCACGACTACTTCCTCACGAGCCTTTACAACTACAACAAGGTGCGGGCGCGCGCGCGATACCAGGTGGGCACCGCGCTGTCGCTCCAGGCCAATTTCGCGCTCCTGAACAATCAGAACCCCACCGCCGGCGTGCAGTACGATTTTGAGAGCCGTGACAATTCGCTGGCGGTGTACTGGACGCCGGCGGGCGGCAAGCGGATCAGCGTAATGGCGGAGTATGACCGGTCGACCCTGCGTTCCAGCATCAACTACCTGGCGCTGTTCCTGAGCCCCGCGGTCTCGAATTATCGCGACAACGCGCACACGGCCAGCGCGGCCATCGATATCGCGCTTCCCGGTTACGCGGGCCTGACGCCCAAGTTCACCGCCGGCGGATCGCTGTTCATCTCCTCCGGCAGCCGGCCCTCGAGCTACTACCAGCCGCTGATGCGGTTTTCACTTCCGCTCCAGAAGCACGTATACTGGAACACCGAGTGGAAGTATTACGGTTTCGGCGAACAGTTTTACCTGTACGAGGGTTTCCGGGCGCACACGTTTCTGACGGGGCTTCGGGTCAGCAGATAGGAGACCAGCCAATGCGGATGCTTCGAGTGATTGCCGCGGGCGCGCTCGTCGCCTGGAGCGCGCTTGCGGCCAATATCGTTGCCGGCGATGCGCGCCGCGGCGAGCAACTCTTTCAGAGCGAGCAGTGCGTTCAATGCCACAGCTTCAAGGGCGTGGGAGGGGTGACCGCGCCCGACCTGGCCACCCGCATCGACCGCGACTATACGCCGGCGGTCATGGCCAGCCTGATGTGGAACCACGCCCCCGCTATGTGGGCGGCCATGAAGAAGCGGGGCATCGTGAAGGCCGAGCTGTCGCCGGAATCGGCGGCCGACCTGTTCGCTTACTTCGTCTCGGCGCGCTACTTCGAAAGGCCCGGCGACGCGGCCCGCGGCAAGCAGGCGTTCACCGCCAAACATTGCGCGGAGTGCCATGGGATCACCGCCTCCAACTCTTCGGGCGCGCCTCCCGTGGCCAAGTGGGAGTCTCTGGCCGACCCGGTGGTGCTGGCGCAGCAGATGTGGAACCACAGCGGCCAGATGCGTGAGGCGTTCGCCAGCAAGAAGCTGGCGTGGGCGCAAATCAGCGCGCAGGAGCTCACCGATATGCTGGTGTACCTGCAAAACCTGCCTGAGACCCGCAATCTGGCGAAGAACTTCGCGTTTCCGCCTTCGGATTCCGGCGAGGCGCTTTTTCAGTCCAAGGGCTGCTCCGGCTGCCATACCGGCAAGCTGGCGCTGGAAGGGCTCTTGCGCAACCAGACCCTGACTGATATCGCGGTGGACATGTGGAACCATCAGCCCAGCATGAAGCCGCCGCCGCCCTCGCTCTCGCAGGAAGAGATGCGGCAGATCGTCGGCTATATCTGGGCGCGCCTGTACTTCCGTGGCAATGGCAACGCGGAGCGTGGCCAGAAGGTCTTCGCGGAGAAGAACTGTGCGGTGTGCCACAACGACCCGTCGAGCGGCGCCCCCAAGCTGGCCAAGGGCAAAGACGCGTATTCGGACATCACGCTGATGTCCACGCTCTGGGAGCACGGCCCGCGCATGCTGGACCTGATGAACCAGAAGAAGCTCGCCTGGCCGCGGTTCACGGCGCAGCAGATGTCGGATTTGATCGCGTATTTGAATGCGCTGTAGCGGCGGGGAACGACGTGTCCACACGAGTGTGGACACGGGTAGTGCGCTAAAGATCGATTGAGGCCCTGCCGATAGACCCTTGTAATCTGATGGCGTCCCAACTATCATTCGGAGTGATGGGCCTCCCGCTTCTCGACGAACAGGACCGGACCGACCAAAAACGGCGGGTCCAGGGCGGCGTCTGCACTTCAGATGTCATCCTGTCGGCCCACATTGGCGACAACGCGGAAGTGTTTCCCAAGGTATTGGGTCTTCACGTCCCGAAGGGGGCCGCAGTGGCCGACGTTACCTATGGCTTGGGTGTGTTGTGGCGAAACGTGAATCCCCGAGATTACAGGCTCACGCCCAGCGACTTGAAAACGGGTGTGGACTGCCGATCATTGCCATACAAGAGTGCGTCGTTTGACTGTGTCGTTTTAGACCCTCCGTACATGGAAGGTCTGTACCGGCGGGACAACGGGCACCTGGCGGGCTCCGGCTCTCATAGCGCCTTCAGGACCGCGTACTCGAACGGTCAGGAAACAACCGCGGGTCCGAAGTGGCATGATGCCGTGCTGGATATGTATTTCAAGGCCGGCGCTGAGGCCCACCGCGTTCTGAAACAGGATGGCGTCCTCATTGTGAAGTGCCAAGATGAGGTCTCGGCGAATACCCAACGCTTCACCCACATTGAGATCATCATCCATTACGCGCAGTTGGGATTCTACGCCAAGGATCTGTTCGTCGTCATCAGGCCCAACAATCCCTGCATCACGCGGCTCAAGAAGCAGGTTCACGCCCGCAAGAACCACTCCTACTTCCTCGTCTTCGTGAAGACCTCATCCCCTCGTTCGCTTTCGCGCCAACCTGTTCAGAACCGCAAACAGGTCTGCCCCAAACGGAGGCTGAAGGGGCCAGGAAATCTTCATTGCGCTCTTTAGAAGGTGCCTCTGCTGGTACGGCGTGTATCCCTTCCACGTGGTGCGTGGAAACTCCTTATTGAGCGCGAATGCGAACCTCCAAGTGTTGCCGAATGCGAATAGGCACACGGCGAGCACGTCAAGTCCGCCGGCCGCCAGGCAGTTCGTCACTACGCTGCTGCCGTCTGGAAGGGCAACCGCCGTTGTATCGCTTGCGTTGCACTGGAAGGTCCCCTCGTAGACTCCATCGCTGTACCGGACCTTGGGAGTGTCGAGGCACTTCACCTCGACTCTTATGTTTGTGCCTCGGTAATCGAAGGCGAAGTCGCACTTCTGCCTCCTGTCGTGCGAACGCGGGCGGACCAGATTCGTTATGCCGGGACGCACGAGCCATTCCTTCTTGATTTTGTACTCTGCCACGAAGCCGAACATCAGGCCGCGCATACTTGGGTTCTCGCTGACGATTTCGGAAAGCTCATTGGCTGTGATGTTCCAGCTCAGCAGAAGATCGGGAACGGCAGAGTTATCCATGAGAACCAAAGATTATCATAGAGACCCTCGGGGTCGGCGCACTACCCAGACACGGCAGGCACGAGTGTCGGCATGAGTGCCTGCGCCACGGTAGTATGCAATTTGATTCCCAAAACCGCGTCTCTTTCCCGGATTCCGCTCTTCGCCGGCCTGAGCGAGAACGAGATTCAGGCCCTGGCGCAACGCGCGGTGGAACGCCGCTTCGCTCCCGGCGACGCACTCTTCCGGGAGGGTGAGCCGTGCGCCGGCATTTTTCTGATTGTCGAGGGGAGCGTCAAGATCTTCAAGACCTCGGCCGGCAGGTGTGAAATGATGCTGGCGCTCGAGACCGCGCCCTCCACCGTGGCCGAGCTTCCGTTGTTCGACGGTGGGCCCTATCCGGCGTCCGTGCGCGCGGTGGAAGCGGTGGTCTCGCTGTTCCTCAACAAGGCCGATTTCCAGCAGGTGTGCCGGCAGTACCCCGACGTCGCCTTGAAGGTGCTGGCGGTGGTCGGCGGCCGTCTGCGGCACCTGGTGGGCGTGGTCGAATCCTTGACCTTCGGCAGCGTCACCGGCAGGCTGGCGCGGTTGTTGCTGGACGCTTCCAGGCAGGCCGGGGCCGATGAATTCGACCTGCCCACTCACCAGGAACTGGCATCGCGGCTGGGGACCGTGCGCGAGGTGGTTTCGCGAAACCTGGCTCGCTTCCGCGCGGAGGGCCTGATTCGCATCCAGGGGTGCCAGCTCCGAATCCAGGATCGCGCCGGGCTGGAACGCGAGGCGGAGTTGCAGGGGTAGAACACGAAGCCTTCAGCGCTCAGCCGCGCTGGCGGGGCTGACGGCTGATCGCTGATTGCCGACCGCTCTATTAAAACCGATTCATTTGATTCGTAGTGCTTCACTTTTTTGTTGACACCACAAAAAGGCGCGCGGTACTTTGGGAATGGATGGAGATGGCTTGTTGTTGAGGCCATTCCAACCGAGTTGCATGGATCCTCGGTAGGCGAGGCGTCCGCGCGGCATACAAGCCACTGCCCTCCGGCGTCGAAAGATG
>Ga0187850_10002679_pt1 | contig 16095 bp, 9 predicted proteins | sample June2016WEW_4_15_FD_132436 | JGI IMG/M metagenome (GOLD analysis project Ga0187850, IMG submission 132436) | Peatland microbial communities from SPRUCE experiment site at the Marcell Experimental Forest, Minnesota, USA - June2016WEW_4_150 | ecosystem: Environmental > Terrestrial > Soil >... | reverse complement strand
CGTTTGAGTATCTTGAGATTTTTCGATGCAGCTTTGGCGTTCTTTATCTTGAATTCTTGCCCCTTCACAGCCTTGCGGGCAATGACCTGCCAATCATCGGGTAGCTGCTCTGAGAGGAGCGAAGCCACAGCCTCCTTCAGTTTGGTCGCTGACACGGGTTTGTGGAGGTACGCGTCCGCTTCAACCCATTGCCCAAGGCTTTTACTGACTTGGGATTCCTCGACTCCGGTATCGATCTTTCCAGAAATCACGATTGATCTGACGAGTGGTTGCTGTTTCCTAATCCTTGTCAAGAGTTCGAGGCCATCCATGCCAGGCATAATGAAATCCAGAATTACGAGGTCGAAAGAGTTCTCCTGGCATAGCTTGAGAGCCTCCTGACTGTTCGTTGCCACCCAGGTCGCATATCCCTCTAAGGTGAGTGCTCTCTCGAAGCTCCCTAGTACGATAGTTTCGTCATCTACAATCAAGATTCTGCTAGTCAATTGACCCTTCCTCGTCGACGAAAGTCGCAGTAAACTCTGATCCAACACGGTCTTTCGTCTGAAAGCTAATTTCACCACCATGGGATTTTAATAGCAGTTGGCAGACGTACAACCCGACTCCCATGCCGCCGGTAGTGTCTGTGGCAAAACGGGCGAAAATCCTGGGCTGTATTTCCGCGGGGATGCCCATTGCGTTGTCCTTCACCTTTAGGAGGTGCTTGAAGCCTTTTTTTGATAGCCCCACGGCGACTCTTCTCTGTCGACCATCTTTGACCTCTGCAAGGGCATTTACGGCATTCTCAACCATGTTCTTTACTACCATTCTGACCAATGGGTCGCTTACATTCGCATCCTGGTCCTTGGGAACCTCAAGTGTCAGATCAATATTGTTCTCTTGTATCCGGCGTTCGAGCAGTGTGCATTCCTCTTGCACAATTAGCGCCATGTCCACACGTTCATTCGCGTCGAGTTTTCCGCCGGTCAAAGCGGAAATGAGCTGAATCCTCTGATCGATGCGTTCGATGCTCGTATCGATGCAACGCGCTGCGGCACGAATGATGGGATCGTCGATGGCGAGTTGCCTAAGACGCGTCGCTATGTTTCCTGCTTCCATTCGAATGGCTTGCAGAGGTTGTCGTAATTCATGGGCAACCCCTGAAGACATGACATTTAGCGCCTGGAAGCGTGCCTTTTGCAGTTCCGTAGCTTTGCGAGCCCGGCTTTCCTCCCACCTAGGCATCGCGATGCCTGTTCGGATTTGTTCCTCGAGAAAATCAATAATCCCTTTCTTGAGCAGATGGACGAGCGCGCGAGCTTCCGCTGTGTCGAGAAGCGCTTCGCGGCTTGTTGTATCCTTCAAGCCGCCATGCTTACGCCGGGAAATCGATACGAAGCCAAAGAGTCGCGAAGGAACAATGTGCGCATGGCCTGCTCTCTTCGCCCTCTTTTCACCTATTCCAAGCCAGTCGGCCGCGCTGCTTCCAAATGGTTCAATGCGAAATCCATCTCTGTAGAGGAACACGCCAGGGGAGTGCCCATGCACTTGGTCCTTAGCGGGGCGTTTTAGGAAGTAATAGATGCGCCCATGCAGTCCTTTCAGGATTGTGGCCGCTGGATCGACAGTCGGTTCCAACCGTGGATTTATTGATTTTGATGGGGTCTTTCGCAATTCACGTTCGATCGTTCCTCCCCTTTTTACCTTGAATCGAAGGTCAAAATCAGCACTTTCTATGGGCGTGCTTACAATAGGCCCGGACAGTGTGGTCGACCCCGTCACGTCGAGGTTGATGATGAAGTTTGACGGCTTTTCAAATGGGTTTAACAATTGTGAAAGTGTACTTCGTAAAGATTCGACGGTGCTACTGGCCCACTCCTCTCTGATTTGGGTAATCGTGAGGCGAGTCCCGCTTTGCCCCTTGTTGAGAAACTGAAGAGTTCGTCGGTAGAATGGAACAGAAATCTCATTGAACCGCTTTTTCCGGGCATTGAACAGTGTCCAGTCAATTTCAACAACAATGCCCTCTCTGCTGCCTGCTGTCTTTGTCTCTACTGTCAGGCGTGAGCCTAAGCGGTCGCTTGCGAATCGCCCAATACCTTTCTCTCCTGTTGGAATTCTGTTTCCTCCGGTTGAACCTTGCCCCGTCTCGCTATAGCCGGCCACCATGAAAAGTTGTTGTAGCTTTGACAGATCCATTCCGCTGCCGTCATCGGTGATTTCAATAGATCCTGGACGCTTTTCCGACGGTAGACTGATCACAATGCGCACTGATCGTGCGCCGGAGTCATAGGAGTTCTTGACGAGTTCAACGATAGCAAGATCTTGGCTGCGAAATAGGTCGCGACCAATAAGCGTCTGAAGGTACGCAGACGCTTCAAACGTGAGTTTATCGGGCTGATCTGCCATCGGGTTTTCTCAGTATAATTATTGACTCTCTTAGAAAGTGGTTTCCTGCTAGCCTTCGCTTGAGAGTCCTCGCGATAAGCGAAGCACGGATTTCGAAGCCAAGGCACTGCGCCATTCGCGCGACGAGAAGATCTGTCGGCACAAGGTATGCGGAATCCGATCCACCGTGCAGTGAGTTGCCTACAACGAACACGGCGTGCCCACCGATCTTAAGACACTCGTGGACGCCCTTTAGACTGGTCCACATGTCGGAGAAATATCCAATGAACAGCCGGTGCCGCCACGCTTCGTGCTTCGCGCGGTCAAGGATTGGGCCGAGGAGGGAGCGTAATTGACCTTGTTCGAGTTCGAACGTGAAGTCTTCCCCAGGACTTGGAATTGCACATGTCGGATGGCTTCTGAAGGTTTGACGCCTGAGGTTAAGGAAATCGGAGACATCGTCAACAAAGCCCAGCAGCCATAGTTCGAGCTTGTACACCTCGTTATAGTCGATATTGTTGGGGTAGGGTGGCGAGGTGAACACCAAATCGATGGAAGTGGGCTTTACTCCCAGTAAGGACGGAACACGGCCGTCACCTTCTATGACCACTGAGGTGCAGAGCTTTGCTTTCTTCACTGCCTGACTGCGACAATCAGACGCTATCTCCCACCATTTCTTTCGCAATGTCGCAGAAACCGGGGAATGGGGTCGATCAACTATCCGGAGTGCCCTCCCATCTTTTCTTGTTCGACTGAGTGGTTCAACGGATGCGGCAAGACCCAAGAGGAGTGCATCTCGAGTCGGGCCATCCGCGATGCGCCGAATGGCGTCTCTTATTGCTATGAGCCGCATGCTATTGTGTCTGCTAATGCAGCGGCCAGTTCTGATACTTGTGAGTGCTGGTAATGTGGGTCTGAGGTGATTCGCTGATCGGACGGCCTGTTCCCCACGCTCCACCAATCGGTTCGAGTCGATGCTGGCCCAGTTGACCTTCGTGCGCGCTGCAAATGCGATGAAAGGATTCCGTTCAATGCCTACCGCCTGAATCGCAACGTCTTTGCTCGCCAAATCTTGAGCTGCAAGCAAAGTGGTTCCAACACCGACAAACGGATCAAGGATTGAGAGAGTGGCTGGCAATGTTGGATAGGTGACATCAACTACGGTTTTCAGAAGCTGAGGGGAAAAACTCTCTTTGAACTTGAACCACCGATGAATCGGCAGGTCATAGTTCTGAGCAGCCACAACTAGCTGAGAGAACGACGTGTCCGCGCGAAGCTGGAGATTGGCCTCAACAGCACGAAGCATCTCAAGCTCTGGCAACTGATCATCGAGGATCATGAGATTCTCCCGGCGGCACGAGACGAGCAGCGTACCCTCTGATTCGCGCGATGTCTTCCTCGGTAAAAACGCGCCACCCGTTTCGATCTCTGGGCACTTCAGAGACTTTCTTGGCTAGCAGCCATCGTCTGAGAGTGATCGGCGAGACCCCGATCTCTCTGGCAGCTTCCTGCAATCGTAACAACTTCCTTGTGCGATCGCGCATATTTCGCCCCATCTCAACTTATATCAACCCATATCGTAATGCAAGCAAACAATCGGACTAACCTCATCTTGTCGCGTGAGATTGTTCAGCCGAGCAGCAAGGTGCTGTTTTGGGATTGTCTTGCTGCGGATGATCGCAAAAAGGTGCGATTGCGGAACATCACTCATCCAATTCAGCTAACACCCCGATGAACCCGCCGCCGCTGCCCTCGCTAGCCCGACTTCCGCGGGCTTCGGGGCAGAATCCGCCGAATTCGGGTTTTCAGCAGGGATAACCTCTTTGTTTTCAATCTCGGCTTTAAGAAATTAGCTAAATAGTGACTAACATATGCGATAATTGTCTTTACAGATATTGGTCGTATTGGTATATGTAGTGTGCAATGTACCTCCGCAAGTCCACCCGATCCCACAAGGGTAAGACCTACACTAACTACCTCCTCGTCGAATCCATACTCACCCCGAAAGGCCCACGCCAGCGCGCCATCTGCTCGCTCGGCAACTTGGCTCCTGCTCCTCCCGAGGAATGGCTGTCACTGGCGCGCAAGCTCGAATCTGCGCTCGGTGGCCAGCTGTCGCTTGGCGCTGGAGACGAGAAAGTCGATGCCCTCATGCAGGCCCAGGCCGTGCGCCGCGGGCGGAAGACCAAGCCCAAGCTGGTTTCCGAACGAGGTGGGGAGACAGTCACTATTGATGCAGACCGAGTGGAGATGGAGGATGCGCGCGAAGCCGGGACAGTGCACGTGGGGCAGCACATGTGGCAGCGTTTGGATCTGGACGGAATTCTGCGCCGGGCGGGATTGCCGGAGCGTTCGTGCCGTTTGAGTGAAGCGATGACATTGAACCGGCTGATATTCCCTCTTTCGGAGCTGGCGATGCCAGACTGGATTCGGCGTACGGCGATCGGTGACATTGTCGGGGAAGACTTCTCCGAGCTGGCGGAGGACTCGCTATATCGGAATTTAGACCTGTTGCACCCGAACAGGGAACGGATCGAGAAGGAGTTGGCGGAACGGGAGCGGACGCTGTTCAACCTGGACGAAACGTTCTATCTGTACGACCTGACGTCGACTTACTTTGAAGGTCAGACTGCTGCGAACCCGCAGGCGAAGCGGGGGTATTCGCGGGACAAGCGTCCGGACTGCAAACAGCTTGTGATCGGACTGGTGTTGGATCGGGACGGTTTTCCGAAGGCGCACGAGGTCTTCGATGGCAATGTGCAGGACCGATCGACGGTCGACGAGATGCTGGACGCCCTGGAGAAACGCACGGGCAAAAAACCAGGAGCGACGGTGATCGTCGATCGCGGGATGGCCTATGAAGAGAATCTCAAGCAAATCCAGCGGCGCGGCCTGCACTACATCGTGGCGGGGCGGCAACCGGAGCGTAACGACTGGCTCGACGAGATTGAGAACGACGGCGGTTGGGAGGAAGTGATCCGGACGCCATCGCCGCGGAACCCGTTCCAGAAGAAGAGCCGTGTCCAAATCAAACGCCGGGACAGAGACGGCATTGTCTACATCCTCTGCCGGAGCGAAGGGTGGGAGAAGAAAGACGCGGCGATTCGTGAGAAGAAAGAAGAGCAGTTGCTCCGGGATCTGGTGAAGCTCAAGGCGCGCGTGGCGAAGGGGCGGCTGAAGCAGGCCGGTAAGATCCACGAGGCGATCGGTCGGCTGAAGGAACGTTACCCGAGCGTGGCACGTTACCACGAGATCGAGCATGATGCCGCCGGCAAGGGTATCACGTGGATTTTACATGGCGACAAGAAAGCGATTGCGGAGAAACTCGACGGCAGCTACGTGCTCAAGACGGATCGTACCGATCTGACCGACGACGAAATCTGGCGGACCTATATTCTGCTTACGAGAGTGGAGCGGGCCTTCCGGGACATGAAGAGCCCGCTCATGGAGCGTCCGATCTTCCATCACCTCAAACATCGGGCGCAGACACACATACTTCTCTGTGTTCTCGCCTACCACCTTCTGGTTACGATCGAGAAGTACTTCCTCGACGAGCAAATCCACACGTCGTGGTGGACGCTGCGCCAGCAGCTGAGCACCCACCAGGTCGTGACGGTGGTCCTACCAACCGCTGAGGGACCGACGCTGAGATTGAGAAAAGGAACCACGCCGGATGCGGTACAGCGCAAGATCTACGAAGTCCTCCGGATTCCCAACGAAGTCATGAGGCCCGTCAAAACGTGGCAGGCAGCCGGAAATAGTGACTGAAAGAAAAGCTAAACCAGCATGAACAAAGGATTCTGCCCCGAAGCCCGCGGAAGTCGGGCTAGCGCGCCCTGCATCGATTTCCTCGCTCCGCTCGACGTGGGTTATCGGCACATCCTTTGGGCGTCGCCCGAAGCAGGACTCGAGAATGTCCGCTGCAATTGATACCAGACCAGCAACGCGCCGCGCCAGGCAGCCTTCATGTTTATGATGTGGCCCGTGTTCGCTGGCTTGCGTCGGAGCTCGAAGATCCCTTGGCCCAGCCTCGGCCTGCACCTCCTCACCAACATGTCTGGAGCGTTCGGCGCCTGAAATCCGGTGAGCCTGTTCCTGACAATCGGAAGTGAGGCCAACAAACCGATAAGCTGCCCAGAGAGAATGATCCGCGGGAGGCCGGCGCAGAAGGTTCCTTCTAGATGTCCGCGAGTGATGCAAAATAGACAAGGCAATCGCTATCGATCGACTGCTCCCGCCGCAGCCTGACGATATCGCTAACGCGGAGCTTAATTGGTGCCATCAGCCTAGTCAGGGTGTGGTCTCGCAGCTCCTTCATGATTTTACGTTCCCTCGAGATTTACGGCAGAACGCAGAACGAAAACGCGCCATCGTCTTGCGAATGAATGGTTTATCAGGCATTTTCGACGGTTGAACAGATCGTTGAATTCCACAGAGGGCGGAGACGTCCGAGAATGAAGGCACACCGGAACTCTTCTAATTGGGCGGCACGCAAAAATCGCGCCGGAAAGCGGATTGAATGAGAATCCTCGCCACAAATCGTCGGCCTGAAGCGATTCAAAAGATTCTTGATTGCCTCGCCCGGCCTTCAAAGAGATCACCCATTACATCCACAGCGCCAAAGGATGCGGGCGCTTGTAAACAAGATTAACTCAAGCTGCGTCTCTTAGGGTAAAATTCATACTCGCAGGTCATATGGATTCCGGAGTAGCCAGCACATTTGAATTTTTCTTTTGTCAAACTGAAGTGAGCCGCGAAGGCAAGGCAGCCGAACATTTATCTGGAAGAACATAGCGCGGACGATTCCACGGACAGAAACACAATGAGCAAAACGGATCCTGAAACCCTCCTGAATCTATTGCTACATGAGTTGACCGAGGCGCGTGATGATGACCGTTCCATGCATGCTCAATTTCCCACGCATGTCACCGTCGGACTCACACTCGTCGTGGCGATGGGCGCACTCTATGCTACGACCTGCCCCAAAGGTTATTGCCCAGAAGGCACCAGTCTTTTAAACATACCCATTTGGGTGTACGGCGCCGCACCGCTGCTCCCCGTCATCTTCGTCAGTTACGTGGTGCTCGTTTCGACCCTTGGAACACTCAGAAGTTACTACGTGAGAACTATCGAGCGAAAAATTCACAACCTGACTGGCCAGATTAGCGACCAAATTCCGATTCCGTCATGGGGACACCTCCAATTAGAGGTATCTGGTCAGATGCACTCAGGAAGATGGGCACGGCTCAATTGGCTCCTGGTCTATGGAATAATTTTACTCATGATGCTAGGCATATGCGTCGCCTTAGCTTTCAAGATACCTATTATACGCTGGCGCGTCTTCGCGCTCGCCGTTGATGCGTTTCTGATAGTGATTCCCACTGTAGCCGGAATCCATGGTGCCATGAGGGGAGTAAGCCTCTGGGAGCACGCTCTGGCCACCTTGCGCAGCCGCCTCGCTCGGACAGACCACCAATTTTCACAACAGCCACGACGTGACGAGAGATCACTCGGCTCGTACCTAATTCTGCCAAGAAACCAAGAAGAATTGCTCAAGGCCCTCTTCATCCCGATTAGTTTCGGTGTGGGGAGGTGGCTGGCTTCAGGGGTCTCACCTTTCTCTCTGGAAATGTTTTGGCATCTTCTGGGCTTCTTATTCGTCTTTGAGTTCCTTGTGTACCAGGCTCGGTATCTCCTCAATGACGTGCGGGACCGGAGAGTTGACTGTAACCAGAAGCTATCAAAGCGTCGCTGGCGCTTCCCCTGTTCGCGGATCGATGATCCTGTGGCTCTCAAGGCTGCCCTGGTGTCGTTCCTAGCTCGTTGGGTGATCGCTTTACTTCTCGTCGCCTGTATTCTTCCTGTTGAGAATTCGATGTGGGTCTGGCATCTGGGCTTTCTCGTCAGCATTTTTTTTATTGCTTTACCGTACGAGGCTTTCAGATCCAAGTGCAATATGGCTGCAGAAGCTAGATCAGAGGGCCAAGCCAAGGCCTGGACATGGGTGGTCATCAGCGTCGTCGGGCTCGGCTACGGCCTTCGTTCTCTGGTGGGACTATGGCTTGCCGGAGTCGATGACATAGCTGCGCTTATACTTATCACGATTGGTGCCTCGCTTTTTGGGAGTACGTTGGTCGCGCTGACCTGGGCGCTTGAATCGACCCGGGCAGAACTCGAAGATCTTGCGGATGCGAAAGCCCATCTTGTGTTGTTCCGCCGTGCCGTTTCTCGAACAGCGAGCCTGTCAAACGTTAGGGTGAGCACGACCGAGAAGGTCTTGGCTGGCCGCCAGTCGTTGGGAGTACCCTGGTTTGCTTTTGCGGTTGCCTCGACGGGCGTACTATTTTTCTTTGCACTATGCCTTCTTCGCATCCACTACAGTATCAGCTTGATGCTCATTGTTGTGGTTGTGCTTGGCATCACAGGAGTGGCTGTCGTCACCCCGGCCAGAGCAGCCCTCATCTTGACGGCGTTGAACCTTGTGGGTTTGGGTGTCGTGCTCCATTGCTTTTCGGTGCCCACAGCACAGAGCGCTATTGCGGCCATGCTCGTAGGTCTTCCTCTAATTGCAATGGGCATCTTCCGTACCATGTGCTTCGAAGATATCCCAGGCCTCATGGACAAGCTAATAAAGGCGGGTGCTGCCAAAAGGTTCTATCTCTATTCCTGGTTCATAAAGGAACGGTGAAGCATATGCCTCGCCGAGTACCTCTCCTATTGCTGGAGAAGCCCGAGAATGTCTTCAGTTTAGAACCGACTCCGGCTGCACTTCTCGTCGACCTGGAAGGAACGCTCACAGTATTCTCCCCGTCGCGAAGTTCGGTGATCGAGGCCTTGACGCATTTTGAGGAAGTCGCCGCAGAAAATGGGCTCGATCGCCGCCGGCTTCATTACGTAACGAATGCTGCGTTCCATGGCCTCACATCCCGGTGCCCTGGAATCTCCGCCCGTCTCCATACGCGCGCGCACAAGCCTTTTTTTACCCCACCGGCACAGTTCCAACTATACGGTCAAGCCACCGTTGTAGTGGGAGACCAGTACCTCACGGACGGGCTTCTAGCGTGGCGATTTGGGTTTTCATTCGGTCTTATCAGAACGTCAGAGCATCAATTATTTTGGCCACACATGCAGCTGTCCGTCGGTCAACTCCTTTCACCCCTATTTTTCAGATTGGGTGAGCGTTGCCGCTGACATGCTCCGCGGACCTTCTGTAATCATGCCCGTGGCCCACGCTTTGGCGTCGGCTGCGATTACCTTGCGCGGCCTGCCGTGGCGTTCTGCCGTTTCGGCAGTGAATGCCTTTGCGTAAAGCCACGCTGTTATTTGTGTGGGAGGTTAAGAAATGAGGAGAACTCAGCGTGATCATTGAGGCATTCACTCTGACGTCGTTTCCATAAGAAATTAACGAAATCATCACATCCTTCTGATCAAGGCTTAACGTCGGCCCACTAACATTCACCACTCGTGGGAAACCCAAACAAAGTGCCTTATCCACAATGCCTGATTCAAATGATCCGGAATAGGCCATGGGTTTACGAAATGGTTGCCTTCATTGAGCAGGGGCTTCCCTTTTTCTTTTGCGATTCAGACCATCACTGATTTCCATCCGCAAACATGGCCAAAAAAACGATTCTGGCAATTGATGACGAGAAAGACCTGATCGAGCTGGTCCGTTACAACCTGGAAAAGGAAGGCTTTCAGGTGAGCGGAGCACGCGACGGCGAATCCGGTCTGGCACAGGCGATTCAGGAAATGCCTGACGTCGTGCTGGTCGATCTGATGTTGCCGGGGATTGATGGCCTGGAAGTATGCCGCCGATTGAAGTCAAACACGCGCACAGCCGCGATTCCATTGATCATGTTGACTGCTAAATCTAGCGAGTCCGATCGAGTCGTCGGCCTCGAGTTGGGAGCGGACGATTACGTCGTCAAGCCCTTCAGTCCGCGAGAGCTGGTGGCACGCATCAGGGCCTTGTTACGCCGCACCAACGTGCAGGAAGAGCCTCCCACGCGCATTCGCCGCGGAGATCTTGTTATCGACCTGGACCGGCGCGAGGTGAGCTGTGCTGAAATGCCGGTCGTCCTCACCGCCACGGAGTTTCGCCTCCTGCATTTCCTGGCTGCGCATCCCGGCCATGTCTTCACACGCAGTGAGCTGATCGATAACGTGCTGGGGAGAGATATCGCGGTTCTCGACCGTACCATTGACGTACACATCATGGCGCTTCGAAGAAAACTGGGCGATCGGGGCGACTGTGTGGAAACCGTGCGCGGTTTCGGCTACAGGTTCCAGGAAGTCGAAGAATCCAATTGAAAATCAAATGACTGGGTAACGGATGAATTGTCAGGACTCGTGTCTCCGGAGTTCGAGTATTTCCGTAGCACAAGGAAAGGTGGTCGAGAGATCCATGAAACTGCATAGAATCGTGAGGCTTCTATTTGTATTTGCCATAGCCGCAGCTGCTGGAGCTGCTCTGCTGTTCCCGGCGATTGATTCAACGCCTGCATATCCTCAGAGAATTGTGCTTACGCTCACCGCCGACCCTGCTCATTCGCAGGCGGTCACATGGCGATTGAGCACGCCGATTTCCCACCCGCAGGCTCAGATCTCGGCCGCCGACGCCGATCCCGCATTCACAAAGAGCGCACTCACCGTATCCGCCGAGCACACCGGATCCGATTCGTACGCAGCGATGTTCAAAGACTTGAAAGCAGACACCCTGTACAGCTATCGCGTGGGAGGCGACTCGAGCTGGAGCGAATGGAATAATTTTCACACCGCCTCGGATAAACCCGCCCCATTCTCGTTCCTCTATTTCGGCGATGCTCAGAATGACATTTCGTCCATGTGGTCCCGTGTGGTTCGTGCCGCTGTTCTGAACGCACCGGGCGCCCGATTCATGGTTCACGCCGGCGACCTTGTTGCGGAGGGTTACGACGAGCATCTCTGGGACGAATGGACGCGCGCGCTGGGCTTTGTTACCGCCATGATTCCATGTCTGCCCGTGACCGGCAATCACGACCTGCATCATCCTCCGGCCGAGGGAAAGGCAATTCTCAGCGCCGAACCGCCATGGAATGCGACATTCTCGTTACCGGCGAATGGTCCTGATGCGCCTGAACAGCGGGGTCTATCCTACTCAATTGACTATCAGGGTGTGCGGTTCATTGCCTTGGACGTCAATGTGTGGGCGAATACGGATTTTGTGGCGTCGGAGCGGGAGCGCATAGCTAAGTCCGAATTGTCGTGGCTGGAGCACGAACTGAATGCAAATCCGAACCGCTGGACCATCGTCGTCCAACATCAGACGATGTACTCGGTAGGAAAAGAACGCGACTATAAGGAGATGCGCGACGCACTTCTGCCGCTTTACGATAAATACGGCGTGGATCTGGTATTGCAAGGGCACGATCACCAGTACGCGCGCACGTTCAAGCTGGCGGCGGGCAAAGTGGTCCCTGAAAGCGCGAAGGGAACGGTATACGTGATTTCAGTCAGCGGGCCCAAAATGTACGAACACGATAATCGCTTTGACACACTAGTGGCGAAAACGATACAGAACCGTCAGATGTATCAAGTAATAGATGTGAAGCCCGAACAGATTGTGCTCCACGGATACGCCGCCACAGGAGAATTGCTGGATGAGTTCACTCTCCGGAAGGCTAATTCTGTTGGGAGGTAGGCTGTTTGACCTTGAAGGCTCGAAGAATCTCTAAACTGATTAGTAATCGATCCAACCCGACCTGGTAGTTACGCCTGTTTGTTATCCCCAAAATATTTGGATTATGCTATCGCTTTGCTGCGTGCAAGCAGCAGGCCCGGGGTTGATTCCGGGCCTGCTGCTTGATGAGAAGGTTAGAACTCGATACGCAACATGAACTCAACCCGGCGGGGAGCGCCAGTTCCTGTGGCGCCGGTGTTCAGGATGCTGGTGGTTTTTCCGAAACTGGCAGAGGGAACACCACCGCTGAAAGAGCCCAATGAACCTGAAGGGTTTCCCCACTGAGGGTTATTGAGCAGGTTGAATCCGGTGGCGCGAAGATTGAAACCAAATCGTTCCGACAGTCTGAAGGTTTTTTGGAGCGAGCCGTCAATTTCGTAATTGTTGGGTCCTCTTGCGATATAGCGGCCCTCGTTGCCCCATGTAAGGCTTGCCGGAATTGCAAATGCCGCCGGGTTGAACCAGTTGGAAATAGTTTGATTACTTGCGTATATCGACTGGCCTGGGTTCAGATTCGGGCGTTGACTTGATGTGTTCCCGTCCAACATGGCGGCTGCCTTTCTTGAAATGGTAACGTTGACAGGCAACCCTGTGCGTGCAGTCGCCATTCCGGATAACGTCCAGCCTCCAAAAGCCTGCGAGACAAGGTTATTGCCGTTCAAGAACTGCCTCCCTGGCCCGAAGGGCAACTGATAGACGCCGTTCATGTTAAAGTTGTGGCGGACATCGACACTCGTGTCGCTGCGGTCGCAGGCGCGGCAACCCATGTCCTGAATGCTCATAGACTCGCCTGAACCGATGGAAGTATCGCCGATGGCATGCGCCCACTGGTAATTCATTTGAATCAGCAGGCCATGGTTGAAGCGGCGCTGCAAAGAAGCCTGCAGGGCATTGAAATTGTCGTTGCCGTCGTTCGTCTTGTAACCGAAGGAGCTGAAACTCGTCAGAGGGCGCTTGCCGGTTGCCGGATTGATCAGGTTGACGGTGTACTTGCTGAAGAGGTGGCGGCCTCCGCTGCCCACGTAACCGACCTGGAAGATAACGTCCTGCGGCAACTGCTGCTGGATCATGAAATCCCAGCTCTGGTACGAGAGGTCCTTGCGATGCCTGTCGATCGCTTTCGGGGAAAAGAGTTGGTTTTTCGGATCCAGGAAAGCTACGAGAGGATACGCCAACGCGGGGAAATCGGCAGTAGTGAGTGAATACCGTGGAACGGCGCTCTCAGCCGGATCGCTGAAGTCATCGTTCTGGTTGGCGCCGTAGAAAATGCCGTATCCGCCGCGGATAACGGTCGCGCCCTTGAACATGCCAGGTGCCCAGGCCATGCCGAGGCGCGGTCCGAAATCTTTCGTGTTTGGATCATAGTACGGCGTACCCTTGGGGCAGAAGCCGCCGCAACCCGTAATGTCGACTACCGCGGAGCGATTAAGGATTTCATGCGCCACCGTGTAGTACTCATAGCGCAGGCCCATATTCAAGGTGAGAGTAGGCGTGGCTTTGAACTCATCCTGAAAATAGGCTTGATAGTAGGTGCGGCGATTCCCAACCACACCCTCTCCCTGAAGATAGGTTGCCGCCGCTGCCGCGTTGTTGATGAAATCAGTTGTCGTATTGTAAGAGATCGATTGAGTCGTCAGGGTGTTGCCGGAGTTGTTCAGTCGGATGCGCCGGATGTCGACGCCCGCCTTCAGGGTATGGCGGCCCCTGACAAGAGTCAGATCGTTGATGTAGGAAAACGTCGTGCCGACCTCGGTGTCGAGAGACGTGCCACTTACGCCATCGAATCCAGGTACAGAGAGGCTGACAGGGGAAGTCCCATAGCTCCAATTGTGATAATTGGCGCGGTTCAATCCGAACTTGGTCTCGTTAAAGGTCGTAGGAGAGAAGATGTGCTGCAGCTGCAGCACAATGTTCGTGGGCCTGTGCGGAACGACATTGTGCGATCCCAAAGCATCGGTCGGGCTGTCGATGTAGGCATCATCGATATTGTAGCGGGCATATGCCGAGGTCTTGCCAGAAAAGCGGTAGTCAAAACGGAACATGCCCGCATCTTCGCGGATGGTGTCGGTGGCTACTTTGCTGATCTGATTGGTCAGGCTGTCAACCGGCGTTCCACCGGTCGGATAGGCATTTAGGATCGGCGCGAGCACCGGCGACATCGCCAGCACCTGGGCGCGATAAGCGGCATTCGGCACGAAATTGATAAAGGTCTCGCCGAGACTCTGGCGCAATCCCTCGTAGTTAGCGAAGAAGAACGCCTTGTCCTTTATGATGGGACCGCCGAAATTGGCGCCAAACTGATTCAGGGTGAACGGAGGGAGTCCTGTTGTCGGGTCGTCGAATGGTGAGCGCGCATCCAAAACGTCGTTGCGGACTGCGTAAAACGTGCTGCCGTGAAATTGGTTGGTGCCGGTCTTCGATACCACATGGACCTGTGCGCCGCCAGCAGCTCCGCTCTCAGCGGTGTAATTGGCGGTGCTGACGCGGAACTCAGCAATGGCGTCGAGTGCAATGTTGAGCCGGGTATCGGCCTTCTGCGTCTGTTCCTGAACGCCGCTCGTATCGATGCCGTCAAATGTGAAGTTGCTGTCATCGAGGGAATGACCGGCGAAACGGATGGCGCGCTGGGCGCCGTCTCCGTAGTTGACGGCTCCGGGCGCCAGCAGCATCAGGCTCGCCCAGTTGCGTCCGCTGATCGGGATTTCTTTGATCTGCTCTGCGTCGATCAAACCGCCCACTTCGGCCGATGTGCGGTTCACGGTTTCAACAGCCGCGGTTACTTGGACCGTTTCGGAGATCGCTCCTACTACCAGTTTGGCGTCGATCGTGCGCGGCTCTCCGATCGCGAGCTCGACGTTCTGGACTTCGACCGGCTTGAAGCCCTCTTTGGTGATCGTGACCTTGTAGGGGCCAATGGGCAGCGAGGGGATCTGGTAAATGCCGTGGACATCGGTGGTAGCCTCGCGGCGCAGGCCGTTACTGGTGCACACAGCCTCAATCTTCGCATTCTGAACCACTGCCCCGGAAGAATCGCTGACAGTGCCATTGATCTCCTCCCGATCCATTTGAGCCATAAGCGGACAGGTGAGAAGCATTAACAAACATACACAAACAATTTTCCCATTGAACATACAGATTAGCCTCCTTGGCCGAGGCTGCTACCCTACAAACCAGATATGAAGATAATATGTAGACACAAAGAAGAAACGACGAAAGTGAGAAATAGACCGTAGCGCGGCGTGTCAGGCGAGCCTCAGGAAAGCCCAGAAAAGGAAGGCTGAGAGGATGATGGATACGGGAAGCGTCAGCAGCCACGCCACAAGGAGGTTGCGCACCGTTCGCCATTGAATCCCGGATCGATTGGCGGCCATCGTTCCGGCTACGCCGGAAGAGAGCACATGGGTGGTGCTGACGGGCAAGGCGAATGCAGTCGCCGCGCCGATTGTTGCCATGGCCGTGATCTCGGCCGCCGCACCTTGCGCATAGGCCAGGTGGTTTTTGCCGATCTTCTCTCCCACCGTGATCACGATCCGTTTCCAGCCGACCATTGTGCCCAGCCCGAGTGCAAGGGCCACAGCCACTTTGACCCATAATGGAATGTAGCGGATCGCGTACTCGGCATGATTGCTGTAATTCCTCAACACCTCCCAATCGGCTTGCGATATCTGCCGCTGGCTCTGCATCAGGCGCAGCGACTCACTTATGAGGTACATGTCATTCCGGAAATTGCGGGTCTTTTCAGCCGGAACGTTGGCCAGGAGCCGGTAGATAGCCATGTCGCTGCCAACATCCTGAATGAGTCGGCGCAGGGCCACCACCGTATTCGGGCCTAGAACGCGCGTTTGGACATACTCGGTCACGTCGCCCCGCGGGTCGGGCACAGCGCCTGCGGGCGATGCATAATGGCCTAAACTGTCCGCGGCTTGCCATGATACGGCGATGAAATCCTGCGATTGTTGCGCGGTGACCGCATGATTGAGGGCATAAGCGGTGGGGACAGTGCCGAT
>Ga0187850_10002673_pt1 | contig 16124 bp, 12 predicted proteins | sample June2016WEW_4_15_FD_132436 | JGI IMG/M metagenome (GOLD analysis project Ga0187850, IMG submission 132436) | Peatland microbial communities from SPRUCE experiment site at the Marcell Experimental Forest, Minnesota, USA - June2016WEW_4_150 | ecosystem: Environmental > Terrestrial > Soil >... | reverse complement strand
GGTGGTATTCATCCTCAACACCCGCCGACGCATAAAAGGTCACTACTTGGTGTCCATTGGCACGATGGATACAATCCTTTGTCATCCGAGGGAAATTTTCAGATTGGCAATAATGGCAAGTGCTGCCGCAATCATTATCGCGCATTCTCACCCGAGTGGCGATCCAACTCCATCGGAAGCCGACATAAAAATCACCCGCGACCTCATTCGAGCCGGTCAACTTCTCAAAATCGAAGTTCTCGACCACATCGTAATTGGAAATCCAAATCATTCCAGTCTTCGCAGCCTTGGGTATTTTTTCTCCTAGCCGACAACGGCTCCCTGAAAAAGGGAGGCTGATTTTGATCGAGGAGAGCGTGGTGCGGCACGCTAATAATCGTGACTCAAAGGCACTAAAACACGATACTATTGGAGGCAAGAATTTGTCCTGTATGGAAACGGTGACCAACCCAGCAACGACAGGTGGATCTGGTCCCAGCTTTGAATTCAAAGTCGGGGCAGCGTGCTTGACGCTTCTGTTGACACGCGGTGCACCACTGTTCCTCGAAACTGGCGCACTGAGCGCGGTTCATTTTCAAACCAAATACTTGGGTTGGGAAACAGACGACCTTTTGTTGGAAGCCGTCAATGAGCACGGTGTAGTCAGCAAGGCTGCCATCCAAGTTAAACTCTCCTTTGTTCTGAGCGATAAGGATGCAGAATGTATCAAGACGGTGCGGCGCGCGTTTACAGATTTCAGAAATACGACGCTCTTCGACCAGAACCGTGACGTGGTTGGGGTTGTTACTAGCAGCCTTTCGGCGCGACTCGCTAGGGGAATGCGTTCACTGCTCGATTGTGCCCGTGCTTCGACTGATCCCGCTGATATGGTTCAGCGGTTGCAAATCCCCGGCTATCTTGGAAGGCCCGCCCACGATAACTACAAGACAATTGTGTCGATTCTCCAAGAATTGGAGGGACAACAACCGACAGAAGAAGAAATCTGGCGCTTTTTGAACCGATTCAACATTGTGGACTTGGATCTCAACATCGAGAGCGGAATCACTGAAATATTATTGCGTTCACTGCTGGCAGTCACGGCTCGCGATGGCAATCCATCTTCCGCCAATGCGACTTGGAACGAACTCCATACCTGTGCGGCTACGAGATCAGGCAGCGCGGTGTCTTTCACGTATGCGAAACTCCCCGAGCACATACGGCAACGGCATGATCGGGCAAGCGGCTTCCCTGCTGGCGTAACTCGATTATTGGAGGATACGCGCGTCGTATTGGAAGGGATTCGCACCACAATTGGTGGACAGACCGAAATTCCTCGGCGCGAACTTTTCGGGCAACTTTGCCAACTCATCGAAGAGAATTCCCTCGTTTTTGTAACAGGGGAGGCCGGGTCGGGAAAATCGGTGCTCGCAAAAATGGGATTTTCGCTGGCAACTCAAGGTGCATTGGGCTTCGCGTTTCGGGCTGAAAGTCTAGCTGGCACTCACATCAACGAGGTTCTCGCAAAGTTTGGATTAACGCTCGACGGCCTTCGTGCACAAACAGCATTGCACGGACGAAAAGTTCTTTGGGTTGAAAGCCTTGAACGATTGATGGAAAAAGATGCGGAACAGCGAGCGGCATTTCTTGATCTGCTTCGAGCCCTAAAAAAGGAGCCAACCTGGAGGGTGATCGTCACTTGTCGCGACTATTCGGCGGAAACTGTAAAAAGCGCATTTTTTGGTGAAGTGGGCATACCGTATGCGGACCTCTTTGTGCCAGAATTGGACGACGCTGAACTGGACGAGGTGATAGCAAAATTCCCCAACTTGCAGCGCCCGATGTCCTGTGATGCGCTTCGCCGACTGCTTCGGAAACCATTTTTGTTGGATAAAGCGGTGTTGATGCAGTGGCCTTCGACAGAACCGCTTCCGCAGCATGAGCGAGCATTTCGAGAGAAGGTCTGGCGAGAGGTTGTTCGCCGTGTGGATGAGGGATTGGCAATTGGATTGCCGAGATTGAGAGGCGAGGTTTTGGTTGAAGTAGCATTGCGCCGTGCAAAAGCAATGGAGCCATTCGTCTCCGTTACAGACCTTGATGCTCGCGCATTGCACGGACTCGTCCGCGATAGTTTACTAACCTCACCCGCTATTGGTGATAACCGGTTTGCCCCTGCGCACGATGTGTTTGAAGACTGGGCTTTGGCAGATTGGTTAGATGTGGAGTTCGAACGAGGCGGGCGGCGGTTGGATGTGCTTTTTGTCCAAGTTGGAACGTATCCCGCGCTGCGGCGTGCCTTCCGAAAATGGCTGACCGAGTTGCTGGATATTTTCCCGCAAGCAACTGACCCGCTTGTAATCGACACGATTTGCAACAGTTCGGTCGAAGCGCACTGGCGAGACGACACACTTGTGGGAGTGCTTCTGTCAGCAGATGCCGGCGGTTTTCTGCGACGGAACGCCGCACTGTTGAACGCCAATGGTGCGAAATTCCTGCGGCAAGTCATTCATCTTCTTCGCGTCGCGTGCAAAGCAGCGATTCCCCGGCGACTGTTCGGAATTGAAGGAACCGGTGATGTCTTTTTGCCGCGTGGAAATGGTTGGAACGGCGCGGCAGAGTTGATGGAGACATCTCGGACACTATTTGGTGAAACAGATTTCCCGTTCGTTCTTCGTTTCTTGGAAGACTGGGTGCAATTGACACGGTGGGGCGTGCATTACCCAAAAGGTGCGAAGTCCATTGCAAAGTTGGCGTTGTATTGGTTACCAAAAGTTGAGTCTTGGCGTTGTCCTGTTCGCGACGGTCGCGAGCGATTATTCAAAATTCTGCTCAGTATGCCACTGGCTGCTGAACCAGAATTATCGCAGATGGCGATGACCGCGATGAAGGACAAGGAGCGCTATCACGATTATAGAGAATTGCTTGAGCTCATGTTTAATCACTTTTACGCGGATGCCCTCTGCCGCGACATGCCTGACTTGGCTGTCAGTGTTGCCGAATACTCGCTGGGATTGCATCTTCCCTTGGAGCAAGCTCTCTCATCTGGGTCGGGATATGAAATGAACGCAATGAATGACGCTTTCGGACTCGGTTTCAGGCTGTCGTCGGATGATTACCCAGCGAGCGCATATCACGGGACTTTTTTCAAATTCCTTTTACACCACCCTCAACGTGGTCTCGATTTTATTTTGAAATTTGTTAACCGAGCGTGTGAAGCATACGCACATCCGTCCAATCGGAGACGTGGAATGCATGGTCCTACACGCGTTTCTATTCGCTTTCCAGACGGCACAACACAAAAGCAGTATGGAGATGGCCGTCTATGGGAACTGTATCGAGATTTCACCCAAGGCCCTGATATTCTGAAGAGTGCCCTCATGGCTCTGGAACGATGGTTGTTGGAAAAAGCAAAGCGTAGAGAATCTGATTTGTCAGACATTTTGAATCGCCTTTTACATCAAAGCAACAATATCGCAGTAACGGCGGTTGTTGCGAGCGTAGCGACAGCCTATCCAGACCAGGCGGGCGACGCGGCATTTACGGTTCTAACCTGCAAATATTTCTTCGAGTCTGATTTGAATCGGTCGGTAAGTGAATCCATGAATCCCCGGCTAAATTCGGGTATGTGGCTTGGCATCGAGAAGAAACTGTATGATGAGGAGCGTGCTGAATCTGCGCAACTGCCGCATCGCCAGCAAAATCTCGAATACCTAGCCGTAATGTTGCAAACGTTTCCAGTTCGTGAACGTGTCTGGGAACTGATTGACGCCTACAAAGCGGAACTTCCTAAAGAAAGCGAGCAGGATGAAGGCGCAAAGGTATGGCGGTTCAGGCTTCACCAAATGGATACACGAAACTTTGTCGTAGCAGGCAAAACTGAAGATGGGCAGGTGCTTATCCAAGCCTCAACACCGCCGCCTGAACTCCAAGAGATGATTGATGCGAAGAAACCGCAGAGAGATGCTTGGGAGACGGCAATGAACTTGGTCGTCTGGGGACAGTCGGTCTTTACGGGCAAGAGCCAGCATAGCATTGACCCTAAACAGTGGAAGGCAAAGCTTGCTGCGGCACAAACACAACTGGTGTCTGCTAGTGGATTCACTGACGAAGTTCACGCTTCAATCGCCGCCGCTGGGCCAGCCTACATTGCCGCTGTGTGCATCCGCGACCATTGGGCCGAGTTGAGCGACACCGAACAGAAATGGTGCATACTGTTGATTTGCGATTCGGTTGAAGCGGACGCAAACAGCACTGATCAATTCAAGATAGCAGCGATGAACCCTATGAATGCAGCTCGCCCTGCGGCTTTTATCTTACCAGTATTGTTTGAAAAGCAGTTACAGCCGCCCATCAGTCTTCGATTATTACCAGCTCTCGCAAAAGCCGTGACTCATTCCGTGGATGAGGTTGTGAAATATGTAATTCAGGGCATTGGAATCTATTTGTGGAAGACTGACCGGTCGTTAGCCCTGACGTGCATCCATGCGCTTATTTTGAAAGCGACTGAACAGCATCAGTTTTGGAGTGAGCGACGTCGGCAACCGTTTGGAGATAGGCCAGCCGAAGACCAATTCGCTGCGAACCTACAAATGCGTTTGCGCGGATTCGTGGAAAAGCGTCAATCTGGCGACGATGCGGCAATTCTTCAACTTGACTTAACAAATTGGCCAGGGCGACAGATTGCGGCACACCTTTTTACGATTCTCGGAGAACAAACTGCTGACGCGCTCGCTCGCGAGTTTTTCAGGCGCGATGCCACAATGCTCGCCGCGAGGTGGGAGGCAGATAATGAGCGACAACGGTCACGTGCCGGGAATTCAAACGATGACAAAGTTTTGGACTCTGGAGTGGAACATCTCTGCGTGGACTCTCTGACTCAATTCGTCCTTCAACTGCCCGCGCAGGAGGCTATTGCCATTTCTGAACCGATCCTCACCATTGCCACCCGCTTTCCAGAAAAGGCGGCTGAGTTCGTAAAATGGCTCGTGATCCGTCAAGGCGATCGAATTCCGGCCTCTACACTTTGGTCACTTTGGCAAAGGTTTGCGGATGATTTCTCCGCAAGTTCGTTGCCGACTTCGGTGGACGATAAACATTCAGATTCCGCCAAGCTCATGCGGGAGCTTTTCCTTGGCGATAATTGGGGGGAGGCACGCGACTGGAAGCCGCTCCACGGTGAAGAGCAACGCATACGGATGCTATTTGACCGCCTTCCGGCAAGCCAACAAGGTTTCGAGACTTATGCTTACTTCCTCGCGACAATTGGTTCTCCAGCGCTGCCAGACGCGCTCCTTAGCATCGCCGCGAAATTGCCCCCGACAGAAGCAGTTGCGCTGTTTTCAGAGACAGCCGTGTTCTATCTCGAATCCATCTTAACTCGCCTCATATACGGCGGCAATCGCCGGATACGTATCGAGCCCAAACTTCGCCAAAGTGCGATGATTCTGCTGGACGTTCTGGTAGCTGTAGGTTCGTCAGTCGCTTACAAGCTAAGAGATGATTTTCTGACCCCCGTTCCGAAGTGACCATGCGTGATGCCTATACGAGGCGTGTGTTGAGCAATGCTTGGAGACCAATCAAGCCGTGTTAGGCGATTCCTTGTCTCCTTGGGAGCACTTACCTTGCGCGTCTATTTCACTTACGACGATTTCAAGAATCACCGGTTGGCCTTCCGTGATCAGTTTCCGCTGATTGCCTGGCAATTTGGCAAGCAGCGACAATTCCATCCGTTGCAAGACCGTTTCAATCCGTCGCAAATGATGTCCGCGAACGGTAATCTCGTGCGTAGTGAAGACGAGCTGAAGGTTTTGCTCGTCGCCGCCGCTGTCGAGTTCCGCAAAGATGAAATGATTGTGCGGCAGCAACAGTGAACGCTCTGGTGTTACTTCAATGCGTAATCCGCGTGCCTGTGGGTCGCTGGCCCAACATTCGGGTGTTTTTGTGCTCATGTTTTTGTATGGTTTGATGTTTTGGTTGATGTTGTTGAGCCAGATGGAGACGGAAAATTCGTTCAGCGGCTCGACGACCGAAGCGAATTAGATAACCGTGCAGGCGATTCCAAAGCCGATGCTGTCCGCGCGGGGCAAAACCGGCCGCAAATTCCATCGCCAGTGGCCGATGACCGGAGCGGGTGATATTCTCACGAAGTTGCTGCTTGTCCGGCGTGAAAATGCGAATGCCGCGCCGCCCGCGCGAAATGGTCACATACCATTGTTGCGCGTTCGTTGCCGGCTTCACCGTCGAATCGGAAAACAGGACGTAATCCACGGTTTTGCCCTGTGAACCATAGGACGTGACCGCGTAGCCGGGAAGAAATTCACGGAATGATTTGTCCAAGACGCGGCCATCAGTCAGTTCAAGTCCGCCATCGGCGCGGACAGATTTCACGGTGACGAGTTCACCATTGGTGACACGCCCGCCTGACGCCAGCTTGCGATTGGCCTTGAGATGCAGGCGGTCCCCTTGAGCGACAGAAATCTCGCGCGCCTGGCAGACCGTGATACGGTCAAGCAATCGGTTCGAGACCATCACGAATTTGCCGCCGACTTCAACAAGCACGCTCGATTTCAAAATTCCCGCCAGCTTGCCCTTCGCGCCCGGTTGGGCATTGCGGACTTTCTGATTGAAAACAATGACGGCATCTTGCGGATAAAAACGCATATCGCGCTTCTGGGCGTTGGTGAGGTCCATCCTCTCCAGTGCTTGAACAGCCGAGTCAGCCGCGCCAAGCAATCCTTTGCCTTTCAACGCATCACGCACGCGCGAGTTGACGTGATGCACTTCACCCCAAGTTTGCGAGACGACGACTGCCGAAGCGTTTTGCTCTGCGAGCCGGAGATATTCGTCGGCGAGCCTGTCGGCTTGTTCCCCGATGCCACACGCGACAATTGCGCCCATTTTGTCGAGGCGTTCAAAAGAATCGCTCAACTTGCCCGCCGCAGCCGCTTCAACTGCATTTCGATACATCCTGATGCGATTGCGTTCCTCGACATCGCGACCGAGCGCCGGGTCTTGCCGTCGAATCTTGTGCAGTTCGACCGGTTTCACACCGGCATGGCGTTCGATGGCAAGCAAGGCATCCGAAGCCTCAACCGCACCGTGTTGCCGGGTGTCGCCGGAGAGAACCAGCCGTCCGTGTCGCTCATGGATCAACCGGACAAGTTCCAACATTTGCCGTCCGCCAATCTGTCCCGCTTCATCCACCACGATGACGGCGCTGTCAGCCAGTTCACGCTTGATGAGAAAATTGGCGACCGTCGTTGGCGACGGGAATCCGGCCTTCTCCATTTCTACGACTTGCTGACGTTGCGGCGCGAGGACGACCACGCCCCGGCCAGACTGCCGCAGTTGTTCCACCAGTTCGCGAAGGACAAAACTTTTTCCCGTGCCCGCACCGCCACGAAAAACAGAAACTCCATTTGTCGAACGCAGTAACGATTCGAGGGCTTGGCGTTGTTCATTGTCGAGTTGCGGATTCGCCGGACGGGGATTCGCAACCAGCGGGAGACAATCACCGACGCCCTCTTTCGCGGTCTGGACGATTTCCCATTCGCGGAGCAGAACTTCACGCAGGGTCACTTCACCTGGACGCACTTCGTCCCGGATATAGCCACGTCGCTGGGTTAATTCCTTGAGATCGGAAACCGAAAAACCTTCACCCCGCGCCCGGCCCAATGCCTCCTGCCACACCTGACATTCCAGCACAACCGAGTTCCGGTCGAACAAATGTTCTTCCGCCCACTGGACGGCTTCATTCACGTTGACAGATTTTTGTTCCTCCACTTTGACCGCTGGTTGGTTTGGAAGCTGGCGCATGAACGCACGTTCAGACTCGCTCAATTGGGCATCCCACAACGCCCGAAGTTCATCGCGGCTTAATGTCTTTTGCTTTCGAGTTCGCTCTGATTCTGCAAGCCGTGACCTCAATTCGGCAATGTTGCCAGCTTTGAGTTCTGGTTTTTCGGCCAGCAATTTGTCCAGCGCCGCATCAATTTGTCCGCGCCGTTTGGAAAACCGCTCGCACAATTCTTGAGGGATGCCTTCGATTTGAAAATCACCACGCGCACGGTTGCGTATCTGGTAGCCGAAAGACCGAAGGTCGCGGGCGAGTTCGTGATAATAGACATTCTCGGCAAATTTTCGGGCGCGAAGAAGCTCGTGATTTTCCAACGCCTTCCAGCGGTTTTCCACCGGGTCAAACGTGGCGTTGAAAACAATGCAGTGCGTGTGAAGATGCGGGTCGAGCGCGCGTGAGGTGTCGTGAGTGAACAACGCGGCGGCAAAATTGCCCGTCAGCCGTTCACTACGCGCGCCACCTATGCGAACACGGGTTGCCGCGAAGTCCTCGAAGTTTTTTAACGCCACTCGCGCCGCCCGGTCGTGAGCTTTGAAAATCCGCTCGTCGCCGCCGAGGAAGCCCGCCAGCGAAACCGATTTCGGCGGGGAAAATGTGAAGTCATAAAATATCCGCCGGTCAGCCACGGTCTGACCATCCTTAATCCGCGTGGTTTTCAATTCCGGGGTCAATTTCTCACCAGTGGCTGGATGCTGGTTTTCACAGAGCCGCATGAAATCTTCAGCGCGGACTTTCCCGGACAGTCCAAGCCGCTCCGCCCCCACGCCAACCCATTCGCCGGCCACGCGTTGCCCTTCGTTGTAGTAATCCCCGGCGCAAAGGTGTTCCTCGAAGTATTCCCGCGCGTTTTTCAGGTTGTATTGTGTCTTTGCCGTAACCACACCCGGACATTACACGGACTGTGCGCGGTCATTGTGTGCCTGACACACCATTGCTCCCCCGGATTATGATGAACTGCCTCCATGAGCACGACCGCGACTCTGAAGCCGGGCAACCAACTGTGGGGCATTTACCACACCGACCGGGAATATGCCCGCGTGATGGGTGATCCACTTCGCACCGTGGTTGAAGCTCCCACAAAGCTCGCAGCCGAGGAAGAAGCCGCCCGACTCGGTTTCAGTGAGCCGTGGGCGCATCCGGTCGCGGCAACTGAAATGCGACGGGCACAATGGCTTTCAAAACGCCGGCCAGGACACCGGCAAGAACTCGCGCACCAACCATCTCACGGCATCCGCATCTGAACATCTGATTATGCAAACTCCATCCACAGCCCAAATTCGCACTGCCATCGAAGTGCTCAAAAAATTTGGCGAACACATCAATCACAACGCCGTCAACACGATGGTCGAATTGTCCGACTCACAGCTTCACGACCAACAACCTGGTCGCATTGAAGCCCGGACGATTGAACAAACCACACGCATCGAAACTGTCGCCGCGCAACTGGAATCCTGGCGTAACGAGTTGCTGCAACAGGGGAGGCAATGTGTTTCTCATCATGTTTAAGACAGGGCACGCCTTACTCCTGCCGGGAGGCAGGTTTTTGAGTCCGCGAAGTGGTCGCGGTTTGGACGCGGAATGTCCGCGCCATCGCCCGGCCTGCTGGCCGTGGCCGTGTCCAGTCCGCGACCGCGTCCAGTCCGAAACCAGTCCGCATCCGTGCCACGCCCGTGGCCGTGTCCAGTCCGTAACCGTGTCCTGGCCATGCCCGCATCCGCGTCCGCAATCAGTCCATGTCCGTGACCGTGTCCGGGCCGCGAATGTCCGCGTCCAGCCCGTGTCCGTGAACAATCCGTGTCCGCGTCCAGTCCGCATCCGCGCACAGTCCATGACCGTATCCAGTCCGTGTTCGTGGACAGTCCGCGACCGCGCTGAATCCGTCAAATGTCCGGGTCACGGTTGCATCGCATCCGCACTGCGGACGATTCATCTCCATATATTATCCGCGTATGTCCGCATTTGATCCAAACAATGTCCGCAAAGCGGTGTCGGAATTTACGCCGCGTCACCAACAGAAGTTCGAGAACTTGCTGCCGGCCAAGGATGTCATTATCGAGTTGCGGCAGAGACGGGCTTCGTTTCGTGCCATCGCTGAATTGCTCACGCAACATTGCCTGCCAGCCGGCAAGACGGCCATTGCTGATTTCTGTCACGAAGTGCTGGGCGAAAACATCCGGCCACACCGCCGCACACCCAGGAAACGGCTTCCCGCCGTCGAACCGCAAGGTGAAACCAAGTTCGTTCTCCCTGCGCCAGCCACCACTGTGCCCGGCGGTCCGCCCGACTCCGAGGCTGCCGCAGATCGTCCACGCGGACCGCGCATAGCCCAAATCCGCAAACTCACCCCAAAAAACAATGAAAAGACTGATTCTCATCCTTAACGGCAAAGGCGGCGTTGGCAAAAGCTTCTTCGCCGTCAACTTCGTCCAGTATCTCAAAGACAAGGGCATTGCCCATGTCGCGATTGACAGCGACAACGAGAACTCGACGTTGAAACGGTTTCATCCCGACACCCGCTTCCTGGACTTGTCCAAACGTCGCGCTCTCGACGGCATCTTCGCCGCGTTGGAAAAGGCAAATCTTGTCGTCATGGACTGCCGCGCCGCGTCCACCGACCTGTTCATTGAATTCTTCGCCGAAATTGACCTGTTCGCCGTGCTGTCCGCGCTCGGTGCAAAGCTGACGCTCGTCATGCCGGTGAACCACGAGTCGGACAGCGTGGAACAAATCCAGCGGCTTACGGACGAGTTCGGAGACAAGTGCGGCTACGTTGTCGTCCGCAATGCGGCGCACAGCGACAGTTTCACGATCTTTGAAACGTGTGAGGTTCGCGCGCTGCTCAAAGACAAGCTCGGCGCGCGGGAAATCGGCATGAGCCGGATGCAGGACTGGCTGGTTGAGGCGCTTAACACCGAGAATCTGACCATCACAGCGGCGGCGAAACATCCCGCGTTCAGCCTGCTTGACCGGCAACGACTCCAAACGTGGCAGCGCAAGTTTTACGCTGAAGTCGAATCTGCCTCCAACCTGTTACTGCCTTCAAAGTGATGTCCAAGCCCAGCACACAGCCGCCGGACTTCGACGAGGAATTCACCAAGGCCGTTGCCGAGTGGCGCGATAAACATCGGCTGCGAGAAGACGACGCGGTGATATTGCTTGTCGAATTGTTCCGCATCCACCAGCAGCATTGGGATCAAATCCGCCGCCGGGAAATACCGTCTTTTGAGCAGTTCCGCGCTGACATCACGAAGCTCGTCGGCGCGACGCAGACATTTCAACAGCAGTCATCGGCTTTACTGGAAGCGCTGCGAAGCCAGTCACCGGCTCACCGTGCCGCGAAAATCACCCGCGCCGCAGCGATCTTCGCCGCGCTCGCCGCGTTGCTGGCCGGTTATTTTATTGGGAGGGCATGGAAATGAAACTCAGCCTCGTTCCGTTCGGTCCGATAATGCCTCCACCAGACATCATGCTCGCGTTGCGGCATCCGCAATACTTCTTGGCGGCTGGTGGGATTCTTCTGGCGTTCATCGCAGTTTGGCTCTTGTTCGATCCTCGAAATCGCAAAGGCTGCGTCGCGCGGCTCGGCGGTTTGAAGTGGAAGCGCAATCAGTTCTGTCGCGGCTGGCTCATCACCGGCGACACTGGCTCTGGCAAGACCAGTTCGGGCATCAACCAACTGGTGCATCAAGTTTTTCAAAACGAGCCGACATGGGGCGGGCTGTGCGTTGACGAAAAAGGCGTCTATTGGGAAGCACTGGCTGCGATGGCTCGTCACTACGTCCGCGAACACGATCTGATTCATCTGCAAATCCGCGCAAACGACACCGATGCGCAGTGGACCCCGCCGAATCGCTACAACCTGACCGGCGACCGCAGTATTCCGTTCTCCACCTACGCCAAGTTCATCGTGGACACCGCCACGAGTCTCGGCCAGGGCGGGGACAAAGGTTTTTTCAAAAGCCAGGCACAGACCCACATTGCACACGCGCTCGAAATGCTTTTTGAATTGAACCGCCCCGTGACTTTGCTGGACGCCTATGAATTATTATCCAATCGCGACCTGCTCGAAGAAGAAATGGAAAATCTCGAAAATCTCACCGAAACGCCACGCCGGGCTGCCGTTTACGCACACTTTCTCGACCGTTTTCTTACCCAGCCTGCCGAGCAATTTGGTGGTGTCCGAGAAACCATTGGCAACTACCTGCAATACTTCCTAACCCCGGAAGTTGCCGAGGTATTTTGCACCGGCGAAAGCACTTTTGATTTTTCGGCGATTGACCAAGGCAAAATCATCCTCACGACGATGCCGCAAAAGTTTCAGACCGAACGGCGTTATGTGAACACATTCCTGAAGCTGCTTTATTACAATCACGCCTTGCGCCGTTTCGACAAATCCAAGGCCGCCCGTGCGAAAGACAACTTGCTCATCCTCTGGGCCGATGAGGCGCAACGGTTCATGACGGCCAGCGAGGACGGCACGAGCGATTACAACTGCGTGGATGTGATCCGGGAGGCCGGCGCCACCGTCGTTGCCGCCGCGCAAAGCACGACTTCGCTGATTCCACCGCTAGGCAATGACAAATCAAAAGTCCTGACCTTGAATCTTCGCAACCGGATGGTTTTCCGCTCCGCCGACGAAGCCGATGCCGTTCAAGCCGCCGACTTCATCGGCAAAAAGCGGGTGGTAAAACGCTCATGGGGTTACAGTGCCGGCAAACGCAATGTCAATTACAACGAAACCGAGGAACACAAAATCAAGCCGCACAAGCTGCGCAATCTCCGCGACCACGAATGCGTTCTCGTCCACTGCGAACGCGGTTTTCGCCGCGTGACGCTCCCGCCGCTCGAACCTGACGGATTGGTTGCAAAATGGTTTTCTTGGTGGAGAAAACTGCTTTGAACCGGAAGTCGCCGTAACCAGCGCAATTTTTGCTGCGCTTCACAGGCTTGACGGTCGCCCCGTTTCCCCTGCGACCACGCCTGTTCCGCTACGCAAAAACCACGCTCGTTACGAGCTGGCATCGGCAGTTTGCCGCAAAAGCGTCAGGCTTCCGTTATGCCGAATTCGGCATAACGGAAGTTATACCGCATCCCGTTTTATGCCGCATGGTTTGCGATTTAAGCCGGTTTGATTGGGCGACCGACTTCCCTGATGCGGCATAAAACGGAAGCTTGTCAGAGCCCTTTGAGATAGCTCAACAGTTGGTCGTCGGGCCGGTATCGCGCCGGCTTGCTTCTCGTCGGGTGCATTTTGTCGAGAATGGTCTTCTTTAACTGGAGGTCCGCGTCCAGGTAAATCTGCGTCGTTTCGAGCGACTCGTGCCCCAGCCAGATGGCAATTAGCGCTCGATCAACTCCGGCCTGAAGCAACTCCATCGCTGCGGTATGGCGCAACACGTGCGGTGTCACGCGCTTTTTCGCAAGCGACGGGCATCCGCATTGAGCTGTTCTGACCTGTTTAGCGAGCGCGTGCTGCACCGCATCCGCGCTGAGGCGACCGCCGCTGCTACTGGGAAAGAGGAAGCAAGATTCGTCATCCCCTTGCTCGTTGATCCATGCTTTCAGCACAGCCTGGGTTGGTTTGGCCAGTGGTGTGCATCGCTCTTTTCGTCCTTTACCTTCGCAACGGACGTGTGCACCGGGACCCAGCGTCACGTCTCTTTGCCTCAACCCAGTAATCTCGGAGAGCCGCAGCCCTGTTTGTACAGCCACCAACAGCAGGGCGTGGTTACGTCGTCCGATCCAGGTGGATTTGTCCACACCGCCGAGCAGGGCCTCGGCTTCCGACCGACTCAGGTAAGTCACCAGCCGCCGCGTGTGCCGCTTATACGGGATCGCCAGCACGCGCTGGATCAAAGCCGCGTGCTGCGGAGCTTCCAATGCGGCGTAGTGGTAAAAGGAACGAAGTGATGCCAGCCGGGCGTTGCGAGTGCGCGTGCCGTTGGACCGACCGGATTCCAAGTCGTCCAAAAACTTCGCTATGAAGTTTGCGTCGAGTTGTGCCAGCCATAATTTTGATGGCGGCACGTGCAGCTGTTTCTGAGCGTAGGCCGTCAGCAGTCGGAAGGTCTGAGCGTAGGCGGAGATCGTGTGCGGGCTCGCCTTGCATTGCGCCATCAGTCGTTTTGAAAAGAACGACTGGCAGAGCGGAGAGAAGTCGAATGTCGCTTTCATCAGACGAGTCCTTTCCATCGAGCTTCGATGCGTTTACTGGCAGCGGCCATTAACTCCGGCGTGCTGCCCAGATACCAATACGTCCCGCTCAGATTCACGTGTCCGAGATAGGTGGACAATACCGGCATGCGGCGGCTTACTTGCTCACCGCTCCGATACCAGCGTAGAAGCGTGTGAATGGCAAAGCGGTGCCGGAAGTCGTGCAAGCGCGGCCCATTCCGCACACCCGGTTTGCGGATGCCGATCTGCCGTGATAGCTCGTGGAAGATCTGACGTAGATTCCTTCCCGACAGTTTTGTGCCGCAACTCGTCACAAAAAAGTAGGGCACGGGACGCCGATTGAAGATCTCATCGCGGCGTTTAGCATAATCAAACAGCACCGCGCGTGTGGACGGGTGGAGCGGAACCAGGCGGGACTTCCCAAATTTCGCGCCACGGATCGTAAGGACCCCCTCTGACCAGTCCACGTCCTGTGGTTGGAGATTGATCGCCTCACCCAGCCTCAAGCCGCTCACCGCCAGCAGACCAAACAGACAGGAGCAGGTATGCGGTCGCAACTCGTGGCGAGATTTCATCTTCAGGGCCGCCTCAAGAAGGCGACAGATTGACTCCTCAGAGTAGAGGTACGGCCTTGCCCGCTGGGATTGGAACCTCAACAGCCCAACCGGGGGAACCTCCGTTCTTGGATCAGCGCCACTACGGTAAGATGCAAAGCCGCGAATGATACAAAGCCGGCATCTCCTTAAGGACGGCTTTTCATCTGGGTGTCGGGTGGCATACTCCAGCGCGAGCTTGCTCGTGATGTGGGACGATCCGTTCGTCTTCAAAAAGGAGACGAACTCGTGCAGGCACTGGCCGTAGCCAAGGAGTTTGAACCCGAGGCTGCGACGGAGCGCAAGGTATTCATCGACGGCCTGATGGAATCGCTTCATCGGACACCTCCCGGCCAGGGCAGAGTCAGCGTTCGCAGCGATTGGAGATCCACCTTGGCATAGATCGAGGTGCTCTTGGAGCATTTGTGCCGGAGCACTTCTCCGATCTCATCAAACGAGGCGCCCCTACGGAGCATGTCCATCGCCAGACTATGGCGCAGCAGGTGCGCGCCCTTTCGTGCCGAGACCACTCCTGCTTTTGCCAAGGCTGCTTTGACGATGCTCGAAATGGCACGCCCACTTTTGAACCCGTCGATGGGAGCCTTATTGCGAAGGAACACTCGACGACTGGCGCATCGCGGCCGATCATGGCGCAGATAACGCGCAATGGCTCGTGCGACATCCGCCGGGAGCGGCAACTGCGCCCATTTTCCACCTTTCCCGCACACCGTGATTCGTGCGTTTTCCCAATCGATATCTTCGAGGTTGAGTCTGACGACTTCACCCGCCCGCAAGCCAAGCCGCGCGAGCAAAAGCAGGATGGCATAATCGCGTCGTCCCACCGCCGTGCTTCGGTCGCAATGATGCAGAACCTGCCGTACTTGAGCGGGCGCCAGATGTTTGGGGCCAACCGAGAACGACCAACATGCCACTTTCGGAACGACCAGCGAGAGATCCCTGTGGACCAAGCCCCTGTAATGCAGATAACGCAAAAATGACCGCATTGCTCCTACTAAATTTCTCGCTTGTGCTGGACCGTGTTGGTGCGCGTGCCGCTGCACAAACGCGGTCACATCGAGCGGACGCAGTTTGGACAGATTTGGTGGACCACTACCAAATTTCTCAGACAAGAACTTCCTGACGAAGCACCGATGCCCAGTGACCGTCTCTTGCGATAGAGCACGCTCCTTAAAAAGAAAACGCTCATAAGCGCACGTCAATCGTTCAGATGGACTTGGACGTGCTGCTTTAGCTGCGGGCGTGGCTCCAATCTGCCGGAGCATTTCCAAGAGCCGTCGCAACGCTGCGGGTGCGGCATCTTTCGGGTAGCGGCCCTTGATTACGCGCTGCAAAAAATCGCAGGTCACTGCCTCGGTCAAGTCCCGCACCTCACGACCCGTTCGCTTAACCCAAGTTCGTCACATCGGGAGCGGAAGCAGTTTTTTCAGGAGGTTGGTAGGGGCAAAACACTGGTTTTTTTGTCGTTGGCAGCGTCCAAAGCTTCTGTAGTGGAGAAGAGCCTGTTG
>Ga0187850_10002672_pt1 | contig 16126 bp, 12 predicted proteins | sample June2016WEW_4_15_FD_132436 | JGI IMG/M metagenome (GOLD analysis project Ga0187850, IMG submission 132436) | Peatland microbial communities from SPRUCE experiment site at the Marcell Experimental Forest, Minnesota, USA - June2016WEW_4_150 | ecosystem: Environmental > Terrestrial > Soil >... | reverse complement strand
GGCCGCAATGGTCTGCAGCTCGAATCCGGTGGCGGTGTCGTTCTGCGCGGAGGCATATCGCGCGACCCAGAGCAGGCCGGCGAGTCCCACGAGGACGCCCGAGATCGCGTACACGAGGTAGTCGATGCGGGCAAGCGGAATGCCGACGTACCGGGCGGCCGTCCTGTTGCCGCCCGCGCCGTAGATCTCTCGTCCCGTTCGGGTAAGCCGGATGAACACGGCGGACACGATGGTCACGAGCACCGCGGCGAACAGGAGATTCGGGATTCCCAGCGGCGCCGCGTGCGGGAGATCCCGGAAGCCCTCCGTCATCTTGTGGGCGCTTACCCACTGCCCTCCGCTCTCGAGGAACACGACCCCGCGGTAGATCCCGAGCGTGGCCAGAGTGGTGATGATCGGCGGGATCTTCGCCACCGAGACCAGGAGACCGTTGATGGAGCCGAGCACGAATCCGATCAGCACGGCGAGCGCGACGATCACGGGGATCGGGATTCCGGGCACGAGCCAGTTCAGCATCGCCACGCTCATGCCGGTGAGAGCGATCCCAGAGGCGACGGAGAGGTCGGCTCCGCCCGTGATGATCACCATCATCTGCCCGATGGAGACGATCACGAGGATCGCGGTGTCCGTCAGGATGTCGTTGAGGTTGGACAGGCGAAGGAAACCGTGCGTGCGCAGGCTCACCGCCGCGATGACGAGGAGGATGATGAGAACGAGCGTCCCCTCCCGGCGTTTCAGCAGCTTCAGCATGCCGGCCTGTTCCTCACGTGTCCCCTCTCCCCATCGCCGCCTTCAGGAGCTTCTCCTGGTTTGCGTCGTCCCGGCGGAACTGCGCCGTCACCCTGCCCTCGTGCATGACGACGATCCTGTCCGACATCCCCAGGATTTCCGGCATTTCAGAAGACACGAGGACGATCCCGAGTCCTTCCTTCGCCAGCAGGGAAACGAACTCGTGCACCCGCGCCTTCGTCGCCACGTCGATCCCCTTCGTGGGCTCGTCCAGGATGAGGACCCGGGGCTGCGTGGCCAGCCACTTGGCGAGCACCACCTTCTGCTGGTTGCCGCCGGACAGGCTGTTCACCGCCTGCTCCCAGCTGCCGGCCTTGATATCCAGGCGCTTCCCGTACTCGTCGGTGAGCGCACGCTCCCGGGGCAGGTCGAGCCAGGACCGGTGGGCGAGACGGTCAAGGATGGCGAGCGTGGCGTTTTCCCGGATGTTCATGGCGAGGATCGTGCCTTGCAGTTGCCGGTCCTCGGGGACGTAGGCGATGCCGCGGGCCATGGCGGCGGCCGGATCCGAGGCTCTCACCTCCCGGCCCTCCATCAGGACCGTGCCCGCATCCGCCCCCTCGATGCCGAAGACGGCCCGCATCACCTCTGAACGCCCCGCCCCGACGAGGCCGAAGAACCCGAGGATTTCTCCTCGGCGCAGCTCGAAGGAGACGTCCTTGAATATGCCGGTGCGCGAAAGCCCCTTCACCGTCAGAAGCGTCTCTCCCGGCTCCACCGGGATCTTCGGAAACATCTGGGTGAGGGACCGCCCGATCATCATGCGGATGATGTCGTCGACCCCGGTCTCCCGCACGAGGCCCTCCCCCGCGAGCTTCCCGTCCCGCAACACGGTGAACCGGTCCGCGATTTCATAGATGTCTTCGAACTTGTGGGAGATGAAGACGAGAGCCTTGCCCGCGTCACGGAGCCTGCGCACGATGGTGAAAAGGTCCTCCACCTCCCGAAGGGTCAGAGCGGAGGTCGGCTCATCCATGATGACAATGCGCGCGTCCTGGGAGAGCGCCTTCACGATCTCCACCATGTGGCGTTGCGCGACGCTCAGGCTCCGCACCTGGACGTCGGGATCGATGTCGAGCTCCAGCTCGGCGAGGAGGGTTTTCGTCTTCCGGCGCATGGCTCCCCACGAGAGCAGGGGGACGCCGGTCATGCGCTGGTGGTGGCCCATGTAGATGTTCTCCGTGACGGAGAGATCGGAAAACATCGTGGCTTCCTGGTGGATGGCGGCGATACCGGCCGCCTGCGCGGCGACCGGGGAGCGGAAATCAGTGTGCCGCCCTTCCAGCAGCAGCTCCCCCGAGTCCGGCCGATAGATGCCGGTGAGGATCTTCACCAGCGTCGATTTGCCGGCACCGTTCTCCCCGACCAGGGCGTGCACTTCTCCGGGCCGCAGCGGGAAGTCCACTTCTTCCAGCGCCCTGATGCCGGGGAAGCTCTTGCTGATCTTTCGGCATTCGAGGATCGGGTCCGCCACCTGCGCTCCTGATCTTGAGAAGGAGCGGCCACGAAACCGCACTGCGTACCGTGCGCGCCGTGGCCGCCCACGTGAGACTCTGATATCCAGTTCAGCCCGCTATTCTAGTAGATCGCGGCGAACTTGTCGATGTTGTCCTTGTTGAACACGTACGGCTCGCTCATGACCGCCGTGCCCTTGGAGTCGATGTTGATGGTGCCCATGCGGCCCACCTTCATCGCTTCACCCGGCCCTCCCTTGAGCTGCCCGCGCACGAGTTGCACAGCGATGTAGGTCGCGGAGTACCCGAGGTCGATCGGGTTCCACAGCGACATCTTCACGCAGGTGCCGTCCTTGATGTATTGCTTCATCTCGGAGGGAAGCCCCAGGCCGGTGAGCTGGACCTTTCCGGCGAGCCCGGCGTCCTCCAGGGCCTTGCCCGCGGCCGCGATGCCGACCGTCGTGGGGGCGATAATGCCCTTGAGGTCCGGATACGACTTGAACAGGCCCATTGCCTCGCGGTAGCTCTTGTCCGAAAGGTCATCACCGTACACCACGGCGTCCAGCTTCATGTTCGGGTGGTTGGGGAGCTCCTTCTTCATCCACTCGATCCATGCGTTCTGATTGGTGGCCTGGGAGGATGCGCTCAGGACGGCGACCTCTCCGCTGTCGCCGATGAGGTCGGCGATCATTTTCACCTGGCTCCTGCCGATGAACTCGTCGCCCGACGGGGCGAGATGGAGGATCCGTCCCCCGGGGGCGATCCCCGAGTCGAAGGAGATGACCTTGATCCCGGCGGCCATGGCCTTCTTCGTGATTGGCACCAACGCGTCCACGTCATTTGCCGAGATGGCGATGGCGTTGACTTTCTGTGCGATGAGGGAATTGATGATGTCGATCTGACCTTCGGCCGTCGGCGTGCTCGGGCCCTGGTAGATCACCTCGACGCCGCCCAGCTCCTTGGCGGCCTCGAGACCTCCGTCACGAACGGCTTCGAAGAAGGAGTTGCCGAGGTTCTTCACGACCAGAGCGACCTTCAGGTTGCCTTTCGGCTGTTCCGACGTGCCGGTGGCGAACGCCAGCCCTGCCGACACGAGAACGGCAATCAGGCTGAGAACGATCAATCTGCGTACCTTCATTCAGACCTCCTGGAATATGATGTGGACACGATCGCCGGGAGGATACAAGGGGAGAGCGTCCGGCCCAATGCCATAAACCTACGATTCGTGGACGCTTTTCTCCACTCACGGCACTCCCGGAGGGGGATTCACGGCACCCCCGGAGGGGGATTCACGGCACCCCCGGAGGGGTATTCGCCGAACTGCTTCTGGAAAAGCCTGCTGAAATGTCGCACGCTGGCGTACCCCACTGCCCGGGCCACGTCCTGCACGTGAGCTCCGGGCGCCGCGAGAAGCTCGCGCGCCTTCTCCATGCGCAGGCCGGTGAGGTAGCGAACGAAAGTAATGCCCTTTTCCCGATGAAACAGCGAGCTGAGGTAGTTCGGAGTCACGCCAAGATGGAAGGCGATCTGACCGATGCCGATGTCCCGCATGTAGTTGCTGCGGACGAACTCCACCACCTGATGCACCAGCTCTCCTGCCGCCCGACCTTCCGGCCGAAGCGCCTCCCCCCGTGCGCGCATCCCTTCGCGCCAGGCGGGACTGCCCGGTTCGGGGCCTGGGGGGAATGCGACTGCCGCGGCGAGAAAACGCGAGACGCAGGCTTCGACGGCCGATGCATCATGGGGAGGCAGGGCAGCGAGAGCCCGCTCGGCGATCTCGAGGTGGGAGAGGAAGTCTAGTCGGCTGCGGACTCGAACCGCCAGCGCCACCCCGGCAAGGCCCGCGGAGAGGGCCGCCCATCGTCCGCTCCTGTTCTCCTGTTCGGCCTCCTCCAGGTCGATCTGGCGGCCGATCCCCAGCGGGATCCGCAGCGCCGCAAGAGAGTTGGCGCGGGCCAGTCGGACGAGCAGCTCTTCGACCGATTCGCACGGTCCGCAGGTCATCTGCGTCACACTCACCTCGGGGCTGGCAGCGGAATCCAGCACCGACTGCGACGTGTGGAGGAAGCCGCGCATGACCTCCGCCGCCTGCGTTTCCTCGGCCCCCGGCTGCCACGCGCAGACGATGGCCGACTGGCCCATGGGCATCGTGACAAGGGCGATGCGCGTCCCTCTCTCCACGGTGCCGATCATCCGGGTCCGCAGCTCCCCGAAGAGCGCGCGCTGCGTCTCCACGAGGCGCTGCTCCGGCAGTGCGCTGTCGAAGAGCAGGAGGCACCCCCGGCAGTGCGCGGTGGAAACGAACTCCACTTCCTCGCCCTCGAGTGAGAGGGTGCCGTGAAGGAGCGAGCTGATCCGCCCCCGAAACTCGTCGTTCTGTCGCACGAGATCCTGGCGGATCTCCGCGGAGAATCGGTCGATCACCTGTCGAAGATCGGCCGGGCTCACCGGTTTCAGGAGGTAGTCGGAGGCCCCGAGCTGGATCGCCTTTCGGGCGAAATCAAACGAGGAGTGGCTCGTGAGGATGATCCACCGTGTCCACGGGGATATGGCTCGGGCGCGCTCGATCGCTGCCAAGCCGTCCAGCCGTGGCATCTTGATGTCCACGAACGCCACGTCGGGTCCCGCCCGGCTTACGACCTCGAGCATCTCCTGGCCGTCCCCGGCGATCGCAATGGATCGTGACGGCACGCCGATCTCTTCCAGCATGCTCTTCAGGCTGAACCGGACGAGCCGCTCATCATCGGCAACGAGGATTCTCACTCACCGCCTCGCTCGTCGGGGATCTCGATGCAGATCCGGGTCCCGGCGCCGGGGCTGCTCTCGATTGCCAGCCGCGCATCCGGGTACGCCAGGCGGAGGCGCTCCCGAACGTTCGCAAGCCCGATTCTCTCCGCCGCGTCACCCGTCCCCGCGGAGAATCCCGCCCCGTCATCCGCGACGATGATGCGCGCCACCCTCGTGCCGTTGCGGCCGGCGGCGAGAGCCTCCACGACCAGGCGTCCGGGTCGGTCGAGAGGCTCGATGCCGTGGATCACGGCGTTTTCCACAATGGGCTGCAGGAGAAGCTTGGGGATGCGCACGCCGGACGACTGCTCGTCGTGGCGGATGCTCACAATGAGCCGCTCGGGGAAGCGCAGACGCTGCAGGTCGCAGTAGCGTGTGATGAATCCGATCTCCTCGCCGATAGTCGTCCACTGGCCCGCATCCAGGATGTAGCGCAGCATGTCCTTCAGAGAAAAGAGCGCGCTCTCCAGGCCGCGCGGGTCGCCCATCCTGTTCAGCCCCACGAGCCCGTTCAGCACGTTGTAGAGGAAGTGGGGCTGGATCTGCGCCTGCAGCGCCCGGTATTCCGCCTCGCGCTTTTCCAGGAGCTCCCTGTATTTGAAATAGTTGTCGATGATCAGCGCCGCGTACTCGGCAAAGGAGCTGAGCGTCGTGAAATCCAGGTCCGCGAAGGCGGGATGCGGGACGGCGGTCACCAGGCAGAGCAGACCGATCATCCCCTGCGAGGTGATCAGGGGAAGAGCGAGGAATGACTCCACCTCTCCGCCCCCGTGAAGCGCGCGGCGCTCCCGGACGAAGACGGGCTGCCTGCGTTCGTACACATCGTGCAGGTCGACTGCCTCTTCCGGCGACCTCAGGGGCACCGCGGAGCGCACGGAAAGCGGAATTTCCCCCGCAGCACTCGCCACGACGAGTCCCTCCACGGGGTCGGTGACGAGCATCGCGGCACCGTCCGCGCGGGAATCCTTTACCGCGGTTTCCACGATCAGCTCCAGAATCCGCTGGAACCCCGGCCGCGCCGTGAGGCTCTCCCCGACGTCGCGCATGAGGCTCCGCATGGAATCCACGTTCTTCTTCAATTCCTGGATCAGCAGGTTGAAGTGCGCGGCCAGCGCGCCGAACTCGTCGCTGGTGCGGATGTCCAGCCGGGCGCCGAAATCGCCGTGCGCCACGGCGCGTACGCCTTCCTCCACCCGGGAAATCCGCTGCGCGATCCTGCGCGCGTACGCCAGTGAGAACGTGAGGGTGACCGCACCGATGAGCGCCGTCAGCGTCCAGAAAATGACGAGAACCTGCCGCCTGATGAGCGCGCTCTCCTGCTGAAGCGACCTGGTGAAGTGGGTAAGGAAACTCTCGAAGCTATAGGTGAGGTAGTACGAGGTCTCCCGCACCTCGTCGAAGAACTGCGGGACGCCCTTGCCGGGGTCGGTCTGCAGCTGCCGGTAGAGGTCGGTGCCCTCCGCCGATCCGCTGGAAAAGAGCCGGTCAACGGTAGCCTGGAAGGAAGCGATCCTGTCGGAGGCCTTCTCCGTCATGATGCGCGCCGTGTCGTATGCATCGCGCAGCTCCTGGTCCCGCAGGAGCCCCTTCACGTCGGCTGACTGCATGAAATCCGCCACCGAGATCTCGAACTGCTGGACAGAGGCGCGAAAATCCCTCCGCGTCGACTGCGAGCGTGGGGTGTGCAGGAGGTCCTTCAGCAGAAGGTAGGTCTGCGGGGTGAACAGGTCGACCATGAGGTCTTTCATCAGCCCGTGCAGGGTCAGGGCGGTACTGACGAGCCTGTTCCCGTTGTCGATGGCGTCCCGCAGCCGGGACGTCACGTTCATTGTCCAGACGGAGAGGCTGGAGATGAGCACGGCGCTCATGAAAACTGCGCCGGTGAGGAGCGAGATCTTCGATCTGATCTTCATCCGGAGTGAGTATAGCAGATCGGCTGAGGGGTATAGTAGATTCATGAGTGCAATGCTGCCGGCATATTTCGATCCGATACGGACGCGGATCTCCTCGGCCCTGCGCCGTTTTCTCGACGAGAAGAAAGGGGAGCTGGCGCGCGTGAACCCGATGGGTCGCGATGCGGCCGAGCGGCTCGTCGATTTTTCGCTGCGCGGCAAGATGATCCGCGGCTGTCTCGTGCATCTCGGCTGGTCCATCAGCGCCAGAATGCCACCTCCGACACGGAATACCGTGGCTGCGGTGGCGGCGGTCACGACCGTGGGTGCGGCCATGGAGCTCTTCCACTCCGGGCTCCTCGTGCACGACGACATCATGGACAGGGACCTCGTGCGGCGGGGCCAGCCGTCCATATTCCAACAGTATGCGCGAATTGCCGCCCGTGAACGCCATGCGGATCCCGAGCACGTCGGCCAGGCCCTCGGCATCTGCGCCGGCGACGTGGCCTGCTTCATGGCCTTCGAGCTCCTGGCCCGGACGCGCGCGCCGGCCCCCGTAGTCTGCAGTGTGCTGGAGCTGTGCGCCCGCGAGCTCTCGGCGGTGGGCATCGCCCAGATGCAGGACGTGTCGTGGGGCGCCTCGAGATCCGGCGCGGACGTCGAAGACATCCTGCGCATGTACACGCACAAGACGGGCCGGTACAGCTTTTCCCTCCCCCTGCTGGCCGGCGCCATGATCGCGGATGCCCCGGAGGATCTGCGCGGGAAGCTGGGGACATTCGGCGAGAGTATCGGGCTGCTCTTCCAGATCCGCGACGACGAGCTGGGGCTCTATGGCGACGAAAAGGAGCTGGGCAAACCGGTGGGATCCGACGTGCGGGAGGGAAAGAAAACCATCATCTTCTCATCGCTCATGGCTGCCGCGGGGGCCGAAGAGCGACGTCGTCTCGACGGCATTTTCGGAAACCTCCGCGCGTCGCCGGCGGACATCGACTATGTGCGAGGGCTCGCGTCCTCCGCGGGGGTCCGGAAAAGGATCGAGGCCATCACCACGGGTCTCATCGAGAAGGCGCGGACGGCCATCGGCGAAATCGGTTCCGGAACCGACGAGGACCGTGCCGCGCTGCGGAGCCTTCTGGACTTCACCACCTCGCGCAGGCAATGATGGCGCAGTGACACGCCTGCCCGGATTCCACAGACGCGACCTCCAGGGACGACGCGACCAGCTGAAACGGGCCTGCGCGCTCGAGGGTGAGGAGTGGGATGCGCTCTCCGCGACCCCGGCGCTCCTGGAAATCTCCGACGTGATGGTGGAGTCCGCGGTGGGATGCTGCGCCCTGCCCCTCGGCGTCGCCGAAGGGTTCCTGATCGACGGGGAGGAGGTGGCCGTTCCCATGGCGGTGGAAGAGCCGTCCGTCATCGCCGCCGCGTGCTTCGCAGCCCGGCTGGCGCGCCGGGCGGGAGGATTCCGCACGTGGGCATCAGAGCCGCTCATGACCGCGCAGGTGTTCCTGGAGCAGGTGAGCCAGGCCGGTGAGGGTCGGCTCCGTGGATGCGCCCCCAGGATGCGGGCCGCCCTGGCGGCGCCGCTTGCCTCCCTCGAGCGCCGGGGCGGGGGATTCCGGGACGCGCGCATATTCCGGCTGCCGCAGACCGGGGCGGTGCGCGTGGATGTGATCATCGATGTGCGCGACGCGATGGGCGCGAACAGGCTGAACACGGCCGCGGAGCTCCTTCGGCCGATGCTGGAGGAGCTGAGCGGCGGACGGGTGCTCATGTCCATCCTCAGCAATGAGGCGCGTGACCGCCTCGCCGGCGCCCGGGTGGAAATTCCTTTCGCGGATCTGGAGATCGGACTTCCTTACGGAATGGACGGGAAAGAGGCGGCCCGGAGGATCGCTCTTGCCTCGGCGATCGCGCAGGAAGACCCCTCCCGCGCGGTGACGCACAACAAGGGAATCATGAACGGCATCTCCAGCCTGGCGCTCGCGACGATGAACGACGCCCGCGCAGTGGAGGCCGCGGCGCACGCGTGGGCGGCCAGGAATGGGCGCACTGTCGGGCTCAGCTCCTGGTCCGTGCAGGACGGCAAGCTTCGCGGCGAGCTGGAGCTCCCCCTCGCCCTCGCCACCGCGGGCGGCTCGGTGGACTTTCACCCGGCGGCCCGCGCGAGCCTGCGAATCCTCGGTTCACCTGATGCTCCCCGGCTTTCCCGGATCGCCGCCGCAGCAGGTCTTGCCCAGAACTTCGCTGCCCTGCGGGCGCTGGTGACCCATGGAATTCAGAAGGGTCACATGCGCGCCCACGCCGCCCGGCTTGCCTGGCGCGTCGGCGCGCGCGGCGGGGAGGTCCGCAGGCTCGCCGACGGCCTGTCGAAAGCCGGCACGCAGGACGAGGAGGCCGCCCGGGCCCTCCTTGCCCGCATGAGGCAGGGCACGGCGTGAGCGACGAAGCGGTCTGCCGGGCCGGCCCGAGCCTCGCGCTCATCAAGTACTGGGGAAAGTCGGTGAAGGGAGACAACCTCCCCGCCACCCCGAGCCTCGCGGTGACCCTCGGCGGGGTTTACACCGAGACACGGGCCTCAGTGGTGGCCGGAATGCCGCCTCTGGTGGCCGGGCAGGACTCGATGAGAGTGGACGGCGCCGCCCAGGACCCGGCGCGGTATTCATTTTTCTTCGACACCCTGCGGCATACCCTCGGCATCACTGCCCGGTTCCGGGCGGCCAGCACGAACACATTCCCCACCTCGGCGGGGCTGGCGAGCTCCTCGTCGGGGTTCGCCGCGCTCACCGGGGCGTGCGCCCGGGCCGCCGGCTGCGAGCCCTCGTCTGCCGACCTCTCCGCAATCGCGCGGGCAGGCTCGGCGTCCGCCGCCCGATCCGTGTTCGGCGGTTTCGTGCTCCTTCCCGCGGGCGCGCGCAGGGCCCGCCAGATCTGCGGGCCCGAGCACTGGCCGGACCTCCGCATCGTCGTCGCCGTCACGCACCGCGCGCCCAAGCCCGTGCCCTCCCGCCGCGCCATGGAGGAGACCCGCGCGAGCTCGCCGTACTACTTCTCCTGGATCAAGGAGTCCGCGGAGCTGCTCCCCGAGGCCCTGCGCGCCCTGGAGACCAGGGACCTGGAGCTCTTGGGGGAAACGGCGCGGCGCAGCTACAGCCTCATGCACGGCGCCATCCTCGGCGCACAGCCTCCCCTGCTGTACTGGCTGCCCGCGACCGTGGCGGTGATCCACGCCTGCGCGGCGATGAGGGCGGCGGGGGTCGGTGCCTGGGAAACGATCGATGCCGGTCCCCAGGTGAAGATTCTCTGCCTCGAGAAAGACGTGGAGGCCATCGTCGGCCGCGTGGGATCCCTCGGCAGCGGTATCCAGACGCTTCTCTGCCGGCCCGGTCCCGGGCTTCAGTACGGACCCGAATACCCGTGAGCCTGGTCCGCCTCACGGTGCCCGGCAACATCCTCCTGCTCGGCGAGTATGCGGTGCTGGAAGAAGGCGGGCTGGGCCTCGCGATGGCAATCGACATTCGGGTCCGGGTCGAGGCGTCTCCCGCAGAAAGCCTTCTCATCGAGGCCGTGTGGTCCGGCAGCACGCTCTCCTGGACACCCGGTCGCCCGGGCGAAAGCCTGCTCATCGATGCCGTGGTCGACGCCGTCACGTGGTGGCTCCGCAGGGAGTGCGGGGCGAGGATTCGTGTTGATTCGACCGACTTTTTCTCGACCGATGGCAGGAAGTCCGGACTGGGTTCGAGTGCCGCGGTGAGCGTGGCACTCGTCTGCGGCCTCCTCCACGCGGCAGGAGCGCTTTCTGCCGCTCGCGGACTCGAGGCGCGCATGCTGGCAATGCGCGCGCACCGGCGGGCCCAGGGCGGACGGGGCAGCGGGTACGACATCGTCACATCCTTCCACGGCGGCACCGGCCTCTTCCGCGGAGGCGCCGATCCGGGCTGGGACCCGTGCGCCCTGTCCGGCGACCCGCGAGTGCTCATCTTTGCCGGCCCCGCGCCCGTTTCCACGGCGGATGCCGTCAGCTGCTACGGGAGATGGAAGGAGCGCAATCCCGGCGCGGCGCGGGACTACCTCCAGGAGTCGAACAACGCCATCCTTTCGTTTGTCCGGGCCGGGTCCGCTGCCCAGGCCCTGCCGTGGCTCGGCACCTGCAGGAAGCTGGGAATCGAGCTCGGAAGGTCCATCGGGGTTCCCGCCGACCTTCCCGTCCCGCCGGGGCTCGATCCGCACTGGTGCAAGGCTCTGGGCGCGGGAAACGAGCTGGGGCTCTGCCTTCTCCCGCCCGGAGCGCAGATGCCGCCGGACCATGGAGGACTTCGTGTCGTTCCGCGGGCAGACACGGGTGTGACATGGGAGGAATAGGCCGGTCCAGCGGAAAGCTGATCCTGTTCGGCGAGCATGCCGCCGTCTACGGACACCCGGCCGTCGGCGTGTCGCTGCCCGAGGGCACCACCGTGCACCTCGGTGACGCGGCGCTGCCGGGATGGGACCTGGGTTCGATCGCGATGGAGGATCGTGAGGGAATCAGGGCGATACTCGCCCGGCTGGAGGATGCTCTTCCCGGTCTCGCGGCGCGCGGCCGGTGCGCCGTGCAGATAGAATCCGGCATAGCGCGAAAAGCCGGCTTCGGCAGTTCCGCCGCTCTCTGCGGGGCGTTCGCCCGGGCCGCGCTTGCACACGCGGGGGAAGACGGGGATGCCGGCGGGGATCTCACGAGAGCCTGGACCCTGGCCCACGACGCGGAGCGCATCTTCCACGGTACGCCCTCGGGTGTCGACACCGGGCTTTCCCTGCTGGGCGGGATGTGCGTGCTGCGACCCCGGCCCCCGGAGCTTCCCGAGTTCTGGAGAGTCGCCGGCCGCGCGCTTCACCTCGTCGTGGGCGCGGTGCCGAGGGATGCGGCCTGCGCAGCCCTCGTCGGCAGCCTTGCCGCACGCGTGAAGTCCGGAGACAGGGCGGCCCGTACCTCCATAGAGGCCCTGGGACGGATTGCGGCCGATGCCGCCCGCATTCTGCTGTCGGATGCGTCGGCCATCAACGAAGCCTTCGGCATTCTCGCCGGCAGGGCAATGGATCAGCTTCGAGCGATCGGTCTGAGCACGCCGGAGCTTGACCAGTTGCTGGAGGCGGCCAAGGCCGCCGGAGCGCTCGGCGGCAAATTGAGCGGCGCGGGCGCGGGCGGCGCGTTCTTCGCGGTCGCGCGGGACCGGCCGACCGCCTCCCTCATCGTTTCCCGGCTCGAATCCGCGGCGGCGGCGGGGGGACTCGCACTTGCCTCCCCCCTGCGCGTGATCCAGGCATGATCAACGCAGCTTCTCGGCAAGCGCCGCAGCCGCCCGCGCCGCTTCCTCTGCATCCACGCCGGATGCGTCCGCCCCGATCCGCGCGCCGCCGCGCATCGATCCGTCGAACGCCTGTCCGCCGGCGAGCACTTTCGAACCGTCCAGGTTCCTGTCCGCCCGGATCGAGCGGATCAGGTCCTGCGCGGCGCCGAGGTGCTCGGGCAGTGTCACCGAGAGCGCAACCAGGGCGCGGGGATGGGACCGGAGGAGCTCCAGCACCGTGCCGATGGCGAGATTGCCCCCGAGGAACCGCACGTCGAATCCGGCCATGGAGAGGAAATCCGCGACCATGCGCGCGCCGATGACGTGGGTCTCGCCGCTCACCGCCAGGACGAGGCAGCGCACCCGCGCGCCAGCAGAATCCGCCTTCGGCGGTGCTGCAGGAGCCAGAGAGGCCATGAGATGCATCGTGGCCTCGCTGAATGAATGTTCCTCGCCGACCGACAACTCTCCCAACGACCAGAGGCGCCCGACCTCCTTGAGCGCCGGCGCGAGCACGTGAAGGTACACCTCCTGGATGGAGGTCCCTGTCGCGAGCAGGGCGTGGAGGTTCGCGCGAGCCGCCTCCGTCCCTCCGCCGCGCGCGGCCTGCAGGTATTCGAGGGCGCGCGGCGGAAGTGTTCCCTCTTCCTCGCGGATGTCTGACGTGCCCGCAGGGGCTCGTTCTGCCGGTCCCCCGCCGTTTTCGCGCCCCATCAGGTGGTCAAGGGAAACGGAGAAGAAATCGGCGATCCTCAACAGCGTCGGCTCGTCGGGGAATCTCAGCCTCTGTTCGTAGTTGGCGATCGTGGTCTGGGCGAGCCCCAGCTCGGAGGCGAGATCCTTCTGCCGCAGCCCGCGCCGCACCCGCAGCTCGCGCAGGCGTGAGCCGAAATCGGCCATCAGCGCGCATCCTCCCGCGCCGCGCGCTCGAACGACTCCACGGAGGCGGCGAGTGCCGGCTCCAGCCAGACGGTTCCCCGCCGGAGGTCGGCCGTGGTGCGCGATCCCGTGAGGAGCATCACCGTGCGCAGCGTCTTCTCCAGTCGCCGGAACATCTTCACCACGGCTTCCGTGCCGCCGGCGGTGACGGCGCGGATCGCGGGGAGCGCCATGCCCGCGAGGGCGGCGCCCATGGCCACGGCCTTTGCCGCATCCATGCCGGACCGTATGCCGCCCGAGGCGAGCACCCGGTCCCGTCCCGTGCGGCAGGCGGCGAGGAGCACGGCGGTGGGAACGCCCCAGTCGGCGAACTCGGCTGCCGCCGCGCGCTCTTCCGTCGAAAGCCGGTAGGATTCGACGGTGATCCAGTTGGTGCCGCCGGCACCGGCCAGGTCGACGTAGGCTGCGCCGGCACGGAGCAGCTCGCGCACGAGAGGAGGAACGATCCCGAAACCCGTCTCCTTCACGATGACCGGCAGCGGGCATTGCTCGCACAACCGCGCGATCGCCTGTTTCAGGCCTCGAAAATCCCGGTCCCCTTCGGGCTGGAAGAGCTCCTGGCCGGTGTTCAGGTGCACGACGAGCGCCTGGGCCTCCAGGCGCTGAACGAGGGACATGAGCGCGGGAATCTCGCCGTCGCGCACCTGCACGGCGCTGATGTTCGCAAGCACGGGCACATCCGGAGCGAGCGGCTTGACGTGGAAGTGCGGGAAGAGCGCGGGGTTTTCGAGGAGCACGCGGATGGAGCCGAGGCCGACGGGGATGCGCAGCTCCTGCGCCGCCGCGGCGAGCTGACGGTTGGCCTTGAAACCCCCCTCGGAGCCCCCGGTCATGCAGGAGATGAAGAACGGGAGCGCGATTCGTGCGCCGAGGAACGTCTCGGAGGTGTCCAGATCGTGCTCGGCGATCTCGGGCAGGGCATCGTGCGCGAAGCGCACGCCCTCGAATCCGGCTCCTCCGCCCTCAACCTGGAACCGCGACGGATCCGTGCAGATCGTCAGGTGCTTCTCTTTCCTCGCCCCGGTTTGCGAGCCCCTGTGCCGTGCTGAACTCGTACTCACGATATCCATCCTTGCGTATGCCGGAGAGCAGGAAGGTCTCCGGCGGAACAACGGCGTTTTCCATGAGCCGCGCGTGCAGCTCGGGCTGCACGGGGCCGGCCGCCCAGGCCTCGTACTCCTCGAAGCTCGCCGTGCGCGCGGAGCTGAAGACGGTGTCCAGCCTCCACCGTGAAATGACCTCCGCGGCCGACGGGGCGATGCGCGCCTGCAGGACCACCATTGTGTTGCCCGAGCCGTACGAGGCGAGGAGGATCCTCCTTCCCGCGATCCCGCTGCCCAGCGCGCGGAACCGGTCGTCCAGGAGGAATGCGAGTGCGGCGGTGAGCGAGCCGGCGTACAGGTTGCCGATCCGTGCGAGGGGGTCGATCGCCGCCGCGAAGCTCTTCTCCGCCAGGACTCCGCGGGTCTTCTGCGCGTCGTACCCGAGCACTTTTTCGAAGAGTTTCTCCATGGCGCTTTCCGGCATGTTGCGGAACGGCGTGTGAAGCACGAAGTAATCGGTGTCCAGGAGCACGTGCTCCGGCCTCACACCTGAGCGGGCGCAGAAGTCCAGGAAGGCCGCTTCGAGGCTCTCGTTGTAGCAGCGCATCGAGTAGCTGCCGTTCACCCGCGCCGTGATCGACCCCAGGGGACGGAAGAAATCGTCCACGTCCGCGGAGCAGTAGCCGGTGGTGGAGAGATCCAGCTCGAGCAGGCGCGGTGAGCTCTGCACGTGCAGGGCGACGGCACCCGCACCCTGCGTGATCTCCGCCGTCGATTCCGTTTCGTAGCGCGCCACGTCCGAGCTCACGACGATACCGGAGTCAGCGGGCCTGCCGCCCGCGGCGAGCATTGCGGCCACGCTGAGGAGGGCCATCGTGCCGCCGGCGCAGGCGTGCTGGACCTGGAAGCTGGACAGCGTGCTCGGCAGCTCGATCCCGGCGCGCTGCAGCATGCCCTGCGCATACGCCGAGACAGGCTTCGCATGATCCACGCCCGTCTCGGTGCCCACCGCGAGATGGCGCACATGCTTCGCGTCAATTCCGGGATTCTGGCGGAAGAGCATTCGTATGGCAGACGCGGCCAGAGTGGCGCAGTCCTCCCAGATCTCGGGGAACCTGATCGCCTTCTGACCCGTGACACGGCAGGCGCGCTTCAGGTGCCTATCCAGACGCGGGTTGAGGCGGACACGCCGCTCCACGAGGTTTTCGAGATCGATGGCGGGCTGGGGCACGTACAGACCTATGTCGCTGATACCTACCGTGCTGCTCACTTCTGGCATTGAGGCCTCCGGCTGCATTACAATGTCTTTCCCGTCAATAGTGTGTCATACACGCCATCGCCCTTGAGAAGGTAACACGGCGTGTGTTAGGAGTCCATTCGTATTTCGTTTCGTGTACGACATTCACGCCCACGCGAGCGATTCATTTCCATTGGGAGTATACCACTGGGAGTATACCACAGAAACGGAAACGCTCGCCAGTGTCCACTGCCCTGTGTTTTCGTATCTTCTCCGCATGAAACTCATCGCACGCGTGCTGGGGACCATGATGCTCGCGGCGCTGGCCGTGCCGGCCTTCGCGCAGAACACCGGGCAGGCGATCACCCTCATGAGCGGAGGCAAGGCGTACGCCTCTTACCTTTCCGCAGCCCCGGGGCCCGGGCGTAAACCGGGCATCGTCCTCATCCACTCGTTCAACGGGCTGGAACAGGGCTACAAGGACCTGGTCGACAAGTTCGCCGCGGACGGGTTCGTCGTCTTCGCAGCGGGCTGGCAGACCTTCGAGAGGAGCCCCAGCGACGCCGTGGTGGAACAGATCGTGCGTGATGCTGTTTCCGTGCTGAAGGCGCGGAACGACGTGGATCCGTCGAAGCTGGGCCTCACCGGGTTCTGTGCC
>Ga0187850_10002662_pt1 | contig 16158 bp, 8 predicted proteins | sample June2016WEW_4_15_FD_132436 | JGI IMG/M metagenome (GOLD analysis project Ga0187850, IMG submission 132436) | Peatland microbial communities from SPRUCE experiment site at the Marcell Experimental Forest, Minnesota, USA - June2016WEW_4_150 | ecosystem: Environmental > Terrestrial > Soil >... | reverse complement strand
GCGACGCGCAGGTTTTGTTTTACGGCGAGAACGTGACCATGATTCCCGCGAGCCAGCGCAAGGCCGGTTTCGCGTTCCAACATTATGCGTTGTTCCGGCACTTGAACGTCTTTGAAAACATCGCGTTCGGCCTGCGGGTCCGTCCGCGCGCGACCCGGCCGGGCGAAGCCGAAATCCGTGAACGGGTGGAAAAACTGTTGAAACTCATCCAGCTTGAGCCGCTCGCCAAACGGTTTCCGTCGCAACTCTCCGGCGGCCAGCGCCAGCGCATTTCACTCGCCCGCGCGCTGGCGGTCGAACCCAAGGTGCTGCTGCTCGATGAACCTTTTGGCGCGCTCGACGCGAAGGTGCGAAAGGAATTGCGCCGCTGGCTTCGCAAATTGCATGAGGAAATCCACATCACGACGCTTTTTGTGACGCACGATCAGGAGGAGGCGCTGGAAGTGGCCGACCGCGTGACCATTTTGCGCATGGGTCGCGTCGAGCAAATCGGCACGCCGGAGGAGATTTACGACAATCCGGCCTCGCCGTTCGTTTATGATTTTCTCGGCAATGTGAATCTGTTCAGCGGCCGGATGCGCGACGGCACGGTGGTTATTGGCGGCACTGAGTTCGCCGTGCCGGAAACCGCCGGCGAGTCCGACTCGGACGCCATCGCCTTCGTGCGGCCGCACGACATTCGCGTCACCCGCGAACCGGGCGGCCCGGCGACGCTGGCGGCGCGCGTCATTCGCAGCAACGCCGCGGGCCCGCTGGCGAATCTTGAACTGGTGCGGCTCGACACGGGCGGACAATTCACCGTGCAGTTGAGCAAGGAACAATTCCAGCAATTGCAGCCGAAAACGGGCGAACCGGTGTTCGTGGAATTGCGGAACGTGAAGGTTTTCGCCGACGATTATTCGATTTGAACCCGGCTGCAAACCCTGAGAGGCTGGTGTCGACGGACGAACTTTTTTGGAAATTATTATTTCCACGCCTGCCGCCCGATTTGCAAAGGCGCAAGATTAGCACCCTCCTGGCGGTTCTGTGGGTTGGCCTGCTCCTGGGCGGCCTGATTGCGTTGATGATGGTCTTACAGGCATAATATTGCCTACTTGCATTTCGTCCAGTTGCCATTCACCTCGTGTCCTTGCCAAATTGTGGCAAGCAATTCATTGAAGGAACAATTCCAGGCAGAGATATGGCCACTTCAATCTGGCCGCGCCCTTGCGGCAGAGGATTCTCGGTCGCTGGTTCGATTCCGACCCTCGCCTCCAGCTTCGATGCTTGGGCATCAACGAGTTGTGAAGAACCAAGTTGCAACTGCCAGCAAAACTGCCAGCAGACGGCGGACTTGGTGAAACTCGGCAACGACTCGCCAAAACTCCGCTGAAACTCCGGCAACACTCGCTGACAGGCAATTTGTCCGCGTCGGATTGTGTAAAGCTTACACAACGCGGAGCCAGAGCAGGCTTATCCGGCCGACCAGCCGTCCTGCCAGAGGTCAATGAGGTTACGGATCCCTGTCATCTTCTAAATTTTGTCAGATCCCGACCGTGAAAAACAACCATCGTCTTGGTTCGAGTTTGCTGCATCAAACAAACCGGAGCGGCCATTGCTGCTAAAGGATTTGATCCGGCAAGTCCGTGCTGAATTGACCGAGGGGGTCAATGAGCGCGAACGGAACAATGAGCCGGGCATGTTCGTCGTCTCGAAAACCTGACGTTGGATGTCAATTTTGTGATTGAAAAGGAGCAGACGCTCGACAGCGGAGCCTAGCTAAAAAAACCATTTGCCGAGAGATGTTCAAATTTTAACAAAAAGTATTTGTGTTTTTGACTGCCAGCAAATCACGCAGACGTTTGAGAACCATGGGCTGACCTGGTATCGGAACGAGGAGTTGAGCGAATTGTTACCGGACTGGAACAGGTCTTTGAACCGCATCCTCAATTAACGCATATACCATGCAAACCAAAGGAAACATCATCACTGGCAAATACATATCGCCTGAAAAACTATTGGACGTCCGCTGGCTTGAAAAGCGCATCGAAGTTTTGAAGCGCGATGGAGAGCGGTGTCAGGGCATGGATGAGTTATTTCAACTCGTTTGCACATGTGCCATGATTTGCTCAAGTTAAATCACAAAACGTGCGAAAGTTACTCTTAATACGTCATTTCAGCGCGGTATAAAACACCAAGGTCATTATGGAATGAGGATGACTGCTGGTTTCGGCCGCCTTGTCTTCTACCCACAGATAAAAAGGCTGTTCGGTTACCGACGTGTTCATAACGATCACGGCAACCCGGCCATCCGGGTTTAAAAAGGCGGTCGTCAGCAGGTCATCGGCGGTCGAAGAACTGATGATCCGGTGGGCGCCCGGACGGATAAATTTGGAAAAATGGCCGAGGTAATAGTACGAACTCATGTACGTCAACTCCCCAGTTTCGGTATTGGCGTGAATCGGGGCGAAGCAGTAATTATGGATATGATTCGGCCCGCCCTCCTGATCCAGCAAAACATTCCAATCTGTCCAACCTTCGGCGCCGTTGTTGAAATCGTCGATCATGGAAATTCCATACCTTTCGCCCCAGTGCCAATCGTGGATACGGACTGCGTCAAACGACTCGTTGCAACCTTCCGTGAACAGCAAATGCTTATTGGGAAAGGCCTCATGGACACGTTCCACGTTCTCGAAGTGATCGCCCACATACCAGTGAAAAGCCACGCCCCAGATGTATTGAGCCGCTTGCGGATCTTCCAATTCCACTTCCGCGCGTTGGTACATGATGTTCCGGTTATGATCCCAAATCATAATTTCTTTATCCTTGAGGCCGTTCGCCGCGAAGGTGGGGCCCAGATAATTTTTCACAAAATCGCGCTCTTCCTCAGGAGAGTAAACACACGATTCCCATTTCTGCACCGCCAATGGTTCATTCTGCACCGTCACGCCCCAGATTGGAACGCCTGCCTTGGCATAGGCTTTGATGAACTTGACATAATATGTGGCCCAAGCTTGGTAAAACTCGGGCTTCAGTTTGCCGCCGTGCAGCATGTCGTCATTGTCCTTCATCCATGCTGGTGGACTCCAGGGGCTGGCGAACAGTGTAAAATTATTTCGACCTGCTGTCGCCAGTACTCCCTTGATGAACGGAATTCGATATTTCAAATCATGGCTGATATCGAAGCTCGCCAAGGTCGTGTCGTCGTTCGTGACGTAAGTGTAACTTTCGCTGGAAAAATCTCAACTATTGATGGAAGTGCGCCCCAACGTATAGCCGATGCCTTTTTGCGGGTCAAAAAACGCCGTCAGGATTTCGCGCTGTTTATCGGCGGGCAGTTTATAAAACGTTTCCGCCGCAGAGTCAGTCAGAGCGCCACCAATGCCAAGCATGGTTTGAAATTCCTTGGAGGGATCCACAAAAATGCATTCCTGCTTTTCGGTATGTTGCGGCATATCGGTGAAACGCAATTCGCCGGTGTCGGCAAGCCGTTGCCCCGTATCCTTGGCCGTTACATAGACGGTGACCGGCCCTGCTGTATAATTGGCGGCTTGACTTACATCGACACCGAATACTGCGGTCAAAACAGTTGCGCCTGTAAACAGGCTCGGCATCATGGTGGGAATCAATCGGCTTATCATAATAATTAACCGGCTATTTCCAGAGCTTTTTTAACAATCTCAATGTCGCTAATTCCCCTGAACCCGCTAAATCCAACCGAAAGTTTCGACCCATCTTTTAAAGCAACCGGTTGGCCGCCTTGCCAGCCAATAAAATCGGGACGGCTTATCCCATAAATGCGCTCATCGATTTCGCCATTGAAAACTTTTTTTTCGTATTCGCCTGTGGCCATTCCGGTTATCCAGACTTGGCTGGCTTTGGTCCACGCAATTTGGTAGGTGCGGCGCGAGCGTGCTTTATCGTCTCCATACAATTTACCATAAACATTGCCCTGCTCATCGATGATACAAAGCGCCACGTTGCCATCGGTAATTTTGCTGTCAACCGGACCCTCCATGTATTTGGGCAATAAACTGGTAATGGTTTCGATAATTTTCTCTATTTTTAGACTTAACGTGCTGTTTTCCATCCGTTTTTGTTTTTAAAATTGTTGTTAAGACTTATTTAAAGTAAATGCACCGGTCAAGGAATGGGCAATGGAGCACCATATTTCTGCAATGAAAAACGGAAAGGGGGAAACGGCCTAAGATTCACCCACTGTCATCCGGTTGCCGGGGGTGGAGAATTTGTGGCAGATGCTTACCAAGAGCTTTGCTCAAATGCAGCCGCGTGACCAGTGGCTCCACCATGTCCAACACCCGGCTCTCCTTCAGGTCCGACACCGAAATACGATTGGCCTCCCGATTTGTACACCGTTTACCCGAATGGAATCGGAAAAGGTCAATTGAAAGGTGGTTTTGGGCAATTCAGCGGTAGAAGTAGTTCCTGCATGCATGTAGCCTCAGAGAATTGTCTGCCGTTGGCAGACTTAAGTCCTGAAATGCGCACGATTCGCTTTACTTCCGGGTCACACCGAAATGGTTACCTTGGCGAGTTGCCGCGCGAGGCGAGATTTGCCCGGAAAAACCGGCCAAACTGGAAATCATATGAAAAAGTTCATTGTATTAGAGATGCTGCTTGCCTGTTTTTATGCAGTGGCCGGCAATGTGAGCGAAACGACGGGATTAGATAACGCTCGTTTTGTAAACCCATTCATTGGCACCGGATCTGCCGGGGGACCGGCGCTATGTGGGCCTGGGCATACCTATCCAGGCGCCATTGTTCCTTTCGGCCTGGTGCAAGTAAGTCCTGACACCGGAAACATCGGTTGGAACTATTGCTCGGGCTATCGTTATGAAGATTCGAGCATTATAGGGTTTTCTCACACTCATTTGAGCGGAACCGGATGGATGGACTTGGGGGACTTGAGGTTCATGCCATTTACCGGGAACGTACAGCAGGAGGATTATCGCAGCCGATTTTCGCATGCGGATGAAAAAGCCGATCCCGGTTACTATTCGGTGCAGTTGCCGGATTACAACGTCAAGGTAGAACTGACGGCCACCGAGCATTGCGCCTACCACCGCTACACATTTGCCACCAACACCGCGCAGCTGTTGATTGATCTGCGATACGGCATCGTGCCAACGAAGGAGGATTTGGAAACGCACGTGATTAAGAGTGAGATTGAATTTGAAGGATCAAACGCGCTTTCCGGTTACACCATCACCAAGGGCTGGGCCGGAGAAAAGCACGTCTATTTCGTGATTCAGTTCGGACAGCCGATTGCCGCCACCACTTGGTTGAGCCCAACCAACGCCACGCGCAATCAACGGTTGGTATTGACATTCCAGGACCAGACCAACGTGATGCTTGAAGCCAAAGTCGCCGTCTCCACCGTTGACGTGGATGGCGCGAAAAACAATCTGGTCACGGAGATTCCCGGCTGGAATTTTGAAAGCGTCAAGGTAGCGGCTTATCAGGAATGGAATAAATGGCTAGCAGCGATCCAAATTGAGGGGACCCCGGAACAAAAAGAAATATTCTACACCGCGCTATATCACACTTTGGTGGTGCCGAATAATATCGCGGATGTGGATGGGCGGTATCGCGGAGCGGACAACAAGGTGTGCGTTTCGAAGACCAAAACCTATTATTCCACCCTTTCGCTGTGGGACACGTTTCGGGCGAAGAATCCGCTCTATACCATCCTCTGGCCGGGCGTGGACAGGAACATGCTAGAGACGTTTTTGGCGCACTTTGACGTTCAAGGATATTTGCCAGTGTGGACTTTATGGGGACACGAGAATAATTGCATGATCGCCAACCATGCCATTCCAATAATCGCCGACGCCTATTTGAGAGGAATTTGCAAGGATGATGCGGAGCGGGCTTATACTGCCATGAAAACATCCTCGACGGTGAACCATCTTAAATCAGATTGGGACATTTATATGCGTTACGGCTACTATCCTTCCGACCTGATAAAGGAGGAGGCCGTTTCACGGACACTTGAAAGTGCCTTCGATGACTGGTGTGTGGCTCAGATGGCGAAGATGCTAGACAAAAAGGAGGATTACGCGCTTTTCACGCGACGGTCTCAATTTTATCGAAACCTGTTCGATAAGACCACCGGCTTGATGCGCGGAAGAAATTCCGATGGCTTCTGGGTAAGCCCATTCGACCCTTTAACCATCTCGCATGCAGGAGACGTGGGTGGAGATTACACCGAGGCCAATGCGTGGCAATACACCTGGCATGTGCAACAGGATCCTTATGACTTGATTAGGTTGATGGGAGGGGATCAGGCATTTGTTGCGAAGCTCGATAAAATATTCACCATGCCTTCCAAGGTCGAAGGTGGCGTCACTGTAGATATAACCGGGTTGATTGGCCAGTATGTGCATGGAAACGAACCCTGCCATCATGACGCCTATTTGTATGATTACGCAGGAATGCCATGGAAAACCCAGGAGCGGGTGCATCAAATTGTTTCCCTGCTTTATAATAATACGCCGGGCGGGATATGTGGGAACGACGATTGCGGGCAAATGAGTGCCTGGTACATATTTTCGGTGCTGGGTTTTTATCCGGTGAATCCCGCCTCGGGGATTTTTGCATTCGGAAGCCCGTCACTAAAAAAAGCCACCATGATGCTTCCCAATGGCAAAACCTTCACTGTGGAAAGCATGAACAATTCACCAGACAATATTTATATTGAGCGCGTTGAATTCAATGGCAAATCATGGCCGTACAGTTACATCCGCTACAAAGACATTGCTGAAGGCGGCCAGTTGAAAATATTCATGGCCGCCACGCCAAATTATGAATTTGGGAAATCGAGATCCGATCGTCCGCCCTTGGAATAAATTTACACTAATCTCCACTGGAAATAATTCCGACCCATGAAATTCTCCTCTCTATCGCCCCTCCTGCTGACGATCATTTGTACCGCGCTTTGCTCCTCATTTGCGTTCGCCGCCGAAACTGCGCCTCGCGAACATCTTTCGCTCGATGCCAACTGGAAATTTCATCTGGGTGACGACTGGCCGGGCGCGCTGCGTTTGGACAAGGCCGGCGCGAGCACGGGCCCGGCGGCCGCGGAATTCAACGACAGCACCTGGCGCACAATCAACTTGCCGCACGATTGGGCGATTGAATTGCCGTTCGACAAAAATGCCGACACCAGCCACGGCTTCAAGCCGATCGGGCCGGGGTTTCCTCAAAACAGCATCGGCTGGTATGGCCGCACGTTTGATTTGCCCGCGTCGGATTCGGGCAAAAGAATCTGGCTGACGTTCGACGGCGTGTTCCGCGACGCGACGGTATGGGTCAATGGCTGGCTCGTCGGGCATCATGAGAGCGGCTATTATCCGTTTCGTTACGACATCACGGACGTTGTGCGTTTCGGCGACAAAAACACCATCGCCGTGCAAGTGGACGCGAGCAAGTTCGAGGGCTGGTTTTACGAAGGCGCGGGCATTTACCGCCACGTCTGGCTGGACAAGACCGCGCCGGTGGCCGTCGCGCCGGACGGGGTTTTTGTCTCGCCTCGGTTTGAAAAGAACATGCCGCAAGGGCGTTCTGAAATTGCCGTCGAAGTCAGCCTTCTCAATACGACGACAAACAAGGCAAATGTGACGGTGAACTGTGAAATCATCGCCCCGGACGGAAAGCCGGTGAAAAAGTTTTCCGAATCGGAAAAATTGAAACGCGATTCGTTCAGCCTGGTTATATTGGAATCGAATATTTCCTCGCCCGTTCTTTGGTCGCCTGAAAATCCAAAACTTTACAAACTTGTCACCACCGTCGAAGTGGACGGACAGGTTGTGGACCAGGTTGAAACGCCCTTCGGTATCCGCACTGTCGGCTTCGACAAGGACAAAGGACTTTTGCTGAACGGCAAGCATTACGAACTTTACGGCACGTGCAATCATCAGGACATGGCGGGCGTCGGCGCGGCATTGCCGGACGCGTTACAGTATTTCCGGGTGAAAAAGTTGAAGGAGTTTGGTTGCAATGCCATCCGCACGTCGCACAATCCGCCCACGCCGGAACTGCTTGATGCCTGCGACCGGCTCGGCATGTTGGTGATGGACGAAAATCGACTGCTCGGCAGCGATTCGGAAAATCTGAAAAAATGGAGCGACCAAATCCGCCGCGACCGCAATCACCCGAGCGTCGCCATTTGGAGCATCGCCAACGAGGAATTTACCGTGCAGGACACGCCACAGGCCGCAAACGTCGCCCGCACCATGCAGGATTTTGCGCATCGGCTTGATCCAACGCGCCCGGTGACTGATGCCGCGAACGAAGGCGACGTATTTGCGGGCATCAATTCCGTTATTCAGGTGCGGGGCTGGAACTATAATGTCGGGCCGGACATGGACAAATACCACGCCGAGCATCCCAATCAGCCGGAAGTCGGCACCGAACAGGCCAGCACCGTTTGCACCCGCGGCATTTACAAGGACGACCCGCTGCATGGCTATGTCAGTGCCTACGATCTTCAAGGCACGCAGACGGCCGAAGACTGGTGGAGCTATTTCGACGCGCGTCCGTGGTTGTCGGGCGGATTTGTGTGGACGGGATTTGATTATCGCGGCGAGCCGACGCCTTATGGCTGGCCGTGCATCAATTCTCACTTTGGCATTTTGGACACCTGCGGTTTCCCCAAGGACAATTTTTATTACTACCAGGCATGGTGGACAACCAACGTCGTTTTGCATCTACTGCCGCACTGGGATTGGGTGGGCAGGGAAGGCCAGGACATTGACGTGTGGGCCTACAGCAATTCCAAGGAAGTGGAACTGTTCCTCAACGGCAAGTCTCTTGGCCTCCAGACCATGCCGCACGACGGCCACCTGGCCTGGCGGGTCAAATATGAACCGGGCACCTTGAGCGCGAAAGGTTTTGACGCCGACGGCAAGGTCATCGCCGAAACAAAGGAAGAAACCACCGGTGACGCGACGGCAATTCAACTCACGCCCGACCGCTACGCCATCAACGCCGACGGCGAGGACGTGAGTGTGATCAAGGTTTCGGCAGTGGACGCGGACGGCCGCTTCGTGCCGATTGCACAGAATCTGGTTCATTTTGAGCTGACCGGCGCCGGGAGAATTCTCGGTGTAGGCAACGGCGACCCGAGTTGTCACGAAGCCGACACGCTCGTGCTCGAATCGCCGGAAACAGTGATTCCGCTAAAAGACTGGCACTGGAAACTCACCACTGATGTCCAAGACTCCAACCTCGTCGAATACACGGCCACACTTGACGATTCAGCTTGGAACAAGGACACGTTAGAAGAAAATGACTATTCGCAATTGGAGCCAAATCAATCAGCCGTTTTCCGGCAACGTATCACATTATCAGCGGCTGATTTGGCCAGTCCCAAGATTCTAATCCAGATCGGACGCATTGATGATCTCGGTTGGGTTTATGTGAACGGCCAGTTGGCGGGCGAAGCACACGATTGGTCCGCGATGCAGACCTTTGATATCAAAAAGTTTTTGCAGGATGGTGACAATGTTATCGCTGTGGGCGTGCAAAATATCGCCGCTGGCGGCGGGATGGGCTGCGGCGTATATCTGCGGCTCGCGGGTCATCCCATTGCGCCCGCGTGGTCGCGCAGCCTGTTCAACGGCTTGGCCGAAGTCATCGTTCAGTCCGGCACGAACGCCGGCGAAATCAAGTTGACGGCGAGCGCAGACGGCTTGCAATCCAAGACGGCGACGATTCAAACTGTTGCCGAAACGGCGAGGTCAAGTGCCGAACATGTGGTGAGTCATTGAACCGATTTCTCCAAAGATTAACCTGAATACAAACTTCACAACAGCAGTGTCTGGTCCACGAGACGACCATGAAACATTTTCTCATTAAACTTTTGGCGGTTCTCGTTTCTTTCCGGGTTGTCGCGGCTTGCGCACAAGTGGATGAAGTTGATCCCAGCATTGGTGGAGTGCCCTTCCTGCTCCAGCCAACGCCGCCGGCGGTCTTTTTGCCCAACAGCATGGTGCGCGTGTATCCGATGCGCATGAACCAGTTGGACGATCAGATTCATTCGTTTCCTTTGACGACGGTCACTTACCTGGGCGGGCTGTTCCGGCTCATGCCATTCGACGGAACACCCAATGACGATACTTGGAATCGTCCGCAGGCTTACGACAACGAAATTGAGACACCATACTACTATTCCGTTAAGTTTGATGATTCGTTGATTCAAACCGAATTTGCTCCAACCGCGCGTTGCGGTCTCTTTCGTTTCGCCTTCCCGTCCGGCAAACCGGTAGTGTTGCTGGCCAACCATCGAGGCGGCGATTTTTTCAGCGACGGTCAAAATGCCGTTTCCGGTTTTGAAGAAATTGTGAATCATGGCCAGGTAACACCCGGCGTGGTCCGCGCCTATGTTTATGGCCAGTTCAGCGCACCGGTCAACATTGAAACAAACCCGACTGCCAGTGGGAAACGCCTGACCATCACGGCGGGGAACGGTCAGAACGTTTTGGAATTTCGCTACGGCCTTTCCTTCATCAGCGTCGAACAAGCCAGGAAAAATTTACAGGAGGAAATTCCGGCATGGGATTTCGACCCAGTCAAACGAGCCGCCCGTGATCGCTGGAATCAAGTTCTCGGCCAGATTCAAGTGGAAGGCGGCACACCGGCTCAGAGGAGAGTTTTCTACACCGCTTTGTACCGTTGTTATGAGCGCATGATTGACGTGACCGAAGATGGAAGCTATTACAGCGCCTTTGACCACAAAGTTCATCGGGATTCCCGCCCCTTTTACACGGACAATGGACTGTGGGACACTTACCGCGCTTTGGAACCACTGCAAACCATCCTTAACCCGGGAATGGAAGCCGACAAGGTGCAATCGTATGTCCGCATGTATGAACAATCGGGATGGATGCCGGAATTTGGCGTGCTTTGGGGCAATTTCGAATGTATGACGGCAAACCCCGCCGCCGCCTGGATAGCCGACGTTTGGGCCAAAGGAGTTACCAACTTCGACCTTGCAACCGCCTACGCGGGCATAAGGAAAAATTCTCTCGAAGGCACGTGGCTGCCCTGGCGCCGGGGACCCAAATGTTCACTCGATGATTTTCTTGACCAACATGGCTACATGCCCGCGCTTCATCCCGAAGAAAAAGAAACCGTCGAGCGGGTTGATTCGTTCGAGCGGCGTCAGGCCGTGTCCGTCACGGAAGGGCAAAGTTACGATGACTGGTGCACTGCCCAGATTGCTCGCGACTTGGGCAAAGAAGCCGACTGCCAACTTTTTCTGAAGCGCGCCGCCGATTACAGGAATATCTTCCGCGCGGACAAAGGCCATGTATGGCCGAAAGACGCCGAGGGCAATTGGATTGAACCGTTTGATCCGGGATGGTCCGGCGGTCTGGGCGGGCGTGATTATACCACCGAAAATGACGGTTACACTTTCGATTGGAGCGTTCAACACGATTTGCAGGGACTGTTTGAATTGATGGGCGGGCGCGCTCAAGCCGAAGCGAAATTGGATCAACTCTTTCATCAACCGCTCAGCCGGGACCAATACGAATTCCTGGGTCATTTTCCAGATTCCACCGGCCTCGTCGGACAATTTTCCATGGGCAACGAACCCAGCTTGCATATTCCCTATCTCTACGACTATCTGGGCGCGCCCTGGAAAACCCAAAAGCGCGTTCGGATGTTGCTGAACGGCTTTTTCACCGACTCACTATTTGGAATGCCTGGTGACGAAGACGGCGGCGGCATGAGCGCGTGGGTGGTGTTTTCCATGATGGGATTTTATCCGGTTACGCCCGGCGTGCCGATTTACGTCCTCGGCAGTCCGGTTTTTGATCGCGTCACCATTCATTTGCAAAATGGCAAGACCATTCGGATCATTTGCCGGGACAATTCACGGGAGAACAAATACATCCAAAGCATCCAACTCAACGGCAAGCCGCTGCATCAGGTTTGGTTCCGGCACGCCGACATCGTCAACGGAGCCAGGCTGGAGCTGCAAATGGGCAATCTCCCAAACAAGCAATTGGGCGCGGACCCCGCCACTTTTCCGCCGTCGGCCATTTCGCTTGATCCTGATAAATTTCAACGGTTAACAGATTGAGCATGGAGAATTTGGCCCGATTGACATGCTCATTTATCCATATTGATCAGGAACGTTGTCCGCAGAATAACAGTGTGCGAAACTTTACAATCACTTAAAATGAGAAAATTAATAGCTGGTTTAGCAATCGTATTTTTTTGTTTGGGAACGCCAAAGTCATTCGGTCAGGTTTACTACAAAACAGACATCCCAAACAAATATCTTGACGAAAACATATTCCTGAAAGAGAAGCCAGATACGACACGTCCGCCTTCGTTCGACCAGATCAAGCCATTATTGCCAGAGCCACATTGGCCCGCCAATCCCGATGCCATTAAATGCTACTGGTCAATTTGGGAACGTGAATTTGCCCATTTGCATCAGGTCACTCCCGAAAATGGATTTGTATCTCCCTATTTAGAACCGCCATTTAGTGGAGATATCTTTATGTGGGACGACTGCTTCGATATGATGTTTGGCAGTTATGGCCACCATGCGTTTAACTTTATTGGGACATTGAATGACTTTTACTGCAAACAGCATAAGGATGGTTTTATCTGTCGTCAGATCAGCATGTCAAATGGACAGGATATTTTCGAAAAATTTAATCCGGTCAGCACTGGCCCAAACTTAATGCCGTGGGCCGAATGGGAGTATTTTTTAAATTTTAGCGATACGAATCGGCTAAAAAAAGTATTTCCCCCATTGCTTGCCTATTATCAATGGTATATGACGTGGAGGTCCTGGCCGGATGGTTCTTATTTTTCGAGCGGATGGGGATGTGGCATGGATAATCAGCCAAGGCTTCCGAAAGGGGAAGGGTTCGATCCGCGCTTCAGCACGGGGTTTATGTCCTGGATAGATATAACCCTTCAACAAATATTTGTTGGCAAGATATTAATCCAGATGGCCGACGTGCTGGATCGCAAAGAGGATGTAAAGAACATAGAAACCGAAGTGGAAAAATTAACCACATATGTTCAAACAAATATGTGGGACGAAAAATCGGCATTCTTTTATGACCGGTACAGAGATGGCTCATTGAATCATTTAAAAAGTGTAGCTGGATACTGGGCTCTATTGGCAGGTGTTGTTCCTCCTGAAGATGTCGATAGATTTATCGCTCACCTTGATAACCCCGACGAATTCAAAAGAGCGCACCGGGTGCCGACCCTTTCAGCCGATGATCCCGGTTATGTTCCAGGGGGTGGATATTGGTGTGGGGCGGTATGGGCACCGACCACCTACATGGTATTGAGAGGACTTACAAAATATGGAAGAGATTCACTGGCGCATGACATAGCCTTAAATGATCTGGATAACGTGGTGAAAGTATTTACTGAAACAGGGACTTTTTGGGAAAATTACATCCCAGACGGAACGCAAGGAAGTGGCATGAAAGATTTTGTTGATTGGGATGGACTGATTCCTATTAATGAGATGATCGAGTATGTATTTGGAATTAGACCAAACGTCCGGGAAGGAATCATTGTATGGGATGTCCGCCTTTTGGATGAACATGGAATAAGGAACTATCCATTTGGCAAAGACGGATTGGTAAATCTCATTTGCAAAAAAAGAGAAAAGATAACCGACAAACCTCAAATAACTGTTTCTTCAAACGTGCCGTTTAAATTAAAGTTAATATGGGCTGATGGAAGTGAAGTAATTGATGTGACTAAAACACGTGATTGATATTATAATGTCAACTAACTTTAAAAGTCAGCGACTCCTCCTTTCCCACAATTTATTTCCGTCAGACTTTGCAAAACCTCTTGATTGGCTCCCACGTTGAGGACACACCATCCTGATTCGCTATGAAAAAATTTACGATGCTCGTCGGATTGCTGGCCTCCATTGCGGTGATCCACGCGACGGACCGTTCGAACACTGCACCCAAAGAGCCGATGAGCCCGTTCGGCATCGGCTCCGGCGCAACCGCCAGTCGCACAATTGAGACCCTGCAGACCTGGGCGCCGCAAATGCGGGACATCGGGATCACATGGTATCGGACCGGTGGAAATGCTGGTTGGGGTGACCTGCAAAAACCGGATGGCCAATGGCAGTGGGAGGAATTGGATAAGCACATGGCCTATTGGGACCACTTGGGCATCAAGTATGGCTTGCTTCTTTGGGGCCACAATTCCAAGGATGCCGGAGGGCTGCCGGTCAAAGGGATCAATGATTGGAAAACCTATGTCGAGAAGCTCGCTGAGCACGTAAAAGGGCGGGTCCAATGGTTAGAGGTTTGGAACGAGCCGCCGAACTTCACTGCCAAGGGCCAGACAGCGGAGGACTACGCCAAGATTGTTGCCGCCGCCTACGACGCGGCGCACCGGGTGGATCCAGGCTTCAAGGTCGGCCTCACCGCAAAGTCGGCGGACATCAACTATCTCGAGCATGTCATCCGTCGCGGAGCCAAGGACAAATTCGATTGGATTTCCCTGCACCCGTATGAAGTCCTCGGGGGCGTTTCGGACAACAAGGGTACAGAACCCCTTTTCATGCACATCGTGCCGACTCTACGGAAAATGCTGGCGGCGCAAGACCCGGCCAGGGCGAATGTGCCGATCCTTTTCACCGAGCTGGGATGCGATGCCGACCCGCCGGGGAAGGCCTATGGCAAGGGCCCGGACGGCGCCGCGCACGCCCTGATCAAGGCCTACACCTTGGGAATTGCGCAAGGTGTCACGCAAATACAGTGGTTTGAAGGGCGTGACGGCGACAGCGGACCGATGGGCCTGCTCGACGCCAGGAGCAATGCGCGCCCGGCCTATACGGCCTACGGGAACATGATCAAGCACTTTGGCGACCATCCCAAATACCTCGGCTGGGTACTGCTCAACGGGCGAGACTACGGCTTTGTGTTTGAGGGCGCCAACAGCATCGTGCTCTCGACCTGGGCGCCCAAGGGGGACCCCGACAGCGTGTATTTCGGCCAGGCGGTAAAAATCCTAGACCCGCTCACCGGAAACATCATTAACGCTCCCACCTACGACCTGACCGTTTCGCCCATTTTCGTGCTGGGCGTGCCGGAAAACCTGGTCGCACAAGCGAAAGAGAACAAGAACAAGCCCCTTCCTTGGGACGGAGATTACAGCAACGCGAAATCAATCTCCGTCTCTTACAGCGAGGACGGAAAGGCCATCGCCAAAGGATTGCATCCCACCTCAGGCGAAGACATTGGCCGGGCCGTGGTGCTCTATGGCGGCGGGTTCCGCGAGGGCTCTGTACCCGGGGGCGACGCGTTCATCGTGGACCCGAATTTTCTGTCCTATAAAACCGGACCAATCGAAATCAGTACAACTGTGCGTCGCAAAGATCCGGCCAAGTCGGTGTCTGTCACGCTGCGATACGAATATGACAATCCGCTGGATCCGGTGGGAATCGATCCGTTCAAGCAAATGCCGCCGAAGGAAATCACCGCAGGAGGTGGTTGGACGACGCTCACGTGGAAACTTGACGACGCGGAATTTAACAGCTACTGGGGTTACAATTTCAGCTTCAACGCTGGCAACTATTTGGTGAAGGACGTGACGGTGATGAAGCTTGCGGGCATGTAACCTACTTGGCATTCCATTTTCGGCCGCGATGGAGAAAATGGCTTCATTTCTCTGCGGATAGAGGTCAACCATCGGCTGGCCACAACAAGGAAGACTAACTAGTGTCTGGCCGGAAGCGCGAATTTTCGAAATAGTGCCCGCCGTGGATGGCCGGCGGTTTTCCACGCATATTTTCTGACGCCGTTTAACTCAACCTGTCCAAATCGCAGTGAGACTTTTCAACAAATTATTAAGCTTTCTATTGCCTTTCTATTGCTGAAGGGTGATGTTCCATTACCTATTGCTTGTCTTGGAAATGTTTTGCATGTTAGACTGTGACAATGATAATTCTGCGGTATTTACTAGTAATTGTGCTTGTTTTCGGTGTGTGTGTTTTGCGTTGCAACGGTACGCCTTCGACACCGGCTTGGATAACTGCGAGTGGCAGCGCAACGTCGGTGACTGTAAACTGGGGATCAAGCTCCGGTGCCACCAGTTATGAGATCTACCGCGGCACTTCCAGCGGAGGTGAGACGCTTCTGATAAGCG
>Ga0187850_10002656_pt1 | contig 16206 bp, 6 predicted proteins | sample June2016WEW_4_15_FD_132436 | JGI IMG/M metagenome (GOLD analysis project Ga0187850, IMG submission 132436) | Peatland microbial communities from SPRUCE experiment site at the Marcell Experimental Forest, Minnesota, USA - June2016WEW_4_150 | ecosystem: Environmental > Terrestrial > Soil >... | reverse complement strand
TGGATTTCGCTCGAGAGCACCAGCGTCCGGTAGCCCAGCGAACGGGCGCAAGTCGCGGCCGCGGCCAGCGCCAGTCGGTTGCTGCCCACGATGGCGTTGCGCACGCGCGCAAAGACCGGATCGTCCGGCTTGGGCGTTTCGGGAACCGCTCCGCGCGCGCCTCTTTCAATGCGCTCTCGCACGGACGCGGGCACGCGCCCGCGGATGCCGTACCGGTCCAGGATGCCCGCGACATCGGCGAACGTGGAGGCATCCGGCGCGGCGGGTCCGGAGCCGATGACGCCGGGAGAGTCGCCGATCACGTCGGAAAGCAGCAGCGATTCCACCCTGGCCGGGGCCGCCAGGCGCGCCAGTTGCCCGCCCTTGATGCGCGAGATGTGCTTTCGCACGGCATTGAACTCGTGGATATCGGCGCCCGAAGCCAGCAGCAGCCGGGTGGTGGCCTGCTTTTCCTCCAGGGTGATGCCTTCGGCCGGCAGCGGCAGCAGCGCCGACGCTCCACCCGAGATCAGGCAGACCACCAGGTCGTCTTTCCCCGCGCCGGCCGCGATACGCGCGATCCGTTCGGCGCCGGCCACGCCGCGATCGTCGGGCACCGGATGGCCGCACTCGTTCAGCTCGATGCGGTGCAGCTTGGCCACGTGCCCATACTTCACGTTGACGAGGCCGGCGGTGATGCGGCGCCCCAGCGCGCGCTCGGCCGCCTGCGCCATGGACGAGGCGGCCTTGCCCGCGCCGATCACGTAGATGTTCCGGAAACGCGAGGTGTCGCGCCGCTGGAGATGGCGCTCGACCGCGGCGGCGGGGCCGGCGGCGGCCAGCGCGGCCTGGAAGATGGCGCGCGCGTGTTGGCGCAGAACTCGATGGCTCATCGGATTAGCGGATGGCTCAGAATGGCTTCCACGGCGATGGCCGGATCGTCGCTTTCAATGGGAATGCGCACGCTGGCCACCCTGTACGTCGCCTGCCGCGAATGGTACAGCGCGGCGAATTTCCCGGGATCGAGCGCCAGCGGCCGGTGCGAAGCCTGCGCCGCCCGGCGCTTCACCACCTCGAACGGGCAATCCAGCCACACGGTGACGCCGTGGTTCTGGAGCAGGTCGCGGTTGGCCTGCCCGGCGAACGCGCCGCCGCCCAGCGCCAGCACCGCGGGCCGGCCGCGCTCGATCCAGCGGACGTGCTGGCGGATGATCTCGGTTTCGATGCGGCGGAACTCCGGCTCGCCGCGTGCGCCGAAGATCTCGGCGATGGTCATTTTCTCGGCGCCTTCGATTTCGTGGTCGGTATCGAAGAAGTTCCAGCCCAGACGCTGGGCCAGGTGGCGCCCGATGGTGGTTTTGCCGGAGGCCATGAAGCCCACCACGTAAATGCCGGGCGTGCGCTGGAGCTCGAGGTTCATGCGGTCTCGTTCATCTGCGCCATGCGGGCCTGGACGATGGAAGGCAACAGGCGGGCGAGCGCCACCAGAATCCAGCCTGCGCGCGGGGTCATCACGGTGCGGGCATCGCGCTCGACGCCGCGGCGGATCGCCGCGGCGCATTCCTCGGCGGTGATGGCGTACTTGCGGCTCCCCAGCACCTTGTCCGGCGCCCGTCCCCCGCGCACGTGCTCCTGAAAACCGGTCTTCACGTAACCGGGACAGACCAGCATGGCGCGGACCCCGTCGCGCCGGAGTTCCATCCGCAACCCTTCGGTCAGCGCGCCCATGGCGTACTTCGAGGCGCTGTACAGGGTGGACCAGGGCAACACGAGCTTGCCCCCGATCGACCCGATATTCACGATCATGCCGCTCTTGCGGCCGCGCATGTGCGGCACGACAAGCTGGGTCATTTCCAGCAGCGCAAAGAAATTCAATTCCATCAGGTGGCGCGCGTCTTCCATGGGCATGCTCCAGGAGGGCAGGTAGGTGCCCACGCCGGCATTGTTGATGAGGATATCGATAGCGCCAAACCGCTCCAGCGTGCGCGCCACCACGCGCCGGCGGGTATCCTGGCTGGTGAGGTCGCCCGGCGTGACCAGCGCGGCCGGCGCGGCCCTGTTGAGCCCTTCTTCGGAACGGGCGGTCAGCGACAGCTTCGCGCCCGAGCGCACGAACTCCGCGGCACAGGCGGCACCGATTCCCTCGGACGCCCCGGTGATGAGCACTACTTTGCCGTCAATTCGCATAGGGATCACATTCCTCCGCTCCCTTACGGTCGCGGCTCTGTGCGATGGCTTGTCACTGAGCCGCGACCGTAAGGGAGCGGAGCGGTCCATTGCTACCATTTCCTTCGAAACGTCATAATGTTACCATGCCGGCGCGGCTCATCCCGCTGTTCCCGTTACCGGTGGTGGTCTTTCCCAGAACGCGCCTGCCGCTGCACATTTTCGAAGAGCGCTATAAGGGAATGATCGGGAACGCCATCCGCGAGCGCTCCGAGTTCGGGGTGGTTCTGGCAAAGGGAAACGGCATCGTGAGCGCCGGCTGCACGGTGATGGTGGAAAAGGTCCTGGAGACCTACCCCGATGGCCGCATGGATATTCTGACCCGCGGCCTGCGGCGCTTCGAAATCGTGGGGCTGAACGAAGAGAAGGATTACCTCCAGGCCGAAGTGAGTTTCTTCGACGACGACGACCCCGCCCCGCCGCCCGCCGAACTGCGCGACCAGGCGCTCTCGAATTACCGCGCGCTGAGCGGACTGGGCGCTTCCCAGGCGCGCGGAGAGCCCGACCTCCACGACCCGCAACTCAGTTTTCAACTGGCGCAGGCGCTGCCGGACCTGGAATTCCTGCATGCGCTTCTGGCGCGCCGCTCCGAAACCAGCCGGCTTAAGGAGCTCAACCATTACCTGGCGGAGTACATTCCGCGCCAGCGCATGATCGAGCGCGTGAAGCGCCTGGCCCCCACCAACGGTTTCGGCGGCCGGCCCGCGGGGCTATAGCGCTGCCCATGCGCCACTTCCTGATCATTGACGCCGACGACACGCTCTGGGAGAACAACATCTACTTCGAGCGCGCCTTCGACGAGTTTGCCGGGTTCCTGGACCACTCCTCCATGACACCGCGCGAAGTGCGCGACGTCCTGGACCAGATCGAAGAAACCAACAACCAGATCCACGGCTACGGCTCGGCCAATTTTGCGCGCAATCTGCGGCAGTGCTACCAGCACTTGGCCGAGCGCGAGGTGCGCGAAGAAGACCTCCGCACCGCCATGGGGTTCGCCGAGCGGATTCTGGAATGCCCCATGCAGGTGATCGAAGGGGTTCCGGAGACTCTCGAGTACCTTTCCCTGCGCCACGATCTGACGCTCTTCACCAAGGGGCACCCGGAGGAGCAGAAGCTCAAGATCGGCCGCTCCGGGCTGGGCGTATTCTTCGGCCACGCCGCCATTGTCAAGGAGAAGGACGCCGCGGCCTATGGCCGGCTGGTGGAAGAGCGCGACATGGACCCGCGGCGGACCTGGATGATCGGCAACAGCCCGAAATCGGACATCAATCCCGCCCTCGAGGCCGGCCTGAACGCGGTTTTCGTGCCCCACGCGCACACCTGGATTCTGGAGAAGCAGGAGATCCGGCCGGTGAGGGGCAGGCTCCTCGTGGTGGAGCAGTTCGCCGATCTGCGAAAGGTGTTCTGAGGGCGCGGCAACCGCTCTCTTACGTTCGCGGCTCCGATGTGCTTTCCGAGCCGGGCCCAGAGGGCACCCCGTAAGAGAGCGGGCACAAAAAAAGGGGCAGAGCCGAAGCCCTGCCCCTTCCGTCTGGAGGTCTGCCGTTTCTACTGGAAGTTAACGGTCACCGTGTTAGACGGTTCGCCGTTCACCGTGATTCTCACGGGCACCGTGCCGGCGCCCGCCATGCTGGGCAGCGGACCAAGGTTCACCTGGTCCTCGCCGGCGAACTGCGCCTGAGGTCCGGCGTACGCCACCGGCACGCTCTGGCCGTTAACCGTGGCCGTCACGCTGCCGCTGCTCGGCCTGTACCGAATGCCGGTTCCGTACAGCACCAGGTAGACCTGGTCGGTAGCCGCCGGAGCGATCGGCACCGGGACCCACTGGCCAGTCGCGGCATTGTACTGAGCAATGGCCACCGGAGCGTCTTGCGTCCCGTTGGCGTGCACGATGATGAATTGCCCCGCCGCCAGGCCCGTGCCGCTGGAATCCTGCGAGAACAGGCCGGGCGCCGTGGGGGAGATGATGATGATAGTGGAGGCTGTCGCGCCGAACCCGTTGGTCACCGTGACGGTGGCCAACCCGGCGGCGGTATTGGCCGGGATCATGAAGTTGATCTGACCCGGCGAAACGAAGGAGAGCGGAGCCAGCCGTTGCACCCCGGCAGCGTCCGTCACCTGCACCGTCGAGCCGGCCAGCGAGGTCGGTAACGGCGTCGTGGTGGCCGCCAGAGTACTGTTCGCCAAGTTGGATCCCCAAGCAGTGGCCCAGCTATCCGGCGAGAAGTTCGAGCTGTAATAGCTGGCCGCGTTGGTAACCGTGATCTGGCTGCCAAACACGGTCTGGCCTTGCGGTACGGAAGTGCTGGTGGCGAAATTGGCGTCGCCGGAGTAGGTGGCCGTCAGCAGTTGCGGCGCGCCCGACTGGACCATCTGGTTGGTGGTGATGGTGGCGGTGTACACCCCGCCGATCATGTTAAGCGGAGCAGTGCCGAGGATCCTGTTAAACGTCGTATCCACGAACTGCACCGTCCCCGTCGGGATGCCCGTGCCCGGCGCCTGCACGACGACCACCGCCGTCAGCACTACCTGCTGGCCCGAAGTGGAGGAAACCGGCAAGGCCGCCAGAGTGGTGACGGTCGACGCCTTGTTCACGACCTGTGTGAGGGTGTTCGACGAGCTGGTGCTGAAGCTGTTGTTGGCCAGGAACGTCGCGTAGATGTTGTGCGTGCCGGGCATCAGGCCCGGAACCGTGATGGTGATGGTCCCGTTATTGGCCGTTTGCGGAGAACCCAAAGCAACCGAGTTGTCCCACAACTGCACCTGCCCGCTGGGTCCAAAGGTGCTCGGGTAGCCAACGCCCACCGTAACGGTGAACGTCACTGTCTGGCCCACCACCGACGGGTTCACCGAAGAGGTGAGCATGGTGGTCGTCGTGGCGACGTTGACGTTCACCGCCACAAAGTTGGACTGGCTGGTAACGTAAAAGCTGTCGCCTTGATACACGGCAAGGATCTGGTGGAGACCCGGGGCCAGGTTGATGCTCGGCTGGAGCGTGGCCACGCCCGAGGTCAGGCTGGCGATGCCGATTATGTTCGAGGTGCTCGCGTACGTGCCGTCAAAGAAGGAAACCGTGCCGGTGGCGTACGGAACTCCGGGCGCCTGCTGGGCCTGGACCTGCGCCGTGAAGGTGATCGGCTGGCCGGCATAGCCGGTGGTCCAGCTCGCCGTCAGACTGAGCGAGTTGGGAATCTGGCTCACTATCAGCGGGACCGTTTGCGACGCGTTCGGCTGGAAGTTGATATGGCCGGTCTGGTCCTGCGTCGGCGTATATTGCACCGAGATGGCGTGCGTGCCGACTGCCAGCGGGCCGGCGGGGGTACACTGGGACTGGCCGCCGCCACTCAGGGTGGTGTTGCAGAGTTGCGCGCCGCCATCATAGAACACCGCGGTGCCGGTGGGTTTCGGCCCGGCAAAGGTCGTATCGATGGGCGCTACCGTGACGTAGAACGTCACCGACGTCCCGTAGACGATGGGGCTCGCGGTGGCGGTCACGATAACCGTAACCGCTATCGTATTGATCCCTTGCGTCACGATCGCCGAGGTGCTGGTGTTAAAGCTGGGGTCGCCGGAGTAGACCGCCGTGAGCGCCAAGCTGCCTTGCGGCAGTCCGGTCGGAAGCAGACAGGTCGCGATGCCCGTACTCTGGGTCAGCGCTCCCGACGTCGAACACTGCAAGGCCGTGCTCCCGTTATAGAACAGGACCGTGCCCGTCGGATTGGTAGCGAGCGGAGCGCCATTACCCGGCGGGTTCACCGTCACCACGGCAGTGAGCGTGAGCTGCTGCCCGACCGTGCACCCGCTGCTCGAGCTCAGACACGAGGAAGTCACCACCGTAGTCGTATTGGCCTTGGACACCACCTGCGGCGCGGCGCCGGGCCCGGTGCTGGGAAGGTAGTTCAAGTCGCCGGCATAGTTCGCCGAAATGGAATGGCTGCCTACCCCCAGCGCACTGGTGACGTTCAAGACGGGAAACGTCTGCGCCCCCGAGACGGAGTTCCCGCTGCCAGTGAGAGGCATCGGCGCAGAGATGGAGAGAGTGCCGTCCACGAACGTCACCGTGGCGCCAGGCGACAAGCCAACGGATGACGCGGCCGTGACCGTGGCCGTGAACGTGACCGGCTGGCCGTAGACGGAGGCCCAACCGGTGCTCGACTGCACGGTGGTCGCCGTAACGGCCCTGGTAATATTAAGCGTCTTGTCGGTCAGGCCCGACGTGCTGGTGGCGAAATTGGGATCGGCCGGCGTGCCACTGGCGCCGTTGTACTCCGCGACAATGCAATGCGGGCCGACGATGGTGCCCGAGACCCCCAGAGTCTGGAACCCCGGCGTCGAGCCAACCAGGGGCACCTGGATTGACCCGGAGCCCGAGGCATCCACCGGGCCACTGGTGCCCAGCAAGTTGTGAACGCGGTCCAGCGACCCCGTGCAACTGTAATCGTAGAAGCTAATGGTGCCCACCCGCGTTCCGGAGACCAGCGGCGTCGGAAACGGCGTGACACGCGCCACCAGGAGATACGTCGGCAACCCGTAGGTGGCCGTAGACGTAGCCGGGGCGGGCGTGGTTACCGTCGTAGTGGTCGCAGCGGCATGAACGGTAAACGAGTTGTAGTTGCTGCCCGTCGAACTGGCAGTGAAATTACCGTCGCCGTGGTAGTTCGCCCCAATCGCGTGCGAACCGGTGCTGAGACCGGGGAGCGACCCGCTGGGCAGCGTGAAGGTGACGGTGGACCAGTTGCAGTCGGTCGCCGGGAATACGGGCGTGCAGGCCACCAGCGTTGCCGTCGCTCCGGGAATGGCCGTACCGCCATCGGTAAACGTGACCGTCCCGCTGGGTTTTCCGTTGTATACGGTGGTCAGGTATTGGGCGGTCACCCTCGCGGTGAAGGTGATGGGTTGGCCGTAAACGGGTGCGTTGGCCGGCGTAGGGTCGTAAGTAACGTTCACGTTCAAGCCCGACGGGTCGCCGCCGGTCGTGGTAGGAGCCGCCACCACGATCTGGTTGAGGACCGAAGAAGTGATGCTGCCGTAATTGCTGTCGCCGCCATAGAATGCCGTGATGGCATGCGTGCCCACGGTCAACAGGTTGCTACTGCTGTTGGAAACTGTGACGCTGGCCCGCATGTAAGTGTTGGGGCCCACAACCACCGGAACAAGGGTTTGCACGGTGGTGCCGATCAACTGCACACCGCCGTCGTAGAAGGTAACCTGGCCGGTCGGCAACGTCGTGGTGCCGGCCGGCGGATCCACCTCGACGGTGTACGTGATCGGCAGCCCGTACGTGGCGTTATTCGCCACACTCGTAGACAAGCTGATACCCGGCTGGACCTTGTTCACGGTGTACGCCAGGTTGCCCGTGCTGGTAGCCGTGTTGGCGTCACCGGGCGTGAACGTCGCGTGGATGCCATAGGCGCCGGGGCTGACGAACCACGGTGGGGTGGGAACCGAGATAGTGGGAGGAACGGTGCAGGTCGCCACGCCGGCCACGACAGTCACACTCGAGCAGTAGGTGGGGGGCGGGTTGCCGTTGGCAATCGGCACAAGCCCGGCGATGGTGTCTTGCGTGAAGCTCACTGTGCCAACCGGAGTGGCCACTCCGGGCAACGGAACTGCAACCGTGGCCGTGAAGGTTACGGATTGGCCGGGCAGTGCGGAAACCGGGTACGCCGTGAGCGTGGTGGTGGTCGGCGCCGCGGCCACCGAGAAGGTCAACAGCGTGTCGAGGCCCGTCCCGGCCAGGGTGTAGTTCGTTTCCGTGGTGTTCGAAAACGCTATCTGAATGGTGTGGCTCCCCACCGCAAACGTGCCGCTGGGCGCCGTACAAGTGAACACGTTGTCGGTGACCTTTAGTACCGGCCCGCAAACCGTCGTGGCGCCTTCCTGGAAGACGACCTGGTCGAGAGAGTTGGCGTTTTGGCCCGCAAGTACCGCCAACGTCGCCGTCAGCACAATCGGCTGCCCGTACGGCGGGTAGTGTCCCACCGGGTAGCTGGAGATGGTGGAGGAAGTCACCGCGTAAGGAATGGCGGTGGCGCCGACCAGGATGTGGTCGGTGGTGCCCGTATCCGCCGGGAGGTAGTTGCTGTCGCCGCTATACGAGTATTTGAGAGCTTGCTGCGACGGGTTTGCCTGAATGCTGACCGGCAGAGTGGCGGTGACCGTCACCGTGCCGCCTGGCAGCGTGACGCTGCTGGGCGTCGTCACCGTCCCACCGGTTAGCGTCGCCGGGGAGCCGATAGCCGTCCCGTTGGACGACAACGAGATCGTGCCCGTGACGTTCACGCCGTTGGCAACCCCTGCCACCGATACTAGCGGCGTGGTGAAGCTCCGGCCGAACTCGGCCGTCGCCGGATCGCTCGCGGCCCACACAAGAGTCGGAGCGGCCTTGTTCACCGTAATGCTCAGGGCCGCGGTCGGACCGGCCGCGTTGTAGTTGGAGTCGCCGAGGAACTGCGCCCTGACGTTATGCGTCCCGGCCAGGAAATTATAGTTGGCGAGGGTCGCAACGCTGCTCGGGGGCCCCCCGGCCGACACCACCGCCACCGTTCCAATCACCACGCCATTGTCCAGGAACTGCACGGACGGACTCGTGGTGTAACCCGGGCTGGGGTTAGGCGGCGACAACGAAACCGAGAGGTTTGTCAGCGTCCCGTAAGTAAAGCAATACGCGGGAGGCGTGCACCCGTTGGTGGCGCTGGACGCCACCTGCCCCAGCGTCACCGAGGCTAAAGCCACACTAATGGTAACCGGCGCGGAATAGCTGCTACTCCACGTGTTTGTGGTAGTCGATTTGTAATGTGCCTGGATGGTGTGCGGGCCGGCGATATGATACGTGTCGCTGGCATCGTATGGCACCGAGCACGTAGCCACTCCCGTCGCGCTCAGAGGCGCGTCGGGGCAAAGATTATGCGACGCGCCGGTAACGTCATTGAAGTCCACGGTGCCGGAGCCGGTGTTCGGCGTCAAATACGCGCTCGTAACCGTCGCCGTGTAGATCACCGTGCTGTTCAGGCTGGGCGTGAGGTTCGAAGCCTGCAAGGTGGTCGTGGTGCTCGCGGGGGTTATCGTCTGCCCGCCGCTCAGCGTGAATGTTGGGCCGGCGGTGAAGTTGGTATCGCCGCTATATATCGCCGTAATGTCATGCACGCCGTTCGTCAGCGTCCCCGTCCCCGGAGTTAGGGCGGTGGTAGTCCACGACGCCACCCCGTTGGTAATGGTGGCCGGCGTCGAAGCGTTCAGCGCAACGCCGTCCGCATAGAAGATCACGCTTCCGGTGGGCACGCCCACGCACAGCGTCCCGCAGCCCGACTGCGACTGCAACGGCGCGAGCGTCAGCGTGAACCTCACCGGCGCGTTGTAATTGCTCGGAGTACCGGTGGTGGTCACAACGCCGGCCGGTATCGACTGGTTCACCGTGATGGTGTTGGCCAGCGGATTCGAGAGGTAATTGCTGTCGCCGCTGTAAGTGATCACCAGGCTTTGGAGGCCCACGGCCGCCGCCAGGGTGACCGGCAATTGAGCGCCGCTGAACGTGTAGGTGCTCGGGTTCCCCACCGCCCCCGGCGACAGCGTGCCCGGACTCCCGATCTGCACCAGGCCCGGTCCCGCCGTCAGCGTCAAGGTGCCCGTCGGGGCCAGCGCGGTTCCCGACGCCGCCGCCACCGAAATCTGGGCCGTGGTCAGTTGCCCGCCGTAAATCACCGAGTAGGTGCTGCCCCCGCTAGTCGGCGACACGCTGGCCTTGGCCACCACAACAGCCGTGGCCGGGGTCGGCCCGGCCGTATTGTAGTTGGTGTCGCCGAGGAACTGCGCCCTGATGTTGTGCGTCCCGGCGGTGGGAGTAAGGACGCCCGCGGCCGGGTAGACCGCCTGGCCGGCCGTTAAGCAGTTGGTGTAACCCCCAGGTAGGTGGAACCCGGTGCAAATCGACACCGAGCCCAGCGGAACCCCATTGTCCAGGAACTGAACCAGACCCGTATAGCCCGAAGGCGGGGAATTCGGTGTGACCACTGTAAGGTAGTAGGTGGTGGCGCCATAGGTGAGCGAGGTGCCGTTGAAGGACGTCACGTTGTCCAACGTCACGTTCCCCTTATTGACAGTCACCGTAGCCGCCGGAGAGGTGCTGCCGGCGAAGTCGCCGGCAAGGGCGCCGGTTGTCGGAGCAACGTAGATCGCCTGCACGTTGTGCGTGATGGCCGTCAACTCGGTGCTTGAGCCGTCGTAGGTTTTCGTGCAACTATATACGCCGCCGACCAGGAGCACGTTGGTGCACAAATAATTCGACGTGGCGATATCCTGGAAATCCACGTGGCCCGTCGTGCCGCCCGTGCCCGGCGGCGTCACTGGCGAGCCATTCACCACCGCCGTGTACGTAACGGAGCCGTTCAGCGTGGTGGTCGTAACCGATGGCGTCAGCGCCACCGAGGTAAGCTCGGGATTTACCGTCACGGTGTAGCCGCTAACACCAAACGTGCCCCACGAGCCAGCGGCATAGTTCCCATCGCCGCTCCATGTCACGTTAATGAGGTGTGTTCCCGCTGGTGGCGGGGAAGTGGGCTGGCAGACTGCCAGTCCGCCACTGACAGGTTGATTGGTGGGGCTGGTGCCAGTGGAGCAACCCGGAATCTGGCCCGGGACAACCGTGGCGCTGTAGTAGCTGTCGAAGAACTGGGCCGTGCCACCGACCGGCCCGAGCGCCCCACTCATGTTCGACGTGAGGCTGAGCTTGTACACGATCGGGTTGCCATAAGTGATCCCCGAACTGGGCGTCGAGTACACCAACGGCGTGGCGGTCGCCAGCGACACGGTCAGGGTAGTGTAATACCCGGTAGGCGTAAGACTCTCGTAGTGGCCATAGCCGAAATAATTGTCATCACCGTTATAGGTCACACTGATAATGTTGGCGCCAGCATTCAGCCATCCGGCCACCACTGCCGCCGTATAGGTGACGCTCGCCGTGCCACTACTGCCGAGGGAAGCAATCTGGTTGGTCGAGTTAACGCCATTGAAATAAATAACGACGCCACCCGTCGGCATCACCCCGCCGAGCTCGGCGGACGCCCCGTTGACCGTGACCGTAAATGTCGTGCCCATGGTCATGGTGCTCGGGCTCACCGATACCGTTAACGGTGAAGTGTCCCCGCCATACTCCGTAAACATGGCTCGATACATTTGGTACACGTAGTCCACGGTGGTGCTGGTGTCGCTGACCAGGAAGTCGGGGTTGCCCGGGGTGTAGAAGGCGCGGATGTTGTGGACAAAGTAATTGGGGGCGATAGTACAGCCCGTGCACGGCAGGTTGCTGACGGTGATCGTAACCTGATTGGTGTTGCCGGCGGGGACGTTCAATGTCCCGGTGCCCACAATCGGAGCGCCGGCCGCGCCGGTGTCTTTCAGGGTTATGGTTCCGATGGGTGCGATAGCGGTGCTGTTGTTGGTGACCGTCACCTGAAACTGCATCGGCGTGCCGAATAATCCCGTGTAGGGCGAGGCCCCATGAACCGGATCCGTGATCGTCGTGGTGGTATTGTCCCCGGTAATGACGTAGGTTATCGCGGGCGAGCTACTTCCCGCGAAGTTCGCCGGCGGCGACGACGGCACGTACGTGGCTGTGATGTTGCTGTGAGTGCCAACCGATAGCGTGGAGATGACAATCGCCGCCTGCGCCGAACCATTCAGCGGTATGCTGGGCGATCCAAGCAGCGCGCCGTTGTCGAAGAAGGTCACGTAACCGGCGGGAACCGCCGACGAGGCCCCCACCCCGTTCGCCACGGTGGCGGTAAAGGTAATCGGCGTTCCATAAGGCTGGGACGAACCCGGTGAAGGGGACACGGCGGTCGTGGTAGTGTCGGGATTTACCGTCACCACAATGGGAGAACCGGCGGAGATGCCGTTATAGATGGAGCCGAAACCACTGTAAGTGGCAATAAAGTTGTGCGTGCCGGCGGAAAGCGTACTAGGCGTGGTATAGCTGCACGAGGAAGTTCCCCCACCACCCGCCGCCAGGGTGCAAGTGTAGCTATTTCCCTGCCCATCCGCGAACGTTACGGTGCCGGACGGATTTCCCGTATAGGTACTCCCGGTGACAGCCACGGTCGCGAGGAGGTTGGCAGCCCCGGGTGTAACGCCATAGTAAATGGAGCCCCCGCCGCTGGGCGTAATCGCGGTGTTCACCGGGTTAATGGTGTAGTTTACGACCATTTGGCAGTCGTTCCAAGTGGCGGCATCGTGGTAGACAAACAGAATCGAGTGGGGACCCGGAGTAAGGTAGAAGGAACTGGCATTGAAACTAACCGAGTAGTTTTCCGAGAATGGAGCGGTACCAACGCCCACATCTGTGCTGGTGGGGCCGGGACCACCGTTGTCGGTAGTCGTAATGGTGCCGCCGGCCGGCGCGCCCGCTCCCCCACCACCCACGGTGTCCTGAACTTGCAGTGTAAAGGTTATGCCGGATGGGTACGAGGGGCTCCCGATCCCGGGGGTCTCGGCGGCCAAAGTCATGGCCGTCGAGTCACCGTCCGAGAACAGCGTCTGCGCCTGCGACTCGCTGCCGGACGCGTTGAGCAGGAACCTCATTCCCAAGTGGCTCTTGTCTGCCTGAAAGCCGGTGAGCTTGATCTGCCCGGTTCCATCCGCCACAGCGGCGCCGGTGAATTCAATATTGTGCTTGTCGAGCGGGAAAGCCGTGACCTGGATCAAGACCTGCTCGCCGGGCTTCCATCCGGAGCCGGTCATGATCACGGGCGTCCCCGGCGGATAATCGTTCTTGTCCGTTTCCACCGTGGCGAAGCCGTATATCTCGCCGCTGGTCAGGTAGCCGCCCGCGTTCTTGCCGCCCGCCACGATCAAAGAGCCGCGCCGCAACAACGCGGCCGTGTCGCCCGAGCGCGCCGCGTTCATAGGCGCGGTCGAGGCGAACTTGCCCGTCCAGGGCGAATAGACGTGCGTCGCCGTGAGCACCTGGGAGTTGTCGGTGTTGCCGCCCACCAGGATCACGCGCCCGTTGTTGGGCAGCGTGTAGGCCTGGTGATTGGCGCGCGACACGGGCAATTGAGGCCCGTCCGCCGAGACTTGCTTGACGGGGTCGTAAATTTCCGAGGAGGCCAGCACGTTCCCGTTGGCGCCGAGACCGCCCGTGATCAGCACCGTGCCGTCCAGCAGCGGCGCTGCCGCGAAGTTGGTCCTCGCCACCAGCATCGTGCCGGCCGGCGTGACGGTGAATTTGTCGGCGTCGAACAGGTCGATAGTGTTCAGCGCCGTACTGCCGTCGCTGCCGCCCGCGATGATCACCTGGTGGTTGGGCATTACTGCAATGGCATAGTCCTTTCGGGGAGAGGAGAGCGTGCCCCCCGTCTGGAACAGGCCGTTCAGCAGGTACAGTTCGACCGAGTTGGTGGCAGCTCCATTGCTGTCGCCGCCCACGATCAGCACGGAACCCCACGGCAGAAGCGTGGCCGTGTGGCCGCTGCGCGCCACCGACATGGCGCCCGCGGAAGTCCAGGTGTCCGCCGCCGGGTCGTAAATCTCGGCGGAAGCCAGCGCGGAAGCGCCGTCGCTGCCGCCCGTCACGAGCACGCGGCCGTCCTGCATGGCCGCGCAGGCTGCGCCGGCGCGCGCCTGTGCCATCGGCGCCGCGAGCACAAATGTCCCGTTGGAGCCGTACAGCTCGGCCGTGTTGACCACACCCGAAGAACTGTAACCGCCCGCCACCAGCACGCGTCCATCAGGCAAGAGCGCGGAGCACGCCGCCGCTCGAGCGAACGCCATGTCTGCCGTCGGTGTCCAATGGTTAATTGCAACACCCGCGAACTGCGCTCTCAACAGGATCAACCAGACGCTGATCAGGAGGACAAAACCCGCTACCAAGTACTTTGCGTAACGCCGCACACTATACCTCCGTTGTCAAAAGACAATACTATACCGTTCATTCTAATATTCACGCTATAAGGCTCAATGTCAACATCTTTCGGTCAAAAAATCCCCAAAAAGTCTCGAAAACGGCGCACCAGGCCCCTTCTGCAAAAAATGTGTTGGATTTTCTGGCTGTAAGGTGCTGTCTACCAGGGGTAATCACCGGATCTCGAACCCCCGCGTAACCGCCTTCGGCGCAGCCCGTTTGCCGCCGATCCCGAGGCAGGGCCGCGGCCCCAAACCGCGCCCCACCCCTGGCGCGGCCGCCCTGCCCCACGGGAACTGAAGTTTCTACATTTTTGGTGAGAGGAGCCGCGATGTAGAGACACCACCTTTGGATAGGGCAGGCGGCGCCGTCTACCAGGCCAAACCCACTGTTACCGGGAAAGCCGCCGGCGCTTCCGGCGGTACAGCGCGATTGCCGCCAGACCGCCACCCATCATCAGTATCGTCGTCGGCTCCGGAACCTCAGCTAACTCCAAGGAATCGATCGCAAATCCAATGGGGACGGTGAGGTTGCTGGGGTTGAAAACGGATATGTAGATGCTTCTGATCCGCCCCCCCGGGTCGTAGAAACCTACATATGGCGCATCGCTCTGAGAGGTACCGGTCAGAACGCAAGGCGTGGGGGAGCTAGAGGCCAGCGTCGTGCAGGTCCCGCCGGTTCCATTAGCCGTCTCCGTGAGCGTGTACGTCCCCAGAGAGGTGCTGTCCGAGGCAAAGGCCTGTATTTTAACGACGAACAAGCTGTTGATGCCACTGAGGGAGGCGATCTGGAACCACACTCCGACCATCGGTAGATTGAGGAAAACAAGCTCCAGGGGGCCTCCGTTGGCCAACTCCAGCAAGTGGTCGTTGGTGCCGGTCGGAGTCGACGCGGAACCGAAGTGTCCCGCGAAGCTGGCCACATTGGGCGTCCCGCTAGCGCCAGGGAATACCCACGAGTGCGCAATGGTGCTGTATTCCATAGCCAGGTCGTCCACTCGCATCACATTCGTTCCGGAACCCGTGAAAGTGGGAGCCTTCTGCACTTGGACGCCGTCGCCCCAGCTAGACCGTACATCCGGCCCGGTGGAGGTCGTTATCGGATAATTGTTGCCTGGATTGGCAGCGCCTAAACCACTTTGCCAATAAGTTTGCGCAGTGCCGCCAGGATTCTTCGGGGCGCCCCAATCGAGAGAGTCGTAAACCGTGGCGTTGATAAAGGTATTTGTCCAGCAACCATTGCTATCTCTGGCGCCGGTCGGCACGTTGACTCCGTAAGCCAGACCGGCTAGGGAGCAGTTGATAACTGGATTGGCGCACAACTCTCCCGCGGCTGCCGCCAGCAGGCTGGCAAGCAGGCACACCTGCCTCATCCGGCCCTCCGAGACACTTCGTACGCCTCTCTCAACCTGCTAAGTTTAGGACACTTCAGGGCGAATTACAAGACCCTTTTCGTGGTACCCGAATGGTATCGATAGTACTGGAACAGATGGTATTCCTGGCAGAAAAGTCTTTATTTATCAATATGTTGATGGTCAAGAACAGGTATTTGATGCGGCTCTTTGGTAATGGTACGCCACGCGCTAGCGCCGCTGGTACTAAGGCGAAAAATTCCGCCAAACGTGCCTTTTGCTACACTGGACCATGGAGTTTCACTGCTCGGGGCGCCGCTGCCTTTCGTACGGGGTCTTGAGATATTTGCCGGCCTCTTCCTGCGCGCCCTGCGTGTTGTCCTTGGTCCGAATGGCGAGATTGTACTCGTTCACGGCGCGCTCCCGCTGCCCGGTGACATCGAAAATCTTGCCCAGATTGATGTGCGCCCAGACTTCCGTCCACTTGGGCTCGAGGTCGCCGTTCAACACTTCGCGGAAGGAGTTGGCCGCCGCCTGCCAGTTCTGCTGCAAGAAGAAGACTTCGGCGATCCGGTAGTTCGCCAGCGAGCTGTTGTGCTTGGTTTCCAGGGCCTTCTGGTATTCCTTCAGGGCGTCGCCGAATTCGCTCAGCTCCGCGAACTGCTCGCCGCGGCGGATGGCCACGGCCACGCGCACGTCGTTGCTGTAACGCAGCACGCGATTGCCCGGGTCGATCACCACGTTCTTGGGCTTG
>Ga0187850_10002649_pt1 | contig 16248 bp, 16 predicted proteins | sample June2016WEW_4_15_FD_132436 | JGI IMG/M metagenome (GOLD analysis project Ga0187850, IMG submission 132436) | Peatland microbial communities from SPRUCE experiment site at the Marcell Experimental Forest, Minnesota, USA - June2016WEW_4_150 | ecosystem: Environmental > Terrestrial > Soil >... | reverse complement strand
GCGCTCTCGCGGCCCTCCTCGCCCCGGATTTCGGTGCTGACGAGCTTCGCCGTGCTGTCTACGTCCGTGAGGGGCAGGGCATACAGCTGGGTATCCCCGCGCACAAGAAGGGCGTTGACGATGGTAAGGGTAAGCGGGAGGAAAAGGGTCACCCGGGTCCCCCTGTTCTGTTCTGTCCGAAGCACGACATCGCCCTTCAGGTCGCCGCGGATCCGCGTGGCGACAACGTCCATGCCGACGCCTCGCCCTGAGAGGTCCGTCACGACCTCTTTCGTGCTGAATCCGGGAAGGAAGACGAGGTCCAGGAGCTGCGCCTCGGTGAAGCTCTCCGCTCCGCTCATGCCCATGCCGACCGCCTTGCGGCGGATGCTCTCCGGGTCCATGCCCCGGCCGTCGTCTTCCAGCTCGATGACGATGTTCCCGCCCTGCCGCCGGGCGCTCACGCTCACCCTGCCTTTGTCGTTCTTGCCGCGGCGCACCCGTTCCTCCGGGAACTCGATCCCGTGGTCGAGGGAGTTGCGGATGATGTGCGTGAGGGGATCAGAGAGGGCTTCCACGATGCTGCGGTCGATTTCCGTGTCTTCCCCCGAAAGCACCAGGTCCACGGGCTTGCCGAGCTTGCGGGAGAGGTCGCGGACGAGTCGCGGGAACTTGCTGAAGATCACCGATATGGAGATCATCCGCGTATCCATCATTGTCTGCTGCATGCCGCTGGAGATCTTGTCCAGGGAGTCGAAGGATTCCACCAGCTCCTCGCGGACGGAGTGCACGTCCTTGCCCCGGCTGATATCCTCGGACAGGCGGGCGATGTGCGACTTGTGCAGGACGAGCTCCGCGATGAGGCTCCACAGATCGTCGAGCTTCCGAGTGTCCACGCGAATCGATGTCTTCTCCACGGGTCCCGCGCGCCGCGCATCGGACGCGGATTCGTTGCGCCGGACCTGCTCGTCCTGCCCTGCGGTGGTCGTCGCCGTTTCTGGCGCAGCGGCGGGGGCGGAAAAAGCCGCGGCGCCCGAGAGGAACGCGTCGAACCGGCAGCGCTCGATCTTCACCCCGGCGATCTGGTCCACCCCCGAGGCCGCCTTCATGACCTCCCCCTCGCTGCCCGAAGTGAGGAGGACGGTCGTCCGCCCGTAGAGGGAATCGTCGGCGGTCTCGCCTTCCATCGGCGGGACCACCTTCACGACGTTCGACACGGCTTCGAGGTTGGAAAAGACGAGATACGCACGGGGGAATTTCATCGGCTCACCTTCGTCCACATCCACGGTGAGCCGCAGAAGAGCCTCACCCCGGTCGCGAGCCTCGGCGAGCTGGAGCTTCTCGAAATCCCCGAGCATGACCGGCGCAGGCGCACCGGGCGCGGGAGGAATACCGGGGGGACCGGCCGATTGCCGCGCGGGCGGGCCTTGCGCGGGCGCGGCGTCCTGCGGCCTGGCGTGGCCGTTGCCGCTGGCCGCGGAGAGGCCCTGGAGAACCTCTGCCGTCGTGAAATCCTCGTCGCTGCCGCCCTTGCCGATCGCGGCCATCATCTCGGCAAGGAGGTCCGCGCCCGCGAACAGGCTGTCCATGACCGGCTTTCCCAGCGTGAGCGAGCCGCCGCGGGCAAGACCGAGCACGTCCTCCATGCGGTGGGCCAGTTTGGAAAGGGTGGCGAATCCCATGAGCGCCGATTCGGACTTCAGCGAATGCGTGAGACGGAAGACCTCGTTCAGGAGCTGGGCGTTGGCCCGGTCGGCCTCCAGCGCCATGAGGGACTCGCCCAGCTTCTGGCTCAGCTCCTCCGCTTCCTCGAGGAACGCGCGCCGCAGCCGCGTCTCATCGATCCCGCTCATCGTCACTGCCCCGCCAGGGCGCCGGGAAGGTCCCTGCTGGTCCCCAGGACACGCGGGAGGTCGAGGACCATGTAGACCCCTTCCTCGCGCCGGGCGATGCCGAGGAGAAAGTCGGCGCGCACACCGAACATGGTGGTGGCATCCGTGGTGATCCCTTCCTCCTCGATCTCCACGACCTCGCGGACCTCGTCCACGTCCAGCCCGTAGGGTTTTCCGCCGACTCGCGTGATGACCACCCGCCTCTTGCGCTGGTCCGGCGCCCCCCGTCCGACGGCCTCTCCCCCGGCGATCTCGAGGCGCGCCCGAAGGCTCACGACGGGGATGATGTCGCCCCGCAGGTTGATGACCCCTTCGACGTAGGGAGGAGGCTTGGGGATCTCGATGAGGTCCTCGAGCCGCAGGATCTGGAGGACCTGTTCGACGGGAATGCAGTAGCGGCCTCCGGCCAGGCTGAACGACACGTAACGCTTTCGCATCCGCCTCAGGACCTCCGTCGCCCCTTTGTGCCGGCGCCCCCTGCACGCGCGGCGAGCGCGCGCACCCTGGAATCGGGATCCTCCCTCGCCAGGGAGAGGATCCCATCGAACTCAGATCGATACCCAATGCGTCTCACTGCCCGCAGGACGGTTCGGCGAAGATGGGGACCGGACCATGCATAGAGAGCGGCGAGCTCGCCCGCTGACTGGATGACGGCGAGCTCCGCGATCGCCTCCACCGCGCTCTGGCGCACGGCCTCCGCCGGGTCCCAGAGGGCATGCCGCAGGTACGCATATGCGGAGATCTGGCCGCGCTCCCCGAGACTCCGCGCCGCCCAGGCGCGCAGTGACGCGTCCCTGCCGAGAAGAAGCGTTTTCCCCAGCTGGGACACGCCGACCGGTTTTCGGGCTGCATCCAGCTGCGCGTTCATCGGAGGCGGACCGGAGGCTCGGCGGTCGAGCGACGGACGCTGTCGATCTCCCCCGCCAGGGCGGCGAGAGCGGGTCCGTCAAAGCCCTGCCCCGCAAGCCCTCTCAACAGCACACCCTCGTTTCGAAGAGCAGGGATATCCTCGAACTCGGGCCCGGCGAGCTCGGCATCCACCCGCCGTGCAAGGGCAGAGAGCGCCCGGGGCCGTGCCTCGGGTGCGAGCACCCAGAACCCGGCGTAGGTTGCCTCCTGGCGCGCTCCGGACGACCTGTCGGCGCCCCATGCACGGATGACCCCTTCCCCGTCGAGGGATATCCCGATGTCGATGCGCGCCTCCCCTCGCCTGCCTGTCCGAAGGCCAGACACCAGAAATCGCCCGACCACCCCTGAAGGCCGGGCGGCCGCGAGGTACCGAGATGCGGAACCCGCGGCCTGGGGCCGCGCCGGGCCTTCCGCGACGCAGCGCACGACCCGGACTTCGACGGCCCTCTGGCCGTCGGCCACGGTCGTGAATGTCATCGCCCGCGCGACTGGCGTCCGCGATCCGGCCGGGATCAGGACGATCGCGCGCCCGCCGTGGACCTCGATTCCGATGCTGTGTGCCGTGCGCGCCGCGGAATCCTCCTTCGGCGATGCGGTACCCCGCGGATTCACTGCCACGGTACTCCGCGGATTCTCGTGCTGGTCATTCTGGTTCACGCCTGTCCTTTCCGCTGCTCCAGCGAGATGATCAACTCCACCTCCCCCACGGGGGCCCCGACACGACTGGCGATGAGGGACGGCGAGAAGCCCGCGCGGTAGAGCATCATCACTCTCTGACGCACGTCGGGCGCCGCTGCACCGCGGACAGTGTCCACGGAGACCTCCATCCGCGCGGCGGTACCCCGCGGGTTTTGCTCCGACAGCTCCACGGCGAGCGGCAAAGCCGGCGGGGCCGATTCAGCGGCTGCGGGAGCCGCGGCGGTTGCCGCCCGGTGGTGCCTTCCCTCGGCCAGCCTGCTGTAGATCTGCGACCCTACGTCGTGCTTCTCGGTCTCCCGACGAAGCAGGCCTATCTTCTTATCGGCCGTGGAAATGGCCTCGTTGAGGGCAGTGATCTTGTCCTCCATGAGCGCGATATTGCGGTCGGTGGCCTGGTTCAGCTCCACGAGGAGCCGGCTTACCTCTTCGCGGATCTCCGAGATTCGGGACTCCGCCGAGGTCGCGCGCCGAACACGGTCGCGGAGGAGCAGGTACACGAGCACAAGCCCGCCGAAGTCCACGGCGAGGGTGATCAGGATCGTGTACCACATGGATCAGCTCGTGATGTCGACGTTGCGCCCGAGAGCGGGGTCGCGAACGACGTCCGCCGCGTGGGATTGCGCGGCCGGGGGCTGCGCGCCTTTCTTCTGCCGCTTGCGGCGCTCGCCGCTCCGGCGCGCCCGGTCCTTCACCTGCTCGGGGCCTTCCTCCTGGTCGTGCGTCTCGTTCACCGACGTGTCGCGGATCTCCGTTTTTTGCACGAGCTGGGCTCCCTGGAGGGACTGAGCGGCCGGCGGGGCGTCCTTCTGTACGGCCTGATCCTTGCCCGCCTGGTGGGACTGGGTAAATATGGTCTGAAGGTCGATGGGAAGCAGCGCCATCTCAGCGCCTCCTCATCAGCTCTTCGTCGAAAGCTTCGTACTTCGTCACCTTCACCTCCCCGCCCTGCAGGAAGAAAGTGACGAACTTGAACTCGGTGCGCACCGCGAGATTCGCGCTCTTGATGGCGAGCTTGACGCCCGGGTAGACGCGCTCCGAGGCGGAGATCTTGCCGATGGTGGTGAGCGAAGAGAGGTGGGCGTTGACCTGGCCGATCTCCCGGACTCCCTCCTCCAGCCGGCGCAGGAGGTCGGATCGTTTCTCGTTCTGCTCGGACAGGTACTGCGCCTTTTCGGGCGGGAGCTTCTTCTGCACCTTCAGGAGGGTCTCGAGTGTCTTGATGTTGAGATCGACCTCCTCGAGGGACTTCTCCACGATCCTCTTTTCCTCTTCCAGGGTAACCAGGCGCTCCTTGCTGCGCGGATCGTAGCCCACCTCGAGGAGCGTCTCGGTACCGGCCACGGATCCCAGGATCTTTGAGTTGATCTCCTCGGAAGCGCGCAGGCGCCCCCCGACGATCTGCGCCCTCTTGCCCTGGCAGAGGATCATCTTGTTCGCGTCCACGTGCGAATGCACGATGCCGTCGGTCACCACCACGTACTCCCCCGCGTCCACGTGGGCGTGCTCGATGAACTTGGAGTAGAGGCTCTTGCCGCAGCGGATCTTGCCCTCGGTCTTCGCGGCGATGCCCTGGTGCACGAAAATGTCGCCCTCCGCGTCGATGAGGCACTTGCCGACGCTGCCGAATACCTCGATGTTGCCTGCGGCCTTGACCGAAAACCCGTCCTCCACATTCCCGCGCACGATCACAGAGCCGAGGAAGAGGATGTTCCCGGTCCGCAGGTTGACGTCGCCGGGGATTGAGTAGATCGGCTCGATGTTGATCTTGCCGCCGAGCAGGAGCACCTGGCCGTTGATGTCCGCCAGGGCGGTCAGGCCGTCCTCGGAGATTTTCACGTTCTTGCCGACCAGCAGGTCACAGTCCTTGCCCTTGGTCGCCGGTATGATGGTGCCGGTCACCGTCTGCCCGGGCTGGCCGGTCTCCGCCGGGATCTTTCTCGCCAGCAGCTGGCCGGCCACGACGTTCTCCACGTGCGAGATGTCCTTGAAATCGACCCGTCCGTCCTTTTCACGGAGGGTGACCGCGTCACGCTCGAGCTTGAAATTGTACTCGACCCGGGCGTTGGCCCCGTCGTGCGCCCGGGTCCCCTCCGCGGCGACGATCGGCCGGCCGTAGCGCGGGGAGAGTTCGATCTCCTCCAGCACGTCCTCCTTCAGGCCGTGCACGACGCCGTTGGAGGCGAGGAAGGAGCGCACGTAGTCGGCGGAGATGTCGGCGCCCCCGAAACCGGGCTCCATGATGACGATGACGGCCTTCATGGCCCCGTCGGTGATGTCCACCGACAGCGTGGCGTCGTGCGAGGGGTTGTACTGCACGTCGGCCACCCGGATGTATTCTCCGTCCGCGTGCTTGACGATCCGTGAGACCAGCGCCGCGTCGAAGCTCGTCACGCCACGAAGGGACAGCTTTTCCCGTGCCATGATCTCGGTGGCCCGGGGGCCACGGCCCTGCGGCTTCGTGGCCCTCAGGAAGGCACCGTCTCCGCTGAGGCGCACGAATACCTCGCCCGAAAGGTCCTTGGGCTTCGCCGCAGCCTCCGCCTTGCTCTCGGCTTCGCGCGCGGCCTCCGCGGCCGCCTCTGAGCTCGTCTTCACCTGCTTCGAGCGCTCGTAGACGGAGATTTTCCAGGGTATGCGGCCGACGCCGAAAGTACCGGCGCTCCCGCGGGCAAGGATCTCGTACTCCAGGCCCGACAGGGGAATGCCGAGCTCGATCGAGGCCTTCTTCAGCCCTTCCTGGACGTTCTCGGCCTCCACCGTGATCGTGCGGTTCTTCTTGTCCTGATCGGACTGCATCCTCATGTATTCCTGGATCTGCTCCAGGTTGATTCCGCCGCGCATTCGTGGTGTCCCTAGGGCACGCCGCCCGCAGGGCGGCGATTTAGATCGAATCCGGACATTCCAAGGGCCGGCATTACACGATCCCTCTCTTGAAGCTCGTGAGCTTCGCCCGTAGACGCATCACCGCCTTGGTGTGAAGCTGCGAGACCCTGCTCTCGGTGACCTCGAGGACCTCTCCGATCTCCTTGAGGGTCAAGTCCTCGTAGTAGTAGAGAACGAGCACCTTTTTTTCCTTTTCGGGAAGCTCCTTGATCGCGTCCACGATGACGCGCTTGATCTCTTCCTTCTCGACGATGGTGTCGGGATTGAGGCTGCCGGGACTCTCGATACTCTCCGCGATGGAAATCTTGTCGTTGTCCTCGCCGGTGTACCAGATGTCGTGAAGAGACAGCATCGAGGTGCCGCTGATCTTCAGCATCATCTGCTGGAACTCCTTGAGATCCATCGACATCCCCGAGGCAATCTCCTCGTCCGAGGCGGCGCGGCCGAGCGCAGATTCGAGTCGGCGCACCGTTTCCTCGACCTCGCGCGCTTTCTGCCGGACGGAACGGGGCACCCAGTCGATCGTCCGCAGCTCGTCGAATATCGCCCCACGGATCCTCGTCACCGCGTAGGTCTTGAACTTCACGTGCTTCCCAGGGTCGAACTTGTCGATGGCGTCGAACAGCCCGAATACACCGAATCCCACCAGGTCGTCGAACTCGACGTTCTGGGGCATGCCCATCGCGATCTTGCCCGCCACGTATTTCACCAGCGGGGCATACTGCCGCACGAAGAAGTCCCTCAGCTTCTGATCCTTCGTGCGTCGGAATACCTTCCAGAGCTCCTCTTCGGACTTCCCATCCCAAAGGCTTTCGGCCATATCCGCCCTATCCTTTTTCATCTTTCTTCAGGACCGTCCGAAGGGCCCTGGCAAGCGTCGCGGGATCCTGCCCGCTCAGGACATTGCGCACCGCGTCCCCCGGTCTCTCCCCCGAGGTCGGAATCCGGCTGGATCGAGTGGAACCCGGCCCGGGGTTGAGTTCGGTAGGAGCCTCCAGCGCAGCGATATCGGGGAGCGAATCGAGGTCCTCCGTCGATTCGCGCGCCGATCGTGGGAGCTCGCCTTCCGGTTTCGCTTCCTCCGCGGAGTCGGGGGCGCCGGGCAGCTCCTCAGCGAGCTCTTCCGAAAGCTCCCCGAGCGCCTGCGCTTCCGCCTGCGAAGCTGAGTCCTCGTGCATCGAATCGGCGTCCAGGACCTCATCGGGCTCGCCGTCCGCTTCCACGGATTCGGAGCTCGACGCGGGGGCGGAACGGGGAGAGCCGCTATAGGCCTGGCGGCGAAGCCCGTCATCCTCCGGCAGCACGATGTCGACAGCGGCGCCGCGGTGGTCCGCGGATTCGTCGGCGCCGGTCTTTCCCGCCTTCTCCTCGTTCGACGCGAGCAGCTCCGGAAGGTATCCCTTGACGACGACCCGCAGGCCTGCCCCCAGACCCGCGAAAAGCACGGAGGAGAGCAACGCGCGGAACAGGGCGACGCCGAATGGATTGCCCGCGATCAGGCCGATCACCAGGGAAAGGAGAAACGCACCGGCGGCGCAGGCCGCGGCGATTTTCCAGACGTCCCTGACGAAGTCCTTCACCGGACCCATCCCCCCTGAACAACAGTAGGGTATACGCCGCGGAGAGTCAACATTCCCGCGGCACCTATCGCGACCCGAACAGCTTCTTCAGGAATGTCGGGATCCCCTTCCCGTCGCGGTACTCGTAATTCTCCAGCCGGCCGACGAGGTGGCGGATGCAGAGGGCGGCCCGCGACTTCGGCTCCAGGACGAGGAACGGCTTCTGCCGCACCACGGAGGTATGGACGACCGGGTCGTCATAGACGAACCCGAGATAGTCCACCTTGAGATTGAGGAACTGCCCGGCGATGTTGATCACCCTCTCGGCGACCCTCTTGCCCTCCACCACCGACTTCACCCGGTTGACGATGAGCTTCAGGCCGAGGTCGAGGTTCTCGATCTCGGTAGCAATGATCTTGATGATGCCGTACGCATCGGTGATCGCCGTCGGCTCGGGCGTGGTGACGATCAGGGCGTCGTCGGCCGCGGCAATGAAGGAAATGACGTTGTTCGAGACGCCCGCGGCGCAGTCGATGATGAGAATGTCCGCATTCGACAGTGCGGCCAGCTCCGCGATGAAGTCGCGCCGCTCCTCCTCATTCAGGTTCGCGATCTTTGAGAACCCCGATGCGCCCGCGATGATCTGGATCCCGTAACTTGTGTCCACGAGGATCTCGGAGAGGGTTTTCTGCTTGCGGATGAGGTGGTACAGGTTGTACCGGGGAATAACGCCGAGGACCACGTTCACGTTCGCCAGTCCGAGGTCCGCGTCCATGACGATCACCTTCTTGCCCGCCTGCGCATAGGCGAGGGCGAGGTTGATTGCGATGTTCGTCTTGCCGACCCCTCCCTTTCCGCTGGAGACGGCGATGATGCGCGTGGCTGACCGCGGCTCGGATTTCTCCGGTCCGGACGCCGTGCGCTCGGAACGCGTCGATTCGGCGGTGTTCCCTGTCCGTGCGCCCCCGCCCCCGACAAGCTCCCTCAGTTTTTCCGCCTGGTCTGCCATCTCAGGTCACCCTCCTGCGCTTGGTTGTCAGGCCCTCTGTTGCCGGGACGACGGCCACGGCAGATCCGTTGAACCGTTTCTCCAGCGCGTCACGGTCGATCCGGAAGCCCTCCATGTTCATCAGCAGCCGCACGGGGGTGGCCTCTTCCAGGTCCTGCGGCACCCCCTGCCCGTCGCAAAGGTAGCCGATGGGAGTGCGCTGCCGCGCGAGGCAGGAGAGGACATTGCCGATGCGCATCGTCTCGTCGAGCTTCGTGAGGATGACGGCACGGTATCCGAACGGCGCATACTGCCGAAGGATTTCTTCCGTGTCGCTCGCCTTGGTCGTCGCTGCCAGGGCGAGGTAGACGCGCGCCTGGCCTCCGCACGCGGCGAGGATCTCCTTCATCTCCGCGAGCTTGCCGAGGTCCCTCGGGCTCCTTCCGATCGTGTCCACGAGGATGAGGTCGGTATCCTGGTAGAGGGCGATGTTCTTCCTCAGATCTTCGGCGCTCTCCACGAGGCTCACCGGGATGCGCATGATCTCCGCGTAGGTCTCAATCTGCTGCTTGGCGGCGATCCGGTAGTTGTCAATGGTGATGATGCGCACGCGGCGGGCCGGCGTCCGGCCGTCGCCCAGCCCATAGATGGCGGCGAGCTTGGCGATGGTCGTCGTCTTCCCCACTCCCGTGGGACCGACGACGATCACGATCTTCGCCCCGCGGGCCGCGAAGCTCAGGGGGGGATCGATGTCGATCCGTTCTCCGATCCATCCCACCGCGGCGTTCTGCAGCAGTGGATAGTTTTCCAGCGCTTCAAGGGTAAACTCCCGGCGGGCACGCTCGCGCAGCCCCGCGATGTAATCGGGCGCGAACTCGTTGGACGCCAGCAGCTCTTCCAGCTGGCGCAGGGAGGGATGCAGCTCGGGGGCATGCGCCGGGGCGGCCACGGGGCGGTTGTCAAGCGATTCGCGAAGTCCCTGGATCTCCTGAAGCAGCACCTGGAGCATCTGCTCTTTTTTCACCCCGTCCAGAATCGCCCGTTTCTGTTCCTCCACCTCAGCCTTCCTTTTCCTGTTCCCGTCCTCGGAGAGGTAGCCGGTCACCTCCACGCCTTCGGAGGAAAAGAGCCCGAGAAAGCCCCCGAGGCGGACGCTGCGGTGCGTGAGGATCCGGGCATCCTCACCGTAGGTGATCTTCATCTTGTCTATCGCTTCGCGATTGGATCGGGCCTGGATCGTAAAGTATTGCATGCTCGTCGACACTCCTGCTCAACCTTCCAGCCGTATCTCACCGAGGGATTCCACGGTGATGTCCGAGGCCACCTCGAGGCTCGAGAGAACCGCGAGGTGCGGGATTTCGCGGGCGGTGCCCGACTTCACCAGCGGCCTCGCCGCCTCGGAGCAGAGCACCACCTCGTGGAAGCCCTGCTCCTGGACGGCCTTGACCGCGTTCACCAGGGTGGTGATCCACTTGCGGTGCAGCGCGGGGTCCAGGCCGGACACGATTCCCCGGTTGGTCTCCAGCCGGGAGTCGATGATCTTCTTCTCCAGCGACGGCTCGATCGTGAGCACCCTCAGCACCTTCTTCTCGTCGCAGTACTGCAGGCAGATCTGCCGGCCGAGGGATTGTCTCACCTTCTCGATAAGGAAGCCGATGTCCTTGGTCACCCCGCCGTAGTCGGCGAGGGTCTCCAGGATCGCCACCATGTTGCGCACCGACACACGCTCGGCGAGAAGGCCCTGGAGGACCTTCTGGATCTCGCCGATGCCCAGCGCCTTCCTCACCTCTTCCACCACGGCGGGGTAGTCGGTCTTCAGCGTGTCCAGGATCGACTGCACCTCCTGCCGGCCCAGGATGTCCGCCGCGTAGCGCTTGATGATCTCCGTGAGGTGCGTGGCGACGATCGACGGCGGGTCCACCACCGTGTAGCCCAGCCTCTCCGCGCGCTCCCGATCCTCTTCCGTGATCCAGACCGCGGGAAGTCCGAACGCGGGGTCCTTTGTCGGCTCGCCCGGGATCTCCTCGGTGGCCTTGCTCGGCTGGATGGCGAGGTAGTGGGCCATCTTGATCCGGCCCCTACCGACCTCCACGCCCCTGATCTTGAAGGAGTATTCCGCCGGCTCCAGCCGCATGTTGTCAATGATACGGATGCGGGGCACGACGAGGCCAAGCTCCAAAGCCGACTCCCGGCGGATCCGGGTGATGCGGTCAAGGAGCTCCGCGCCCTGCTCCTTGTCCACCAGGGGGATCAGGCCGTAGCCGATCTCCAGGGAGAGCGGGTCCAGCGGAACGACGGGTGAGATCTCGGCGGGGGCCGCCTTCTCCCGTTCGGCGACCTCCCGGCTCCGGGACTTCTCGTCTTCAGCGATCTGCTTGCGGGTCAGGGCGAAGCCGAGTGCCCCGATGAGGCCCGCCAGCGGGAGGAGCACGTACCAGGGAAAGCCGGGGAGGAAGGACAGCAGGACGAGAAACGCCGCGGAGATCAGGTAGGGCCGCGCCTGGCTGGAGAACTGCTTCGTGATGTCCTTGCCGAACGAGGAGTCCGAGATGGCGCGGGTGACGATGATGCCCGTGGCCGTGGAGATGAGGAGCGCGGGAAGCTGCGTCACCAGCCCGTCTCCGATGGACAGGGAGATGTAGGTGTCGAGTGCCGTGGTCCAGGATTCGTGGTGCAGCGTCATGCCGATGATCAGTCCGCCGACGATCTGGATCGCGGTGATGAGGATGCCGATCCGCACGTTGCCGGAGATGAACTTCGAGGCACCGTCCATGGAGCCGTAGAAGTCCGCCTCGCGCTGCAGTTCGTTCTTCCGCCGGGTCGCCTCCTCTTCGGTGAGGAGCCCCGAGTTGTACTCCGCCTCGATGGCCATCTGCTTGCCCGGCAGCGCGTCCAGGGTGAAGCGCGCGGCCACCTCGGCAACGCGCGTGGCGCCCTTCGTGATGACGATGAACTGCACCGCGATGATGATGATGAAGATGATGAGACCGATCACGTAGCCTTCGACGCCCCTGGTGCCGACCACGAACGTAGCGAACGCCCGCACGATGTGGCCGTTGAACTCGTGACCCTTGGACAGGATCAGGCGCGTGGTGGAGACGTTCAATGCCAGTCCGAAGACCGTGGCGATCAGCAGCAGGGTCGGGAACACGGAGAACTCCAGGGCGTGCCGGGTGTACAGGACCGTGAGGATGATGAGAAGGGAGATCACGAGGTTCACGGCCATGAAGATGTCCAGGAGCACGGCGGGGATCGGGATGAGGAGCATCATGATCACCACGACCACGCCGAGGGCGACAAGGACGTCGCTTCTCTGGCTCCAGAGGTTTCCGACAACCGCCCGGGCGTCAGCCATGGTATGTCTCCCTTACCGCTGCGCTCATCCGGTTGCCTCCACTGCTTTCCCGCTCAGCTTGTACACCTCGGCGAGGATGATGGACATGGCGTCGTAGAACTTCTCGGGGATCGTGTCGCCGATCTCCACTTCCCGGAACAGAGCCTGGGCGAGGGGCTTGTTCTCCATGAGGGGCACCCCGTTTTCCGCTGCCACCTCCTTGATCTTCTGCGCGACGAGATCCGCCCCTTTCGCCACCACCGTCGGGGCGACCATGAGGGCGCGGTTGTACTCCAGGGCAACGGCGTAGTGGGTCGGGTTGGTGATGACCACGTCCGCCTTGGGCACCGCCTTCAGCATCGTCCGCCGCATGATGTCCCGCATCCTCTCGCGAAGCCTGCTGCGGGTGAGGGGATCTCCCTCGTACATCTTGCGCTCTTCCTTGACTTCCTGCTTCGACATCTTGAGGGACTCGATGTGCTGCCGCCTCTGGAACCAGTAGTCGGCCGCCGAAAAGACGAGGAAGGCGATGGCGGATTCGAGCACGATCCTGAAGGCGAGCTGCGAGATCAGCGACACGCCCGAGAAGAACCCTGAGAGCGCGAGGCGCGTGAGCCGCGGGATCTCGGAGGTGACGTTCAGGTACGCGATGACCCCTATGACGGCGATCTTCACGATGGATTTCGCAAAATTGAACAGGGCCTCTCCCGAGGCGAAGGATCGCTGCAGCCACCGGCCGAACCGCGGCACGACCCTGTTGAAGTCCGGCGTGATCGGTTTCACCGTGAAGAGGAACCCCACCTGGATGACGTTCCCGAGGATGGCAACCACGAACACGATTGCAAGCACGGGGAGCGCGATCTTCGCAAGCCAGCTCATGAAGGCGCTCACGAGGCTCGCGTTCAGGGCGTCGGGGCTTGCCGCGATGGAAAGGAAGAACATGAGCATCTGGACGGATGACTGCAGGATGTACCCTCCGAGAAGCCCCAGGGCGGAGATGCCGGCAAGAAGGACCAGGGAGGAGCTCACGTCGCCTGACCGGGCGACCTTGCCCTCTTCCCGTGCCTTGCGGATCTTGTGCTCGGAAGGCTCCTCCGTCCGTCCCTCGTCCTCCGCCGCGAACCATTGCAGGTGAACGTCGAACGCGGCGCTCGGCACGGAAGTCCCCGCGAGGAACAAAGGCATCACGTCCGCGCGCGTCCCGCCGAGCGTTCTCATCTGTGCAGCGCCCCCGCCGTCGTGATGAATCCGCTCAGGCTCTGGAAGCTGCCGTCGATGATCCTCTCCATCGCGGTCATCAGGAACGGCATCGTGGCAAACAAGAGCAGGAAGGACACTCCAATGGAGACAGGGAAGCCCATCGTGAGGATGTCCATCTGCGGTGCCGCGCGCGCGAGAAGGCCCATGGCCACGGACACGAGCAGGAGCGTGCCGAGGATGGGGAAAGCGATCGTGAGCGCGCTCTGGAAGAGCCCCCCGAGCCCGTTGATGAGAAGCGTGATGATGCCGTCACGGTGCGTCACGAGGTCCATGGCGCGCAGGTACTGGAACGAGCGCTCCACTCCCACCAGGAGGAACCTGCTCATCCCCGCGGTCGTGATGAACACGAGCATGGCGATGAGGTTGAGAAACTCTCCCATCAGCGGGACTTCGACCTGGGACTGCGGGTCGAACACGATCGATGCGCTGAAGCCCATCTGCAGGGAGAAGAACTCCCCCGCGAGCTGGAACGCGACGAAGATGAGGTTCAGAAGGAAGCCGATGAGCAGGCCGATCCCCACCTCCCCGAGCACGAGCAGTCCGTAGTCCAGGGCGTTGGAGGGGATCGGGGCGCTGGACGCGAGCACCGAGGGGAATACCGCCGCGGAGATGAAAAACGACATTCCCACCTTCGCCAGCTGGGGAATCGAGGAGGAGGAGAGCAGAGGCGCGAGCTCCACCATCGCAATGATGCGGAAGAAGACGAGGAGGAAGAGGCGGATGTTCGTGACAAGCGCTTCGATCATATGTTCGAGATCATCGAGAACAGCCGGTGGGTGTACCCGACGAGGCTGTCCAGGAGGAACCGGCCCAGCAGGATGAGGCCGATCAGGATCGCGGCCATCTTCGGCACGAAGCTGAGGGTCTGCTCCTGGATGGACGTGGTGGCCTGGAGGATGGCGACGATCAGTCCCACCGCCATGGCAATCAGGAGGATCGGCCCCGCGATCAGGAGGGTTTCCAGCACCCCTTCCCGGACGAGCTGAAGCGCCATTCCCATCGTCATTTGAAGCTCCTCACGATCTGCTCCGTGAGCATGCCCCAGCCGTTCACGAGGACGAACAGGATGAGCTTGAACGGCGTGGAAATCATGACGGGCGGGAGCATGATCATGCCCATCGACATGAGCGTCGAGGCCACGACCATGTCGATGATGATGAATGGAATGAAGAGAAGGATTCCTATCTTGAACGCCACTGTCATCTCGTGGATCACGAAGGCGGGGATGAGCACGTAGGTCGGCACGTCGGCGCGCGTGTCCGGCTTCGGCAGACCTCGCATGCTCATGAACAGGCGGATCGAGTCGGCGTCATTCCCCATTTGGTTGAACATGAAGGTCCGCAGCGGCTTCTCGGCGCCCGTGAACATCTCCTGCACGCCGATCTTCCCGTCGCCGAACGGCTTCACGGAGTTCTGGTAGATCGTGGTGAACGTCGGCCACATGATGAACAGGGTGAGAAAGAGCGCGAGGCCCATCATCACCTGGTTCGGGGGCGACGTGTTCAGCGAGAGGGCACGGCGGATGAAGTCGAACACGATCGCAATCCGCAGGAAGCAGGTGGTGAGGATCAGGATGGAGGGAGCGATCGCGAGCACCGTGAGCAGGAGGAGGAGCTGCACGGAGAGCACGACCTCCCGGTTGTTGCGGGCCGAACGCACGTTCAGATCGACGAAGGGCACGGGCAGGTTGCCGGCGTTCTGCCCGCCCGGAGTCCCGGCGGCGGAAGCCGCCGGGGCACCGCCCGCGGAAGCCGTCGGGGTGCCGCCCGCGGCCTGGGCGAATGCCCCGAGCGGGAAAAGCAAGGCGAGCAGGACGGCAAGGAGAATCGCGGCGGGTGCTCTCCTCATAGCTTCTTCAGCCTCTCCCGCTGTCCCTTGAGAAATCCGATGCCGTCGCCGATCGTGAAAGGCCGCTTTGCCGGCCGGAAGATTTCGGAGAGTGTCTGCTGGAACGTACGGCGTCCCGCCGGTGCCTGCTCCGCGGCCTTGAGGCGCACCGCGTCGAGGCTCTCCTTCTCGGTGATCTCCGCGATCAGCTCCACCCCGCCGTCCGAGGAGCCCACGAGGTAGATGCTGGAGCCGACCTCCACGAGGTGGAGAGAGCGGCTTCCCGAAAGGCCGCGGGAGCCCAGCACCCGGATGAGGTCGTTCTCCTGGATCCTCCGCCCCGTCCCCCTGCGCAGCAGCCAGAACAGGACGTAGATGACCCCGATCACGCACGCGAGGATCAGGATCATGCGCACGAAGTCCCAGGTCGAGACGCCGGGCGTGGCCGCCGGTGCCGGAGTCGAGCCGGCAGCCGGGCCTCCCGCGACCGGGTTTCCCAGCGGTATCCTTGATTCGTCCAGCGTTGCCCCCTGCCCCGAGGCATTGCCGGCCGACGTCTGATTCGCCTGCGCCGCAAGCGGCTGCACGGCGACCGCGAGCACCAAAGCGGCGCACGCTGCGCACACGGTAAGCTTTTTCAGATTCCCCCTCCCAGTAAAAATCTGAAATCGTCCAGCGCCCGCCCGAGCACGGTACCCCGTGCGGGGCGGAGCGCCTATGTCGCTATGCGAGCTCGTTCATCCTGTCGATCTGCGATACGATCTCCGTGACACGTACCCCGAAATTCTCGTCGATGACCACGACCTCTCCCTTTGCGATGAGCTTGTGATTCACGAGGATGTCGACCGGCTCGCCCGCGAGCTTGTCCAGCTCGATGATCGTGCCCTCGCCGATCCCCAGGATGTCCTTGATCCGCTT
>Ga0187850_10002642_pt1 | contig 16291 bp, 22 predicted proteins | sample June2016WEW_4_15_FD_132436 | JGI IMG/M metagenome (GOLD analysis project Ga0187850, IMG submission 132436) | Peatland microbial communities from SPRUCE experiment site at the Marcell Experimental Forest, Minnesota, USA - June2016WEW_4_150 | ecosystem: Environmental > Terrestrial > Soil >... | reverse complement strand
GTGTTCAAATTCTTAATGAAAGCCCTAGGCAACGAAGTGAAGGAAGGGTTATAAGAGAAAACGTGAAATTTAGATACCCGTCGGAATGTGAAATGCATGGCTAAAGAAACTAAAGAGACCCGAACTGGAATGATGAACTCAAAGTATTGGAAATTACTATTGATCATCCTCGCAGGACTGTTCACTTTCGGTGCGCCCTACGTGGTTTATATAGCATCTAGTTTTCTCAAGCGAGGCATCTTCTTTTCTTTCGCCGGCGGATTTGTTTCGCTAATAATAGGCCTAGTACTCATATGGTATCTCATTAAGAGCAAAGTCATTTCATGACGCGCGCTTCTTGAGGTGTTGGAATCTTTTTCTGCCTCAGATACCCTAGAGGCCCTGTTGTTTTTCATGGTAGTAAGGGATGTATGAGGGGTTTTTCTGAAAGAGATGTGGGGTTGAAGGGCGTCTCCAGAAAAATCGTTGAATTTTTGAACGGTGGGGCGGTTGCCATGTGGCAAGTGCCTAACCGTCCTGCTCAAATCGGTCAATTCAGATACGCTCAGCATGGATGTCTGAAATTCGATTTTGATGATGACGTGGGGCGAGTCACAATTTTCGGAGAAAATATAAAAATTCATCTCATTAAATATTTGTTAATGAGGATTAATGAATTGCGCACATTGTAACGCGAATGTTCCATATCCCTCAATCCCCTCCCTTTTTCGAATTTTCTGAGGGGACTCGGAACCGCAAGGTGTAATAAAATTTTTTCAAGAAACGTGGGCGTGTTACAGTCTTTTTCGGCAATTTCATTATTGACTGACCGTCAGCGAATTTTCTCATTTTTGACAAACGGTTGGACACTTGCCACGTGGCAACTCGGTTTTTCATAAAATTTCTGGTCTGGCAGCGCCTAGTCTGTTCTAGTGGGGTTGAGTATGCCGTTGAATAAGAGCCAGTAGATGTAGTGCTAACTTTGACAGTTAGTACGAAGCCACTGAAGCCTTTGCTCGCCTTTTTCTGAAATAGTGTAGAGCCCTTGGTGACGACGCAATAGTCCTTGTCTCATTAAACGTAAACACTCCATGGAACAAGCCCGGTCAGTTAAAGAGACATTGTATTCGAGGGAAAGCCATTCAGCGACGATACCTGGCGGGGCTGGTTCTTTTAGGTCTGAGATGGCCTCTAACACCTTTCTTTTGGATTCATTGTGTCTCATGTATGGCTCACACCTGCCAGTCAAGCTTTATCTTAACTTCATGTCTGCTTGTGGGTAACACATCTTTTTTCCATGCCAGTTAAGAGCGTAGAACGTGGTAACACCTTGACGGCTTTGTGTTTCAATCCTCAAGTCTGTTAAAGCCTACAGTAGGCAAGACGGTTAAGAGCCCTCTCAAGAGAGTAACAAACTCCTATAGGAAGCTAAGTTAAGATTCTCAACATTGCTCTGAAGACTCATTTGACTGTACCCACCTGGTCTTCGGTCGACCAACTTTTTTGGGAGGCAAACCGAGGATCCGCTTTCGGTATCGGCGACGTCCAAGCCGGGCTTTGTCTCCGTAAAGAGTGAAACTAGGGTTTGCCCATGCTTTTTCATTGCCTATCTGTTTTGGGTTCAGCTCATAGTATTCGCGTAGGAATCGGCTTTGTATCTTGTAAGATGGCGCCTTGGTTTTTCTAATTAAACCCAGTTTGGTTAGAATCCACAGGTATTTTCTGAACGATTCTATTTTCGGTTCTTTGAACCCGAGGCTGTGAAGATGATCAGACCAAGCTTTCCACATTCCATATGAATAGCCCTTACCATGCTTCAACAAGAAATCTTTAACGAATATTGCTGTACTTTCTGATGGCGGATGAATCTTCTGCCTTTTGTACGGTTTAATTTCTAATGGTTCAGTCACTTCTTTTCACCTCCAACTAGCGAGAATAGTTTCAGGACCACCAACGGCTTAGGTGCCGATACCATAAGCCATGTTCCAGCGTTCTCTATTTTCAGGCATCGTGCCAGGGTGCGTGGATTTTGTTGTAGCACACAGTCTAAGCATTTGCTCCAGTGATACAATTGGTACATTGCATAATCGTTTACAACTAGATACCATTGGCCTTTTTTGATGTTGTGACCGCACTTCGCCTTGAAATTTCTTTTTGCGCGTCTGTAGAACACTTGTATGCTAGAGTATGATAGTCTAGTCATTTTCACCACCTCAACTTTTTGTGAATTTTCGCGGCTTCCTTGTAAGTGAGGGTTTCAACCTTGTCCTGCTCAGCTCCTGGTTTCGGGACCGCGAGTTCTCTTCGGCACACACAACCGTAACCTGTCGCTAGGCTAATCGGGTTTGAGATGGTCCTACCACAGCGCCTACAGCGGCCAATGTAAGGCTTCATACGTTCAGCCTCGATGAGACGCCGGCACGTGCTGCGAAAGCTGTGGTTGTTTGCGAGCTTTGCCAGGTGATAATGTGCGAGTGTCTTTATGGCCTCAGAATACTCTATGCGTCCGAACTTCCCCTGTGAGTCCACTATAAATTGGCAAATGTCGAGCAAATGTTCTTTCGTAGCGTAGCCAAGGCGCGTCTCGTCATCATGGACCAGTTGAACAAGGACGGAAAGATGGCCAGTCTCTTGTTGAGTCGTCATTTCTTCTTCCTCGCAAGAATTTCTTTGGCTAACTGCTCACATCGAATTCTGAGCTCACGCTGCTTTTCAGGGTCAAAGTCCCGCTCGCGCTTCAGTGGAACTGACAGTCTCTTACTTGTTCCGAGAGGCTGAACTATGGCATTTTCACTCATGTTTAGAGCTCTCCTGGGTCCTTTATGGGCTCGTCTGGACGTGGCGCTTTGCGAAGTGCCAGAAGAACAGCTTTGACAATGTCGCCGCGTTCGATATCGTGAATTCGCACAGTTGTCGGATCCAACGGCAGATACAAAGTTCTGGAATGTCTGCGCACCTCGAAGTATTGAATCAACCATAGTTTCTCGACCTTCTGCTTCTTCCGTCGTAAGACAGACGAGGGGACGATTTTTCGCTCCTCTGCGCCTTTTCCATACCCCTGTTCCAAGGGTTCATGTTCTAGTTTGGATTTCTTCATTCTTGTATGTCACCTCGAATGGACTCAAAACACGAGAAGAATGTCTGAGGTTGTTTAGGGAGGGGTCTTTGCGTTTCCACAGTCATGGCCTCCCAGATGTGCCGTTGAGAACCGCAACCGAGCCCCTGACTAATCCATCATCCTTCTTAGGCTCTTGTTCCAATGTCTCCTTCCAGACCGCGTTTCTGTACTCACTGCGAATCTTGTGGAAACAGGGCTCACAGCGTCTCACGGTCTGCCGTTGCCGGGTATCGTTGATTTCAAACTCAACAGCAAACTGGCCGCATAGCTCGCACTTCTCAGCTGCCGGCACCTTTGTCCATAGAAAATCAGTCGTGGCCTTAATGGCCTCATTGGCCTCGGTTTTAGGGGTCTCAGGCACTTTTCCGCCGCCAAAAGGCTTGTGACCCTTAAAAGTGAGGCCATTAGGGCCATTGAGGCCACGTAACCATCGTTTGTAGAAGCGGACGCCCTTTGGAGTGAAAAAATAGCCCCTGATCGAACTCTGTATCAGACCCAACCCCTTCATCTCTTTAGCCCGTCTTTTCACAGTCTGATCAGAAAGACTAGCTGCTGCAGCTATCTCTTCCATTTGAGCCTGTCCACGTCTCGCTATGTATTCGAAAAACTTGAAGAGCTCCGAGTCTCTAAGTTCCCCGCCGTGCTCTTTCATATCGAAAGATGTCTGAGCCTCAATCGCCAGCTTCAGACCTGAGTACTCTTCCTCAGAAAGTGTGTGTTCTTTTTTCCATTCTTCGGTGAATTCGTCCATTTCCATGTCGACGCCGCATTCTGTCAGCCATTGGTTGGCTTGCTCAACGTGCCTTTCGGTGGGTTCGGTTCCCTCAAAGAGTGCGAAACAATAGGCTAACGTCGCTACCTTGTGCGGGTTTGCCCTGAGGAAAAGTGGGATCTCCTCGTTTCCGAAGGTGAGCTCCAGCTGCTTGCTGTACTCCATTATTTTAGGCCATAGTTTCACTGGAACCGTGTAAGTCACTTCTTGGCTGAGGTTCCATCTCAGCACGTTCCACGCTGCGTTGAGGACTGCTTGGTCTTTCTCAGACAACTCTTCAATCTTCGGATCGTATCTGACGTCAGGTTTCTCTCCGTAGGTGAAGGTTACGAAAGTGAAGCGTGCTATGAATTTGGAATCGTAGACTTTGAGGGCTACGCACTTGTGCAGGTGCTGGTCGAAGGGCATAGCAGGATTGCTTAACAGTTTAAGCCTGGTCCGTCCCCACAGTTCACATGACTTGATCGTTGAAAGCTCTATGATTCCGTTACGTCTACTTTCAATGTGTTCGTCGAGCGCGTGCGGGAACATGTTGTCCAGAATTATGAATGAAAGGTCGGCTGAGGGCAAGAGGCCTTTCCGCATAACCCAGCCTATTCCCTCAATCTTTTCAGCGCCGGCAGCCAAGCCTGCAGATGTTTTTCTTCCACTCTCATATTTGCCTGCTTTCAGCCAATCAACGACTTCTCGTTCTCGCTGGCTTTTCGCTGTTGTTGATTCTCCACACTCCAGGCTTGTCATGCCGATTATTTGAGGGCCTTCCGGAGTCTTTGTCCAGACAGGAGCTCCTATGAAGAGCAAGTCTGAGACAAACCCGCGTGTCGCCTCTAATCCTTTCAAGTTGGACTTCTTATGCAGAGCCCTGGCGACCTTCCAGACTGTGGCTTCGTCTTCAGTCCTGATTGAACGCAGATACTCTTTGGAGGCTTCAACGGTTTCTGCCTTAGGCATCATAACCTCGCTTTCCGCTTGAAACTCCGTTACCAGTACGCCTATTCGTCCCTTCAGTCCCCGGCAAAGCCATCCTTGACTGTATATCCAGTTCGGGGATGTGCGAAGGTCACATTTTTCATGGTCGTAGACAAACCATGCTTTAGCCTCGTTTCCACGTCGATCGCTAACTATGGCTTGGGTTACGGCGGTTTCATTTTCACCTTTAACTGAAATCTTATCGCAGCCCGCTACCGTCCCGTTCTGCTTCAGAATCTTCCACGCGTCCTTTGGACTGTCGCTGTCAAAATACGTGGCGAAGGCTGAAGCATCAAAGTTTTCTTTCAGACTCATCTTGTAGCCTTCGAACGTGCATATAGCGCACAGGTCTTCGCGGCTTCGATTGCAGGAGAACTCCAGCTCAAGAAACCTGCTCTGAGGAAAACCGAAACTTTTAATCTGGATTCGACTGTTAAATTTTCTGTCACCTTGGTAGGCGAAAACGTCGCTCACCGCCTCGCTCGTAGGCAGTTCAACGGGAATATTCACCTGTCCCCCTTCTTCCTCTGGCTGCTCTTTTTCGCATACCGTCCACGTTTCTTGAGGCTCAGCCTGAATCACTTCAACAATCCTGGCAACGATAAGGGGAACAAGCTGCGTTTTGAAACAGAGTTTCAACGCTTCTTTCAACACGGCCTCCTTCTTCAATTCGTCCAGACTGCCAACATGAAACCCCGCTGTGAGCGAACGATTCTCACTACTATCAAATTTCTCTTCAGTGTCAATCAGCTGGAGGCGCCATGACTTGTCCTTCTCAACCAACAGAAAAACGCCTGGATCTATCGAAACGCCTTTCCGACCGTCAATACTCGAACAAGTAATGTCCGGCATGGTGAGCTTTTTCTCGGGACTGAGCCGATATATCAGAGCCAACTTATACACGAATGACTCTGCTTTTGATATCGTCCTGCTCCCTTCTTGATGAAGAGAGCCTACAGGATCCGGAGGCACAGGAAGCCCAAGCTGCTCAGCCACAGCTTTCGCGTCTAAATCATCTGCTTCGACACTGCCCACCTTTACGCGCTTCTCTCCAACATAGAACTCGTAACCGCGCGCGACCTTCTCCAGGCCAACCTCAACCCTCACGATTTCCAGTTGTCGATTCTCTTTGTTAGGCCTTTCGAACGTGAATTCTTTGACAATGTGTTTGCCCGTTTTTGTCAGCTCCCCTTCAATCTTTGGCGGTAGATTCTATTTTCAGCATACAACCAGTAAGAATGAACGTACCCTGGTCCGTGGTAACGGCTCTTTATTGTAGCATTGCTCTGCTGCAGAACGTTGTAGGCTGACGTCCACTTATCGATGACATTATTCTCTCTGTATGCGACTGAAAACTCCCCGAGCTTCGAACCCCGCTGGTCCTCGAACGTCAAGCATGTGAAGGTTTCTTCTTTCACGGCTACCATGGGCTCTTTTTCGGAAGCTTCAACCGCTTCGCCATTTTTGAGGATCCCGCGAAGCTCCAGTGCACCGGCAATTGCGCTCAGACCTGTTTCTGTGACGCCAGCATCGGCTTCCAGTTTGATGATCCGTTCCTTCAAAGCCTCAATCGTTGCGCGTTGCTCTTCAACAAGTTTCTTCAAAGCGTCAAGTTCGCACAGCTTGGTGTAGACGGCAGCCTGGTCCAGAGAAATCTGGCTCATCTGGACACCCTCAAAGCTGAGAAAGTCGCTTGGTTTTTTGGAATAAACTCGCTGCAAGGGCTATCGGCTGCAATCTTGTATCGGGCTCCTCGCAAGCATCGACCGGCCCAACTCACGCAATTGCCACAACTTAGAAAATCTATATCATGAAGAACCTTGACACCGCAAAGTCTATCAGTTAGAAAAGACAATGTTCTTTTGAAGTCGTAGCTTTTCTCCGCGAGCCTTGCAGGGCTCTCGGACTCTTTTTCTGTTTTAATCATCCTTGCTTCACTTCAAAATCTAAATGCAAACCGTGAAACGAATTGAATTTCCACACTCCGATAAGCTTCTTGGCCGCTTCTCTCTCGTCTATGCCAAGCCTTCGAGCCTCGCGGGCAAGTGCGTCGGGAGGCAAGCTGATCTCCGTTGTAGCACCCTGAGCGCCTGCGACGCGTAGCTTGTATCTTTTCAGAATCACATGTTTATCGTCAAGTTCGTTTTCGGACATACTTCACGACCTTAGTCAAGACTTTACGCAAAGGCTTATATAAACGGTTTACATAAGGAACTAAATTGTAAATAAGTAAACCAATTCATGCAGGGAGATAAGAATGACTAAATGGGGAAAATGGAGACAACAGGATACAACGCTGCGAGTATTAGGTGCCTTGGCAAAAGCGACTGAACAAGATAGAACATTAGGCTTCAACGACTTGTCAAAAGAAGCAAAAATGAGCAAGAAGACCTTGGCCTGTTACCTGCCAACCATCCTGGACCAGGGACTGGCGACCTTCATGTTGGTCGGCAAACGTCGGCGATACTTTCTTACACCACCAGGAGTCTTGAATAAAAAGGCTCTGGAACAGGAACAACAATTGAAAACCTCTTTTTCCTTTGCTGATTTGGACATACTTCTTTTCAAGAACGTAGCGCCAGAAACAAATGGAACTGTTGCCGTGCACGGACTGACAGAACAGAAAGAGAGCGCGGTCAAGGCTCTAACAACGGATTTCGCCAAGAAACTCAAGGAAGTTGTGAAGGACTCGAGAACCCGGGTAATGCTTAGCCTCAACTACCCTTCAGAATCGCCAGAAGAAGGCTGAAAAGTGAAAAGAAGCTCAGGAACTACCAGGTCAAAGGAAAAGGCTTAGAAAAGTTGTCAAACTCGATTTGCAAGCGTTCTGGCCTTTCACCAAAGTCGACAATGGCGTCCGCCTCCAGCATTCTCAGGGTTTTCGAAAAGAAATTGAGCCCTGTCCCGCCGTTATTAGCGATCGCGCTGACTCGGTCCCTCGCTGCTTTTATCTCCCCCAGTTTTTCCAGAATTTGCGGATTCAACCATGTTTCCAATCGACCGTCGCCAAGCTTCATCTTCACAGCAATCATACACTTTCCCCTCTCATTGTAGAAGGCGGCGAGTTCACCAATTACCTTGTCAAAGGGCGTATCATGTTTTCCCATAACCATTTTTCGGATTTTCGGGCGCGCGCACGAGTTCCATGTGTTCTCTGGGGGAACAAACAGTAAAGAGGCATCGATTTTTCTGCGCGCGCACGTTTGTTGATACGAAATAGAGATTAATTCGTGGTTTATACCGTTCTCGTCAATGAAACTGACCAGCAACTCACCGACTTTATTGAGGACTTTGTGTCTACCCACCCATTCCGCCTCACAAGATACTAACAATACGTTCAAGTTAAGTTTTTGCCAAAAACCATTAACAAATACGGCGTATTCCTAAATCAGACTGTTTCAAAAGGTTCTTTGACAAAATTCGATTTGCCCCGCCGTCCAAATCGTTGACGGAGCCTAAAAAACAAAGTTTAAGTAGCAAAACCGCGCTAATATGATTAGGTGAAAGATTTTGAGCCACATGGCGAACGTAAACGGGAAGTGGGTCAGCGTTCCCAGCGAGCCCCCAGTCAAAAACCTGCGGATGCCTTCAGGCTACCACGAGATTTGCGATTTTAGCCAGCGCGTGCCTGCAAGCCAAAAAGAAGCCTACGACATGGAATTTAGAATTCCTGGCGGCACCGAAAAATTTGACTTTACGTATAGACCCCCGCAGACCGCCCGCCTTCCATGGGACTTCACCTTTTAGGGTGATTTGAATGTCATTGATAGAGATTGTCCGAGCGCGGATCCGCGCCAGGCTCCAGGCTCCTATTAGCCGAGTGCAGAGCAGAGGCCAGTCAGTTTCTAGGCTGGAACCTCAAAAGCCACGCCCAGTTGCACTTTTTGGTGCCAATCCAAATGAGGCTTTTGCGTTGGACTGGGCAAGTTATTCTGTTCCTCAGGTAAAAGGAGTCGCCACGCAGCCTCAGCCTTTGCAAAATGAGTTGAAATCAGTCGATGGAGACGCCAGTTTGGAGCGATGGGTTCCGGATCCCTCGAGACCGTCGCTAACTTCGCATGGCCGCGCTTTGAATTATAATGCCACCACGGACCAAAAAGCGATCGTCGGTTTCAGAGGAGGCGAGACTACTTCAGACCATTGGGATGGCGAAATCAGAAACGTCGTGCAAAAACCTGATTTTCAGGGCGCAAGAAGCAAAAAAGAACCAACAGCAGCAGATTTGGCTGAAAGAGACTTAAAAGCTTATCCGTTTGATTTCACCGTTTAGGTGCGCGTGCGCGCACTTGAGCGAACGAGAGGAAAAGCAATGAGCTACAAACAAAAACCCCCCGTGGGGAGCATCGGCATAGCTGCGATAGCAATTGCGGTAGGTGACTGGGGCGAAATCTTCATTTTCTATTTTCCATACGACGTGGAAAAGAATAGTCCCGGTGTTTATCGAGTTCATGCATTGAATGATATCCGTGCAAATAAAAGCGTGACCGTAGTCGACGGAAACTGCGGGGCGGTTGAGGAAGCGGAATCAAATCCTACCACATCTCCCTCGCTCATTTATGATGACTACGCGCAAGTTCCTTTTACGCTTATAGAAACTGAGTATGATATCGGATACAATGCACATCAGGCAGACCCAACAGTACCTTTGTTCACGGCAACACAGTTATCGTTGATGGCAAACCAAAACTGCTGGGTCAAATTCAACAGTGCCACTCGGGTTCGACATTACCTATTGGCCAACACGCCATATACGTATCCGCTGAATGTCAGCGCCGTCTTCGTGACAGCCGTAGTTCTTAATGGTCTTCTGTACTTGGATGCTGTAGGAGTTGGTTGAATGGCATTGAGTATCGGCACCAAACGACCGGTTGACCTTTTCTGGTTTAGGTCGTATAATCCTGTTACCGGTTGGGACTGGCACCTTTTCGACACAAGTCAAGACATCAATACTCCGCCGACTCGCTGGTTTGGTCAATACGTCCCCTCTACTCAAATCAGTCATCCTACTTTGCGGACGGGCAACATACGTGACATAACGTACTACATGAAACCCACAAACCCAGTAACCTACACTTTACGGCTTTGGCAAGACAACCCTACTTTTGCTTCAGGCGGTGATGCAGGCTTAAACTTGATCATGCAACTGCTCTTTCAAAGTGCACCCGCAAAAGCCAGTGCCACTCGATACGAAGAAGCGGTAAACATTCCTTTCAGTCTGCAGACACCAGGAATAATGTGGCACAGTCTCGAATGGACAGGCGCTCCGGGACCAACATCAGGGTACATCAAAGTTTTAGGAGAGGTAGGAATATCTTTTTAAGTAGCTCGCGGGGGCATCGCGTATGAATTTTAGAGAGTGGCTCAGAAATAAGCCTCTTCTTGGCTACAGATATCCCGGCGACTACGTTGCGGACGTCCTCGAGATGTCGAGGAAGCTGTGTTCCATGATCGGCTCGTTGCCTCTTTCTTCGGACGAGAGAAGAAGGCTTGAGCAGGCGCAGTCTTACTTGAAGTCTGCTTTGCTGCTTTTTGAAGATGCTCAGCGAAGCCTCAATGCAGTGTGGTAGTCGAGAAATGGAGGTCCTGAATTGAGACTGCCATATTGGCTGCTGAAACTGTATTGTGTCGCCTATGTTAAGTTGATGCGGTCCGTTAAGTTGATGCGGTCCGATTGTTGGCGTTGTGACTCCTGCTCCGGACTGCCGATGTGGGACCACATCTGCCCAAGATGCAGAAGAAAAGTATCTGGCGCCAGCCATATGTGTCCTTACTGTCTTGAACGGTTCACGGTTCCTCTTCGTGTTCCGCCTAGAGTTCTAAAGGATAAGAAAGCCTTAGAAGAATACGTTCACAAATTCGTATTTCCACGAATCTCAGCGCAGCAACGAACCTACTTGAAACAATTCTTCACAGTGGTCTTCGCAGACGGTTTCGAGTCCGGCAACTTCAACGCATGGACGGGAACCCATAACTGGAACAGCGGAGTGACAACGGTTGAGAACGCAAACCCCCATCATGGAATCTACAACATGAAAATAACAGGTCTAACGGCCCTCAACGATGGAGGCAGCGCATACAAGGACCTTGGTTCACCCGTCGCGCCAGAAATCTACGTCAGGGCATACATCAAGCTGTCTGCAATGCCCACTGCAGATGGGACTCCTCATATGTTCGGTCCCGGCTGGGGCTTAGTAGGTGCCGGTGCAGGAACCTGGGACCTACTTCCGATAATAGAAAAAAGCGGCGCTAACCTCTACTGGGGCCTTAGCCACTGGGAAGGTGCCGGAGTCAATTATTTAGAGTCTAGCCCCAGCAACCCTGTGGCGAACACTTGGTACTGTGTGGAAGTCTATGATTATCTGCATGTTTCGGCGGGCATAATCAGGCTGTGGGTCGATGGAGTCCTAAAAGTAGAGAAAACTGGGTTGAACACAACTCAGAGAGACACCAGCGTCCACGACGTTAGACTCGCCGCATATCTGAATGCTGCGGAGGCAGGAGGAATCACCATGTATGGAGACTACTTCGTAGCGGCAGACCAACCCATCGGTCTGGAGTGGGCTTGCATGGGTTTGACTGGCGGGCTGGTTTTCCAAAAATCGCCACCGTAGCAGGTCTGAAACGAGTCCATTTTCAAGAAAAGTCTGTTGCGCGCAATAGACTTTCTGACGCGCGCGCTGGGGCTTCGTACCTCATAGGTAGCGTCCATGGCTTGCCTGAAGCATGAGGCTCAAATAGGCAATCATATATTTTGAAATACTATGCTAAAACAGGTAGAATTTCTCATTAGAGGGAGCTTGCTGCCATCAACAATAGGTCAGCTTCAGGTCTGCGAGAGATTTGTCTTAGAACAAGTATTTGGCGAGAATGAGTCAGCTGCCATTGCATACTTTGGTGTCGAGGATGCCCCCGATTATTTCATCACAGCCAGCTCATACGTGGATTTCTTTCTCTTATTGAATGCCCTATTGACCGGTCGACCTGCCACCTATCGTTCCGGAATTGGTACAACTATATCTGCATTGGACGAGCTTGGGAGAAGAAGAGTTTCTTTCACTAACTACAGGAAAGTCACAGTCCTCGATGAAGATATGGGATCCATACTCAGTGAATCAATCCTCTTGACAAAGGAACGCTTTCTTCACCTGGAAAAAGACATGCAAAGAATAATGGATGAACAGCTTGGGTTGGCTCTTCGCTACTACTACAATGCTGTGCAAGCCAGTAGTAGGATGCAAGTAGAGGTTGTTATCGACTTGGCGATTGCCGCCGAAGCACTCTTTTCAACCGGGGGGAATTACAAGAGCAATCTCAAACGTAGACTCTCCAGTTTCATAGAACCTGACGAATTGAAGAGAGAGGAAATGGCCAAACAAATAGGTAAGTTCTATGATTTGAGAGGGGCCATCGTCCACGGCGGAAGAAAAGAGATACCCTTAGTCGACGTACGAATCGCCGGTGAATATATCAGGAAAGCACTTGACAAGGCACTTTCTTCCAAGCTTTACACAAAAGAGGATCTGCTCCAAGAAGCAGACAAGCCATGAAATATCTGTTAATACCCATTAACACTTGGATGGCAGGGGATCGTTTGGTCCAAGTCGCATTGCAACCATCTTCATAAGACTTTCTTCTTTCGCAAGAAGATAAGGTAAACGGAAAAACAGAAGGCGAACGAAAGTGAAAGAGCGATGTTTAGATCTAAGGCACTGAACAGAGTGTTCGCATCAAAAAAGGCCACTTCTTGTAGCAGAAGTACAAGGCCTCCTGTTCCTAAGAAAGATATGAAAAAGGCTGATGCAATCGGTTGGGCATGTTTCTTTGAAATGAGCTCTTTCTTTGCGTAGAATCCAAGGATTCTGCTCTCGACAAACTTTCCTATCAGCAAAAAGATTGCTAAGAGCACAACATATGCGGCTGAGAGAGAAACGAAACTGTTTTCTATAGTGTATCCTGGTGGTGGGACAAGTGGGTTTGCTATGGCAAATGTTAGATTCCACACAAAGAGCTCGAACGCTACAAAAAGGAATTCAATCGACCACAGACGATATCCCTTAGCTGGCTTCACTGCGGCATAGTACCTGGATACAACGGACAGAAGTAAGAGCGCGACAAAAGTATTCTTCAAACCTAGAGCAACGTTTGACGCGGTACTAAGATCAAACTTGAAACTGGCCAAGAGGAAGTTTGTAACATCAGGCAGGGGAACTGCCAAGAAAAACAAGAGAAAAGAGAGAACCAATCCGTAAAAAAGCTGATCGTCTACACCAACACGCGATTCCTTCTCGATTCTCGTCAGTTTTTTCTCAATCTCTTGAAGCCGTTCGTCAATGCTCTCCTGGTTCACTTCGTCTAATTCGAGCCCTGCATCTGCTTTCCTTTCCGTTTCAATCGTTTTCCTCATTTTCGGTCGGACAACAAGTAGTACCTAGGGCCAAATCAGGGAAATCTTTAATTCTGAGAAACTCAGAATCAAGAAATAGTGATTCTGACTTTTTGAGAATATGCGTATGAGGTAATGGTTCATATGTCATTAAGTGTGAATGAGATGTTGTACAGATCTTTCAGACTCCTGAGAAACGAAAAGAAATATGCAATCTTCGGCGTTTTGATTGACAAAAAAGAAGCGACGTCGATCGACGTTGAGCAGAAGCTTCGAAATCAAGGGCCAGTCGGACAACAGATCAGCATAGGTCTCGTTGATGATACTCTTAGGGAACTCGAAGGGCTAAAGTTAGCGAGCTACGTTGGCGTGAGAAGCCCGCTGACTCCTGAAGGAAAAAGAGCAGCCCTGGGAAAGTTCAAGACTAATTACAAATGCTATAGGGAAACATCGCATGCACAACTCGTTGGCAAATTCTTGAGGGCTTACAAATCAGATAATCCTTTGGCAGAAATGCAACCAGATCCGGAAGACATTCTAAGAAGCATCGAAGGTATGAACAAAGAAGATCTTAAGTCATTCATTGAAAAATTCGGCTACTTCTACTTCTTCACTTCTCTCCTTTTAGGAATTCGTACCCCCGCGGAACAAACGGCGACCACCGAGGAACTTTACTCGTCTCTGCGAGGAAAAATATCGCCACGTGAGATTCAAACGATATTGAAACGTTACCCCGAGTTTGTGAAGACTAGCCCTGAGCCGATTACAAAGATGGATAAATTCAAGACCAGAATTGCGAGAATCACTGGAGGAAGAATCTTCCGGGCCTGGCGTGAACCCCACAAAGCCAGTTACTCTCTGACGGCTGAAGGTTCAAAGATTGCAGAGAGAATTTTGAAACAAGGGATAACTCCGAAAGATCTTGGAATGGAACTTGAGTTTGAGGAAGAAAAGTATACCAAAACAGAAAGCGCAAAGAAGACAGTTGCTACGATGATTGGAGGAATGTTCATCGGCTGCTTCGCTGCTTTGTTTTTCTATGTGAGTATACTTGCATTGCATGATCTGAACTGGTTTGGCGTTTTTCTGTTTGGCCTCGGTGCTTTGTTTTCCTATGGGGTTTTTTCTATCTTGGAGAAGTTCCATGGATATAGGAAACGCTACCGCCAAAAACGAAGTGTGGAATAATAGCGGATTGCGCCACCATATTTGTTAATGGATGACTAGGCATTTCAGCGTTGCCAAGGCTGGGCTAACTGCTTCACTTTTGCTCCGTCTCTACCATGGCTCTTCAACATGCATTGAGTTTCTGTAATATACTATGAGGAAGAGGCTGTTTCTGCGCTGCTAAGGTAGGCCTTTTTCGTTCAAGTTTGCCCTGTCTTTCCACAGTCGCTATTTTTTGGTGACATTTTCTGGCGCTATTTTCTTCATAGCTGCTATTGGCCCCTCTATCGCTTCCTTCGTTGGGAATGGTACTCGCATTAGTTCCAACGTACTCGTCAGCTGGCCGACTTGGGAAGTTAGACTGCTCAGCTGCCGCCGCATGTCGCCGATTTCCCCTTCTTCCGTGTGGGCTGCTTTGCCGGTGTAGATGTTGATGTAGGGCTCCAGCTTCGCGTATTCTTTTTCAACTGCGTCCGGATGCGTAAACGGCGCCTCATCATACGTGCCCCCTGGAATATCCAACTGATCAAGCTCTTCCTCATCAACCGAGTGGCCCATCATGAACCGCGCATAATCTTTGCTAATGCCTCTATCTGGAGGACTGGCCTCAGACTCAAAGATTTTCCTGAACATGTGAAAAACGACGGAGTAAGGACCCTTGTAAACTCCATGACGTTCAAGGCGCTCCCGGAACGGACTCCGCCAAGCCTGAGGCGTCATCTTCGACCCATCCCGCTGAATGAAGAGGTACGGGCTCTTTCGGTCCCCAAGCCACTTCTTACGGATAGGCAGCCACTTCTGGACCTCAGTTATAGCGTCAACTGAGCAAAACGTGTAATACTTGAAACCGTTGCCCTTCCGCCCGTCCGGGAAGTCAAAGCGGATACTTTGCTTTCCCGAAGAGATTTCCCGGACGATGTATTCGTACTGATCGTTAATCTCCTCGAGCACCTGCTGGATGCTTTGCCCAGTCTGGAGACCGAGCATGCAGATCGCCCGGTCCCGTTGGTTGACTACGCCTAAGACTTTCTTGGCTAAGGAGACAGTGTAAGGGGCAGGCCGGTACTTCCTCTTTTTCTTCTCGCCATACGCGCCGCGGGCGATGGCCAGCTCCACTTCGTGGGCCTTGCAGAACAGGTTCACGCTCTTGAACATGGCGCCGTACAGGAGACTGTGCGACTTGCCTTTCATGTCTGGATTGTCACGGGTGTATTCCAGGACAAGGTCTTTGCCCCAGCACCGGTCCTCAACTGAATGAGCCTGACGCTTTTCGCTGAGCATCTGCAGAAACTCGCTTGGGCTCAGCTCCAGGCCTTTTCGAATTCGTAGCCACTTGAAGAACATGCAGAGGTACCGGCTGAAATTGTACCTGGTTGACTCAGCATACTTCTTCAAGAACCGCTGAACGCACGTGTTCTCCTGGATGAACGCGTCGACTTCCAGGCGCGAGACGCCGTAATCGTACCTGCGCCGCCAATCCATAAGCCTTCTCTCCTGCGAAAAAGAATAAAATACCTCACATATTATAAAGAATTGCCTCAGATACCCTAGAGTACATCATCTTTTTCAGACAAAAAGAGCTCGTCATCGGCGATTCTAAAAGATGCTTAGGCTTATTAAAAATCGTTCGGTTGTAATCATTATCTCGTAGTGCTCATGGCGCTAGTGGTGAGCTAGAATGATCCTTCTGTGATAACCTGTCCTCAATGCTGGATAGCCTGTGCCGATGCGTGGATATGTTTTGATATGCTTCCGTGCTAACGCAAATTATATAAAATATGCCGAAAAATATAATGATTATGGAGGAAGACAAAGAGAAAAAGCTCCAAGAACTAATAAGGAAAAACGAAACCTCAGCCAAGAGGACAACAATAATCTTGGAGAAAGACGAAAGAGAATTCAT
>Ga0187850_10002619_pt1 | contig 16377 bp, 15 predicted proteins | sample June2016WEW_4_15_FD_132436 | JGI IMG/M metagenome (GOLD analysis project Ga0187850, IMG submission 132436) | Peatland microbial communities from SPRUCE experiment site at the Marcell Experimental Forest, Minnesota, USA - June2016WEW_4_150 | ecosystem: Environmental > Terrestrial > Soil >... | reverse complement strand
CTGATACCCATCGCCGTGGTCGATCACCACCAGCCGGCCGTACCCGCCGCTCACCAGTTGGGCGTGCACCACCACCCCGTCGGCCGCCGCGCGGACCGGCGTCCCAATGGGCGCGGTGATGTCTACTCCCGTGTGAATCGCGCCTTCACCCGAGAACGGGTCGGTGCGCCTGCCGAAAGCCCCTTGCAGGCGGCCGTCCAGTGGCCACAGGGCGGGGCGGGTATTGGTCTGCCAGGAGCGGGAATAGCGATGGTAGTAGCTGGTGAGGTTGGCGGTGCGCAGAAGGTCGTATTCCTCGATGGACTGCTGGATGGTCGGAATCAGTCGGCCTTCGGAGGAAATGTCCGCCGGCCCCTCCAGCCTCTGCTTGAGGCCGTATGCCATCGAGATCTCGCTGGCGAATAATTGCAGGTTGGCGAGCTGGTCGTGGGTCTGTCTGGTCTCGCTTTGCAGTTTCTGGTAGCGTACCCTCAGCGAGGAGATCTCCTGCCGCAGCGAATTATAATTGGCAACCTTCCAAGCCATCCGTGCGTATGAAGTAACAGCGCCGAGCACGGAGAACACTCCCACGACCGCGAGCGCCAGGACACCGTAGATGACGCGCTGAGGGATCTGGACTCTGCGTAGCTTGCCGTGGAGGGAATGAGCAAGTACGAGAATATAATATTGCTGCTTCATGGAGTTTTTCGCAATACCGGTGCGGGCCGTACGCGCAGGCACTCCACCCGCAGAACCACGCTATAAGAACCTTAAAACCCTACGAACTTGGAACTGTACCAGTTTGGCGGGCGGGTGTCAATGCCCCACCGAGGGAATTCTGCGTCCCCCCCAATGAGGGTATCAGATGCCTTTCTCCGCCTTGGCCAAGTCGGACTTGCGACGGACCTCGATGTTCAGGCGTTTGATCTTCTGATTGAGGGTTGACAGAGGCACGCGGAGGGCCTCGGCGGCATCGGTCTGGCTCCAGTTGGAGGCCTCGAGGTGCTCGATGATCACTTTGCGCTCGTGGTCGGCCACGATCTCGAAGAGCGAGGCGTCCGCCGGCAGACCCGCACCCTCGTCGCGCCGCAGCCGGATGCCGGCGGCTTGCTGCAAGTATTCGGGCAAAACGTCGACGGTCACCGTTGGCTGCGAGGCCAGCACCACCGCGCGCTCGACCACGTTTTCCAGTTCCCGCACGTTGCCCGGCCAAGGATGCTCCTTGAGAGTCTGCATGGCATCTTCCTCGAAGCGCAGCACACTCCGTCCCCTGCCGTCGAGGTACTTCTCGTTCTCCTGGCAATACTTATTGAAGAAATGCTCCACCAGCAAGGGGATGTCTTCGCGGCGCTGGCGCAGAGGCGGCAGGGGGATGTTGATGACGTTCAGACGGTAGTAAAGATCCTCGCGGAACCTGCCCTCCTCGACCAGTTTCCGCAGGTCCACGTTGGTGGCGGCGACGATGCGCACGTCCACGCGCATCACCTCGGTCGAGCCCAGCGGCATGAACTCCTTTTCCTGGATCACGCGCAGCAGCTTGGCCTGGGTCTCGACGCCGATGGTACCCACCTCGTCAAAGAAAATCGTGCCGCGGTTGGCGATCTCGAAGTAGCCCTTGCGGGAAGCGATGGCGCCGGTGAAGGATCCCTTGACGTGGCCGAACAGGGTGGATTCCAGCAGTTCGGGCGGCAGGGAGCCGCTGTTGACGGCGATGAACATCTGGTCGGCACGCGGGGAGTTGGCGTGGATGGCCTTGGCAATCAACTCCTTCCCGGTACCGGTTTCGCCAGTGATCAAGATGGTGGAGCGGCTGGGCGCGACCTGGGTCACCAGGTCCAGGATGCGCACCATGCGTTCGCTGCGGCCGACGATGTTGGGGAAGCTGTAGCGCTGCTTGAGGGTGCGCTTGAGCTGGGTGTTCTCGCGTTCCAGGCGGTGCCTGGCGATGATCCGTTCGATCTCCAGCAGCAGCTTGTCGTTCTCCCAGGGCTTCTGGAAGTAGTCGGTGGCGCCGGCCTTGAGCGCGTCCACGGCCACCTGAGTCGATCCGTAGGCGGTGATCAAGAAGATCGGCAGCTCGGGGTCGCGCTGCCGGATCTCGCGGAGCACCTCCATGCCCGAGCGGTCGGGCATCATCAGGTCGAGCAGCACCAGGTCATAGTCACGATCCTGGGCCGCCCGCAGACCCTCGCCGCCGTTGGCAGCCAGGTCGACGGCATAGCCCTCCAGGCTCAGAAGGGTCTCCAGGCTCTCGCGGATGTCGGCTTCGTCGTCTACAACCAGTACCTTCCCTTTGGGCAGAACCGGGGCGGGGCCTTCGGTCTCAGGCATGCACTGCTTTCCTCGCCAACGGGAACTCCAAGTGGAACCGCGTCCCTTCCCCGAGCTGGCTGTCGACCTCGATCACGCCATTGTGCTCGCGCACGATGCCATAGGTGACCGACAGTCCCAGTCCGGTTCCCTTGCGACCTGCCTTGGTCGTAAAGAACGGGTCGAAGATGCGATTGAGGTTCTCGGGGTCGATGCCGTGCCCGGTATCGATCACGTCGATGCCGACGGAATCGGCGGTCTGGCGGGTCCGCACAGTCAAGGAGCCGCCGGCCCCCATCGCATCCCGCGCATTCAAGAACAGGTTCAAGAAGACCTGCTGGAGCTTCCCGGAATTGCCTTTGATCAATGGAATGTGCTCTTCCAGGTCCAATTGTACCCTGATTCCAGACTTCTCCATCTGGTGCTCGATCAGGACCAGGCTTTCCTGAATGACGCGGTTCAAGTTGAGTTCATCGAACGTCGTTGGTGAGGTGCGGGAAAAGCTGAGCAGCGAATTGACGATCTCGCTGGCGCGGAAGGTCTGCTTGGCGATCTTCTCCAGCAGCCGGGTCTTGGGATCGTCGCCCGAGACCTGTTTGGCGAGCATCTGGGCGTAAGTGGAAATCACCGCCAGGGGCGTATTGACTTCATGCGCCACGCCAGCGGCCAGAAGCCCGATCGAGCTGAGCTTGTCGGCCTGGACCAGCCGGCGCTCGAGTTCGTCGCGCTCGGTGATGTCGTCGAGAATAATGAGCCGGCCGATCTGCTTGAGGTCCTTGGAGACCAGCGGCGCGACGGCGATGTTCACGATGGTCTGCCGCGGCTCGGGCTCCTCGGCGGGCGCCTCCGTGCCGCCGCTCCCGTTCTCGGGCCGGGGCATTTCGATTACCTTGGGAACCGGGCCGGGCTGGAGCTCGAACCGGTAGATGTGGTGGATGCCCTCCTGCCCGCGGGTCGCGGTGAACTGCTGGACCAGATCGGGCGGGAACAACTCTTCGAGCTGGTGGCCGACGGCCTGGTCTCTGGCGATGCCGGTCAGTTGCTCGATCTGCGAGTTCCAGCTCTCCACGCGGTCTTCCAGGTCCACCGCCAGGATGCCGACGTTGATCGACTCGACGATGTTCTCGCTGTACTCCTTGAGCCGCTCGTAAGCCTCCATCTTGAGCTCCAGCGAGTGGTACAGCCGGGCGTTCTCGATGGCGATGCCGATGTAGCCCGAGACGGTCACCAGCAGCTCGACGTCGTCGCTGGTGAGGAAGTCCCCCTTATCGTTGCGGCTGATGCCCAGGTAGGCGATGGTGCGGCCGCGCACGGTACAGGGCACGTAGTAGGTCAGGTCCAGCTCCGCGATGGTCTGCCGCACCGGCTGCGGCCAGTTCTTGGCGGTCACGTCCAGGGGGCGCCGCGTGCGCTCAAAGAAGAAATAGGGATTGGGGGCCTCCGGCGTCAGGAAACTGAGGTCCAGCGCCGTCTCGCCGCGGTGGGCGGGCCGGAGGTCGGCGCCAAAGGCCGCGCTCAGCTCGAACCGGGTCTCGCTTTCGTCGCTGAGAAAGAACGCCAAACGCTGGATCGAGAGGGTCCGGATCAGCCGGTCGGCGGCGGAGTGGAACATGGCGTCCAGGTCGGTCTCCGAGCTCAGTTCGCGCGCAAACGCGATCAGCGTGAGGCGGTAGTCGTAGCGGTCCTTGTAGAAGACGTAGCGGTCCAGCAACTCCCGAATCCAGTTCCGGATGGGCTGGAAGATGAACGCCGCGATCAGGATGAGGACTCCCGCGGCGGTCGGCCCGAGGTCTCCGAACTTGCCGAGGGAGAAGATCAAGCCGTAGAACACGCTCAGCACGCAGATGGTGGCCAGGGTGTACACATAGCCCTGCTGGAAGATGATGTCGACGTCCATCAGGCGGAAGCGCAAAACGGCGTACGACCAGGCCACCGGAACCAGCAGCAGGGAGAGCACCGCCAGGTCCATGAAGGTCGAGGGCACCGCGCCGAGCAGGTAGGGAACCACATAGAACACCGCAAACGGCACCACCCCAAAGACCGCCCCGTTGCGCAGCCACTTGATCTGATTGCGCACGATCGGATCCTCGGCGCGCCGGCAGGCCCGGGTCAGCACAAAACCGCCCAGCAGGTACATCCCGGTCAGGAAGCCCAACCACACCCGGTCCAGCAGCCAGTTCAGCTCGACCGGCGGGATCGAGATCAGCACCCGGCCCGAGGTCACCCCCAGGTAGATCGCCAGCAGCAGGACCGCCGGCAGGTACACCAGGCCGACCCTCAGGCGCCGGCCGAGGGAGCTGCTCCGCTCGGGAAAGGCCAGGCAGAAGTGCAGGAAGATGGTGGGCGCGAACAGCCCGGCGATCAGATTCCCGAAGTACATCACCGTGTCGAAGGGGTTCAGCTTGCCCGTGGAATGGAACGAGCAAAGCACAAACGACGCCAGGCAGAGCACGTAGAAGTGCAGCGCCATCGGCGCGTGCCCGCGGCGGAAGAACACGAACAGGCCGATTCCCAGGTAGGCCAGGCCAACCAGGTACTGGTAATACAGCGCGGCGAAGTCGCGTGGCGCCTGAGCGACAATCAAAGTGGTCTCGAAATCCACGTCTGCGCGGCGCACCTGGTAGGCGGCTTTGCTCCAGGCGCCCAGTTGTGGACTCAGCAGGACGCTGGCAACGTCAGTCGCCTTCTTGATGGGCACCCCGGCGATTTTCAGCACAACATCCCCGGAGCGCAGACCGACGTTAGCCGCCGGGCCGCCCGAGACCACGTGGAGCGCGGTGACCCCGCCAGGGCGTTCCGACCAGAGAACTCCATCGTCGGGGAGGCGGAACCTGCTCTGTTGCTGAAGGTTGATGAGGGCGGAAACCACCGCAGCCACCGTAAGGATCAGCAGCAGGGCGTTCAGGAGCTGGAACCTGAGACCACTCATCGGCTAACCTCTACCAACCACACACCCCAACCTCTACACGTTCCCACGATTCTTGCTAGCACGTTCGGTGCCAGCCTAACGCCGGATGGCTTAGTTTCAAGAATACCCGGTTTTTCGTCGGTTTACAACGCAACCAGACGCCCGGAAATCCGGTTTTCCGGAACACTTCCCTATGGCGATGTGTAGCAAACGGACTCACGCGTCCGAATGGACGACGCGGGAGGCGCGCCACCCGGCCACGAGGTGGCGAGTCCCAAGTGCGGAGCGTCCCATACTGTAATTCCAGCCGGGCTAGTACTCCCCCAGCTTTGCCCATATTGATACCCGATTCTTGTGATTCGGTTCCCCACTGCCGGTACTATACTACTGGAAGGAGTGGCTACCCCTCCGAGGGGGGTGGCGGGGCTGGACCGCGCTCACGGTCGCGGCGCATGCACGTCGTCGAGCTTGCAGGTGCCATGGCGAAGACCCAACTACACGCTCAGATCAGTCCTCCCTCCGATAGCACCGATCCCGCTCCGCGCCAGGTTCTGACTCCGGTGGTGGTAGCCAATTCCAAACTTTGGAATTGGAAGGGCCTCCGGCGTTGCTTTTCGCAGAGGGACGGTTTCATCCTGGTGGAGGGCTATGAATCCCCCGAGCAGTTATTGGTGCACTGCCAGCGGATGGCGCCCTGCGTGGTAATCGCCGATCAGGCGCTGCTGGAGCGGTTCGATCCGGCTGAATTCGCCAGCATGGTCGATTATGGCCGCTCCGTCCAGGTACTGGCGTACGGACCGGCGCGGGACGACCGCGTGGTCCAGAACCTGGTTCGCATGGGCTGCATGGGCTTTGTCACCGAGGGCACCTCCCCGGCCATTCTGAAGAAGGCCGCACGCGCGCTGGCCCGCGGCGAGATGTGGATCGACCGGCGGCTGCTTACCCGTGTGCTTCAGCAACTGCTGTTCGCCAACCGCTCTCCCAAACTCACGCCGCGGGAGAAGGACATCCTGAAGCTGATCGCGCGCGGCTATAAGAACCGGGCCATCGCCGAGAGGCTGTGCATCAGCCATGAGACCGTGCGCTGGCACATCCGCGGGCTGCATTCCAAGCTGGGCCTCCAGGACCGCCTGGGCACCGCCATGTACGCCCAGCAATACCTGGACGACGACACGCCGTACCAGAACGCGTCCTGAGAGGCTGTGAAAGAAACCGGGGACACTCCGGGCTCGACTTGGAGAATCTTTGCCTTGCGGAGGTGCGCAGGCGTGTTCCCAGGTTTATTTCCCAGCTTCTTACGGGCCGGGTTTCCGGAGGGTTGGCGTGATCCCCCCGGGGTGGGAACTGGGGAGTCAAAGACACCCCTTTGCGGGTTCCAGTTTTCCCGGTACGCTCATCGGTACAGGAGGTTGTCTCCGGTGCTCGCAACCAAGACGGAAGTCATGGTGCTCACAGTCAAGTGCGCCTCGCACGCCACGAAGCCCGACGCCGACCAACGGCGCCACCGGCGCTTCCTGGCTGGCTTGGTGGATGCGCGGGCAGCCGCGGTCGAGATCCGGGAGCCGGACGTTCGGGTGCGTTCCTGCTCCCTCTCGAACCTGTCATACGGCGGCATGTGCTTCTCCACCGACGCGCCCCTGGTCCAGGGCGCCGAGCATCACTTCCTGATCCACCTGGCGAGGCCCTTCGGCGACCTGATCCTGGTCAGGGCCCGGCTGGTATGGACCGGGGTCGACGAGGCCGGCCGCCAGCAGGCCGGCGCGGAGTTCCTGGAGAGCAGCAAGGGCTGGCTCGGCCCCGGCGACGCCTGAATCTTCAGTCGCGAGGCACGGTCCCGGCGGCGAAGAAGGTCTGCCAGTCGCTGGCCGAGCGGCGCCCCTCGGCGCCCGGAGCATTCCGCATCACCTTCAAGGCCACGGCATCGCCGGGCTTGAGCTCGGCGGCGATGCGCTTCAGATCGGCGGCGGAAGCCACCGGTTGCCGATTCATGACCACAATGATGTCACCCTCGCGGATGCCGAGGTCCTCGGCGAAGGCGCCATCCTCGACGCTGGTCACCAATACGCCTCCCTTCTCCTGGAAGTTCAGCGAGTCGCGCTCGCCGGCGCCCAGGTTGCGGACCGACAGGCCCAACTTCACGGGCGTGCCTTCCTCTGTCCCGCTCTGTCCCGAGCCCCGCCCAAGGCGGCGTGAGTCGCCAGCGACGATCTCGGCGCGGTCGCCGACCTCGATGGTGAGGTCCATGGTCTTGCCGTCGCGCAGAACGGCTACCGGGACGTGCGAGCCGACGGGGGTCTGCGAGACCAGGCCCACCAGCTCCTCGCCATCCTTCACCGGCTTCCCATTGAATGCCGTGATGATGTCGCCTTCGCGGAAACCCGCGCGCTCGGCGGGGGTATGCGGGCTCACCTGCCTGACGAAGACCCCGGCTGCCCCGCCGCCATAGGCCTTCAGCAGCTCTGGCTTCTGGTTGGGATCGAACTGGATTCCGATCGCGCCCCGCGACACCTTGCCGGTCTTGATGATCTGGTTGTACGAATTGACCGCCAGGTTGATGGGCAACGCGAAGCCGACGCCCTGATAAGCCCCGCTGCTGGTTGCGATCATCGTGTTGACGCCGACCACCTCCCCGTTGATGTTCAGCAGCGGCCCGCCGCTGTTGCCGGGGTTGATGGCGGCGTCGGTCTGGAGGAAGCGCTGGAGCTGGTGGTCGCGGTCTCCGATGGCGCGGCCTTTCGCGCTGATGATGCCCGCGGTGACGGTGGCCTCCAGGCCGAACGGCGAACCGATCGCCACGGCCCAGTCGCCCACCTGGACGCCGTCGGAATTGCCGATCCGGACCGGGGTGAGGGGCCGGCCGGCTTCGATCTTGAGCACCGCCAGGTCCAGCTCGGGGTCCGTGCCGATCACTTTAGCGGTATATTCGGTGGTGTTGTCGTGCAACTGAACCTTCACCCGCGTGGCGCCGTCCACCACATGGTTGTTGGTCAGGATGTAACCGTTCTTGTCCACGACGAAGCCCGAACCCGTGCCCTCGGCGCGGCGCGGCCGCTGCGGCAGGTCGCCGAACGGATCGCCGCCAAAGAAGCGGCGGAACAGGTCAGGCCCATCCTCGCCGAAGGGCGTGGGCGCCGTTCGACCGCGGGACCGAACCTGCTTCTCTTCGATGGTGCTGGTCACCTGGACCACCGAAGGCTCGAGCTGCTTGGCAAGTTGCGTGAACGCGGTGGAAAGCTGCACCGGGTTCGGAATGGTCAGTTGCGCCGCATCAGGGGCCGGGCTGGCCGTGGCGCTCGCGGCTCGGACGCCGGAATTGATCCAGGTTCCCAGCAGCAGACCCGCGGCCAATGCCAGGGCCACCACGGTCTTGCGATTCTTCAGAATGTTCATGTTGTCTCTCCTCTGTCAGGTCCGGCCCAAGGGTTTTCGCGGGGGCTCGGGATGGGTCCACAGAATGGTCATCCATTGGACCTGTGCTCCTTCCCTGAAATAGACCACGTAGGTCCACTGCTGGACCACGACGTAGCGCGCATTCTCCTGGCGCGCTTTCGCCACGCGTTTCACCGCGGGCGGCCTGGCCGCCGGCTTGACGTAAGCGGCTTGGACAACCGGAATGGGCCTGGCTGCGCTGGGCAGAGCGGCGATGGCCGGTCCGGCGACGGCGATCGGCGCCGCGTGGGCCGCCAGGATTGCTACGATCGCCAGCGCGCCCGATCCCGCCAGCACGCCGATCTTCGAAAAACGCGTGCTCCCCGCGCGCTTCCGGCTCACGAGCGACTCGATGCGGTGCGACACCTGCCTCTTCCGCGCCACCGCGCCGTGCGCCAGTTGCGGGCCGCGCGAGAATGCCCCAAGCTCCACGAGCTTAGTGAGGCAGACCGCGTACGGGCGAGCCGCGCCCATCATCGAGACCACCCAGTCGTCGCAAGCGATCTCGCGCTCCAGGTCCAGCCGCCGGGCAATCCACAGAACCGCCGGATGGAAGAAGAACAGCGCTTCCAGCACCTTCTGCGCCAGGTTGGTCCAGTCGTCCCAACGCCGGATATGCGCCAGTTCGTGTACCAGCACCTGCCGGAACTCCTCCCGGGTCAACTGTCTGGGCAGCGATTCCGGGATCAGGATCACCGGATTGAACAGGCCGGCGGCCATGGGGACGCCGATCTCGGGAGTTGCGCAGAGACGGACGCGGCGGCGGCCGGCGTAGGCGTTCAACGAGGGCTCAAACTCGAGCGGCTGGGCGCGGCGTTTCAGCCTGCGCATCGAGGCGTAGGCCCAGGCCAGCCGCGCGAGCATCGCCGCGCTGATGAGGGGCCAGGCGGCCAGCGCCCAGAGGACCCATCCAGCGGGAGCCGGCACGGTCACGAGCGCACCACCGGCGACAGCGGTTCCGTGGCTCGGTGCCTCCACCATCAGGGCTGGCAGACACGCGATAGCGACGAGCGTCGCCGACCAGACCGCGTAGCGCGTCGTCGAGTTGGTTCGCGGCAGCAGGCGCAGCAGAAGCCACACCGTCGCCGCAAGCCCCGATCCGATTACGATTCCGTTCAGCAACGGTCCCAGCGCCGCCGCAGCTATCCAGTTTGCCATCCCCTCACTCCGTCCCGGTCATCCTCTTTAGCCGCTCCAGCTCGCGCTCGTCGATGGCCTCGTCCTTTAGCAGATTCAGCACCAGCAACTCCGGCGAATCGTGAAAGAAGCGGCTCAGGAGCTGCCGGACAGCGCTCCGGCTGGCCTGCCCGCGATCCACCACAGGTTGATAGACGAAAGCGCGCCCATCTTTGGTATGCCGCACGTAGCCTTTTCGTTCCAAAATTCGCAGCAGGGTGAGCACGGTGTTGTAAGCTACCGGCTTGTCCTTGGGAAGGCCCTCGGCCACCTCGTTGACGGTTGCGGCGCGCTTCTCCCAGAGCACCTCCATCAGCGGAAGCTCAGCCTCGGTCAAAGTCAGCGACGGTTTTCTTGGCATCCTGGCCCTCCGGCAATTCTTAATTCCTTAAGACCTGCCTCAATTCCTTTGTACCGCAGATCTGGGCGGCTGTCAACTAATGTTTTAAGACTTGGAGCTTCGGGGGCGCCCGCAACCGTGGGACTGCCTCGGCCGTCCGCTGTCGGGACGGCCCAGGCTGTCCCCCGGTTGCCCCCGAAACTCCAAGGGGACTGGTTGGTGTGACAATAGGGTGCATGTCATTAGAACTTCGTGAGATCGGCGATGTGACGGTGATCGATCTTCCGGGACGGATCACGAGCGCGGGCGAGTCTGCCCTGCTGTTGGAGACGATCCGGGACTGCGTCGGCAAAGGCAAGGACAAGATTCTTCTGAATCTCAAAGACGTGTCCTACATGGACAGCGCCGGACTGGGCGCGATCATAGCGGCCGTGATCGAGGTGATCTGCGCGAGGTGCGACACCAGATTCTGCGAGGGCAAGGATCGCGTCTGCCCGAAGTGCCAGACCGACCCCAGGCACCTCCGACCGAGAGCCGTTTGGACCTCGGGAATCTCAAAGCCGCCGTGGGGCGAGCTCAAACTCGCCAGCGTACCTCAGAAGATTCGCGACCTGCTCCAGGTCACGAAGCTGGAGAGCATGTTCGAGTCGTATGACGACGAGGCTGCGGCGATTCGCGGGTTCCAGGGCGAGGCGCCGTAGTCACCGGACGGCATGTTGTCGCAGCCACCTCTCCAGTTCTGCGAATCGGAACCGGCCGCTCTCGTACAAATCGAGGAGGAAGTCGAAGGCGGCATCGTCCTCGAGCTCCAGCCGGTAACCGTTCACCCGCAGAAACCCAGCCGTGACGGTGACCGCAACGCGCTTGTTCCCGTCCACGAAAGGATGATTTTGAGAGAGACTTTCCCACAAAGCGGCCGCTTCCTGAATCAGGTCCTCGTAGTAGCCAGTCCGCGGACGCGCCAGCGCCGATTCCAAAGCCCCCAAGTCACGCAGGCCCACTGAGCCGCTAAATCGAGCGATCAAACGGGCGTGGGCTGAGATCACCTCTTCAACGGTGGGATAGTAAGTCACTGAGCGAGGCGGCGCAGGAGCTCCGGATGCTCGTCGATGAACTCGTCGATGGCCTTGAGGAACAGACCCTGCTGCGGTGCAGTCCGGTGCCTGAGGAATTCAACGAACTCCCGGACGGCGGCCTGCTCCTCCGCCGTCAGCTTGTTGACGATCTCGATCAAGCCGTCCGCTGCCATGGAACCCTTCCATTCGCAGTATAGCGCCGTGCGCAAGTGCTCCGCCGTTTGGGCGGATCGTCACTTCCCCGCCCGAAATTCGGTCCAGGGGTGGGCGAGCAGGTCGCGGAGGTAGTGTTTTTCCCAGGCGAATTCGGGGTGCGCTCGGAGGTGGGGGGCGGCTTTGAAGGGGATGCCGCAGGAGTGGCCCATCGCGGCCACCAGCGACATGCGCTCGGCTAGCGTCGCGTCGGCCACCTTGGCTTGCACGGCTCCGGCGGGCCCGTATGGGGGTTGCCAGGGTCTCATCCCGCGCGGGGAGAGGTCGTTGTGGCCGCAGAGCGTCCGCTCGTTCGGCGCGACCTTCTGGTCGAAGGTGTCATAGTGATCGGAAAGGAAGCGCTCGGCCGCAGCGACGTCGATCTTGCCCTTGTTCTCCTCCATCAACTGCTCCCAGCGGATGCGGCGCGCGTTGGGACTGAGCGAGAGGTCGTTGCGGTCAAAGCTGGTTTCCTCCCGCGCCAGCTTGTCGTCGACCGGGAAATTCGCTCCCGCGAAGTAGCCGTCCTTGGTGCGCAGGAGCTTCACGTTCTTGAGGCCCAGTTCGAGGTTGGCGATCTCGTTGGTCTTGCGGTCGGCCACCAACCAGTTGTTGGCATAGCCCCCGTTGTTGCCCTCCTTCATGATGCGCGCGAAGTCGTCGATGGAGCCGGCGTACTGCATCGCCTTGCGCGCGCGAACGAATTCGGGCACGCCGTTCGGATCGAACCCGTTGAACTGCGAGATGGTGGTTTCGGTGATCATGATTCCCGCGGCGTTGATGCCGAAATCGTCGGCGCTGTGGATCAGGCCGGGAAAGCCGTCCATCAGGATGCGCTGTCCCTGCCGCGGCAGGATGTCGAAGATGATGTTCCAGCGTGCGCCTTCCATGTAGCCGGTCCAGGCATTGTGGCCGATGATGACCTTGCCGTCCCTGGTGTAGCTTCCGGTGGCGACGAAGGCGCTGCAATGCTCGCGGGCGGTGACCGCCGCCGGCTCCGCGACCTTGTGCTCCTTCTCCCACCACTTGAGGTAGTAAGGAGAGAACTCGAGCCAGGCGTTGAGCGCGGTGACGTCCCAGACGTCCAGCAGGATGCCGCGCGCGTTCAGGCCTTCGGCGATGCCTTGCAGTTCCTCGCGATACTGGGTCTCGACGCGCGGCCACAAGGTGTCCTTGGCGGTGTCGCGGAAGAACTTCCAGGGCTTGCCGGTGTCGTGCTCGAGCACCAGAGCGATCACCCGCTGGGCGTCCTGGATTTCCGGCGCCAGCAGGTATCCGTGCTGGAAGCCGAGCATGCGGGGAGACCCCTCGATGTGCACATAGATCCAGCCGTTGTGCAGGGCGTGGCGCACCGCGCGGTTCAGGCGCTGGTCGGATGCCGCTTGGCGCGCGGCGACGGCCGCCGCCAGCAGCAAGAGCAAGCATCTCGCCAAAACGCCGAACCTGCGCATTCCGAACCACCTCCCGCTGTTCGCCATTATACGCCGCGTGAAGTTTCGCATCCGCTGAGAATCGCAGCGGAGGCAGATTTAACACGCTCACCTGGCGCGGTTCGGCTTATAATCGAAGCCAGCGATGCACTGGGCGTGCAGCGCTTCAGAAAAGTCCGTCAGAGGAGGCAATCCCATGTCAGAAGGCAATAAGGAATTGTGTCGGCGCTACATCGAAGAGGTGTGGAACAACCGCAACATGGCGGCGATCGACGAGCTCTTCGGCGCCAACTTCATCGACCATGACCCCAGCAGCCCGGACTTCGGGAGGGGTCCGGAGTCCGTCAGGAAGCGGGTCAACTATTACGTGACTGCGTTCCCCGACACGCGCTTCAGCATCGAGGAACTGCTTGCCGAAGGAGACCACTGCGTCATCCGCTGGACGGTTCGCGCCACTCACCGTGGCGAGCTGCGCGGCGTACCTCCCACCGGCAGGCAAGTAACCATCACCGGGACCACGACTGCCCGCGTCGCGAACGGGAAGTTCGTGGAATCCTACTCCAACTGGGACGCGCTGGGGCTGATGCAGCAACTCGGCGCGGTCGAGAAGCAGCGGGCGGTTGGGAGGGCCGCAGGCTGATTCGGTAATCCCGGCTGTTACGCGGGAGCGGTTCCAGCCTCTTCGATTACCAGTTCACCTTTGTCCGCATCGAGCGTCGCCATCACGCCGAGCGGAAGCGTGAGCTGGTCCTCGGTGTGGCCGAAGGTGAGGCCCGAGAGCACCGGAACGCCGAGCTTTCCGAGGATGTCGTCGAGTACCTCGCCCAAGGAGAGCGTGGCATCAAAAGACGGCTGGAATTCGCGCGGGCGGCAGTTGCGGCACTCGCCGAAAACGATCCCGGCTGCCGCCTGGAGCTTACCCGCCAGCCGCAACTGGGTGAGCATGCCGTCAATGCGGTATGGCTCCTCGTCAACGTCTTCGAGGAGCAGGATGCGGCCGCGCGAATCAATCTCGTAGGGCGTGCCCATCGTCCTCGAGATGAGACTGAGGTTGCCGCCGATCAGGCGACCGCGCGCTTTGCCGGGGCGCACCGTGCGCAGCGGATGCGCGGACCGCAGCGGATTCGTCTCCGGCGGATTGGTCACCGCGCCCAGCGGTTTGGTGTCGAACAGCGCACGCCGGAACCCGGCCTGGGTATAGGAGCTGAAATCCGCCAGCACCATCGGGCCATGGAAGGTGACCAAACCGGCGTGCCGGTGAATAGCCAGGTGCAGCGCGGTGATGTCGCTGTAACCGAGAAAGATCTTCGGGTTGCTTCGCAGCAAGCCGTAGTCGATGCGGTCCAGCAGGTGCGTCGAGCCGTAGCCGCCGCGAATGGCCCACACCGCTTTGACCTGGGGATCGCGGAACATTTCGTGAAGGTCGTCGAGGCGCTCCTGGTCGGTTCCGCCGAGGTAGCCCAAACGCTTGCTGACGTTCCTGCCGAGTTTCATGCGCAGGTCGAAGAACTGGACGGTGCGAACGGCCAGCGCCAGGCGGTCGGGGTCGGAAACGTACGTGCCGGGAGTGATCAGTCCAACCGTGTCGCCCGGGCGAAGCGCGGCGGGGCGGATCAGGGGTTGGTCGGCCGCCGGGGCAGAGGCCTGCCGGGTGGCGATTGCGCCGGCCGTCGCCGTCATCAGGAATTCCCGTCGATTGGTCATGGTGGCTCAGGTTATTATAGGGAAACCATGAACCCAAGGGAATTGCTTGCGATCGCGGGCGCGGGCGGAGTGCTCGTGGCGAGCGCCGCCGCCGGGCCGCGTTTGGAGATGCTGGTATCGACCGGCTGGCTGGCGGGCCACTTGAACGACCGGAACGTGGTCGTGCTACACGTCGCGCGCGACCGCGCACACTATGACGCGGGGCACATCCCCGGCGCCTGCTTCGTCCCCTGGAGCGAGCTGGTGACGACCCGCGAGGGCGTCGCCAATGAGCTGCCGCCGGTGGCGGACCTCAAGCGGCTGTTCGAGCGCTGCGGCGTGAGCGACGATTCCCGCGTGGTGCTGTACGGCGACACCTTGCTGCTGAGCGCCACCCGAGCGTGGTTCACCCTCGATTACCTCGGCCACGGCGGGCACGCCGCGCTCGTTGACGGCGGCCTGGAAAAATGGCGCGCCGAGGAGCGCCCCCTCTCGAAGGAAGAGCCCGTTGCGCGCCAGGGACGGCTCATGCCGCGCATTCGGCCCGATGCGCTGGTGGGACTCGAGCAGATGCGCGATCTTTCCTGGGTGGCGGTGAACGTTCCGTCGTCCGAAGTCGTGATTCTCGACACGCGCGCGCCGGCCGATTTCCGCAAGGGGCACATTCCCGGCGCGGTGAACGTCTTCTGGCCGGATACGATCACGAGCAAGGAGCTGCCCACGCTGCGGCCGCTGGCCGAGGTGGAGCGCATCTACCAGGCCGCCGGCGTGGCGCACGGCCGCACCATCGTCGCCTACTGCAACACGGGCGTTCAGGCCACTCACACTTACTTCGCCCTCAAACACCTCGGCTACGACGTGCGCCTCTATGATGGCTCCTTCTCCGAGTGGAGCCTGGCCAAGGACGCCCCCATCCAATAATCATGACCGAACTGCTGAAGCTGCTCCGGGCCGCGCGCGTGTACGACCTGGCCCAGCCGTATTTCGTGGGAATGCCGCACTATCCCACGCATCCGCCGTTCCTGTTCAGCCTGACTCGGAAGCACGGCGATTACGTGATGCCGGGCGAGGTCAGCTCGGCCGCGGAAGCGCTCGGGATGGGAGGACACCTGGGTACGCACGTCGACGCGCTGTGCCACTTCTCGCGCGGCGGGAAGCTGCACGGTGGCGTGGAGGTCGCGGGTGTGCAGTCCTACAGCGGCGGCATCGGCCACCTGTCGATCGACACCGTCGGCCTGCTGCTGCGCCGCGGCGTACTGCTGGATATCGCGGGCATGGAGGGAGTCGAGGCGCTTCCGGTGGATTACGCGATCACGCCGGATCGGCTGGAGGCAGCCGCGCTAACCCAGCAGGTGACCATCGAACCCGGCGACATCGTCCTGCTCCGCACCGGGTGGGCTCAATACTGGAACGATCCGCAACGCTACCTCTCCGAAGTGCGCGGCCCCGGGCCGGAAATCGAGGGAGCGCGCTGGTTCAGTGAGCGCGGCGTCTTCGCCGTAGGGTCGGACACCGCCACCTTCGAGAAGGCGCCGACCCCTTCCCTGCCCGTGCATGTCCACCTGCTGGTCGAGTGCGGCATCCACATCTTCGAGGCGCTGAACTTGGAGGAAATCGCCCGCGAGCGCGTCTACACGTTCGTCTTCGTCGCGGCGCCCCTGAAGATCCGCGGCGCCACCGGTTCGCCGGTGCGTCCCTTCGCGCTGGCCCCGTAGGATAGGGCTCCAGCCCTGGTGTGCTCAGTATGACTTGTATTCAAGGGGTGAAAGTCCCCCATGGACCGTGATGACCGGAACCATCCGTCTAGGCAAGGGTGTCCGTCCGCAAGGCGGGATCTGAAGAAAGCCGACGACG
>Ga0187850_10002616_pt1 | contig 16391 bp, 8 predicted proteins | sample June2016WEW_4_15_FD_132436 | JGI IMG/M metagenome (GOLD analysis project Ga0187850, IMG submission 132436) | Peatland microbial communities from SPRUCE experiment site at the Marcell Experimental Forest, Minnesota, USA - June2016WEW_4_150 | ecosystem: Environmental > Terrestrial > Soil >... | reverse complement strand
GTGTCGGAGGAACGCTTCTTCCTCCTCCGCGGACAAATACGCCCAGCGTCGCCCGCCTCGGCCTTGCCGCTGGAGTCCTTCCGGACCCCACTGGTTGTACTGGGAGATCCACAGCCAGACAGCCTGTTTGGAAGCGCACAGGAACTCCGCCACTTGGTGCGCGGCCAACTGGCCGACCTGCGTCAGCCAGATCGCCAGGCGTCTCTGATAGCTGGCCTTGTCGGCCGCTTCGCGCACCCAGGTCTGCAGGTCTTCGGTGCCAAGCCACGGTTCAATCTGAGCAGGGGGACGCATGCGACTCCTCCTGCCCTAATGATCTAATACTCTATGTTTGATGTCAAACTAGTATCAGTCGTACCTCAAAGCCTCCATCGGGTCCACCTTGGCGGCGCGGCGAGCCGGAATGTAGCTCGCCAGCACGGCGATCCCCAGCAGAGCGGCGGGCCCACCCACCAAGATCACCGGGTCCGTACTCGTAATCCCGAATAGGAACCCTTGCATCAGGCGCGCAACCCCAAGCGCCCCAGCGCTCCCGGCAGCCACCCCGATCGAGGCCACCACCGCGCCGCGGCCCACGATGTGGCGCAAAACATCCGCGCCGCGCGCGCCCAGCGCCATGCGCAGCCCGATCTCGTGCGTGCGCTGGCTCACTGTGTACGCCGTGAGACCGTAGATGCCGACGGTGGCGAGCACCAGCGCCAGCACCGCAAACGCGCCGATCATGCCCATCGCGAGGCGCCGCAACATAGTCGAGTCCGACAGAACCGCTTCCATCGCGCGCACGTCGGCTATCGGCTGCTCCGGGTCCAGCGCTTGGACCTTCGTGCCGGATGGCGGCCGTGAGCGCTTGCCGGTCCCGCGGGCTGTGCACCACCAGGCTCATCACGTCGTCCGGCTTCTGGGCGTGTGGCACGTACACGGCGGGCTCCACGGCCCAGTCCAGCGAATACAGCTTCACGTCCCCAACCACGCCGACGATTTCGCGCGGCGGCTGATCCCAGGGCGGCAGCAGCAGCCGCTTGCCGATCGGGTTCTCACCCAGCCCGTGCCGCTTGGCCATCGCCTCGTTGATGATGACCACGCCGGGAGCGTTGCGCTTGTCGCGGTCGTTGAAGAACCGCCCGTACCGTAGCGGAATGCCAATGGTGGTGAAGAAATGTGGTGTCACCACCCGGAAATCGGCCAGCGGCTCCTGGCCCTCGCGCACCGGCGGCTGGCCCGGGACGCGGAAAGGCCACACCGAGATGCGGCTGTTCAGGAAGTTCGCACGAAAGGGCAGGAACTGGATGGCGCCGGCCGATTCGACGCCGGGCAGCGCCTCCACCCGCTCGACCAGGTTCTGGTAGAACTGCGCGCGCTTGTCCTCCTGCGGATAGCGCGCCGTGGGCAGCGTGAGCTGCATCGTCAGCACGTCCTTGGTGCGCAGGCCCGGGTTCACCGACATCAGCCGCGCGAAGCTGCGCGCCATCAGCCCGGCCGCAACCACCAGCACCAGCGCCAGCGCAATCTCCGCCGCGACCAGCCCGTCGCGGATCTTCTGAACGCCGCCGCCGGTCACCGCGCGGCCGGCCGCTTTGAGCGTGCTGTTGAGGTCCGCCCTCGAGATCCTGATCGCCGGGGCGGCGCCGAAAATGAGGCCCGTAACCAGCGAGACGCCAAAGGTGAACACCAGCACGCGGTAGTCGATGCCCACCTGCTGCATGAGCGGGAAGACGTCCGGGATCGAGCCGCGCAGCAGGCCGATCGACCACCGCGCCAGCAGCAACCCCAACGCCCCGCCGGCGAGCGCAACCACGACGCTCTCGGTGAGCAACTGGCGCACCACCCGCAGCCGCCCGGCGCCCAGCGCGACCCGCACCGCAATCTCCTTCTGACGGCCGGCCGCCTTGGCCAGCAGCAGGTTGGCCACGTTCGCGCACGCCAGCAGCAGCAACAGCCCAACCGCGCCCAGCAGGAACATCAACGGCGGCGCCAGGAAGCCGCCAACCAGCTTGTGCAACGGCACCACCGTAACTTTCCATCCTTCGTCCGCCTCTGGGTACTGGCGCGCCAGGAGGCTGGCGATGCCGTTCATCTCCGCCTGCGCCTGCGGAACGGTCACACCTGGCTTCAGGCGCGCGAACACGCCCCATCTGCGGTCCGAGCGCTGGGTACTGTTCGGGTCCATTGCCACCGGGATCCAGACGTCGATGCGGCCGAACATCTGCAAGTCCGCCGGCAGGACCCCCACCACCGTCCGTGGCACACCGTCGACGGTGATGCGGCGCCCGACAACGGCGGGATCCGAATTGAGCATCCGCTGCCAGAGACCGTAGCTGACCAGCGCGGCCCCCCTCCCGCCGGCGCGGTCTTCTTCAGGCAGGAACGCGCGGCCGAACACCGGCTTCACGCCCAGGACATCGAAGAACGCGGCGGAAGCTTTGCCAGCCGGCACGCGCTCCGGCTCGCGGCCCGCCACCACGTTGAGGCCGTATTCCGGAAGCGCGAAGGCGGTCGCCATCTGCTCGAACGCCTGGATCTGCTGTTTCCAATCCAGGTAGTTCGCCTCCGAGGCCGGTATCTGCGGCAGGCCGATTTTCGCGTTCGTTTCCCAAACGCTGACCACCCGGTCCGCATCCTTGACCGGCAGCGGCCGCAGCAGAACCGCGCTCACGATGCTGAAAATGGCGCTGTTCGGCCCGATCCCGAGCGCCAGCGCCAGCACCGCCACCAGCGCGAACCCCGGGTTGCGGGTGAGCATTCGCACCGCGTAGCGGATGTCCTGGATCATACTCCGTATAACGGAATCCATCGGTTCGATGTTCCCGCGCCCAGGCCTGCTCGATGACCCGAAACTCGCTGCGCAGCCCGGAACGGAGCCGCGACCGCAAGGGAGCGGTTGGAGTGGTTATCCCGCAACGGCCTCTTACTCTGTCACCCGAAACTCGCCGCGCAGCCCGCGGGCCGAGTCGGGCGCCACCCACACCTGGAAAGCCCCGGGCTCGGTGACCAGTTGCATTCGCTCGCTGTAGAACGCCAGCTCGGCCGTGCGCAGCGCAAACTCGACCGCCTGTTTCTGGCCCGGCTTGATCCGCACGCGGCGGAAGCCCTTCAGCTCCCTGACCGGCCGGGTCACGCTGCCAACGAGCTGCCGCGTGTAGAGTTGCACGATCTCCTCCGCCTCCACCGGGCCGCTGTTGGCGACATCGGCTGAGACCGTGAGCGTCCCGCCCATCGGCACTGTGGGCGATGACAGGCGGAGGTTCGAGTACTCGAACGTGGTGTAGGAGAGCCCGAAGCCGAACGGATACTCGGGCGTGTAATCCACGTCGATATACTTCGCCGTGTCTCGCTCGGGATCCTTTGGCACGCCCATCCGGATCCCGAGGTCCGCGGGAACTGGCGGCCGGCCCGAGTTCATGTGGTTGTAGTAGACCGGCGCCTGGCCCACGGTACGCGGGAAGGATGCCGTCAGCTTGCCCGACGGCACGGCGTTGCCGAACAGCAGGTCCGCCAGCGCCGGACCGCCCATCGTGCCCGGATGCCAGGCGAAGAGCACCGCACCGGCGCGTTCCGTCACTTTCTGGAAAGTGAGCGGCCTGCCCGCAAGGATCACCGCGATCATCGGCTTCCCCGCCTTGGCCACCTCCTCGACCAGCGCTTCCTGCGCCCCGGGCAAATCCAGAAACGCCCGCGAGTGCGCCTCGCCCGACAGGTTTTGCTCTTCGCCCAGGAACAGCAGGACCACGTCCGCGCCCCGAGCGGCTTCGAGCGCGCCCGCGAACCCGGCCCGGCTCGTATCCCGGCTGGTCTTGAGGCCCGCGGCAGAGACCACGCGCGATGCGCCCAGCGTCTCTTTGAGCGCCGCCAGCGGCGTGCGCACTTCGCTCGGATCGGCATCCCTGACCCAGCATCCCATCTGGTCCACCGGGCTGTCGGCCAGCGGGCCGATCACGGCCACCTTGCCGATCGATTTCGAGAGCGGCAGCGCGCGGCTCTCGTTCTTCAGAAGCACCGTGCTTTCCGTCGCCAGCCTCTTCGCGATCTCCAACCCCTCGGCGCTGAACAGCGCCGCTTTGTCCGGGGCCGTGGGCGCCGGTTTGTCGAACAGCCCGAGCCGCATCTTCACGCGCAGGATGTTCCTCACCGCCTCGTCGATCAGCTTCAGGTCCACCTTCCCGGATTCGACCTGAGACTTGAGATGGTCGTAGTACGACGTGCTGGTCATCTCCATATCGACGCCGGCTCGCAGGGCTTTGAATGCGGCCTCGGCAGCGTCGCCGGCGTAGCCGTGATTAATCATCTGGATTACGGAATTCCAGTCGCTCACCACGAATCCGTCGAAGCCCCATTCCTTGCGCAGCACCTGGCGCAGCGTGAAGGCGTTGCCGGTTGCTGGAACGCCGTTGAGGTCGTTGAAGGCGCTCATAAACGTGGCGACGCCGGCCTCGCGAGCGGCCTGGAACGAACGCAGGTAGACGTTGCGCAATTCCACCTCCGGAATCCAGGTCGTGTTGTAGTCCCGCCCGCCTTCGGCCGCCCCATACCCCACGTAGTGCTTCGCGCAGGCCGCGATCGAATCCGGCGCGTCGAGCGAGGCCCCTTGGAAGCCGCGCACCATGGCCGCGCCCAGCGCGCTCGCCAGATACGGGTCTTCGCCCAGCGACTCGGCGATTCGGCCCCAGCGCGGATCGCGGGCGATGTCCAGCATCGGGGCGAACGTCCATTGGATGCCCATGGCCGCGGTCTCGCGCGCGGCAATGCGCGCGGCCTGCGCCACCAATTCAGGGTCCCAGCTCGCCGATTGCCCCAGCGGGATCGGAAACACGGTGCGGTAGCCGTGGATCACGTCCCTCCCGAAAATGAGTGGGATGCCCAGTCGGCTTTCCTTCAGCGCGATGCGCTGGGCCTCGGCCCGGTCTTCGAAACTGCCGGCGTTGAGGAACGATCCCCAACGCCCCTTGCGGATTTCCGCCTTGACCGCGGCGGGAACCCCGCCGCTGCGTAGCGCGTTGGATTGTGACATCTGGCCGAGCTTCTCTTCCAGCGTCATCCGCTGGAGCAGCGCATCGACCCGCTGTTCGATTTCCACGCCAGCCGGCAAGGCGAGCAACACAAGCGAGAGGGAATACGTATTCATCTGGAGATTGTAACGTAGGGCGGGCGTCCACGCCCGCGTTCGGCCTCCAGGCCGAACTTGCGGTTTGACTGGCGTAAGCGTACCATATCCTCCTGAAAGCGCTTTCAACCATGAACACCAGACGGCATTTCCTACGAACCGCGGCCGCCGGCACCGCCTGGCTGGCCGCACGCGATATCGTCTCCTCCCCCCTCTCGGCGCAGACGTCGGAGTCGCGGGTCGAGGTTCTGCTCAATGAGCCTATTGGCAGGATCGCCCCGGAGATCTATGGCCACTTCGTCGAGCATCTCGGCGGAGTCGTCTACGACGGCATCTGGGTCGGAGAGAAATCCAGGGTCCCCAACATCGGCGGTCTTCGCAAGGACCTGGTCGACGCGCTGGCCAAAATCAAGCCCGGCGTGATCCGCTGGCCGGGCGGCTGTTTCGCGGATCAGTACGATTGGAGAGACGGCATCGGCCCCCGGGAAAAGCGGCCCAAGCGCACCAACTTCTGGCTGGAAGCGGCGGAGCGGTCCAAGACGGCGCCGCGCGACGGTCCCACCTGCTACGATCCCAACGAGTTCGGCACCATCGAGTTCGTGCGCTTCTCGAAGCTAACCGGCGCGCAGCCCTATTTCGCCGCTAACGTGCGCAGTCTGCCCGCGCTCGAGTTCGCGCGCTGGGTCGAGTACTGCAACGCTCCCGCGGGAAGCACCACCCTCGCCGAGCAGCGCGCCGCCGATGGCGAGCCAGATCCCTTGAATGTGCGTTTCTGGGGCGTTGGCAACGAATCCTGGGGCTGTGGCGGCAACTTCCTTCCCGAGGATTATGCGACCGAGTATCGCCGCCATTCGGCGTGGCTGCCGGGCTACGGCATGCGCCTATCCCTGGTCGGCTCCGGGCCGAACGGAGACAGTGTCGAGTGGACCCGGCGGTTCTTCAAGAAAGCGGCCGAAGGCGGCGTGCTCCGCGGCATGTGGGGCTGGGCCCTGCACCACTATGCCTGGAATGTCAGCGGAGGACGCACCACCGAGTGGCTCCGCGGCAAGGGCGACGCCCTGAAATTCGACGCCGAACAGTACTACGAGATCCTGCGCGAAGCCAACCAGATGGAGTCGCTCATCCAGGCGCACTGGAACGCCATGCGGGAGTCCGATCCCCGGCATGAAGTCAAGCTGGTGGTGGATGAGTGGGGCGCCTGGTACGCCCCCGGCACCGAGCCCTTCCAGATGGCTCTGCTCGGCCAGCAAAGCACCATGCGCGACGCCGTGCTGGCAGGCCTGACCCTGGACACTTTCAACCGCCACGCCGACAAAGTCGCCTTGGCCGCCATCGCGCAGCTCGTCAACTGCCTCCAATCGCCGTTCTTGGCGCATGAGGACAAGTTCTGCGTCACGCCCACCTATCACGTTTTCGCCATGTACGCCGCGCACCAGGGCGCGCAGTCTGTCCGCTCGGTGTTCACCGCGCCCGAGGTCAAATATTCGAGGAACGCGCAGCCGGCCACGCTGCCTGGGCTGGCTGGCTCGGCGTCGCTCAGCGGGAATCACTTGACCCTGACCGTCACCAATCCGAGCCTGGACCAACCGCGCGAGGCCCAGATCGTCATCCGTGGCGGCGCCGCCCAATCCATCCGCGCGGTAACCCTGGCCGCGAGCGACGTCCACGCGCACAACACCTTCGAGGCGCCCCGAGCCGTGGAGCCGAAGACGGAGGCCCTCTCCACGCGCGGCTCCCTAGTGCTGCACCGCTTCCCCCCAGCCTCGGTCACCAAGCTGGAAATCACTTTGTCTTCGTAGGGCGGACCTCCGGTCCGCGGGCCGACGTCCACGTCGGCCCAGAACTACATCCCGGAAACCAGTTGCCCGTACCGAATCGCAAGCGCGTCGTTCCCCGCTATCACCTCGCCCCACTGTGACACGCATTCCCCAAAAGACTCCACCGTCATCCCGTAGCTCGCGATGACCGCCATCGGCTCCTTGGTCGTGTTCATGGCCTTCAGGAAGGCAACGTATTGCGCGAGAGTCTTCACCGGCGCCTCCGGTAGCATCACCAGGTGGTCCCAAACCTCGGGCGCTATCGGCGGTGCCTGCGGCGGCTTCTCGGGCGGCGCCGGCGCCGTCTCGGCCTCCTCCTCGCGCTTCTCCTCGGACCCCACAGCCTTGGCGAGCTCGTCCAGCGGCGGCTTCAGATCGCGGTCGCACCACTCGCGGTCTTCGATGATCGAAGCCGTTCCCGCCGCGATCCCTTTCCGCAGCGCGGGATGATCCTCCGCCAGCCTCGTCAGCAATTCGATTGCGGGAACATACCGCTCCTCGAATGTAACCTCGCTCAGCATTGCGGCGAGCGCGCTGGCCAGTTCCTCCGCCAGCGCCTCCTCGCCTCGCATTCGCCCGGCCAGCGCACTGTATTCCGCGAGCAGATCGCCCGGGATGTCCCAGCAACCCCATTGCAGCCCGCACTCGCGCAACAGCCTGCTGACGGCCGGCAGCGCTTCCCCCGGACAACTCACCGCCATCTTCACCAGCAACTTCGCCGATTCGGCCCGCCACCGGGGGTCGCTGCTTGCCGCCTGCCGCAGTGCGTTGGCGAACTGTCTCACGGCCGCCCGGTCCTCTGTGAGGACTTCCGCCAGCTCGGCCCAGCGGCCCGTCAGCTTCTCCAGCACGCTGCTGCATATCCGCGCCAGCTCGGCCTCCTGAAGCACCGGCGCCGTGGCCTCCAGAAACCCGGCCGCACCCCCGAATAGCTTCCTGAGGCTCGCTGGACTCAGCCAGTCCCACCGCTCCGGATCGTACCTGTCCAGCACGCCGTAAGCGTCGCACCGCACTTCGGCCGGAGCATCTCCAAACGCGATTCGGACCAGAAAGGGGACCACGCCGCCCTCGCTCCCCCTGCCCCTTTCGGTCTGCCTTCCCGCGACGTTGACCAGCTTCTCGAGAACCGACGCATCGCCCTTCGCCGCGAACTTCAGAACCTCCGGATCGGTGAAATCGACGTGCTGCGGGTTGTCGTACAACTTCCCCCAGAGCGTCTCGAGAAAGCCCGCCTCGATGACCGCGCGAACCACTTCCCGCCCGGCTGGCAGCTCCTCGGCCTCCAGCAGAATCTTGAACACCTCCGCGTCGCTTTCCTTCCGGCCCAGGCGGATCAGCCGCTCCACGATTCCCACCGTCAGGCTCGGCCGAAGCAGCCGGGCGCCCCTCGCGCGGCTCTTGGCGTCGCATCGTTCCACCGCCTGGACCACCGGTTCGACCAGCGCATCCGGCAGCGGGCTCCGCAGGTACTTGAGAATCTCCTCGCGAATCTCCTCCGGACCCTCGATCAGCAGCGGCGCGATCGCCGGCGACTTGCGCTTCGCCAGGAAGGTGCGCGCCACCAGCCTTTGCTGCGCATCGCCCGAATCCAAAGCCCGGGCGACGATCCCGTCTTCTCCCAGCGCCATGGCGCACGTGAAGCGCAGGTCCGGGTCGCGCGCCGAAAGCCCCGCGCTGAGTTCGGCTCGTAACCACTCGGGCGGTCCCGGATCCCGGAACTCCCCGGGCTCCGGCACAATTTCGTACTCGCCGCTCCAAGCCAGTGTGGCTGCGGCAGCCGCCCACGGCCGCAGCACTGACCCCTGCGGCACGGCCCCCGCGACCGCCGCAAGCTGCCGCCGATCGATGCCCTTGATGCTGCCGAACGTATACGCGGAATCCCCGTGCCACAGATCGTATGGGCTGACTCTCATCCGCAAATGTGGGAACACCAGCGCCGCTTCCAGCGCCAGCTCCCGATCGCTGCTGCTCAAGGCCTCGCAGACGGCGTCATAGAACCCTTTGAACTGCCCCAGCCGCACCAGCGCGATCGACGCCAGCGTCCGGGTGAGTGGAATCGGGCTCCGCGACGCAATCTCGACCAGCGTCTCCTGGCTGGCGTCAAACGGGCCCTCCGGCCCTTCCGCGATCGCCGCCAGTGCGGCTTTCTCCATCGGCAATTGCGGGACCAGCTCGTCGTCGAGGCGCTTCGAGAAGCCTTTTTGCAGCAGGTAGTTCTCGCACAACCGCAGCTCCTCGACCCGCCTCGTCACCACCGCGAGTTGCGCGTTATAGATTCGCCCCAGGTTGGCGGCCTGCTCCGGGTCCAGCTCGCGAAGACGTTGAGCGATCGAGAAGAGGTCGACGCCGGCGCTCTTCAGCATGCGCGCCGGCCCGTACTGCTCCGGGCCGAGCACGTCGCACCCGCAAGTCCTGCAGAACCGGCCCGCCGGAATCCACTCGGCGCACCAGGCGCACCGCACTTCGCGGCGCACCGCGGCCCCACACGCTACGCACAACTGCCCCGCAACCCACTCCCTGGGCTGCGAGTGGCCGCATTGCTCGCAGATCGCCCGTTCCACGATTCAGCCCGCTCTAATATCGCCGTGCGCGCCCCCACAGCACGTCTTTCTCCGCCTGGCCCATCCGGCGCAGCTTCTCGGGGATTTCGTCCTTGGGGACTCCTTCCCGCTTGAGCAGGATTCCCAGCTCCAGTTCCGCCGTGGGAACGAACGCGGCCCCGCACTGGCGGCAGAACTTGCCCGGCCCCGTGGCGCCGCACCAGAAGCAGGCCATGATCGGCTCGGCCTGCTTGCCGCAGGCGCCGCACAGGTCGCCGCTCTTGTAGTCCTTGGGCTGCTTCGTGCCGCAGTGTACGCAGAGCACCACGTCGCCGGACTGAACCACGATCTTGTCCGGGCTCGGGGCTGCCGCGCCGCCCAGCGCCCACGACATCACCCGCTCTGCCACCTCGGAGCGCAGGCCCAACAACTCCGCCAGCGTTCCGGCGTCCCCGATGACTTTGAGATCCTCTTTCCCGCGAACGCCCATTTCCGCCAGGCGCCCGATTTCCTGCTCCGACATTCCCTTCGAGATCAGGATGCTCTTCTCGAGCACCGTGAGCCACTGGCTAGGGGTTGCCGGCGCTCCCTGCGCGCTATCCGCCATTGTGATCTGCCTCCTTGTTTCCCGATTAGCACCGAGTATACATAGAAAACCCGTGACAGTACACTCTGTCCCGCCGTGGACAGAGTGTACTGTCACGGGTTTTCGTGAGGACTACCCAGACCGTCCCCGCTCACCACCGCTGGTGCACCAGCGGGCGGATCTTCGCTTCGTAGATTCTCGCGATCGCCGCCATCGCCTCCTCCGGGAGAGGCGCCAGGCCGGACGCGGCACAGTTCTCTCGAACCTGCGCCGGGCGCTTGCCACCGGGGATCGCGCAGGAAACCGCATCGAACATCAGAATCCAGCGCAGGGCGAACTGAGCCATGCTCGATCCCGGCGGCAGGAGCTGCCGGATTTCCTCCACCGCCTCGAGCGCTGTGTCGTAGTCCACCCCGGAGAACGTCTCGCCCACGTCGAACGCCTCGCCGTGCCGATTGAAGTACCGGTGGTCGTCCTGGTCGAACCTCGACTCCCGAGTCAGTTTCCCCGTCAGCAGCCCGCTCGCCAAAGGTACCCGCGCCAGGATGCCGACGCCTCTCCTCGCGGCCTCCGGAAAGAACAGCACAGCGGGCCGCAGGCGGAAGCAGTTGAAGATGATCTGCACCGTCTGCACGTTTGGGAACTCGATTGCCTTGAGACCTTCCTCGACTCTCTCCACACTCACGCCGTAATATCGGATCTTCCCTCCCGCCACTAGATCGTCCAGCGCGCCGAAGACCTCGGGCCGGTAGTAGACCTCGCTGGGAGGGCAGTGCAGTTGCAGCAGATCCAGACAGTCGGTCGAAAGGTGCCGCAGACTGTCTTCCACGAACGCCGTGAGATTCCTGGCATTGTATCCATCGGCCGTGTGCGGAGAGAGCCGTCGCCCGGCCTTCGTTGCGACGATGATCTCTTCCTTTCGCTCGCGCTTCAACTCCGCCACCAGCCGCTCGCTGCGGCCCATTCCGTACACATCGGCGGTATCGATGAAGTTCACCCCGCCCTCGATCGCCTCGTGCAGGGCGGCTTTGGATTCGCTGTCGTTCACACTGCCCCACGCCCCGCCAATGGCCCACGCCCCAAAGCTGATCTCGGAAACTCTCCATCCCGTCCGCCCAAGTGCGCGATAGTTCATACCTTCAATTTAGCCGGAAAACCCGCGACAGTACACTCTGTCCCCCGTTTTTCAATGAGCGCCCACCCGCTTCAACAGCAGCGCCCAGTCGAGCCATCCCGGAGCCTTCGGCGACTTCCACGTCGCTCCTTCCGCCTGCCCCAGCGCCACGGTCTCTCCGGTGAAGGCGCTGAACCATGTCGCCTGGTATTGTCCTGGTTCCAGTTTGACGCTGACGTCGCCGCCGTTCGGAAGGTAGACCGCGTAGATCTCACCGGGCTTCGCCAGGCAGTAAGCGCCGCCGCTGACCAGTTCATCGTGCGGCTCCGTCTTCCACCACTCGAAGCTGGTGAAGAAGTCCACCATGTGCGCATACCCCCTGAGCATGACCATGGTGTCGTCGCCGCGCCCGTTGATCCAGCCGCCGCCCGTGTCCGGCCAGATATTGGTCCCGCGGCGCGCGCTCTCTCCCGTGGTCCCGTAGGCGCCGGCCATGGCGATCTCCCACGCCACCCGCCGCAGCGCCTCGGCGGAATCCGACCCCACTCCCGGCGCCCACTGCGGGTAGTGGTCCTCGTACCCATACTCCTCGTTGGCTTGCGGGATGATTCGTCCCGTCTTCTTCTGGATTTCACGCTCCTCCAGCATCAGCGCATGTTGCCGGCGCGACCAGTCCTGGATGGAGGTGAAGCCGAACCAATCGGCGGCGCGGTCCTGGTGCTCACGGTGCACGGGATGGCTGGTAGCCAGGTGGTGGTAAGGGTCCCAGCTCTCCAGCAAAGTGCCCGTTTCGCGCGCCCACTTCTCGTCGCGGAAGCTGTCCAGATCGTCGCCCAGGTCCCAGGTGATGTTCGAGAATGCCCCCAGACGCGCGGCCGCGTAATGCAGGTACCGCCGCTCGTCTTCGCTGCCGGCCGCCGGCTGCCCCTGGTGCGTGGAGATGTCCTGGACTACCGAGATGATCATGTCGCGGTCGCGGGCGAACCGCAGCACGCGCTCGAACTTCTGCCAGTAGCTCACGTTGAACCGCGTGTAGTCGATCCCCGGCCTGTCGAAGCTTTCGGGAGCCTGCGCGGCCCATGGCCGCAGCATCATGCTGAAGTTGGCGCCCGTTAGCACCGGCTCGCCGAGGACGTTGTTCATGGCGCCCGCCAGCAGCACGCGAATACGGTTCACCTTGAGATCGTGCAGGCGCTGGATGACGTTCTGGATGATCCTCTCCTCGCGCCACCCCATCAGCCAGAACGCGGTTGTGCCGTTGAAGAAGTAGTGTTCTTTTGTGCCCTCCCAGATGAAATGCCACGGATAGTCCGGGTCCACTCGAATCGGGCCGCGCCGCCGGCTGGCGCTCGCCTCGAAACTGCCTTCCTGCGTTCGCTCGAAATCGCCCTGCCGGTACTTGAGCGAGTAGCTGTAGCTTCCAGGCGAGGACGGCATGAACCGGATCCGGAACACGCTGCCGTCGGGCGAGTCGCAGAAACCGTCCACGGCCATCCTTTCGCCACTCCCGGCTTTCATCAGCGATCCGCTGAGCGCAGCCGCCGTGAACGGATTGCCCGCGTCCGGTTTCGCGATGGTTGCGATGACTTCGACAAAATCATAGGTCTCCACCCGGCTGGCCGCCTGCGAGAACGAAACCCCTGAAGGCGCCCCCGCCAGCGCCATCGGCAGCCCCACCGCGATCAAAAATATGTGCCCAAACACGCGATGCCTCCTCCGCGCACGGAAAACCCGGAAGTCCCTCATCCCCGGCGGTCTTTCATACACCCTTCCCTCCCCCTCCTTGCTTCGACCTGTTTGCTTCTCCGCCGCCGCGCGCGACTATCTGATTCTCTCGCCGCTGCTAAAGCAGATTTTATTCGGCATTTGCGAAAACAAACTCAGGGCTCCGGCAGCACGCACCGGAAACCATATCCGGGGAACCTGGTGTCCTCGTTCCCGGTGCCGGTCATGCCGCGTTGCCGGAGAGACACGAGGCTGTTGAATGGCATTCTGTCCATATCTTCGGTGTGGCCGCCGCGCAACACGCGGGCGGGATCGGCGGCGTCGGGAGGATTCACAGGATCGGTGACCGCGGCTTCCGGGTATTTATGACTGAAGAAATCGTCGCACCACTCGGACATCAGGCCAAGCATGTCGTACATACCGAGCGCGTTCGGCGCTTTCTGTGCCACCGGGTGTGGAGGGAGGTCCAACCAGGCAATTTCGTCCAGCTTCCCGTAGAAGGTCGCGAGGCCGCGGGAGCTTCGAGCGGTCGAGGACCAGCCCGCCCTGGCCGCATACTCCCATTCGGCTTCGGTCGGCAACCGTCCGCCTGCATTCCGGCAGTACGCATCCGCTTCCTTCCAAGTGACGTTGCACATCGGGTTCTTGACCTGAGCGTCCTTGAAGCAGTTGCCCCAGTCCGTCGGCGCCGGTGGCATCTCGCGTCGGGTGTCCCGAGCGAATCGCTGGTAGGCTTCGACGGTGACCGCGGTCTGGCCAATCCAGAACCCATGGGCGAGCGTGACAGAATGGGAGGGTCTCGAGCAGCAATCGCACGGATCTTCCGGTAAGCAGCCCATCTGAAAGGTCCCCGGCGGGACCTTTACGTAGGCCAGCCCATCCTTCGGATTCACCCGCTGGCCGAGCGCCCGCAGAGTACCAACCGGAGGGCGAGGCTGCTTTACGTCCGTACCCTTGGTCTCAATGACGGAGGCGGCCGGTTTGCGCTCCACTGGACCGGTTGGCTCCGAACGGCTTGGCAAGGCCCTTCTCAATGCCTCCAACTCGTTGTTGGCCGCTGCCACAAAGCGGCCCTCGGGATATCGCTTCAGATAGGCCTCAAACACCGCCGCCTCTTTGCTGCTCCTGATCGACTCCCAGTAGGCCGCCTCCGTCCGCGTTGCCCGTTGCCGGCCGAGCCACAGGAAAAGGACCGCCGCCATAAGCACCACGGACGCCACTGCCATGACAGGCACGACCCACCTGCGTGGGGGCGGTTGCGGAGGCTGCGCAGGTTCCTTGCCCGGCAGTGCCGCCGAGCTGTGAAAAGCGTCCTCAAGCGCCCCCACAAACTCAGTGCAGTTCACGAACCGCTCGGCCGGGGCCTTGGACATCCCCTTTCGCAGCACCTGCTCCACTTCCGGGCCGAGCCGCACGCCGAACGTGGCGGGCGAGGGCGCTTCTTCAAACAGGATCTTGCTGGCCAGCGAAGCGAATGTGTCGCCGTCAAACGGCTTGCGCCCGGCCAGCAGCGTGTACGCGACCACGGCCAGGGCATACTGATCCGTACGCCCCGTGACCCGTTCTCCCCTCAACTGCTCCGGCGCCATGTAGTGCGGCGACCCGGTCAGCATCCCGGTTTCGGTCATCGTCCGGCTCCAGGTGATCTTGGCGATGCCGAAATCGCCTAGCTTGACGCCACCGTCCTCCTGAATGAAGATGTTGCCCGGCTTCACGTCGCGGTGCACCACGCCGTGCGCGTGCGCGTAGTCGAGGGCATGCGCGACTTCCTCCAGGATCTTGAGCAGGGCCTCGGCGGAGCGCGGAGCGCCCGGTTCCTCGAGCGCCCGGTCCAGTGTCCCTCCCTGGACAAACTCCATGACCACGTATGCGGTGTCTCCCTCCTGCCCCACGTCATGGACGGTAACGATGTTGGGGTGAGAAAGGGTTGCAGCCGCTTGCGCCTCCCGCATGAGCCGCTCCCGCAACCGTTGCGCTTCCGCGGGTGTGCCCTGAGCACTGAGAGAGATGGTCTTGATGGCCACCGTGCGGCCCAAGGCCGTATCCAGGCCGCGATAGACGATTCCCATGCCGCCACGGCCGATCTCGGAGATGATTTCGTACCTTCCTAGGCGAGCCATTGCGTAAGCGATTATACACAAAACTTCCGGTTCGCTTCCCGGCCCTCTCCCGAATCGGCGCCTCATCCCTTAGGACCGTTGACGCCCTCTGCGCAGCGGGAATCCTGCGTTACAGCGAGGACTCGAAGGAAGCCCACGAGCGTCCCCTACTCGATCTCGTCACCAACAGTGAGTGGTACGGCTTGAAAAACGTCGCAAGCCCCGCGCCCGAGTCCTTCCTTCACTCGGTGTGGCCGTGGTTCGTCGAGGTCGCTAGCCTGCTCGCCCACTCGACCGGCGCGTCACCGCGCCATCGAACCGACTGGCAACTGGAGTTCGATTCGCTGCCTCCGAGCGACATCCGCCACGCAATCCGCGTCGCTGTGGCCGGCTTCGCGGGAACCTCCCCCGCGGCATTCCTCGAATTCGTCCGGCGAAACAAGGCCAGCGATCTCATGCCGGTGCATATCCTGCTCTGCAGCGGCCTGCGGCGCCTCGTCGCAAGCGCCCCCGCCGAGGCCCTAACCTACCTCCTGCGCGATCCGCGCCGGCTCGCCATCGGCCCGCACAGCGATGTTCATTCTAAAACTCGTAACTTGATTTCCGACCTGGCCTCCCATCTCACTCGCGGCCAGGTTCTCCGCCGAACTGACCGACGGGACTGGCTCGGACCACCCCAAGCGCCAGATGGAAGGTGGCAGCGTCCAGGCGTCTCGAGCGTTCGCAGAGTTCGCGTGTCGGGAGCCGCATCGGGCCCTCGCGCTCATTGACGCGTTCAAGCCCGGCGGACAGGAGCGCCCACCCGCCGCGGCTCTCGAAACCCTTATAAGCTCGATGCTGCCGGTTTGGCATCCCAAGTGTTCCGCCAGCAAGCAGCCTTGCGTGTTCGGCCGGGCTCGTCACGGCTTGCTGATCCGCGGGGTGATCGATCTCCTCTCCCGCGGCATCGACCCTATTCCCGTCGCCGCCGTCCCGCGAGCGGTCGTCGACCAACGTGCGGCCGCACTCGCCGGCGTTCGCACCGCCTGGGCGCACCTCTCCGGCGATCTCGTGCACCTCTCCCTCACCCTCCAACGCTTCCCCGAAACCCGCTCTGAAGCCCTGTCCATCTTCGAGCACCTGATGCACACCGGAGCCTTCGAAATCGACCGCGCCCTCACGGACACCGGCCGCCGCCCAGGCCGCCAACAAAAAAGCCCTCCGGTCTCCCGGAGGGCTTCTTCTTATTTCGGGCAACGTCCTACTCTCCCACACACTTGCGCATGCAGTACCATCGGGGCTGAAGGGCTTAACTGCCGTGTTCGGGATGGGAACGGGTGGAACCCCTTCGCTACAATCACCCAAAAGATCGTATCGTTCCGAATATTGACGGGCTCTAGCGCGCTGGACACCCTGTGTCCACGATGAATTTT